>ENA-UPTB01003092-UPTB01003092.1-human-gut-metagenome-genome-assembly--contig:-NODE-3092-length-10363-cov-3.509333_pt1 | contig 10363 bp, 9 predicted proteins | sample MGYA00250046_ERZ773369 | MGnify/ENA primary metagenome ERZ773369 (study PRJEB29103, sample SAMN06111938) | human gut metagenome | biome: human gut; feature: ankylosing spondylitis patient; material...
AGGATAACAGCTACAGCATCACCTTTCGTATCCCAGGCATTCTCGCCAGTAACCGGATTCCAAGGATGCCAACTCAAGCCGCTGGAAATATGCGGTGGCGGAGGAGACAAGACCGGGCGAGTGGATGCCGGTCTATGAAAATGAGCGCGGCAGCTATATTTTCAACTCCCGCGACCTGTGCATGATTGAGCACATTCCGGAGATGGTCGAAGCAGGAATCGACAGCTTCAAGATTGAGGGACGCATGAAGACAGCACTCTATGTGGCAACCGTGGCGAGAACCTACCGAATCGCAATCGACGATTATCTGGAAAGCCCGGAAAAATACCAGTCCAAGATGGAGTGGTATAAGAGTGAGATCCGCAAATGTACCCACCGGGAATACATTACTGGATTTTATTTCCATAAACCGGGTACCGAGTCGCAGGTATACGGAAGCAATACTTATGTAAAACCGTACACCTATCTGGGAACGGTCGGCGCTGTGCGCGGGGATGGCCTGGTTCATCTGGAGCAGAAGAATAAATTCAGCGTGGGAGAGACGATCGAGATCATGAAGCCGGACGGACGTAACCTGCGTGTGGAAGTGAAAGGCATCTTTACCGAGGATGGAACCGCGCAGGAGAGCGCACCGCACCCGAAGCAGCAGCTCTGGGTAGACTTAGGCGGTATGGCGGAGCCGCAGGATATCCTGCGGCGTGAGGACGAAGCGCTGGATTTATAAAGGTGCGGCTGGATGGACATCAGGAGGATGACAGATGGTTTGGTTTTTAGGAGGAACGGCGGTCCTGTGCCTGTTATATTATATCATAATTGTTATTTATTCGGGTGTTTCGACTTCGTTTGCCTTGATCTGGCCCTGCTTGGCGATCTTTTTGGGACTTCTGGCGGCTGGATGGTGGTTTGGCAGCCAGCATGAGGGCAGAATCCCCGTGTGGGTCGGCGTTTCCGTCGGGACAGTATGTGCGGCGGGATTTCTGATTCTGGTGATCACGGAGGTTTTGATCGGCTGGAGCGCCATTACGGCGACGGGACAGCCGGCGGACTATGTGATCGTGCTGGGAGCGCGTGTGCGCGGCACCAAGCTCAGCAATTCCCTAAAGCAGCGTCTGGATCGGGCGATCGAGTATTCGGAGGAATATCCGAACACGGTTCTGGTGCTTTCCGGCGGAAAAGGTCCGGGCGAGGAGATCAGCGAGGCGCGGGCGATGTACGAATATTTACAGTACAACGGGATTCCGGAGGATAAGCTGCTGATTGAAGACCAGTCCTCCGACACGGTGCAGAACATCGAGTTCAGCCGGACGGTGATCGACCGGCAGGAATACAACAAGGCGCAGGCGGCGCGGGCACATCTGATGGAGTTTTACCGTGAGCGCCCGGACGGCGATACCATCCGGATCGGAATTCTGACAAGCAATTACCATGTGTTCCGGGCGGAGGCGATCGCGCGCAGACAGGAGATCGAGCCGGTCGGCGTGGCAGCTGCGTGCGACCCGGTGCTGGCGGTGCACCTGTGGCTGCGGGAGGCATTTGCCGTACTAAAAGACAAATTTATGGGAAGACTGTAAAAAAAGAAGAAAAAAAGATGCGATTCAACAGATGTCTGTATGCGCTGTGGAATCGTTTCAGAGAAAGGAAAGACAGCATGACAGTAAAAGATTTGAAGAGCTATCAGATCCTGAATGAAAAACACGTAAAAGAGCTGAATTCCGAGGGGATTCTTCTGGAACATAAGAAGACGGGAGCGAGAGTGTTCCTGCTCTCGAATGATGATGAGAACAAGGTATTCTGCATCGGATTCCGTACCCCGCCATCTGACAGCACGGGTGTGCCGCATATCATGGAGCACAGCGTTTTGTGCGGTTCGGCGAAATTTCCGGTCAAGGATCCGTTTGTAGAGCTGGTGAAGGGCTCCTTAAATACCTTCTTAAACGCGATGACCTACCCGGATAAGACGGTATACCCGGTTGCAAGCTGCAACGACAAAGATTTCCAGAACCTGATGGACGTCTATATGGACGCAGTTCTGCATCCGAATATCTATAAAGAAGAGAAGATTTTCCGCCAGGAGGGCTGGCATTACGAGATGGAGTCGGCGGACAGCCCGATCACGGTAAACGGTGTCGTTTACAATGAGATGAAGGGTGCATTTTCCTCTCCGGAGGGCGTGCTTGACCGCTACACGCAGAACACGCTTTACCCGGATACCTGCTATACGCATGAGTCCGGCGGTGCTCCGGAGGTTATCCCGGAGCTGACCTATGAGAATTTCCTGAATTTCCACCGCAAATTCTACCATCCGTCCAACAGCTTTATCTATCTGTACGGAAATATGGATATGGCAGAGAAGCTGGACTGGCTGGATCGTGAGTATTTAAGCCACTATGACCGTCAGCCGGTGGATTCTGAAATTCACTACCAGAAGCCGTTTGACGCGCCGAAGGACCGTGAGATCTTCTATCCGATCACTGAGGATGAGCCGGAGGATCACGCAACCTACCTGTCGGTTAATACGGTGGTGGGCGACGATCTCGACCCGATTCTCTACATGGCATTTCAGATCCTGGAGTATGTGCTTTTGGATGCGCCGGGCGCCGTTTTAAAGAAAGAACTCATCAGCGCCGGGATTGGCCAGGATATCCTGGGAAGCTATGAAAATGGTATTTTACAGCCATATTTTTCTGTCATTGCGAAAAATGCGGATAGCAGCCAGAAAGAGGCATTTTTAAAGACTGTCAAAGGAACGCTTAAGAAGCTGGCAGATGATGGCATCAACCAGAAGAGCCTGCTGGCGGGCATCAACTACTATGAATTCCGCAGCCGCGAGGCAGATTTCGGCAACGCGCCAAAAGGATTGATGTACGGCTTGCAGTGCTTAGATAGCTGGCTGTACGGCGGCGATCCGCTGATGCACCTAGAATATGAGGAGACATTTGCATTCCTCAAAAAAGCAGCAAAGGAAGGATATTTTGAAGAACTGATCCGCAAATATCTCTTAGATAACCCGTTTGAGGCGGTGATCACGGTCAGCCCGAAGCGGGGACTGACGGCGATCGAGGATGAGAAGCTGCGTGAAAAGCTGGAAGCATATAAGAAGAGCCTGGGCGCGGAGGAGATTCAGGCGATCGTGGATGGCACGAAAGAGCTGAAAGAGTATCAGGACACCCCGTCCCCGAAGGAAGATTTAGAGAAGATTCCGCTGTTGAAACGCTCAGATATCCGCAAAGAGGCGGAGAAATTTATCCTGACCGAGCGCGAGATTGGCGGAACCAAGGTGCTGGCACATGAGCTCTTTACCTCAGGCATCGGTTATCTGCGCGTGATGTTCCGTACCGACCGTGTACCATCCAGGGATCTGCCGTATGTGGGACTTTTGAAAGCAGTGCTTGGATTTGTCGATACGACGAAACACACATACAGCGATTTGTCGGATGAGATCAACTTAAATACCGGCGGTATCACGCTCAGCGTCAGCTCCTATGCGGACAGCCGGAAACAGGGCGCGTTTACCGGTATTTTTACCGCGAGTGCTCGGGTGCTGTGCGAGAAGCTGGACTTCGGATTTTCAGCGATCGCGGAGATTCTGCTTGATTCAATCCTTGATGATGAGAAACGTCTCGGCGAGATTGTGGCGGAGACGAAGTCGAAGAGCCAGATGCGTTTAAATCAGGCGGCACATTCAGCGGCAGTGATGAGAGCCAGCTCCTATTTTTCGGCAGAATCGGCATTTGACGACTGCACGGGCGGAATCGGCTTCTACCAGTTCCTTGAAGAGACGGCAAAGCACTTTGAGGAGAAAAAGGGCGAGGTGATCGCGAAATTAAAAGAGACGGCGGCACGCCTGTTTACGAAAGAAAATATGCTGATAAGCTACACGGCAGCAGCCGACGATCAGGCAGGGCTTGAAGCAGCACTTCCGCTCTTAAAAGAACGTCTTCCACAGGGCGATGGAACCGTTTATCCGTTTGAGTGGAAAAAAGAGAATTTAAACGAGGGCTTCATGACCTCCTCCCAGGTCAATTATCTGGCGCGCTGCGGCAATTTCGTGGAGAAAGGGCTGGCATACAAGGGCACGCTGCGGACGCTGAAAGTCATTCTCGGATATGATTATCTGTGGATCAATGTCCGTGTCAAGGGCGGCGCTTACGGCGTCATGAATGGAGCCGGACGGTTTGGCGACAGCTATTTCGTTTCCTACCGCGATCCGAACCTGCGTGAGACGAATGAGGTTTACGAGGGTATCGTGCCGTATCTGGAGCAGTTTGAGGCAGACGAGCGTGATATGACGAAATTCGTGATTGGAACCATCAGCGACCTTGATGCGCCGCTTCTGCCGCCATACAAAGGCATTCGCGCCGACGCGGCCTGGTTTACCGGCGTGACGGATGCGATGATCCAGAAAGAGAGAGACGAGATCCTGGCAGTTACCCCGGAGGATATCCGGGCGCTGGCGCCGATTATCAGGGCAGTGCTCAGTGAGCAGAGCATCTGTGCGATTGGAAATGCAGAGAAAGTCAAGGCAAATCAGGATCTGTTTAAGACGGTGAAGAATCTGTTTAACTAAATTAAATGCAAGTGAAAGGAAACAAGATGGCAAATACAGATACAAAAGAGTTTAAATCTGGCTTTGTGACCCTGATCGGGCGTCCGAATGTCGGCAAATCCACGCTGATGAACCACCTGATCGGACAGAAGATCGCGATCACATCTGAGAAGCCGCAGACGACCCGGAACCGTATCCAGACGGTTTACACAGACGAGCGCGGACAGATCATTTTTCTGGACACACCGGGTATCCACAAGGCGAAAAACAAGCTGGGCGAGTACATGGTCAATGTCGCAGAGAATACGTTAAAAGAGGTTGACGTGATTCTCTGGCTGGTAGAGCCGACCACCTTCATCGGAGCAGGCGAGCGCCACATTGCAGAGCAGCTTTCGAAGATCAAGACGCCGGTCATTCTGGTTATTAATAAAATTGATACGGTCAAATCGAAGGAAGAGATTCTGACCTTTATCGCGGCATATAAGGATATTTTGAATTTTGCGGAGATTATCCCGGTTTCGGCTCTCAAAGAGATGAATATCGAGGATGTCAAGAGCAGTATTTTTAAATATCTCCCGGCAGGTCCGCAGTTTTACGATGAGGATACCGTCACCGACCAGCCGATGCGCCAGATCGCAGCGGAGCTGATCCGCGAGAAAGCGCTTCGGATGCTGGACGACGAGATCCCGCACGGCATTGCAGTTGTCATCGACCAGATGAAAGAGCGCCCAAACGGCATCATCGACGTGGATGCAACGATCGTGTGCGAGCGCGATTCCCACAAGGGCATCATCATCGGAAAAGGCGGATCGATGTTAAAACGTATCGGAACCGCTGCCCGGATGGAAATTGAAAATCTGATGGACACGAAGGTCAACCTGAAACTCTGGGTTAAAGTGCGCCGGGAGTGGAGAGACAGCGATATGTATATGAAGAATTACGGATATAACCCGAAAGAAATTTAAGTGAGGGAAGGAAGGGCTGCATGCGAGATTTGATACAGACAACCGGAATGGTGCTTTATGCAGCCCCGGTCGGTGAATTTGATAAACGTCTGATTCTCCTGACGGGAGACCGCGGAAAAATCACGGCATTTGCCCGCGGGGCGAAGCGCACTGGAAGTTTGCTGCGTGCGGCAAGCCGGCCTTTCGCATTTGGAACCTTCACACTTTCTGAGACGCGGGATGCCTACAATCTTTATGGCGCGGAGATCGAAAACTATTTCGAAGGACTTGAACAGGACGTTGAGTGCGCCTGCTACGCCTCCTATTTTGCTGAATTCGCCGAATACTTCGGAAGAGAAGGTCTGGAGGCAAGAGAAATGCTGCGATTACTCTACCAGTCCTTCCGCGCCCTCCTAAAACCCGCACTCCCCAACAAACTTGTACAGCGTATCTTCGAGTTAAAAATCATGGTCATCAACGGCGAATACACCGAAGATCCACCCCTGCGCGCCGGAGACTCCGCACGCTACGCCTGGCAGTACGTCATCTACGCGCCGATCGAGAAGTTGTATACATTTCTTCTGAAAGAAGATGCATTTGCACAATTTGCGGCGAATGTGGAGCGGAATAAGAGGGCGTATGTAGATAAAAGTTTTCACTCATTGGAGATATTGCAGACGATTACATAACATACAACTATCCAGGGAGGAGCTGTTTATATGCCAGAAGCCAAATTCCACCAGAAAATCGCCTGGTTCAATTTCATCTGCTGCCTCATGGTCATCTGGACGCATTCCGGCAACGCGGATCTGTTTTTCCCGGAACTGGGGCAGGACGCACCGTGGTGGCATTTCCAGTACCCGGTCATGCAGGAAATTCTGCGGGTGGACATCCCATGCTTTATCATGCTGTCTGCCTACCTGTTCTACCGGAACTTCACGATGAAGCGGCTGGGAGAAAAATTAAATAAACGTCTGCATTCGCTTCTGGTTCCGTACCTGCTCTGGAATACTATCTACTACGTGGCGTATGTGGCGGCGAGCCGGATTCCGGGACTGCAGACGATCGCCAACCGGACGGATCTGGTGATCACGACGTCCGGGGCATGGCAGGCGATCACCAAGTATACCTTCAATCCGGTGTTCTGGTTCATGTATCAGATCATTTTGCTGGTGCTGCTGGCACCGGTGCTGTATCTGTTTCTGAAAAATATCTGGACCGGCGCGGCATTTCTGCTGGTGCTGCTTGTGGCACTTTTCAAGGGGGTGGCGCTGCCGGAGCTGAATCTGGACGCCCTGATTTATTATTCCTTTGCCGCCTATGCGGCGCTGCACGGGAGAAAATGGGCGGAGGCGGTATGGTCGTGGAAGCGGGCGGCACTGGGGGTGTGCCTGCTGGCAGTGGGAATCGTGCTCAGCAGGAGCTATTATACCCACTATTTTGTGCCGGGAATCGTTCTCTACCAGCTTCTGGCAGTCATCGGTATCTGGATGATGGTAAACGAGCGCTGGCTGGGAGAAGTCAGACCGTTTATGACCTGCACCTTTTTTATCTATGCGACGCACTTTGTGGTGGTCCGTTTCCTCAATAAGGCGGCGGCGCTGCTATTTCCGGGCAGCCAGCTGGTTTCGATGTTTATGTATGTGTGCATGCCGCTACTTGCAGTGACACTCTGTTATCAGGCGGCGCGCGTGTTGCGGAGGTACCGTCCGGACATCTGGAAGACCCTGAATGGGGGACGTTGACAAAAAGCAGGATTTACGGTTGAAAGGCAGGTATCTCTGGAAACGGAAGTGCGAGTATGCGTTTTTTCAGGTCCAAGTCTTGAAAATACATAGAAAAGCAGGTATACTATAAAAACTTGGTTGTAGGAGCATTTTTGCGCTTGGGAGGAAGAGCAATGAAAAAAAGAGGATTTCTTCTGGCAGCGTGTACCGTGGGTGTGATGCTGTCCGGCTGTGGCTCACGGGAAACCGCCTTTTCCCCTTCGGAGAGCTGCGTATATGTGGCAAAAGACGGAGCGCTGTCGAGTGCTCTGGTGGAGCAGACCGGCGGTATTTCGGTCGATGAGAATGAATTAAAGCAGTATTTAGAGACGGCAGTGATTCATTTTAATGAAGAAAAAGGCGCCGGGGCGCTGGCACAGAACCAGAAAAATGCCGAGAGATTGCCGGCAGCATTGAAAAGTGTGAAGGCGGGAAAAGACACGGTGACTGCGATCTTTGATTATGCTTCCTTTGAAGATCTGAAAGGAAAGAACGTAGCTGTTAAGAACGGTACTCAGGGTGCAGCATTTGCAGAGAGCCTGAAAGATCAGTATGGATTCACCACTACTGTATTTGAGGATTCACCGACCATGTATCAGGATGTTATCCAGGGCAACAGCGTTGCATGTGTAGAGGATAAGCCGATCATTCAGGACTGGATCGTAAGCAAAGGTCTTGCACTGAAGACAGTTGACGCTATGGAGAGTGATCCGGCTCCTTACGGATTCGCTATCATGAACGAGGCTAACCAGCCGCTGCTTGACATGTTCAATGCAGGTCTTGCTGATATCAAAGCAAACGGAACTTATGATGAGATCCTTGCAAAATATCTTGGAGAGAGCAAATAAGAATAATAGAATCGTATGATTCTGGTGACGGAAAGCAGCCGCAGATACTGTGGCTGCTTCCTGCACTGTGAAAACCCCTGTGTGAGAGGCTTTCACAATGTAAGAAGTATTTTCAGGAAACCAGAGGATAAAAAAAGGAGACAGAGACTATGATAGGTATTATTGAAGTTTACGGAAGCATGTTGCTCCGCGCACTTGGTCAGACACTGTTGCTGACACTGCTGTCCCTGTTATTTGCCATGGTCATCGGTATGATCTTCGGACTGATGAATGTGGGACATAACCGGGTACTGAATCTGATCGGAACCATTTATGTAGATGCTGTACGAGGTGTGCCGCTGATCGTACTGGCATATTTCATCTATGTTGGTGTTCCGGCGGGGATGCAGGGACTGGGATTTGCAAGTTTTCGTCTGAATGCATTGCAGGCAGGTACAGCAGCCCTTTCTATGAACTGTGGTGCGTATATGGCAGAGATCATTCGTGCCGGTATTGAAAGTGTAGACCGCGGACAGATGGAGGCTGCCAGAAGCTTAGGCTTGTCTTATAGTTCCTCCATGGCTCTGGTCGTGATCCCGCAGGCAGTGCGGACCATGATCCCGTCTATTATTAACCAGTTTATCATTACTTTGAAGGATACCTCTATTCTGTCGATCATTGGCTTCCCGGAGCTTACCAATGTTGGTAAGACGATCGTGGGAAATACGTTGAAGAGTCTGCAGACCTGGGCGATTGTTGGTGTCATGTATATGGTTGTCATCGTAACGCTCAGTAAGGTTGCCAAGAGAATCGAGAGGAGGGTAAACCGTGGAAGATAAGCAGTGTAAGATTCATGTGACCAATCTGAAAAAGAATTTTGGAAAACTGGAAGTATTAAAGGATATCAGCGTTGATGTACAGGAAGGGGAAGTAGTTGTTCTCTTAGGTCCTTCCGGAAGTGGTAAATCCACACTTCTCCGTTGTCTGAATCAGCTGGAGACAGCAACCTCCGGCAAAATTATCATTGATGGACATGATGTGACTGACAAGCATACAGATATCAATAAAGTTCGTGAGAATATTGGTATGGTATTCCAGCACTTCAATTTGTTCAATCATCTTACTGTACTTGACAATATGACCCTGGCACCGGTTCATCTGAAACTGATGAACAAGGAAGAAGCAAGAACAGAGGCACTTCGTCTTCTGGAACGTGTAGGTCTGGCAGATAAGGCAGATGCCTTCCCGAGCCAGCTGTCAGGTGGTCAGAAGCAGCGTGTGGCAATTGCCCGTGCGTTGGAGATGAAGCCGGATATTATGTTATTTGACGAGCCCACCAGTGCCCTTGACCCGGAGATGGTAGGTGAAGTACTTGCTGTTATGAAAGAACTGGCTCGTGACGGTATGACCATGGTAGTTGTAACCCACGAGATCGGCTTTGCCAGAGAAGTGGCTGACCGCGTGATCTTCATGGAAGGCGGCTATATCGTAGAGCAGGGAACCCCGGAAGAAGTCATCAACAATCCAAAAGAGCCAAGAACCATTGACTTCTTAAGCAAAGTATTATAAAAGGACATAAAAAGCTTTACATAACAGGCAAGGTGCGTGAGATCGTATATTGCGCTGCTATGTTAGATGAATTACTTAAGATGAATAAATATAGATTAAAAATTCAAATAAAGGCAATAAATGTAGAACAGTTTGATTACTCTGATGTTAATTTAATTCCTATGTATCCGAGATTACATGATTTACCGGAACTTTTTCTTGGAATGCTTACACATGGAAAATTATTGTGGAGCTCTAATGGAAAGGTGTTTTTTAAAGTTTTGGATGAAGCAGATGTAGTTGTACATGCACCTGGTGGCCCTTCGATTGGAGATATCTATTCAATCAGCGAAATTACATATTTGGCAGCATATTTGGCAATTATGAAATATAAGAAAAAAATATTTTTTTATGCACCGTCGATGGGACCATTTCATAATCGTATTAGAAATATTATTCGAAAAAAACTTTTTAATTACGCAGATAAAATAGTAATACGTGAAAACATATCAAAATCCTATTTGGATGAATTATTACCGGATAATAAGGCGATTGTTACATTAGATTCAGCATTCCAGAATGAAATAGATTCTGATAATTATGAGACGGTTTTAGATAAGTATTTGGAATTAAAACAATTTTTAAATACAGATAAAAAAGTGATAGGAATGACAATAACAGATTTATCATGGCATCCTGTTTATTCTAAGACCGCTGGATTGTCTGAGCAAA
>ENA-UPTB01003096-UPTB01003096.1-human-gut-metagenome-genome-assembly--contig:-NODE-3096-length-10352-cov-22.965742_pt1 | contig 10352 bp, 9 predicted proteins | sample MGYA00250046_ERZ773369 | MGnify/ENA primary metagenome ERZ773369 (study PRJEB29103, sample SAMN06111938) | human gut metagenome | biome: human gut; feature: ankylosing spondylitis patient; material...
CCGGGGCATCCTCTGCACCAAAATGGTAGATCTTCATCCTGATACGCTCCTTCTCTATTTATTTTCCACCTGTAAATGGAAGAGGTACATTTTTTGTGTAGGGCAGAACCATAAGTTAGATAAAGCTAACTTTTTGTTCTATAAAAATCCGCTTTTCAGCGGCCCTTCTGCCAAAATAATACGCCCTGCTGTTGTCGCTGTCAAGAAGTTCAGGCATTTTCGGAGATTTTGAAAAAGATTTCGTTATTGGAGCTTCCCCTGCGGCATAGAGGAGGCAAAACGTTTCCCGCATCGAAAAATTAACCTCCATAAACATCCCTGCTTTTTCTTGACAACGCCCCGTGGACGTGCTATTTTGTTTTTTAGCAATTAGCTTCTTCTAACCATCTGAGGGGTCTCGCCCCGCAGTTTTTTTGCGCAAAATGTTAGACAAAGCTAACTATATGTATGACCGCAATTTTCTGCTATTGCGATGAAAGGAGCATGTTTCATGAAACGGAAGAAATTTCTTTCCCTGCTGCTGTCGGCAGCTATGGCGTTCACTCTGTTGACCGCTACCGCCTTTGCAGCAGCCCCCGCCGAGGAGGAGAACGACTTTTTCGATTTTCTGCTGGGCAAAAAGTACACCTATCTCTATGCTGCCCTGACTTGGGATGAGTACTGGGCAAACGAGACGGTCTATGCTGCCGGCAACGCTGCCGCCTCTGCACAGCTGGACAGCCACGAGGAGCACGACCTTGGCGCATTTGATGCGGTCTCCCGCGCTACCGTCAACCACGGTCTGCACCGCGGCAGCTTCCAGAGCACTGCTGTGATCTACGCCAAGGACGGCAGCAGCTACACCGTTTCCCACTGGTCGGAGGATGGCAAGACCATCTATCTGGCCGATGGCACCACCGTGGGCTGGAACCGGGGCACCATTACCAAGGCCGACGGCTCCACCGTGCAGATGGATCACTACGAGGTGCTGGGCACCAAGTATGTGCCGGTGCGCGTGGCCACCAGCGACCTTGCAGATTTCTGCTCCAAGTACACCGTCGTGGAAAACGGCGGTCAGCTGGTGGGCGGCTACTCTGAAAAGAACCTGACCGCCTATACCCTGACGGCTGCGGTGGACGAAAACACCAACGGCCTGAAGTACGCTACCAAGAGCGGCGATGGCTACACTTTCTCTGCCGCACATACCGGCACCGGTTCCGGCGTGGCAGAAGCCGCCCAGAAGGCTGCTGATGGTCTTACCGTGAACCTGCGCAGCGGCAGCGATGTAGGCAGCTTTGGCGAGTTCATCCGTGTGGACCTGAACGGCAACTACGGCGAGCTGGGCTCCCGGATGCAGTCTGTGGTGTGGACCTACTACGGCGATGACAGTACCTACACCCACGCCAAGGCCTCCTACGGCACCAAGTTTGCAGCCGACAACTGGATGCACAAGTCCATGGGCATCCAGCTGGGTCTGAGCGATTCCGCCCGCTGCCAGCTGCCGGAGGGCACCGATGGCACCGGCTACTGGACTATCACCATCCGCGCACTGGGCTATGCCGACACGGTGGTGAAGTTCCAGACCACTGCCGAGAACCTTGCCAAGCACGAGCTGGCAAGCGATGCAGACCGCGCCGCCCTGCAGGCTGTGGTCGCCACGGCACAGAGCAAGGCAAAGGCCGCTTACACCGCAGCCAGCTACGCTGATCTGGAGACTGAGCTCGCCGAAAGCGTGGAGCTGCTGAGCCGGGATACCCTGTATAAGGCTGCTGCACTGGAACAGGTGACCCACCTGACCGATGCTGTGCAGAACCTGAAGGCTGCCTAATCCAGCAAAATACAGTACAAAACGGCAAGGTCGCTTGAAGTAGGCGGCCTTGCTTTTCCGTGTCAGGAGAAGATGGAATGAACAAAAAACGATGCAATGCGCTGCTGCCGCTGGTGCAGCTGCTCCCGGCGGTGGCGGCCGCAGCAGCCGTACTTTTTGCCCTGCCCCGCACCGTGCCGGTGCTGGCTGCCGTGCCGGAAAGACTGCCGGCTGTGGTAGAGCAGCCGGCAGAAGCCGCTTCCTCCGAAGCGGAGGAAGAAGCGCTGCCCAAACTGCCCTATGCCGACGGCATTTATGTCGGCTCCTCCCGGGGCTACGGCGGCACCGTCCGGGTACAGGTCACCATGGAAAACGGCAGCATCACGGAGGTCGGGATCTTGGACGCATCCCACGAGACCAAGCAGTTTCTGCGGCGTGCCAAGCGGCTTTTGACCACTGTAGTGGAGGCCCAGAGCTGGGAGGTGGACGCCGTTTCCGAGGCCACCTACACCAGCCGGGGCATTCTGGGCGCAGTGCAGAACGCCCTGACCGGCGAGGTGGTCAACAACCCCCTGCCGCCCCAGCCAAAGCCCGCCGCACCGCTTGTGGTGGAGGAATTTACGGCGCCCTCCACCTACTTGGACGGCATCTACACCGCCGAAGCCATGGGCTTTGAGGGGCAGATCACAGTGCAAGTCACGGTGGCAGAGGATAAGATCACGGATATCACTCTCCTGAGCGCCGAGGACGAGGAAGAATATCTCTCCCGGGCAAAACAGGTCATCCCCGCCATTCTGGAAGGGCAAAGCCCCAATGTGGATGCCATTTCCGGCGCGACCTACTCTTCCACCGGCATCCTGAACGCGGTCAAGCTGGCACTGGCAAAGGCGGCTGTTGCCCCGGCAGAGGAAGCCGCCCCGGAGCAGGCAGCATCGGAAGAAGCGGCAGAAGAAGCCGCCGCACCGCCTGAAGTACCGGGACCCGAGGAAACGCCGGTCACTGCGCCCACCGTGGAGGTGGTGCAGCCGGAGGAAAAGAGCGCCGTTCCCGTGTGGCTCAAGGAAGTATGGCAGCAGCTTTTCCCGGCAGATGCACCGGCATCCTCTGAACCGGAACCGGCATCTTCTGAGGAAGTGCTGCCGACATCCGAGTCGGCACTGCCGCCGGAAGAGACCGGGATTGAATCTGAAACGGAAGGAGCAGCAGAATGAAATACAAAAATTTTCTCCTCCGGGCGGTGAACCTGCTGCTGATTCTGGGGGTACTATGGCAATACCAGCAGGTGGCGCTGGTCCGGGCAGCAGCGGTGAGCCAGCGCAAGCAGGAGATCGCTGAGGTGGAAGCCTACAACGCTTCCGTTTTGCAGGCGCAGAGCGCAGCACAGGCAGAGCAGACCCAAAGCGGCTACCGGGACGGCATCTATGAGGGCAGCGCCTTTGGTTTTGGCGATGTCATCCGGGTGTCGGTGACCATCCGGAACGGAAAAATGACCGATATTGCGGTGCTGGATGCCTCCGGCGAGGATAAGCCCTACTATAAACAGGCGCTGCCTTTGCTGGACGAGATGCTGGCAGTACAGTCTGCCGGGGTGGATACCGTTTCCGGCGCTACCCTCACGGCAGAAGGTCTCATCGGTGCAGTCGAGGACGCACTGGGAAAGGCGGCAGGATGATGGAAAAAACACAGACAAAGCCTTTGACGGCGGCGCAGCAGCGCCAGCGGGACAAAAAACGCCGTACATGGCTGCGCGCCGGGGTGCAGCTGTTCTTCTTTGTGTCCATGCCGGGCGCGTTCGTGGCCGGGTTTTCCGGGGTAAAGCAGATCTTTCTGCACATCGGTGCGGGCGAGGTGCTCACAGCGGACAGCTTCACGCTTTCTCTGCTGGGGCTGTGCGGCTTCACTTTGCTGTTCGACCGGTTTTTCTGCGGATACGCCTGCGCCTTTGGCAGCTTGGGTGATGCCGTCTGGGCGCTGTCCGGGCTTATCCAGAAAAACCTGTTCCACCGCAAAAAGCAGCTCCATCTGCCGGAGCGGGCGGTGCTTTGGGGGCAGAAGGTCAAATATCTGCTGCTGGCAGGGCTGGTGGCGCTGTATGTGACCCGGCAGGAAAAGCTGCTGACCGGCGCAAGCCCGTGGGAGGTGTTTTCCCGCCTGACGGCTTTGCGTCTGCCGCCGGAGGGCTTCGGCGTAGGCATTGCGCTGTTTGTGCTCATCTTGCTGGGCATGGCAGTGCAGCCCCGGTTCTTCTGTCAGTTCCTCTGCCCTATGGGCGCGGTGTTCGCCCTGCTGCCGGTGCTGCCCTTTGCGCGGCTGCACCGGCAGAGCGATGGCTGCATCCCGGGTTGTAATGCCTGCAAGCAGCAATGCCCGGTGTGCCTGAAGCTGGAGGAAAGCAGCCTGCGCAGCGGGGAGTGCATCGCCTGCGAAGCCTGCGTGGGCACCTGTCCCAAGCAGAACATCCACCGGTGGGATATGACCCTGTGCAAGAGTCTATGGCTGCCGGTGCTGGGTAAGGCGCTGCTCTTCTTCCTGCTGGGTTGCTGGCTGGGCTTTTGCCGATTCATCTGAACTAAAAAAGGAGGCTGCTGCGCAGTATTTGTGCAGCAGCCTCCTTTTGGCTGGGAGATCTATCATTTCGATACGCCGGAGCATCTGCGGACGCTCCGGCGTACCATTTTTACAGGGAATACTTCTGCTCCAACAGGTCTGTCATGCTGCGCAGACTGATGCCAAGGGTGGAAAGGTTATACAGTATCGCACTGGTAGCAGGGGGCAGGATGCCCAGTGCGCCCAGAAGGATGAGCGCTGAGTTGAAGCTGAGCACAAAGCGGTAATTGCTGCCCACCCGCTTTTGCAGGGCGTTGGCAATGGCTTTTAAGGTCACCAGCTCTTCCAGACTATCCGCACGAATGGTTACATCGGCGATCTCCCGGGCGATGGCAGCACCGGAATGGATGGCGATCCCAATATCTGCCGCCGACAAAGCAGGAGAATCATTGATGCCGTCGCCGATCATCACCACCGTATGTCCCTCGGCCCTGGCATCGCAGACAAAGGCGGCTTTATCCTCCGGCAGCACCTCCGCAAAGCAGCGGTCTACCCCCACCTGCGCCGCAATGGCACGGGCGGTGCGGTCGCTGTCGCCGGTCATCATGACAGCCTGGGTGATGCCCAGCTTCCGGAGCTTATGCAGCACCTGTGCCGCCTCCGGGCGCAGGGGGTCTGCGATGCAGATGACCCCCGCCAGCACCCCGGACACCGCCAGATACAGGTGGGAATACTGCGGGTCCAGCGCATCGAACTTTGCCTGTTCCTCTGCCGGGATGGTGCAGCCCTCGTCCTCAAAAATGAAGTGGGCGCTGCCGATGACCACCCGCTTGCCCCCTATCCGGCTGGCAATGCCATGCGCCACAATGTACTCCACCTCGGAGTGCATCTCTTCGTGAGAGATGCCCCGCTCCTTGGCGGCACGGACCACGGCATTTGCCATGGAATGGTGAAAATGCTCTTCCAGACAGGCGGAGAGCCGCAATACTTCCTGCTCCCCGCAGCCGGAGAAGGGCACTACCTGCACTACCTGCGGGGTGGCGCGGGTGAGGGTGCCGGTCTTATCAAACACGATGGTATCCGCCTGCGCCAGCGCTTCCAGATACTTGCCGCCCTTTACGGTGATGTGGTATTCCCCGCACTCCCGCATGGCAGAGAGCACCGCAAGCGGCATGGAGAGTTTCAATGCGCAGGAAAAGTCCACCATCAGGATGGAGATGGCGCGGGTGACGTTGCGGGTCAAGGCGTAGGTAGCCACTGTACCGGCAAGGCACCACGGCACCAAGCGGTCGGCCAGCAGCAAAGCCCGGTTCTCGGTGCCGGACTTGAGCTTTTCCGATTCCTCGATCATGGCCACGATCTTATCGTAGCGGTTGGCACCGCCTTCGGCCTTGGCCACAAGGACGCATTCGCCCTCTTCCACCACCGTTCCGGCGTAGACGGTGGCCCCGGCGGCTTTCCGCACCGGCATGGATTCTCCGGTGAGGGCAGCTTGGTTCACCATAGCTTCGCCTTCCAGCACCATGCCGTCCAACGGGATCATGTTGCCGGAGCGCACCACCACTTCGTCCCCGGCGTGAACGCGGGTCAACGGCACCAGCACCTCGCCCTGCGGGGTACGCACCCAGACCTTATCCACATTCAGCGCCATGCTGCGGGCAAGGTCGTCCAAGCTCTTTTTCCGCGTCCACTCCTCCAGCAGGCTGCCCACCGTCAGCAGGAACATCACCGAGCCTGCCGTGCTGTAATCGCCCCGCAGGAGGGAGGCGGTGATGCTGAGCGCATCCAGCACCTCTACTTCCAGCTTGCGGTGCAGCAGACAGCGGACGCCCTTCCAGATAAAGGCGATGGAGCGCCACACCGTATAGGCCGCCGCGATGGGCGCAGGCAGGAACACCTTGCGGAACATCCGGCCTGCCACAAGGCCGACCATCTTTTCCTGATATTCCTGATTGATCTTCCGGCTGTCGTGGGAGGTGACCAGCACCTCTAACTCTTCGTTGTCAAAGCGGTAGGAGGCCAGCAGGGCGGCGGCATCCTTCCGGCTGCCTCGGTAGGTCAGCACCACATCTCCGGTGCGCTCGTAGACGGTGGCTTTTTGAATGTTGTCCTGCCCGTTCAGGTAGGCTTCCAGCACATCTGCCCGGTGCAGGGTCATCTGCACGGCGCAGACGTGCACTCGCATCCGTCCCTTACCTTCATGTAAGATCGTACATTTCATTGCTTTTCTTACCCCTCTGCGTAAAAAAGAGCCGCCCAAGGGCGGCTCCGCAGCGTTGTATCACTGTGCAGTCTGCTCTGCGGGCTGCTCTTCAGCCGTATCCTCAATGACCTCCTGTGCAGCCTCGGCGGCGCGGCTCTCGTTGATGGCCTTTGCATCGGCAAGGATGTCTCCTGCCTCTTCCTGCACCTTGTTCACGGTCTGCATGGTGCAGTCCTTCATCCGCAACACCGCAGCAGTGGTCTGGGTGTAGACCTTTTTGGCGTCCTTGCTGGACAGCACCTTGAAGCCGGCAGAGCCGAACACTACACCGCCCAAAAACAGTGCGAGCTTTTTTGTATCAAACATATTTATTCCTCGTTTCTGTATTTCCTGTTTAAGCGCCCATGCCCTTGAGCGAGGGCAGGCTCTTTATCTTTGTATTATAGCACGCTTTCGGAGCTTTTCAATATTTTCCGACGATGTTAGGACGCATTAACATTGTTAGCAGCAGCTCGATATGGAGGATCATTTTGGTCATGCTCCCTTGCAGAAATTAGCAGACCGCAGTCTATAAAGGCAGCAGAAAACTAAAAAATCCGCCGAGGATGCCTCCCCAGAACGGGAAGGCTCCCCGGCGGTATTCGTTTATAGGTTGTATGGCAGCCGAGTGGTCGTTTTTTAAGTGCGACAGCTTTCTGTCCGCATCAAAGGTATTTCCGCAAAGTCGGCACAAGAACATTCATATTGATCGGCTTTGCGATATGATCGTTCATCCCGGCATCCAATGCCGCCTGTTTATCTTCGGAGAAGGCGTTTGCCGTCATCGCGATGATGGGGATATTCGCTTTTTGGGGGGCCTCCATCCTCCGGATCTTTTTTGCCGCATCGTAGCCGTTCATCACGGGCATCTGGATGTCCATAAGGATCAACTGATACATTCCGTTCGCAGCTTTTTCCAGCATATCCACACATTCCACACCGTCTTTTGCGCGGTCTACCGTACAGCCTTCTTCCTGCAGCAGCTCGGTGGCGATCTCCGCATTGAGGTCGTTGTCCTCGGTCAGCAGGATCCTTGTGCCGCACAGGCACTTTTGATCCGAAGGGTTTGTTTCTCGTTTCGCCTGTGTTTCATCCTCGGACGCAATGCGGCAGGGAATGGTCACGGTAAACTTGGAGCCAACACCGATCTTGCTCTCCACTGCCACGGTGCCGCCCATCAGCCCGACCAGCTTTTTCACGATACCCATCCCGATGCCGCTGCCTTCCACCTTGCTGACGGTGGACGTGCGTTCCCGTTCAAACGGCTCAAAGATATGCTTCTGGAACTCCTGCGACATTCCGATGCCGTTATCAGCAACCGTGACCACCGTATCGCACCAGCCCTCTTTTTCGCCGGGCTTCTGCGTAACATCGCAGCGGATCGTGCCGCCGGCTCCCGTGTATTTGACTGCATTGCTGACAAGGTTCGTACAGACCTCGGTCAGGTGCGGAATATCCACATAGACATACGGATGCAGCAGATGTGCTGTCACCATAAGCGTCTGCCCCTTGCTGTCTGCCTGATTCCGGAACATGGCAACGCAATTACGGAAATCCTTCTCGACATCCGAAACAGAATACTCCATTTCCGTCTTATCGTTCTCGATTCGGGCAAGATCCAGAACATTGTTCAGCAGCATCAGCAGGTTCTGTCCGCACACCTGAATGTTCTCCATGTAATTTTTCAGCTTTGCAGGGTCGTCCGAATGCCGGGAGGCAAGGTCTGCGTAACCGATAATGGCGTTCATGGGTGTGCGGATATCATGCGACATATTGAACAGGAAGGTAGACTTGGCGCGGTTCGCGCTCTCCGCTTTTTCCACGGCAACCTGCAATTTTGCATTCAGCTCCTGCGTATCGTTTGCGGCTTTCTTTGCAGCAGCTTCGGCTTTGCGCGCCTTCTGGAGCAGCTTTAAAATCGTGAGCAGAACAGCTGCAACCGCAATGCTGCTGACCAGCAGAACCATAAAGAAGTTATCCTTTATAAAATCGCTCAGGGTAACCTTCCGCGCGGAGCTCTTATGCATCGCCAGAGAGCTGGTAAGCATATTGGCTGGCATGGCCTTGATCGTTTTGTTCAGGATGGACAGCAGGCTGCGGTTTCCGCTCTTGACCGCAAAGCAGGAATTGGCAGGGTTGGGCAGCGGAACGCTGTAAAAAACATAAGTATAAATGGAAAGGGTAAGACAGAAAGATGGATATTACAGGTAGAAAATTATTTGTCAAGGCATTACAGGAAGAGGGTGTCGATACGATTTTCGGTTATCCGGGTGGAACGGTGACGGATCTTTTTGATGAATTATATAAACAGGATGAGATTGAAATTGTCTTACCAAGACATGAGCAGGGACTTTTACATGAGGCAGAGGGATATGCAAAATCGACAGGAAAAGTGGGTGTCTGTCTGGTGACCAGCGGTCCCGGTGCAACGAACATCATGACAGGACTTGCAGATGCACATTATGACAATATTCCGCTTGTCTGTTTCACAGGTCAGGTGCCGTTGAATCTGATCGGAAACGATGCTTTTCAGGAAGTTGACATTGTCGGAATGACAAGAAGTGTCACAAAATACGGTGTGACCGTGCGCAGACGGGAAGATTTGGGACGTATCATCAAGATGGCATTTTATATCGCATCCACCGGCAAGCCGGGACCGGTACTGATCGATATTCCGAAGGATATCCAGACGGCAGCAGGACCGGCGGAGTATCCGTCGAACATCCAGATCCGCGGTTATAAGCCGAATGAGTCGGTACATATCGGACAGTTGAAAAAAGCGTATAAACTGCTCCGCACCGCAAAGAAACCGCTGATCCTTGCCGGAGGAGGTATCAATATCGCACATGCGAATGACAAACTGCTCGCATTGGCGGAGAAGATGCAGATCCCGGTGGTCACAACGATCATGGGGAAAGGTGCGATCCCGACGAGCCATCCGCTCTATGTAGGAAACAGCGGTATGCATGGAAAATACGCAGCAAATATGGCAGTCAGCAAATGTGATGTGCTTTTTTCTATCGGAACAAGATTTAACGACCGTATTACAGGAGATCTGAATGAATTTGCACCGAAGGCGAAGATCGTACATATCGATGTGGATACGGCATCAATCTCCAGAAATGTCGTTGTGGATGTTCCGGTTGTATCGGATGCGAATCTGGCATTAGAAAAGCTGCTTGAATGGGCGGAATCGAAAGATACCGAGCAGTGGCAGAAGGAAATCGCAGAGTGGGATAAGAAAAATCCGCTTGAGATGCGCAGGGACTGTGGCATGACACCGCAGATGGTATTTGAGCATGTAAACCGTACCTTTAGAGAGGCTGTCTATGTGACGGACGTAGGACAGCATCAGATGTGGGCAACACAGTACCTGGAGTTGGATTCCTGGCATCAGCTGATTACATCCGGCGGACTTGGCACGATGGGATTTGGATTTCCGGCGGCGATCGGGGCAAAGATCGGCAACCGGGATAAGGAAGTTGTATGCTTTACGGGAGATGGCGGTTTTCAGATGAATATTCAGGAGATGGCAACGGCAGTCGTGCAGGAAGCGCCGGTGATCATCTGCCTGTTCAACAACTATTACCTTGGCATGGTGCGTCAGATGCAGCAGTTATTTTATGGAAAACGTTATGAGGCAACCTGCCTGCGCAGAAGGAGAACCTGTCCGGCGAACTGCAAGGGACCGAATGCATCCTGTCCGCCGTACACACCGGATTTTATCGCATTGGCAAAGAGTTACGGCGCACACGGGATCCGTGTGGAAAAAGAGGA
>ENA-UPTB01003097-UPTB01003097.1-human-gut-metagenome-genome-assembly--contig:-NODE-3097-length-10352-cov-2.891776_pt1 | contig 10352 bp, 11 predicted proteins | sample MGYA00250046_ERZ773369 | MGnify/ENA primary metagenome ERZ773369 (study PRJEB29103, sample SAMN06111938) | human gut metagenome | biome: human gut; feature: ankylosing spondylitis patient; material...
GCTCCCGCCCCCGCGCCCGAGGCCCCGGCGGAGGAGGAGACCATCCGGGCCGCCAAGCCCGGCTGGCAGCCCAGCCGCAGCGGCCGTCCCGCCCGTGGATGGAACCTATGTCTTTTCCGCGTCGCCGACGCGGGAAATTCTGATGTTCCTCGACGAGCCCGACCACTTGGCGCTCTTTCTGTCCGGTCCCACGGGATCGGGGAAGACGTCCGGGATCATGCAGGTCGCGGCGCGACTCAACTGGCCCGTGACTTCGGTTACGTGTCGGTCCAGATTGGAATTCTCCGATCTGGTCGGACATCACACGCTCGTCTCGCCGGCTCCCGGCGAAAGCCCGGTGATGAAGTTCCAGTACGGACCGCTCGCGAAGGCGATGGCTTTCGGCCACATCCTCATTCTCAACGAGGTCGACTTGTGCGACCCCGGAGAACTGAGCGGATTGAACGACGTCCTCGAAGGACGTCCTCTGGTCGTGGAAACGAACGGAGGCCAGGTCATTCGGCCGCACGAAAAGTTCCGCGTGGTCGTCACGGGGAACAGTTGCGGTAACGGCGATGAGTCCGGTCTCTACGCGGGCGTTCAGACGCAGAACCTCGCGGCGATGGATCGTTACAGAACGGTTCTCGTCGACTATCCGAAACCGGAGGTCGAAGAGGCCATTCTCGCGAAGGTCTGTCCGGAGGTGGGTGTGCTGGCACCGTTGATGGTGCAGTTCGCCAACAAGATCCGGGCCTGCTTCAAGGGTGAATCCCCCGAACAGCGCCTCAGCGTCACCTTGTCGACGCGCAAGATCGTCCAGTGGGCGAAGCTCGCGCGGCGCTATCAGGGCGCCCCCTGTCCGCTCAAGGAAAGCCTGGAACTCCTGCTTCTGAACCGATGCGTTCCGTCGGAACGTTTCGCCATCGACACCATGGGAAAGATCATCTTCAACGACGGTTGGAAGACCGACTCCGAGAACGCCTGATTTGACCCGATTCCTTAGACCCCTCGGGGGACGCAGATCCCCCGGAGGGGTGACGCGTCTCCCTTTTCTTCATTGATTTTTTAAAGGGAGAACTGTGTATGTTCAACAACTCTTTTGCCAACGCCACCGTCTGCGGATTCGTCGGTCGGGACGCCCGCATCGTCGAAACGCCCAAGGGGACCGCGATGACGACCGTGAGCGTCGCCGTCACGACGCGAACCCGGCATTCCGACGGTACGTACGTTGACGAGACTCAGTGGATCGGCGCCACTTTCTTCGGAAAGGAGGGCGACAAGGCCGCCGGTGTTAAGAAGGGCGAGCTCGTGGTCATCACGGGCGAACCCAGGGTTCGCAGCTACGTGAACGCCAAGGGGCGCACCTCTGCCATGCTGGAACTTCGCGATGCGAGTCTGACCCGCGTCCTTCGCCCGGCCGCAGTCGCGACGAGAACGACTGCCGAAGAGGAGCCCGCCGCACCCGTGAAGGCTTCGCCCCGAAAGAGCGAAACCGAAGCGAGGCCTGTGGCTCAGGCCCGTCCCGTGCAGACCGCTCCCGCCGACGACTTCGCCGCCGAACAGGCTGCGTTCGAGACGGATAACGATCTGCCTTAAGGCCGACTTTACCAACGCAAGGAGACCGGCTCGTCCGGTCTCCGATGCGGAGAACCCGAGCGGGGATGACTCTCCGATCGGGGGGCGTCTCCGTTTTTTTCTACAGGAGAGCCAATGGTAAAATTGAACCTCGACAGCCAGGACGGCATAAGGTACCTTCGGAAAATCGCAGGTATCCTCGATATGGTCGTGGCAGGTGTATCCGTTACCTCGGTATTGAACATATCCGAGGTCTCTGGAGTGACCATGGTTATTCTGGCGCTGATTCTGCTCGCAGATTTTGCGGCGGAGCAGTTTGCAGATAATCTGAATCAGATGGAGCGAGTATGAGCGGAAATCTTTACCTGGCCCTTTTTGGGCTCGGGATGTTCATTCTCAGTTGCATCCTCTACTTCATCGGTAAGAGGTTGCCGAAATGAGTCAATCCGGGGTACGGCGTGTACTCACGCCACGCCCCGTAGCCGTATATACGGCTCCCGAACTTTTTTTCTCAACCCTGTGGGGACTGCCAACCCCGCGGGGTTTGTGGTCTCCGAAGAATAAGGACGACCATGAACTGGACAACCAAGAACTTTGAAACTCTGAAACAGGATGCCTTCAGTATCCTGGACAGTTGTTTCGTCCTGGAAGCTTTGGTGGACGGGACCTCTTTCGACGAGGTGCTGGGCATCGCGGTCGAACAGGTCGCGAAGCAGTACCCGACGCTCTCGAAAGAGGAGGTCGAAGAGCTTGCCCGACTGCACGTCGATGAGCGCACGCTCGACGAGATCGCCCGTCACGGCGCCCCGTTCTTCACCGATGCGGTCCGAAAGGATCTGCACGGGTTGGGGTACAGTTTCAACGACACGCAGGAGGAGGAACTTCTCGACTTTCTCTCTCCGTACGCGGACGAACTCTCGAGCATGATTCGTGAGTTTGGAGCCGAAGAAGTCGCCGCACGCATCTGCAGTGCGGAACTCTTCGATTCGCCCTACACCGGAAACTTCACGGGCTACGACTCCGTCGTCACGGCCAAAGCCTTGAAACGGTGGACCTCGACGGCTCGCCGGTAAGGGGGCGCGACACATCATCAACCATCAGCCCTTGCGGGGACGACCGATCCCCGTGGGGATGGTCCGTTCTCCAAGGGTTTTCTTTTTCAACAACTCTTCAGGAGAACGACATGACTAACGTTCAAACGCAGAACCGCAGACCTGCGGTCCCCGATCCCCTCACGTCTCTCGTCGGCCGCATGGCCGCCGAGTACGGCGTCGACGAGAAGAAGCTCTACAACACGCTCGCCAACAGCGTGTTCGCTCAGAGCGGGAAGGACCGCAACGGAAGCTATCAGGTGAAGACGCCCACCGTTGAGGAGATGATGTCCCTCCTTGTCATCTGCGACAAGTACGGACTCAATCCCTTCACGCGGGAAATCTTCGCCTTCGCGAACCGGGGCAAGATCGTTCCGGTCGTATCGATCGACGGCTGGCTCGCCATCTTGAACCGACAGCCCGACTACGACGGGTTGGAAGTGGAGTTTGCCTCCGACCTGGTGGAAATCTCGGGCGTGAAAATGCCGGAGTTCTGCCGGGTGTCGATCTACCGGAAAAGCCTTTCGAGACCCATCGTGATCGCCGAATACGCGGCGGAGGCGTTCATGCCCACCGAGGTGTGGCGCAAATACCCCCGACGAATGCTTCGGCACAAGACCATCGTGCAGGCGGCGCGCGTCGCCTTCTCCATCTCCGGCATCTATGACCGGGAAGAGGGGGAAAGCATCGCTGCGGGCGAAGACGACGTCATCGACGTTCCTTCGGTACGTACGTCCCGCCGACAGACGCCTTCGGTGCAAACGCCGGGTTATCCGACGATTCGCGAAAAGGACCGTCTCGACGCGCTTCTCGATAAACTTCTCCAAAAGTTCCCGCTGACCGCAGAAGGTTTTCTCTATGATATTTTCTGCTTCGTGATCAGGGCCCGCCTTGAATCCGGCGAGACGCAGGCCTACGCCCTTTCCAAATGGGCGTCCGCACCGTCATCGCCGAAGGACGAGGTCATGACGGAGTTTGATGCGCCTAAAGTTCCCGTGCAGGAAATGAAGGCGCCCGAGCTATCGGTCGAAGACGACTTTGACATGGATTCCGACATGGCGTCGGGTCTCACCGACGAGGACGAAATCCTCGCCCGAATGTAAACCGACAGGAACGGGAGCGCCGCACGACGCGGCGGTCTTGTCCAACCAAGGAGGAACTCATGCAGTTGGTCAATCTCGAGCAGAGAACCCCGGAGTGGTTCGTCTGGCGACAGCACGGCATCACCGCTTCGGAAACGCCGGTCATTCTCGGCCTTTCGCCGTACAAGACGCCCTGGCGCCTCTGGATGGAAAAGACCGGGAAGATTCAGCCCGACGATCTGTCCCGCAATCCCAACGTCCAACGCGGCGTCGAGATGGAGGACGACGTTCGAAAGCTCTTCGAAGAGGAGCGTCTCGAAATCGTGGAACCCGCCTGCGGGATCTGCGACGAAGATCCGGTGTTCAGAGCGTCGTTCGACGGTTTGGACTCGAAAGGGCGTCCCGTTGAAATCAAGTGCCCGAGCCGCAAGGTTTGGGACGAGGTTCTCGCAAATGGGGAGTCTTCGGCCACCTATCGTCTCGACGCCGCGCAGGTGCAGCATCAGATAATCGTGTCCGGTGCGGACGAGGGGTTTCTCGTCTTCTACTCGGAGGGCGAGATGAAGATCTTCGACATCAAGCGGGACGAAGCGATCATTCAAAGGATTCGGGACGAGGGGCGAAAGTTCTTCGATTCCATGCAGGCGGGAACGCCGCCTGAAAAAGATCCCGAGAAGGACCTTTATGTTCCCGAGTCCGAAGAGGACGTCACCCGATGGGTTCAGGCGGCGAGGCAATTCCTGCGCTACCAGAAGGAACTCGTCGAGCTCGTAGAAAAGGTCGCGGCCGTCAAGCGCGAGCTTGCGGACCTGCGCCCCGTCTTTCAATCCCTGATGGGCGACAACGCGCTCGCGGACTTCGCGGGCGTAGAGGTCAGACGCTCCGTCGTCAAAGGGAGAATCGACTACCAGAAGGCGCTAGAGGCCGTCGCAGGCAAGATGGATCCGTCCGAGCTCGAAAAGTTCAGATCGGAGTCTTCAGAGCGGTGGAGCATCAGGCCGAGCGGGTCGGATCTTCCAAAGCGGTTCACAGAAGACGAGGAGCTCCTCGAGACGATCGCGTCCGTTCCGGACGAACGCCGTTGGTTCTGACGCTTCGATTTTTGTAATTTTTCCATTCACCCCGCGAGGGCGCACAAGACGCCCGACCGGGGCGGACGTGCGCCCTCTTATTCATTTTCCCCGGAGGAACACGTCATGTTTTCACCGATTGCTCAAAGATTTTCCGCCGACCATCGGTCGCGCATCGAAGTGCACTTCCAAAGCGAAGTCTTCGACTGTCTCTACGACGACATGAAGGACGCGGGTTGCGCGTTTTTCGTCAAACAGCCCGAGCTTCGCTCCCGTCTTCGTCTGCCGCCGATCGACTTTCGGTCGTGCGACGAGACGCGCGCTTTCGAGCGCGAAGCCAAGGCCGCCGAACTCGCCGCTCTCGAGGCGGGCGATCCGGTCGTCTGGATCGTCTTCGGCGAACATTCCGGCTGTTGGGTCGACTTTCGCGGGACGTCGGCGCCGACGCCGCGCTTTTCAGACTCGTGGGTTACGGGCTTTTGCGTAATAAACCGCAAAGTTTGGAACGCGTACTGGAACGGCAAGCGTCCGTGTACGAAGCGTACGGTCATGCGGTTTCTGCAGGACCGAAGGCCTTATCTCACTGCGGACCTCAACGGGTCGCTCTGCGAATGGCGCTTTGTAAACGAGACGGACGGCGAGGACTACTGGTCCGACGGCTATCTCGACACGGCTGAGGCGCTTCGGACGGCACAGTCCGAGCATCCCGAATGTATGTACGAAGAGGGCGATTTCGACGAGTTCGTCGAATATCGCCTGAAAGCTGCTTGAAAAAGCCCCGCAACTCTCCGCCCGACCCCGGGCGGAGGGCGCTGCGGGACGACCGCCGAGGCGGCAGCGAAAGGCGCGTTCCCTGCGAGCGCGCGCTTTCGGTGCGGATGCTCCAACGAGCGGTCCCTCCCGATTTCTTCGCCCATGGCGATCGAAAGGTTGTCCGAGCCTTGAATCGGACAGATCATTTTTTCTTTTTTTTCACAACACCGGGAGGTGCTGAGGCATCTCCCGCAAGGTCCGTGTCTTCAGCTCCCCCGATGAAGGGAGGGGCTATGAAGTCAAAAAATCTCAAGAATTACGACCGCCTCGTGGTGGTCGTCAACACCATGCGTGTCTGGACGGGCACGCGCATTTTGAAGGACGAAGATTTTCGGACGCTCGGTTATGCCGAGACGTCTGAGGAGCAGGGTCGGGTTTTAAAACCCGGACTCAAGCAGATCTTCGATCCCGACAAGCTGAAGGTCTTCGAGATGCTCCGCGTACGCGCGCGGCGCCTCCTCGAAGAGACGGGCATTCCCTTTGCCAAGGGATTTGCCCTGCCTCTCGACAGAGCTGACGAAATCCTCGGCAAGCTCGACGAAATCCAAAAGGAGTTTCGGGAGCAAGTGAACGTTCTGATCGATCACTACGATCAGGACCTCGAAGCGTGGATTCACAAGAACCCCGGCTTCGAATCCCTGCTTCGTGAGGGATGCGTTCCGAAGGGAGAACTTGCGTCGCGGTTTGAGGCGGGGTATCTGACGATGCGGATTCAGCCGCTTCGTCCGGAAGATGAAGAGAAGACCGAAAGGGAAGTCTCTTCTTTGAGCGTCAAACTGCTCGACGAAGTGTCGAAAGACACGACGCCGCTCCTCGTTTCGATGCTCGGCAAAACCGAGTGCGAAGGGAAGTGCCTCCGTCAGTTGGAGCTCATCCGCAACAAACTCAGCGGTCTGTCGTTTCTCTCTGCGGGCATCCTGCCCGTGGTGGACATGATGGACCGGACACTGGATCAGTGTCCCCGCGGAACCGCTTTCGGCGGCTACGAGTTTGAGATGCTCAAGACCTGCACTTCGGTGCTCGCCAACCGGCAACTGCTCGAAGATCTCTCGAACGGAACGATTTCGTTTGAAGACGAGCACGAAGCCAGAATGGCCGCCTTGGGCGATCTGGCGCCAAAACCTGCGGTCAATCTCTTCACGGCGGCGGGCGGTTTGGATTTTCACCCGACCGCACGCGGTGAATCGGCGCGCAACTGGTTTTAATTCTCTATCCCCGAGGGGACGCAAAGTCCCCTCACGGGCGTCTTGCGTCTCCCTCTACGTTTCAAGGAGACGACAAATGTCTGAACAATCTATTTTCAACGCCATGCCGGTCGTGGCGACGGCGCTCTGTGAAAAGTACGGCGTCAAGGTCATCGTGTGCGGACACGAAGCCTACACGAACGGGACCGAAATCGTTCTTCCCACGGCTCTGAACGTTCCCGTCACGACCGAGGAACTCAACGGCTTTCTCGTGCACGAATGTTCGCACGTGAAGTTCACGGACTTCTCCTGCGGCTTTCGGCAAAAGCTCCCTCAGATCCTTCTCAACATTCTTGAGGACGGTCGAATCGAGCGGAAGATGTGCGAGGCCTATCCAGGCGCACGCTACTACCTTCACAAGGTGGAGGAGAAGATGCTCTCCGGAAAGGTGAGCGACGCCGCCGGCGTGGAAGATCTGAAGCCTACCGACAGAGCGGAGCATATTCTGCTCGAGACGTGTTACCTATGGGCTCGCGTTAAAATGGCGGGATTCTCCGTCGAGTACGGTCCGAGAATGCCGGCAGCGGAAGCGGCTTGTAGGGCCGTCTTCGGCGACAAACTGACCGGCAGGCTCTTTGTTATTCTCGGCGAGGCCGAGAAGGCGGAGAGTACCGCTGACCTTCGCAAGTCGGTAGAGAAAATCTGCGCCTTGCTCAAGAGAACGGCCAAAAAGGGCCGGTTTCCGCAGCAACAGCAGACCGCGCAACCGAAACCGTTTCAGCCTCAGTCGCAACAGCAGTTGTCGCCGGGGCGGGAGCAGCAGGGCGGTTCATCCGGTTCTTCGGATGACTCGAAAACGGGCGGACAGTCCGGTGACCGGCGGATCGATGCCGGTGCATCCTCCAAAAGTTCGGATGCCGCGAATCGCGACGACGGCTCGAAGGCGTCCAAATCGTCCCGAAAGGCCAAGCCGAACGGATCAGGCCTCTCCGATGCGGATGCGGTTCGAAACGCCGGCATGGTTCTGGACGCGGACGATCGGACCTTGGAAAAGGAAGCGGACCGATACTCCCCGCAGGAGGAGGTGAAGCGAAAGCTGAACGCCGCCTCATACTGCGACGGTGTGGAAGACTGCTGCTGGACCTCCGCGCCCGACGAAAACCAAGGACCGTTGGAGGATAGTCTCAATCTCTCCAACGTTTTTAAGCCGGAAGACTGGACCAAGGTGAATCTGATCATTCCGCGCCTCCGCCGCAGGATTCGCTCCGCAGTGGAGGCACGGGACCGCACGAAGCGTTTCCGAGCCGAAGCGGGCCGAACACTCACGCTCGACGGGCTCGTCCGCCACATTGGCGGAGACCCCCGCGTGTTTGAACGTCGCCAGGAAGGGAAGGCCGTCAATACGGCCGTTCACCTTCTGATCGACGTCTCGGGCAGCATGCAGGGCGAAAGAATCGCCGGAGCGCAGATCGCCGCGATCTCTCTGATGAAGGTTCTCGCCGGACTCAAAGGGATCAACCTCGGCGTATCCGTCTTTCCGGGATATCCTCAACGGGCCACGGTCGGGATGCTTTCCCATGGGGAAGGTTCGCGTGCCGGCAGAATCGAGGAAGCGGCTCAGAACGTTTCCAAGATTCATCCCTGGGGTGGAACTCCCATGCGCGAAGCTCTGCTGGAGGTGGCCAAGGAATTGCGGCGGTGTACCCGCTGCACGCGTCGCATTCTCTACATCCTTACGGACGGAAACGTTCGCGAGGAAGTGGCGCCTCTGCTGTACCGCATCAGGACGGCGGGCATCGAGACCCGGGCGCTCCTGATTGCAGGAAGGCGCTGCGGATTCGACGTCGAGGTCCGACTCCGGGAGTGCGCAACGGCCGAGGAAATTGCGTCCTCGCTCATTGAAATGGTCACGGCAGACGTCGTGGCTTGACTCTTACAATGGTTGATGAGGGTTCTCCGGAATCCGCCTTCATCCGGAATAAAAGGAAATAGCCTCATGTCGTTTGACGTGAATGAAGTAAGGCTCGCCGCCGAAGGGCGATGGCCTGAAATCTGCGCAGCGCTGGCTCCGCAGCTTGTCCCCGCCATCGAACGGATCGGAACGCATGTTCCCTGTCCCGTCCACGGCGGACAGGACGGATTTCGTCTCTTCAAGGACTTTCCTAAGTCCGGAGGCGGGATCTGCAACACATGCGGCCCCAAACCCGACGGTTTTGATCTCCTTGCATGGGTCAACGGTTGGTCGTTTTCGACGACGGTCAACGCCGTCGCCGCAACCCTCGGTCTTCGCGACCGGGGCATTCCGGCGCCGATTCGTCCCGTTACGAAAGGCGGTCCGGTCCGCAGGACCGGCCGTCTCGTCGATACTGGGGAGGCTCACTACCGGTTTGCGGAAAACGCTCCGTTTTCCGTCTATGTGAAGCTCATGCAGGAAAACGGTCGGGAGTGTGTTCTCTGGGGGCGGGATCTCTCCCGTGCGGTCGAATCGTCGGGCGCCCGGCCCGGCGACTGGGTCGAGGTGACGCGCCTCGGAAAGCAGTCCGTTCTGGTCGATTCCCGTATACGGGAACTGACCGTCTGGTCCGTCGTCAAGTGCGGCTCGCCCGAAGAGAAACGGGCCGCCGAGGCTGAGGCCGCGAAGCGGACTGCGGAGGATGACGCCCGCAGAGCCGAGCGCATCGATACAGTCTGGGCCGAAACGGAACCGATCAGTACCGAGGAAATGTCGGCCGTCGAGGCGTACCTGTCGCATCGCGGCATCGAGCCGCCGCCGGCAATTCTTCGTTGCGACGCCCTTGCAATTTCGCGGGACGTGCCGTTTCGATTCGAAGACGGTCGAAACGGTCGATTCGACACGCTGACCGCCGCCGTACGCGATACGAAAGGACGATTGGTGACGCTTCACCGGACGTTCATCACGCCCGAAGGGCGGAAGGTTGACTCCGATTCCCCCAAGCGGATCATGGCGCTTCCTTCTGACCGCACGATTCTCGGTTGCTCCGTGCAACTCGGCAGACCCCGGAAGGTTCTGGCGGTTGCCGAAGGGATCGAGACGGCGCTCTCCGTCGTTAAGGGGCTTCGGATCCCGTGCTGGGCCTCGCTGTCCGCCATCGGACTGGAACATTTCGAACCGCCCGAAGGCGTTCGAATGGTCTTCGTCATGGCCGACAAGGACCGCTCCGAAGTCGGTCAAAAGGCGGCCGAGAAACTCGCGGCCCGTCTGCGCGAACGAGGTCTGCTCGTCTACGTGTACGTTCCGGAGGGAGAAATCCCTGAAGGAGCGAAGGGCGTCGACTGGAACGACGTATTGATAAAGAAAGGTGCGGCGGGCTTCCCCGTTCCTTTCGCCAAGGCCTGATTTTCAGTTTTTTGTACCCCGAGGGGACTTTCGATCCCCTCCGGGGTCGAAGTCCCTTCATTTTTCACATGGAGGACTTCATGTTTAACCAAAACACGCGCAATCTCTTCGGTCTCTCCGGGACCTTCAACCCCGGCTCGAAGCCGGGAGATCGGAAGAGCACACGTCTGAACTCCAGTCACAGTCAACAATCTCGTATG
>ENA-UPTB01003098-UPTB01003098.1-human-gut-metagenome-genome-assembly--contig:-NODE-3098-length-10350-cov-2.556215_pt1 | contig 10350 bp, 8 predicted proteins | sample MGYA00250046_ERZ773369 | MGnify/ENA primary metagenome ERZ773369 (study PRJEB29103, sample SAMN06111938) | human gut metagenome | biome: human gut; feature: ankylosing spondylitis patient; material...
CCGCTTTTCCAAGAGGATGCTCCGAGTGCTGTTCTGCTCCGGCACAGAAGCGGTAGATATCTTCGCTGGAGTAGCCTGGATGAGCGCTGCAGGCGGTAACTACTTTTGGAGTACCACAGGTTAAAGTACCTGTTTTATCAAAGGTAATCTTAGAAACCTTTGCCAGCTTTTCCAGAGCGTCCCCTTCACGTACCAAAAATCCGTGCTTTGTGGCATTTCCAATGGCAGCCATAATGGCAGTAGGAGTGGCCAGGACCAGAGCGCAGGGGCAGAAAACAACCAGAATAGTAACAGCGCGGATGATCTGACCGGTAAACAGCCAGGTAAGAGCAGCAGCGCTTAAGGCAATCACCACGATCCAGGTTGCAAAACGGTCAGCCAGACCAACGATCTTTGCCTTTCCTGCATCTGCTGACTGCACCAGACGGATCATTCGCTGGATAGAGCTGTCTTCGCCAACCTTAGTAGCCTTCATTTCAAAGGTACCAAACTGGTTCACTGTACCGGAAGAAACATCATCACCAATGGTCTTGTCTACAGGAAGAGACTCACCGGTCATAACAGCCTGGTTTACCGATGTATTTCCTGAAAGGATCACACCGTCTACAGGAATGGTCTCACCGGGAAGGACGCAGAGAATATCGTCTACAGCTACATCCGTTGCGGCAATTATGGTTTCTGTGCCATCCTTGACCAGCCTTGCAGTCTGTGGTGTCAGGCGCACCAGCTTTTCAATTCCGGCCCGGGCTTTTGCAACAGTCAGTTCCTCTAACAAAGCACCTAACTGCATGATAAATGCCACTTCACCGGCAGCAAAATCTTCATCGATAAAGACAGAGGCGATCAGCGCCAGAGATACAAGAACATCGGCTTTGATGTCAAATTCTGTGATCAGACCAATGACAGCTTCCATGATAATGGGAATACCACACAGAATAATGGCAACCCAGGCTGCGTCAAATGGCAGCGGGATCAGTTTAAAAATACTGATGATCAGTGCAATACCGGAAATGACCAGGAAACAGATGTCTTTCTTTATACCGCCGATCTCCATAAGAGCTTCCAGTTTTTTAACAGACTCTTTCATAATGGCTCCTTCTTTCTGCATTATACCTATAGGGGTATATGTTGTCAAGAAGCAATTATAAAAGGATCCAAAGAGTAAGGCTCTTTTTTGCATACAAAAAAAGCCAGCCCTGAATGGACTGACTTTGGATATTAGTATATGATGTTAGATTGCGTTGAATTTTCAATCTTTGAGCACCGACGTCATTGCATGTTGGCAAAGCGCTCCACTGCCTTTGTAAAGCTTTCAATGGTTTTATCTGCATCGCCATGTTCGATGCCGTCCCGGACACAGTGTTTAATGTGGCCTTCCAATACCACTTTACCGCAGCCGTTTAAAGCGGATTTTGCAGCATTGATCTGGGAAAGGATCTCTTCGCAGGGAATATCTTCATCGATCATACGGTCAATAGCCTGGACCTGTCCGATGATCTTTTTTAAACGTCTGTGCAGATTATCTGAATCCATGCACTGTCTCATAGTATTTTTACCTCCTTATCCGCGGATGAACCTTTGGAGTATAAGTAAGTGTAACCAAATTTTGGCGGTTTGTCAATGAAGGGAAGAATTGACAGGAAGTGTTGTTTCAGAGTAAACTTGCAGGAGATGCATTTTACTATGAAGGCTGGCGGCAGCTGTGAGAACGCTGAATGTAAGGAGCAGCCAGCTTTCAGGTTTTGAAAGAACGAGGAAGACAGAATATGAAACGATCACTGGAACTAGCAGAAAAGCTGATCCACCAGAGTTATCTGGAAAAAGAAGAATATATGGAATTATTAGGCAGTTATCAGGATAAGGAAACTGTGGTCTGTCTGGGGCAGGAGGCAGCGAGACTTCGTGAAAAATATTATGGAAATAAAGTATACATGCGTGGTCTTATGGAATTTACCAATTTCTGTAAAAACAACTGCTATTACTGCGGTATCCGCCGGGATAATAAAAACGCCAGCCGTTATCGTCTTACAGAAGAAGAGATTTTAGACTGCTGCAAAAATGGATATGAACTGGGCTTTCGTACCTTTGTACTCCAGGGAGGAGAAGATCCTTATTTTACAGATGAAAAGATTGTGGATATCGTTAAGAAGATCCGTAACAGTTATCCAGACTGTGCCATCACTCTTTCTATTGGAGAAAAAACCAAGGAAAGCTACCGCCTTTACAAAGAAGCAGGAGCAGACCGGTATCTGCTGCGTCATGAAACTGCAAATGAAGACCATTACCGCCATCTACATCCGGAACAGATGAGTCTTGCGAACAGGAAGCAGTGTCTGCGGGATTTAAAAGAATTGGGCTATCAGACCGGCGCCGGTTTTATGGTAGGTGCGCCGGGACAGACACTGGAGTGCCTGGCAGAGGACCTGATCTTTTTAAAAGAATTAAATCCGGAAATGGTGGGGATCGGCCCATTTATCCCCCATCATGATACCAAATTTGCTGATGAGCCTGCAGGAAGCGTGGAACTGACGCTGTTTTTATTATCGGTTCTTCGTATCATCCTTCCAAAATGTCTGCTTCCGGCAACAACAGCTCTTGGAACTGCAGATCCAAAGGGAAGAGAAAAGGGACTGCTGGCAGGTGCAAACGTAGTGATGCCTAATTTATCCCCTGTAAAGGACCGCAAGAAATATGAACTGTATGACAATAAAATTTGTACCGGTGATGAAGCGGCTGAGTGCAGAGTCTGTCTTAAGAACCGGGTGAAATCTGTAGGATTTGAGCTGGTGGAAGACAGAGGAGATGTGGCGTTATAGTGTTCATGCCGCAAAAGATGGAAAAGTATGTTATGAATTCAGTAGGAGGAAATTAATATAATGGGACATTTTTATTTTGTAAGACATGGACAGACTGTATGGAATGTGGAAGGAAAGATCTGTGGGGCAACGGATATTGCACTGACACAGCTTGGTCATGAACAGGCAATAGAAACAGGAAAGAAGATATTAGAAGAGCATATCCAGGCAGACGAGATTCTGTATTCCCCTTTGATGCGGGCTGCAGATACAGCAAAACACATTTCTGAGATCACAGGCATTCCGGTCCGTGAAGAATTACGGTTAAAGGAGCAGAATTTTGGTATATGGGAGTCAACACCAAGAGGTGGTGAAGACTTTAAGAAGGCCAAACAGTCCTTTGCGTGCAGCTATGAAACCGGTGAGTCTATGCTTCGTCTGGCACAGAGAATTTATAATCTTTTAGATGAGATCAAGAGTCAGTCAGATAAGAAAACATATATCCTGGTAGCTCACAATGGCATTGCCCGAGTGGTGCAGTCCTATTTCCATGATATGACAAATGAAGAATTTGCAGCTTATGGGATCAAAAACTGTGAGATAAAAAGATATGATTTTTAAATCAGGAAACGCGTCACGGGCGCATTCTCCATATTTTCAATATGTATGGCAATAAAAGTCCCCTCATCAGCGGTTTACAGAGTAATAAACAGCTGATGAGGGGATTTGTCATAAATGACTGTGTCCGGTGTGGAAATGCGTCAGTTATCTTGAACGTGGTATATCAGGATCACACCCGCTCCATCAAAATATCAACCACTCCGCCGCAGACCATACCATCATCCTCTGCGTCCTGTCCTGTAAGATCCCCGTGATAAAGGATAGGAGACTGATCCTTATCATGGATCATTTCCAACGCGCGGCGCACAACCGCTGCTTCCATACAGCCGCCGCCAATGGTGCCGATAATGGTTCCGTCCTGAAGGACTAACATTTTGGTGCCAACGCTTCGCGGAGCAGAGCCGTGGCGGGCTACGATGGTAGTCAGGATAGCCGGAAGCCGCTCAGGAGAGTGATTATTTAAAAAGCGGGATACTTCTGTTGGAAAGCCGCAGCTGCGCAGCTTCTGGTTCTTTACCTGAATGATCTCTGCCATAATGGCAACGCCGATCTCTTCTGGTGTTTCCGCACCGATATTTAAGCCGATAGGCGTATAGACCTGGTTTAAAACTTCCGGATCAGTGCCGTTTTCAATCAAAACTTCCTTTACTTTTGCCACACGTTTGCGGCTGCCGATCATACCAATATAGGCGTGAGGCATTTTGGCAATCCGTTCCAGACAGACCTGATCATATCTGTGGCCTCTGGTAAGGATGACAAAATAGGTATCTTTGGAACCTTCGATCTGGTCAAGACCATTTTCAAAGGAGTCGCAGATCACCTGGTGGGCACCGGCTCTTCTGGCATTGTTGGCATACAGAGGACGGTCCTCTAAAACAGTCACTGTAAATTCCATCATGGCGCCAAGCTGGATCACCGGCATGGAAACATGACCGCCTCCGCAGATCACCAGGCGCTTTTCACCACCTAAGCAGTCGCAGAACAGTTTCTTTCCGGCGGCTGTGGCCTGTCCGCTGTCATGGAGTTTTCCAACTTCTTCCTGGTTCTGGGAGAAGAACCCACCTTTTGTGCTTTCCCAGACCAGTTTATCATCTGAAAAGAACGCTTTTTCCCCGAAGGCGTCTTCTTCTAAAACTGTATAGAGAATGTTCTGCCTGTTGGGACTGACACTTGCTATAGCTTCGTATACATCTTTAAATTCTGTTGTTTCTGACATTTTAACCCCCCGTTTTTTAATGTACTCTTGGAGTACATATCGTTTTGTCTATCTGCAGTATGCTGATGGAATATCTGCACAGATATTGGAACTCGTTATTATATATTTTTAATAACGCTTGCTAAATATTATTCATTATAGCATCTTCTGGGAACAGGGGCAAGCAACATTCCAGTTTCTTCACTTGAAAATGTGCTGACATTCGCATATACTAGGTGCAACAGATTTCAGATAGGATATTTTTCATAAGGGGACATTGTCCCTGCTCATGTTTATAAAGCAGGTATGATGAACTTGATCATATCTTTCAGAAAGGCGATGTATGAATGAATGGCTATGTATCTGTAAAAGAAGCTTCACACAAGTGGGAAATTCCAGAACATGGGACCAATTATGGGAAATCCCGGGAAAATCAGAAAAAACGTTTGATCCGTGCCAGTAGAAATCGGATGGGAGGCAGACAGGTGTGATTACCGATGAAACTATATATCAGCAATATCTGCGTGGAGAAACCAATGCGGCTGATCTGCTGGTGGAAAAATACGCTGATATGCTGATCTTTTACATAAACGGTTATATCAAGGATATTCATGAGGCTGAGGACCTGATGATAGAAGCCTTTTCCCAGATATTTGCAAAAGAGCGTCCTATTACGGGAGAGGGCAGCTTCAAGGCATATCTTTACAAAACAGCCCGCAACCTTGCCCTGCGGCATAGCAAAAAACACCGCCACATCTTCCTGTGGATTGATGACCTGGATTTTGAACTGCCAGATAAAACCCTGGCTGAGACCAAAGTCTTTCGGAATGAGCGGGATCGGCAGCTCTATGCGGCACTGGATAAACTGAAACCGGAATACCGGGAAGCAGTATACCTGATTTATCTGGAGGAAATGAGCTACCGGAACGCGGCAGCGGTTATGTCTAAAAGTGAGCATCAAATCAAAAATCTTGTGTACCGCGGCAAGCAGAGTTTAAAGGCAATTTTGGAGCAGGAGGGATTTGAATATGCGGACGAATGAAGAACGTTCCAGGTTGATCCACAAACGGACAGCAGAAATAAAACGGGAAAAGCAAAACAGAATACAGCGGGGGCTTGATGCGGTCTGCATAGCAGTTTGTCTGCTTTTAGTTACAGGTATTGGGGCATGGATGCCGGAACTGATGACAGAACCTGCGGCAGGAAACATTGTCCATTCTTCGGGAGCGGCAAGTATGATCGGCAGTCATGCTGCTCTTGGCTATATTGTCATGGGCCTGCTTGCTTTTCTCCTTGGTGTATGCGTAACCGTGCTGCTTTACCGTCTGCGGCGCAGAAATGAGCGCAGGAGCAGAGAGGAAAAAGAAGATGAACTTTGAACTGATTGACAATAGTTTTCAGATAACCATATTGGGATTTTGCACCATTGCAGCCCTTTTTCTGGCTTTGCGGTACAAAAGCAGGAGTTTGCTGATCCTCGCTTTGGCATATGCCTGTTTCTGCATGGGAACGACATACTATATCCTGTATCTGGTCATTATGGGAAAAGTGCCGCAGGTTTTCTATGTAGCTGAGATTTCCTGGCTGGCCGCATGGCTTTTCTATCTGTCTGTGCAGATCCTGCGGATAGAGAGGATCGGATACCGCTTCTCGTGGTTTGCAGGCAGCGCGGCGGTGCTTGTCGCAGTGGTCGCTTTTGCCGACCATGCCTTTGGCCCTTCGTATTTTTTCTCCGCGCTGTTTGCACTCACGGCGGGAGCAAATATGTATCTTTCGGTGCTTGGCATGCAAAGTGCTCATCCATATAGAAGCATGGACGGTCTGATGGCTGGCTGCATCGTTCTGCAGGTACTTCTGTATCTGGTTTCCGATTTTATACAGGATTATACCTGCTTTAATCTTTATTTTGCTGTGGACATTACACTGACACTATCCATGGTAGCATTGCTGCCATTTACTCTGCGGGAGGTGGGGAAATGACTTATATCGAAAATATCTTTCTCTGCCTCGCCATACCGATGATACTGTCGCTGTTCTTTATAAGAGGACGGTCCAGAAGCTATACCCTGTTTGTGACCATTGGAATGGGGATTTGCCTGCTGAGTGCCTACGTCAACAGCTTTTTTATGTGGCTATACGGCGTGGATGGAACAGTTGCCGCTATTGAGATCACGCCTGTATGTGAAGAATTATTAAAGCTGCTTCCGTTGTTATTTTACTTTTTGATTTTTGAGCCGGAGCCGAGAGAACTGCCTATGGTGGCAATTGCCATTGCCGCAGGTTTTGCAACCTTTGAAAATGCATGCTACCTGACGGAAAACGGTGCGGCTAACTTCAGCTTCCTGCTGATCCGGGGGATTTCTGCGGGCGGGCTGCATATCCTTTGCGGGATCCTTTCCGGATTCGGCATCTCCTATGTCTTTCGCCACCGCTGGCTGTCAGTTACCGGAACTGCCGGAATTTTAGGTGCCTGCACAGGTTTTCATGGAATTTATAACCTGCTGATCACAGCCGACAGTGGATGGAAAACGGCAGGGTATCTCTTTCCCTCTGTTTTGATCCTCTGCCTTTTCATAGCAAAAATCCTTCTTCCTAAGTTCACCATATCTTTAAAATAATACGAACAAGGCACATTGAGCCGTCCCGTTTTGGGGCGGCTTAAAATTTTTTCAAAAATTTTTGATTTTTAGTGAGAAAATTTTAAATTTCGTGTCTTTTAGTAAGTAGAGGGGTGTGTAAAGCATCTACAATAAGGGAAGGAGTGTGACGATGAACGGCATAACTGAAATCCGGATGCGAAAAATACAGTCCAGGACACGGCAATACCGGCGGCGATATGAATGGCGTGAGATCTCCTGTCTGACAGTATGCAGCCTGTTTCTTTTAGCCGGAATAGGAATTTTGCTTGGGCACATACAGGAACCGGGGATATCTTCTGTGGCAGAAGGCTACGGCGCGGTTCTGCTGCGAAACGGAGCAGATCTGTATGTGACCATTGGCATCGCCTCTTTTACAGCCGGTTTGGTGATGACGATCATCTGTATCCGTTGGAGGAAGAAAAAATGGCCATACATCGGATAAGGAAGAAAGTGAGGAATGAATATGAAAAAGCGATTGAACAGAATGCTCAGTACCCTGCTGATATGCAGCATGGTGATGACGCTGATGCCCACAACCGTTTTTGCGACGAACCGTAAGGATGCCGTTATGGAAGAATACGCAGGCGGCTTGTGCGAACATCATCCGGAACATGATGATGAATGTGGTTACTCTGAAGGAATAGCAGGAACAGCCTGCAGTCATGAGCACACAGACGATTGCTATAAGGAGGTGATCAATTGTACCCACAGGCATGACGAGGATTGTTACCCGGATGAAATTATATGGGATGATGAGGCCACTCCATCCGATGCGGACCGGTGGGAACCGGAAGAGTGTCCCCATATGTGCGAGGAGGAAAGCGAGTGTATTTCACAGAAATTGAACTGCCGGCATAAACATGATGATGAATGTGGCTATTCCCCCGCTACCAGGGGAACACCCTGCGAATTTGACTGCGAGATATGTGGTGTGGATGATGACATGAAAACAGCTACCCCGTCTAATGCCAAAGCTGTCACTGTGGCGGGCGTGCAGGCTATGATCGACGCACTGCCGGATGTGGAAGATGTCAGGAAAGGTAATGCAGAAAAAGTAAAGGCCCAGCTGGATGCCATTGACGATGCAAAAGCGGAGCTTTCTGACGAGGAAATAGATGAACTTGATCTCTCCCGTTACATGGAAGTTGCTGCCGCATTGGAACAGCTGCTGTATGGAGTAGCGACCCAGTCTAATGCTGTTATGCTGGCGGATTATGACGGCCCTGCCATCCAGCTTGGTACAGGTGGGATCAGTGGACCGACAGAAGAAGAGGAAGAGGGCAAGGGCAGCTATTATATCCCCAACAGTTACATTTATTTCGGCGTGAATAGCGGAAATAGCAGCACGCCTATTAAGTGGCGGGTACTGGATGCGGACACGGCCAACGATGGAACAACAAGCGGAATGTTCCTGCTGTCGGAGTATTTGTTGGCGTCTGACGTACAATTTAACAGTAACTATAGCAAGGGTAATGCCTATCAAGGCAGCGACGCACAGACTTGGTGCAGCAGCTTTGTAGGCAATACAAGCAATTTTTCCACGGCAGAGCAGGCCGTTATGTTTGGTGTTGCAAAGACCGACAGTGGCGAAAGTGGTTTGTATTCTATTCCTTGGGGCGAAAGTAGATTAACTGCAAACGACAAGCTATTTTTCCTGTCTGTGCGGGAACTGGCGGACTATGTGGGAAATTATTGTGATGCACCAGGACTGGCGGCAACAAACACCGCGCAGAGTGCGGGCGTGTGGTGGCTCCGTTCTCCTGACTCCGGCATTGGTTACTATACGGGCACGGTCTACGACGACGGTGAAGTGGTCAATAGCCTCGTGAACCACGACTGGGCGGCTCGTCCCGCTTTTAACTTAAATTCGGATTCTATCCTCTTCACATCTGCCGCTGACGGCGGAAAAACGGATGCTGCGGTAAACGGTAATCTGACCGAAGTTGGCACAGGCAGCGCGGAATGGAAACTGACGTTGAAAGATACAAGCCGCAGTTTCAGCGCTTCTGCGAGCAGCACATTGGTAAGGGTAGGTGAAAACCTGACCGTTACTTACTCCGGCGCGGGTACGGGCAAGAACGAATATGTTTCCGCTATGCTCGCAGACAACAGCGGCAATATCCTCTATTACGGGCGCATCGCACAGAACAGTGCAAATGGCACGGCAAGCGTGGAGATTCCGTCCGACCTTACAGCAGGAACCTATACCCTGAAAGTGTTCAGCGAGCAGTATAATGGCGATTATAAGACCGACTACGCCAGTGAATTCCAGAATATTACGCTGACTGTTAATGGGAAAGTCAGTGAGCAGTTCAATCTTACGCCTGGCACGACCTACTGGTTTGACTTATCCAGTGCGGGGATTCCGGGTTCAACAAATAACGCATTGCCGGATACATCCCGACACTATGTGCCTTTTACTTATGTAGGGAGTCTCAACGCTTATGTGCTGAAACCTGCATCTGAAAATGTGCTGACCTCCTCCGAGGAAGCTTCCCAAGTCACAGATAAAGATGCAAAGTACGGATATACTTACAAGCACAGTCTGTTCATTGCCGACTATACTATGACCCATACCATAAGCTGGAAAATTCTAAATGATAACAAGCTGATTTTTGGCACAGACTTTCAGAACAACCGTGTGGCATACACACTGCGTGCGCCATCAGCAGGACACACCTATGCTTATGGTGATAATGGCGGCAGTACCCCAGACAACAACGAGTGGGACACAATTTTGAAGAAAGCCAATCAAAGTACTCAAACCAATGTAAGCGATTATATCAAAAATTGGGAAGGCATTTGGTCTTATGGGCAGGACACTGCGAATACATCTGCCTTCAGGCAGTTTCGTACAATACGCGGACGTATGATATCTGCGTTCTCCTGTAATATGGAACATAAAGCAGCATCGCTCCCAAAATACGGTTTCCGTCCTATTCTTGAAATTCTGGACGCTGATACGTTGGGCTATGACGGACTGAAAACCATAGTGCTTGACTTAAATGATGGGAAAATTGGCGATACCACAGGCACGGTAAATATCGTTGTGAAAAACAGTGAGAGCTTCACGGCTCCCGAAAGTTCCGGCCTGTCCAGT
>ENA-UPTB01003103-UPTB01003103.1-human-gut-metagenome-genome-assembly--contig:-NODE-3103-length-10337-cov-7.531774_pt1 | contig 10337 bp, 6 predicted proteins | sample MGYA00250046_ERZ773369 | MGnify/ENA primary metagenome ERZ773369 (study PRJEB29103, sample SAMN06111938) | human gut metagenome | biome: human gut; feature: ankylosing spondylitis patient; material...
ATTGTTAAGGGTAAACAAATCAATGGGGAAAATCTCTCTGATAGTGGTAATTATTATGTAATGAATGGTGGTACAGAGCCATCTGGCTATTATGACGATTACAATGTAGAAGCCAATACTATTTCAATAAGTGAGGGCGGAAACTCTTGTGGGTATGTACAATTCAACACCTCGCCATTTTGGAGCGGTGGTCATTGTTATTCCATTCAAAACATTGCAGACAATGTAGATAATATGTACTTGTACCATTATCTTAAATCGAATGAGGATGCCATAATGAAACTGCGTATAGGTTCTGGTTTACCCAATATTCAGAAGAAAGACTTGGCAATGTTCAAAATAATAGTACCAAAAATTGAGCGGCAAATAACAATCTCAACTTTTCTGTCATCGCTTGAAAGAAAAGTCGAGATTGAAGAAAGAATACAGAATGCCATACTAAAAGAGAAGCTATATTTATTGCAGCAGATGTTCATATAAACATTTGGTATAGTAGGAACTTTTTTTGCTTTTGCAATAGCTCCAAGAAATCAATTTCCAACTTGATTTCTTGGACTAATGCAGATAGTCGTTTCCCTATTTGCTGCTGCATTTCAATAGCTGGAACACAAAGCGGGATGTTACACAATCCATCAAAAGACAAGCACTGTCTTACACTGCCCTCCAATCTTTTCTGTATTTCCGTGAAGAATTGCTTAGACTCAAAATAATAATCAAGGTATTCAGGAAATAGAATGTCCTTTGTACGGAAGCAAATGTACATAGGACTTACTATTCCTCTTTCAAATGTGGTAAGACGAGCAATAGAACCTACATTTATTCTTGCAGGATTAAAAGCGAAGTCGTTTCTTTCTACAATCTTATAGTTAGAAGTGTCATCACTCGCAACAATTCTGTTCTCAAATTGTTCGCTTTGCTGAATGAAACCTTGGCTATTGCTGACGGATAAAACATTCTTGATGGCACTATCTTTATTCCGTTTGGAAATCTGTTCTATGAAATCGCCTATATGTGAAATGCTTTTAGCCATTTGACCATATTCCATTTCGATAATCGCAGACTTTAGTTTTTTCAAATCCTCAATGATTTTGTTTTGAGTTGCGATACGCTCGTCAAGAAATGACAACAATCTTGTTAACTTATTCTGTTCTTGAACAGTTCCAAGTGAAACTTTAACCTTTTTAAGCATACCACCTGTAATCAATGGTTGTCCAGAACCAAAAATCAATCGATTCAAATTAAAATGCTGAAGAAAAAAATATAGATATAGAGCATCAACCTCTTTGGACTTTATTATCAAAGTGTTATCTGTTATACCACATGGCTCATTTATTATTTGAAGAGAACCTGCATTTGCTCCAACGCGAGCGACAAGCACTAAATTCCCTTCATAACATGCTTCATCAGTTTTGCCAATTATGCCAGTTGAGCCATATAGATTGTATTTTCCATTTGGAGAATGACTTTTACATCTTCCTGAAGATATGTTTTCTGTTATATCCTCAATCCTATATTCTTCCCACTCCCCCTGAAACTCCGGGAATCTGAGATTTGGGACATCAGAGGTCAATTTTCTCTAATTATTATGTACACCATCAAAATTAAGGATTACAATGACAACAAAAACAATTAGAGAAATTGCGTTGGCTTGGAAAATAGACAAGCAACGCTACGTTAAGCAGTCTACATACGCTGCTTATGTGTTAGTTTTGGAGAACCACATTCTGCCATCATTTGGCGATTGTGAGGCTCTGAGTGAGAAACTTGTGCAGGAGTTCGTTTTGAAGAAACTGAATGGCGGTCTAAGCATTAAGACGGTGAAGGACATCCTTATTGTCTTGAAAATGGTGATGAAGTTTGGAGTGAAGAACGAGTGGATTAACTATTGCGAGTGGGACATCAAGTACCCCACGGCAGAGGCGAACAAAGAAATTGAAGTGCTTACGGTGACACACCATAAAAAGATACTCGATTTTATCAAGCAAAACTTCACGTTCCGCAACCTTGGCATATACATCAGTTTAACCACTGGATTGCGCATCGGCGAGATTTGCGGCTTGAAGTGGTCGGACATCAACACCTACAATGGTACTATCACCGTGAATCGTACCATTGAGCGTATCTACATTGTGAATGATGAACACAAGCACACAGAGTTGATTACAAACACGCCAAAGACCAAAAACTCATACCGCGAGATACCTATGAACAAGGAACTTTTAGCTATGGTGAAGCCACTAAAAAAGGTAGTCAATGCAGACTTCTATGTACTGACTAATGAGGAAAAGCCTACAGAGCCACGCACTTACCGCAACTACTATCATCGCTTGATGAAACGACTCGACATTCCTCGGTTGAAATACCACGGACTACGCCACAGTTTTGCTACGCGCTGCATTGAGAGCAACTGCGACTACAAGACCGTAAGCGTACTGCTCGGTCATGCCAATATTACAACAACCCTTAATCTCTATGTTCACCCGAACATGGAACAGAAGAAAAAGTGCATCACCAAGATGTTCAAGTCTCTTGGAAAATAGGGAAGAAAAGTAGTATAGGCTATAAAAGGCAAAAGGATGAGGTGACTCCACATCAACCCATCCTCAGCTTACTTGTCTATGTATGATGCGACAAAATAGACAATCGAGAATATTGTGTACAGCAGACACGGCAAGAAAATCCAAAGAAAGGCCTTCACCCAACCATTCGCCAACCACACGCCTTCATTCCTTGACATCATATTTGACATATCATAGAAATGGCGAGTGAGGATTTCCTTATTCACCTTTCAGTGGTCTTCAAGAAGTTTGGACTCATCGCCAATGAGTTTCTTTCCCGACTTCGTCATTGAGTACCATAAAATCTTCGTCGAAAAGTTTAGCTATTTTATGAAGCCTTGCCATCAGCATAGTTTGTGTATAAGTTCCTTGTTCAGCGACAGTGTGCTTTCCCCTCAATCGCCTATTCCGCATGGGTTTCAGAAAGGCGCGCCACGTCTAATCGCAGACGGGGAGATCAAGGATGTGGCGCACAACGTCGGTGGCTTCGCGCACGGTCTTGATGCCGTCGATGCGCATCGACCTGCGGTTGTTGTGCTCATTGAGGTTAGCTATGCGCACATTCTGCTGCAGATAAGTCAGGATGCGTCCGAAAGCCGGCGACTGATAGTAGGCCGCATTTTCCGACGATACGAAAAACATTGTCATGTGCCCCTGCTTCAACACGATTTTCTCAATGCCGAGACGGCGGGCAAGCCTGCGCAACGTGACCACAAGAATCAACTCGCGCGCTTGGTCGGGAATCGCTCCGAAACGGTCTTCAAGTCGTTTGCAGAAGGCATCGACATCCTCCTGCCGCTCCATGTTGTCGAGTTCTTGGTACAGGAGTATGCGCTCGCTCTCCTGAGGCACGTAGGATGCCGGAAAGAGGATTTCGAGGTCGCTCTCGATGGTGCAGTCGTTGGCATATTCGGCGTTGGCGGAGTCTTGATGCTCGTCGGCGAAGGTGTCGGCAAATTCCTCCGTCTTCAATTCAAGCACCGCTTCTTTGAGAATTTTCTGATACGTCTCATAGCCGAGGTCGGCGATAAAGCCGCTCTGCTCGGCTCCGAGCAGGTTTCCGGCGCCGCGGATGTCGAGGTCCTGCATGGCGATATGTATGCCGCTGCCGAGGTCGGAGAAGCTCTCGATGGCTTGCAGACGGCGACGCGCCACCGGTGTGAGCGCGGCTTCAGGCGGCACAAGCAGATAGCAGAACGCCTTGCGGTTGCTGCGCCCCACCCGTCCACGCAACTGATGCAGTTCCGACAAGCCGAAATTCTGCGCATTGTTGATTATGATGGTGTTGACATTCGGCATATCGATGCCGCTTTCAATGATTGTGGTGGCAAGCAGCACGTCGTACTGATGTGCGGCGAAGTCGATGATTGTCTGCTCCAGCTTGTCGGACGCCATCTGCCCATGCCCCACCACCGTGCGGGCGTCGGGCACCAGACGGCGCACCCGGCTCTCAAGGTCGAACAGCTGCTCGATGCGGTTGTTTACAATAAACACCTGTCCGCCACGCGCCAGCTCAAAATTGATTGCCTCACGCAGTATTTCGTCATCGAGGACAGTGACATTGGTTATAATCGGATAGCGGTTGCGCGGCGGCGTGTTGATGGCGCTGAGGTCGCGCGCGCCCATCAATGAGAACTGCAGCGTGCGCGGAATCGGCGTAGCCGACATTGTGAGCGTGTCCACGTTCACCTTCAGCTGTTTCAGTTTTTCCTTCACACCGACGCCGAATTTCTGCTCCTCATCGACCACGAGCAGCCCCAAGTCTTTGAACTGCACCGTCTTTCCGATAAGTTTGTGAGTGCCTATGATTATGTCTATTTTGCCTTCCTTCAATTCCTCAAGGATGCGCTTCACGTCTTTCGGCTTACGCGCACGGCTGAGATAGTCGACACGCACGGGAAAGTCCTTCAAGCGTTCTGAGAACGTAGTGAAATGCTGATAAGCCAGCACCGTGGTGGGCACAAGCACAGCGGTCTGCTTGCCGTCGGTGGCAGCCTTAAACGCAGCACGTATCGCCACTTCCGTCTTGCCGAATCCCACATCGCCGCACACCAGGCGGTCCATCGGGCGTTCGCTCTCCATGTCGGCCTTCACCGCCTCCGTCGCCTTCAGCTGGTCGGGCGTGTCCTCATAGATAAACGAAGCCTCAAGCTCATGCTGCAGATATCCGTCGGGCGAATATGCGAATCCCTTCTCCTTGCGGCGTGCGGCATAAAGCTGGATAAGGTCGCGCGCGATGTCTTTGAGTTTCGACTTCGTGCGCTCCTTCACCCTGTTCCACGCCCCTGACCCAAGTTTGTTGAGCTTCGGAGGCACACCCTCCTTGCCGCGGTATTTTGCCAGTTTGTGGAGCGAATGAATCGACACAAAAATCTTATCATCGTTGAGATACGTGAGTTTTATCATCTCCTGCATCTTTCCGTTGACGGCAGTGCGCACCAACCCGCCAAAGCGTCCCACTCCGTGGTCGACATGCACAATAAAGTCGCCCACCTCTATCTGCGACAACTCCTTCAGCGACAGCGCCAACTTGCCCGAACGCACACGGTCGCTCTTGAGCGTGTACTTATGGAAGCGTTCAAAAATCTGATGGTCGGTAAACGCGCAAATCTTACGCTCGTTGTCTACAAATCCCTCATGAAGCGTGCGCAGCACCGGCGTGAAGCGGATATCGTCCTTTCGGTCGTCGAAGATAGAGCGCAGACGTTCAAACTGAGGCTCGCTGTCGGAAAGTATGTATATTTTGTAGCCGTCCGACTCAAACTGACGGAACGTGGAACTGATGATGTCGAAATTTTTGTGGAACACGCCCTGCAACGATGTGTCAAAAGTCAAAGCGGCATCGTAGTCGCCACGGTTGCTAACCGCATAGTCGGCATAGCGGTGGCTGTCGATGTCGCAGCAGAACTGCTCAGCGTCGACCACATTGTCCATAGCATGCTTGTCGCCCTCATCGGCAATCAACGCACTTTCCGACAACGTTTCCTCCGCCACGGCACGCACACGCTGCCGCAACCATTCGCGGTCGTGAATCAGCAACACCGTGTCGGCTCCTGCAAACCGCAGCAACGACTCGCCGCCGCCTGCGCCGGTAGACAAATTATTGACCACCGTAATCTCATCGACCGACCGCTCCGACAACTGCGTTTCTATATTGAACGTGCGAATACTTTCGATGTCGTCGCCAAAAAAGTCGATACGGTAGGGCTGCTCATTGGTGAATGAAAAAATATCAAGGATTGAGCCGCGCACGGCAAACTGCCCCGGCTCGTACACGTAATCGACCGTCACAAAGCCAAAGTCGCGCAGACGCTGCGCCGTCGTCGTCAAGTCGGCTGTGCCGCCACGACGGAACGACAATGTGCTGTCGATCAATTGCTGACGCATAGCCACCTTTTCAGCAAGCGCCTCAGGATATGTGACCACAACGCGCAACTGAGGGTCGTCCCATCGGCTAAGCACCTCCGCACGCAGAATCTGCGACGGAGCGTCCTCCTGACCATATTTGATGTCGCGTTTATAGCCCGACGGGAAAAGCAAAGCCGCCTGTTCACCTAAAATCTGGCACAGGTCACTATATAAATATCCCGCCTCATCCATATCGTTGGCAACTGCAAGATAAGGCTGCTTCAATCGAGGCAACTGCGAGAACACGACTGATGGAGCCGAACCCACAAGCCCGTCAAGTTTGATTCTCTTTATCTTTTTATCTTTAAAGCATTTACCCAATGCCGCAACGCGGGCTGCCGGCATCAGCAGTCCGCAAAGTTCGGATATTTCCATATCTCAATATTTTTCAAGGACAAAGATAGTGCAAGGTAAGAGAAGAGCAAAACAAATTTATTTGATTTTGCCCTTCCGAACCGCAGCCTATATTATCAAAAGATAGTGCAAGGTGAGAGAAGAGCAAAACAAATTTATTTGATTTTGCCCTTCCGAACCGCAGCCTATATTATCAAATATTGCTGTCCAGCAAAACTCCAAGTAGCGGCAGCGATTCTAATGAAATAAGCGTGCATAGGATTCATCATAATTTGTTTCTTTAGACTATGTTTCTTGCAAATCCGCATCTGGCATAAAAACCTTTTTTATAACTTTGCACCGACATTATTCACAAAAACCATTCCTATGAATCGCTTGTTTATATTAGCGTTGTTGATATTGACCCTCAACTCGACGAAGGCCAACGCATTAGTGCGCGGCGCAGACATCAGCTGGTGCACCGAGATGGAAAACGACGGTGTGAAGTTTTACAACACAAACGGCCGTGAAACCGACATCTTCGCTCTAATGAAGGAAATCGGTATGTCTGCCATACGCCTGCGCGTGTGGGTCGACCCTGCCACTATCGGTTATGGCGCCTATTCCGACAAAGCCGATGTGGTGGAAAAAGCCAAAAGGGCGCACGGCAATGGGCTTGACATCATGGTCGACTTCCACTACAGTGACTTTTTCGTGGATCCGGGCGTACAGACGACTCCGGCTCTCTGGAAAAATATGTCGCTCGACGAACTGAAAACGGCTGTTGCCAACCACACCGCCGATGTGCTCCAAGCACTCAAAGATGAGGGCATCGAACCTCGATGGGTGCAGGTGGGCAACGAGACCAACAACGGAATGCTATGGCCTACAGGCAAAATTGATTGGGACAAGAGCGGGACAGAACGATATGCCAATTACGTGGCGCTCAACAATGCCGGATACGACGCTGTCAAAAGCGTATTCCGTAACGCAAAGGTGATTCTGCACATCGCCAACGCCTATAATGCAGGCAGTTGGGACGGCTGGTTTTTCAAAGACATCACCGCCGCCGGAGCGAAATTCGACATCATCGGACTTTCCCACTACCCCGACTATGAGCAGTGGAACAGCAACGTCGACGACGCCGTAAGCAATGCCAACGCAGCCAACAGTGTCGCCACTCTGGGCAAACTCTACAATGTACCCGTGATGATATGCGAGACCGGCTACAGCACCTACGACCCCGAACGGGCGCGCACCGTGATGCAGGATTTACTCAAGCGTATGGAGGCAATCCCGCAATGTGCCGGAATCTTCTATTGGGAGCCGGAAACCGACGGGAAATGGAAACCGGCGTATTACAACAACATAGGATGGGACGCATACTCTATGGGAGCTTTCTCCGAGGGACGTCCTACCGCAGTCCTCGACCCTTTCAAAGACGGCAACGGGGCAGTCTCCGAGATTGCCGCCGACAATGCCGCCGACGAATGGTTTGACCTGCAGGGCAGGAAAGTAATCCATCCGGAAAGAGGCGTCTACATCCGCAAGCAAGGCGCCGACACACAGAAGGTAGTGCTTCGGTAAGCAGCGTCATATGGAGCGTCTGCGCCATGAGCCTCGGCGCATGTACGCCCCGCAAAAGGCAAACATCAGCGACCCGTAGACAATCTCCGCCGTCCATGCCCACATCACGTCGACACGCATGATGTAGACAACCCATGTGTTATATATCATATAGAACACCAGCGCAGCCATCTCAAGCCAGAATGCCATTCGAGTGTCGCCTGTGCCCGACACGCTGCTGAACAGCACGTTTGCAGGCACCAGCACCGTATAGGCGGAACACATCACCCACACCGTAGGCACCGCAGCGTCGATAAGTTGCGGAATGTCGGTGTAGATGCGTATAAACATTTGAGGGAAAGCCGCCACAACCAGCAGCAACGGCACCACGCAAAGATATGCGAGCCATATATGGCGGCGTATGGCAAGCGCCACCTTGTCGGTCTGACCAGCCCCTATCATATTGCTGACAATCGAGCTTGCCGCCGAGGCAAACGCTATCACCATCATAAACGGAAGTCCGCTGATGTTGCGTGCAAGGTTGGCTATGGCAAGCGACTCCTCGCCAAGATGCTCGATATAGACAAAGAAGATAAACCACGTGGACAGCGATACGAAACTCTGCACCATCACCCACATCGACACGCTGAGGATAGAGCGCTGACGCTTGATGTCGAGAACCGGGAAACGCGACAATCCGAAATGACGGCAATTGATTTTCGCACGCGTATAGCAGACAAAAAACACCAGCGACACAAGTTCGGCAAGCGACGAGCCTATCGCCGCGCCGGCGATTCCGAGCGCGGGCAGGCCGCATTTGCCAAACACGAGCACATAGTTGAACACCACATTCGACAGCACCATTACAATGGAGTTGAGCGTGAGAGTCTTTGTCTGCGTCGTGCCAACATAGAACGACCTGAACATACCGCCGGCAAAGGCAAAGAAGAAGCCATAGACACGCCAATGGATATAGTCCTCCGCCTTGGCAAGAATGTTGGGCGAGGAAATCATCATCGACAGAATTTCATCGGCATACATCTGGCATACGACAAACAACACCGCGGCAAGCGCCATCAAGAAATACAAGCCCTGGTAGAACACCTGCCCTACCTCACCGTAACGCCGTTCGCCATTGCGTCGCGCAATCAGAATCTGCGTACCCACGCAGAATCCGTGGCCAGCCATAAAGATTACCATATAGAACACGCCGGCGATAGCCGCCGCGCCAAGTTCCACCTCGCCGACACGTCCCATGAAAGCCGTGTCGGTAAGCACTATCATTTGTTCCATCAAAAGGCTTACCAGAATAGGATAAGCCACTCGCCAAATCTGTTTATAACTATAATCGACCGTTGTTGCCATAGTGTGGTAAAGTTACTACAATTCGGCGAGAATCGGGCAATTCCGTTATAGAGAAATCACCCAGTCGTTAACCGGGGCTTCATTGCATACTAAAAAAGCGATGGAACGCGTCATCACATCCGCATTCCATCGCCACTTCTCTTTCTTTTACCTATTGTCTAATTGTTCTTGTTGGCGCGCTTGCGCTCAAGCTCGTCAAGAATGATTTTGCGCATACGCATGTGGTTAGGTGTAACCTCGACATACTCGTCAGCCTTTATGTATTCAAGCGCCTCCTCGAGGCTGAACACAACCGGCGGGATGATGCGCGCCTTGTCGTCGGCACCCGACGCACGCATATTCGTAAGCTTCTTCGACTTGGTGACGTTCACCACGATATCGTTGTCCTTGGCATTCTCGCCAACCACCTGTCCGGCATACACCTCCTCCTGCGGGAAGATGAAGAAACGTCCGCGATCCTGCAACTTGTCGATGGCATAAGCATAGGCAGTGCCCGACTCCATTGCGATGAGCGAACCGTTGGTGCGGCGTTCGATTTCGCCCTTCCACGGCTGATATTCCAAGAACTGGTGGCTCATGATAGCCTCGCCCGCCGATGCCGTCAGCACGTTTGTGCGCAGACCGATGATGCCACGCGACGGGATGTGGAATTCCATCTGCAGGCGGTCGTTCTGCGTGGTCATCGACACGAGCTCGCCACGACGGCGTGTCACCATATCGATAATCTTGCTTGAGTACTCTTCAGGCACGTTGACAGTCATCAACTCCACCGGCTCGCATTTCTGACCGTCGATTTCCTTGATGATAACCTGAGGCTGTCCCACCTGCAGTTCGTAGCCCTCGCGACGCATTGTCTCGATAAGCACAGATAAGTGGAGCACGCCACGGCCGAACACCGTCCAAACGTCCTCGTGTGGCTCTTTCTTCACCCGGAGAGCGAGGTTCTTGTCGAGCTCGCGCTCCAAACGCTCGGCAATGTGGCGCGACGTCACAAACTTGCCGTCTTTTCCGAAGAATGGAGAGTCGTTGATAGTGAACACCATCGACATTGTAGGCTCGTCGATTGCGATGCGCTCCAATGGTTCAGGGTTGACCGGATCGGTCACA
>ENA-UPTB01003109-UPTB01003109.1-human-gut-metagenome-genome-assembly--contig:-NODE-3109-length-10316-cov-6.319269_pt1 | contig 10316 bp, 9 predicted proteins | sample MGYA00250046_ERZ773369 | MGnify/ENA primary metagenome ERZ773369 (study PRJEB29103, sample SAMN06111938) | human gut metagenome | biome: human gut; feature: ankylosing spondylitis patient; material...
GCCTGCATCAAGGAGCTGCTGGACGCCGTCGACACTTGGATCCCCACCCCCGACCGCAAGGAGGATATGCCCTTCCTGATGCCCGTCGAGGACGTGTTCACCATCTCCGGCCGTGGTACCGTTGCTACCGGTCGTGTGGAGCGTGGCGTGCTGAACCTGAACGAGAAGGTCGAGATCGTTGGTCTGTCCGACGAGAAGCGTGAGACCACCGTTACCGGTATCGAGATGTTCCACAAGCTGCTGGACTACGCTGAGGCCGGCGACAACATCGGCGCTCTGCTGCGTGGTATCGACCGTCAGGGCGTGGAGCGCGGCCAGGTTCTGTCCAAGCCCGGCTCCATTCATCCCCACACCAAGTTCGTTGGCCAGGTTTACGTTCTGACCAAGGACGAGGGCGGCCGTCATACACCTTTCTTCAACAACTATCGTCCACAGTTCTACTTCAGAACAACTGACGTAACTGGCGTTTGCGAGTTACCAGCTGGTACTGAAATGTGTATGCCTGGCGATAACGTAGAAATGACTGTTGAACTGATCCATCCAGTAGCTATGGAGCAGGGACTTCGTTTCGCTATCCGTGAAGGCGGACGTACTGTAGGTTCTGGTAGAGTTGTATCTATCATCGAATAATTTTACAGATTTTATATATAAGTAATACAACATGTCTGAATGGACATTATGCTCAAACGATTCGGCTCCCGGAAGTAATTCCGGGAGCTTTTTTGCATGCTGCATATGGAAGATGCGCTGGTGTAGTTTGTTTCCTACCTTCGGATGGGAAAAATATATGAATGATTGGGGATAATGGGAAAGGTGGAAGGGATCGTATGTACGAAAATATGTATGAAAAGATGATAGCAGTGACCAACCGGCATCTGGTGTTGGAAAATGATACAGATGGGGCATATTTAAAGCAGCTTACCTATGTTGCCTCTCTTCATCCAAAAGCCATGGTACTGCGGGAAAAGGATCTGACAGAAGAAAAGTACGAAGAACTGGCAAAGGTGGTTATTAAGCTGTGTGAGAAGGCGGGAACTACCCTTATTTTGCACCGTTTTCCAGAGGTGGTACATCATTTGGGATATGATAAGCTGCATCTGCCTTTGGAAATGCTTAAAACTATAGGACGGCCGGAAGGACTTACACTTCTTGGTACTTCGATCCATTCTGTAGAAGATGCGAAAGAAGCAGGACGTTTAGGTGCAGACTATGTATTTGCAGGAAATATCTTTGAGACAGACTGCAAGAAAGGACTTCCGGGAAGAGGTCTGGAATTTCTTGAAAATGTATGTAAAGAAGTGGATATTCCGGTATATGCCATCGGCGGGATCACAGCAGAAAAAATGCCCCAGATCCTTGGGACCGGGGCAGCAGGTGGTTGTATGATGTCTGGATTTATGCAGTTGAAGGAAAAATAAAACGTTGTTTTTGCAACGAAATTAAGAGCTGCCTGATTTATAGTAATCGCTGTATATTGGATAACTGTGTGATCTGATCTTCGGTCATGACGGACAGCTGGTTGATCAGTTCTATATGATAAGTACCAAGACCTTTTGCAGCATTGGCACATTCACCGGCACAGTCTAATGTGATCGCAGCGAGGATGCAGGCAGTGAGAGCATCTGTCACAGCCAGATAAGTACCTGTGATGCAGGTGAGCATGCAGCCGGTGCCGGTGACTTTTGCCATATTGGGAGAACCATTGTAGATGCCGTATGTGGTATCTTTATTTGGGGAAGCAATGATATCTACTTCACCGGTAACAAGGATCACAGCGCCTGTCTCTTCTGCCAGCTTTCTGGCAATATGGGCCATAGAATGTACGGTATCCGGATCTTTGGCAGTTACAGCGTCAGCTGCACTTACATCTACGCCAGTGCCATGAAAGGCAGCGCCTGCGATTGCACGTATCTCAGAGCCATTGCCTTTGATCACAGCTGGCTTACATTCTTTAATAAAACGTTTTGCAAGTTCCATGCGGAAAGGGCTGCATGTGATCCCTACCAGGTCGATCACAGAGGCTCTTTTTGCATTTTCAGCATCTTTCATTCTTTTGATGGCTTTTCCTGCCAGAAGCATGGACTCAGCCCTTGCATCTGTAATATTTCCAAGGCTGACGGTAAGGGCAGCTGCGCTGGCAGAAATGTCCGCCACTTCTGCAGGATGTTCTGCCATAATAGGGCGTCCTCCAAGGGCCAGAACTGCGTTGGCACAGTCGTTGACCACAATGGGATGTGTGATGCAGTGGATCAGCGGTGCCTGGTCATGAAGTTGGTCACGAACCTGTTTTAAGCAGGAAAGGAGCTGAGCTTTATTTATATTACCATTCCGATTGTCCATGAGATGATCTCCTTATAATAAAAACGCTGCAGCAGAACCATGCAGGCCTGTTACAGCGTTTATTTTGCAATGGATATTTTTTGCACATGTATGCACATCAGGCATGTTTCTTGTTTGTATTCCAGTATACCACTGCCACTGCAATAAAGGCAATGAGAACAATATATTTGATACTGCCTGCTACTGGTCCAGGTTCAGCAACGAATTGCTTTACAGCAACAGTAGCAGCCAGATAGCCGATAAAGCCTAAAAATGCGATGCCAAGAGAGTCATTCACAACGGTATCTGTATTATTGTAGACCTGAGAGCCTAAAGCAGCCTGGAATGTGGATAACATATGGGCTTTCTGTAAATGCTTTAAGAAAATGAAAGCAAGGCTGCCTCCGATAAGTGTACCTGCAATAAAGGATGGCACATAGAAGAACCAGGTAAGACCTGTACGTCCCCAGATCAGTGTCATAACAGGATAAGAAACAATAGCGCCGATGATGCCGGTTCCAATGACTTCACCGATGAACGCACATACCAGTTTGCCTTTGGAAAGGCGGTAGAGCATACCGGAAAGAAAAGCGCCAAATACTGCACCGGTCAGAGCCAGAGGCGGGATACCCATACATACCATACGGATGATGCCAATAGCCAGAGCGCACACGAAAGCATACCAGGGACCAAGCATAACCGCACAGGTTACATTAATAAAATGGGCCATAGGACACATTCCTTCTACACGAAGGATCGGGGAGATCACGACTCCCAGAGCTACCATCATGGCAAGAAAGACAAGTTTCGTTACATGTGTTTTTGAATTTTTCATATCGTTTACCTCTCCTCATTCTGGCTGTATGTGGAATGGGGTGTTTTTTAAGAAAGGCATTATGAAAATGGCAATAAAAAAACGCACCCACACGGCGCGTTTTGCAAATCTCTGTTAAAAAATAGACATAGCGATGGCGCCGTTTTACAGCTGTAATTGGCGGTCGATGCTCACTAGCATCCTCTCAATCCGAAACACGGAGTCCCATCGCATTTCTTTTGTACGCAGTGTCAGGGCGCTCCCCCTCACACCGTCTCAGCCATTGGCAGATACAAAAGGTCTAAAAATATTATAAACGGAGAGAAAAAAATGTCAAGAGAAAAGAAGAAGGATTGTCTGCATTATGCTATAATAGAAGGGAAAAAGATTATCCAGAGGATGTTTATTTTGCACACCGACAGAGAAAGGAGAAGAATATGAGAAAAAACATTCAAGTAAAAGTAGAAGTCCCACAATTTACTGTGATTACAGGACTTACGTATGCCCAACGGGACAGCTGGTTCGGGCACACGATGCAGGATCTTAAAATGGATCTGATCTATCCGGAGGATAAGGAAAGAAAGTACCCATGTATCGTCTGGATCTGCGGAGGAGCCTGGCTCCAGATGGATCGTTCTGCTCATCTGGCATATCTTTCAGAACTGGCGAGAAAAGGTTTTACAGTGGCTTCCCTTCAGTACCGAACCAGCAATGAAACCCCGTTTCCAGGACCTCTTGAAGATGTGAAAGCCGGAATCCGCTATCTTCGTGCGCATGCCGGACGTTTTCATATAGATCCGGAAAAAATCGGCGTTATGGGAGAATCGGCTGGCGGATATCTGACTTGTATGGCAGCTCTTGCAACGGATCCGTCTTTTGATGTGGGAGAGAATCTGGAATATTCCAGCAGTGTGCAGGCAGCCTGCCCCTGGTATCCGCCCACAGACTTCAGAGGCTTTCCTTATGATTCAGCGGAACAGTGTGCGGCAGCGCCGGAATCACTTCTCCTGGGAAAGAATGTTATGCGTCATGCCGGGGAAGCGTTGAAATGCTGTCCGGTGAGCTTTGTGACTCCGGAAGCGCCGCCTTTCCTGATCATTCACGGAAAAGATGATCATACCGTACCGTTTACTCAGAGTGAGCTGCTTTATGAGAAGCTGGAGAAAGCAGGCTGCGATGTGACTCTTCTTGCGATTGAAGGGGCAGATCATGCCGATCTTCATTTCTTTCAGGAGAAGATCTGGGAGGAAATCGGAGATTTCTTCCGGAAAAGTCTGGGTAATGTCAGATAGAGAGCCTCTGTCTGTCACTACACTAGTTCCAAACGTTTTAACTCCGGCAGGATCGTGCACAGCATCGTCACAAAGCAACGGCTTCCGCCAATGACATTGGATACCGGCTCGGCGAGGAAAACACCGGCGGTTCCCATGTGGAGAGTGTAGGGCATAAAGTAGGTCAGAGGAACGACGATGACTACCTTGCGGAGCAGAGAGAAAAAGATCGCCTGTTTCTTTTTGTTCAGGGATTTAAAGACAGTCTGGCCGATATATTGACAATCCATGAAAATGAAAGCCGCAAAATACTGTTTCAGGGCAGGAACGGCATCACGGATCAGTGTCTCATCAGAACTGAAGATCCGGATCAGCGCGCCCGGCTCCAGAAGGATGACGCTCCACATGATGGCTGTGTAGCCGAGAACCAGGGCACTCATGACCAGCATGGCTTTTCGTACCCGGGCCGGGCGGCGGGCACCGTAATTGTAGCTCAGGATCGGAGAGGTTCCCTCATTCATGGCATAAATCGGCGTCTCGACGAGCTGCCGGACGCTGGAGATGATTGTCATCACGGAGATATAGATATCGCCTCCGGTCACGGAGAGTACGTTGTTGCAGCAGATGCTGACTAAACTGTTGGTAAGCTGCATGATAAATCCTGCGGTTCCGAGGCTTACGATGTTTTTGGCGGTTTCCATGCACCGGGAGAGCTCGCTTCTGGTCAGAAACCGTACGTTAAGCTCCGATCGTTTTTTCAGAAAATAGAGGACAAATGCAGCGGAGAGTGTCTGGGAAATCACGGTTGCAATTGCAGCACCCCGGATTCCAAGCGAAAAGACGAAGATGAAAACCGGATCGAGAATGCAGTTTGCCACCGCGCCGATGGCAACGGATGTCATGCCGGTCATGGCATATCCCTGCGCGTTGATAAACGAATTCATACCGGTGGAGATCATGGACGGAAGTGTGCCGAGCAGATAGATCATCAGGTACGGGTATGCATAAACCAGAGCAGACTCGGAAGCGCCGAACAGACGCAGGATCGGGCGCGCAAACAAAAATCCAATGACCATTAAAACAATTGCGCCGCCGCAGACCATCGTATAGGAGGTATTCATAATTTCGGAAGCTTTTCGGGAATTATTTTCCCCCCGCCGGATGGAAAAAAGCGGAGCACCGCCGCTGCCGAACAGGTTGCTGAAAGCCGTGATGATCACAATAATCGGAAAACATAAGCCGACCGCGCCGAGAGCGGTTGTGCCGATATGCGGGATTCTTGCTATATAAATGCGGTCTATGATGTTGTAAAGCAGGCTTAAAAGCTGCGCCACCAGCATGGGAATCGCTGCGTTTAAGATGTTACTTGGGATGGACCCGTGTTCAAAATCAATTCTTTTCACAATCATTTCATTTCTTTCTTTTTCATTTTGACTTTCTGTTGACATTTAGTATACCATAGATTAACATATATGAAAAATATTACTTTTATGAATTAACTAGACAAAAAATGTATGGAGAGAAGCTATGGATGTAAAACAACTGGAATACTTTCGGGCAATCGTGGATGCCGGTACGATCAGCGGTGCGGCGCGTGTTCTTCACATGACACAGCCACCGCTGAGTTATCAGGTAAAGATGCTCGAAGAAGAACTTCAGGTGCAGCTTTTTTTGCGCGGCACCAAAAAGATTACATTAACGGAAGCAGGAAAAACACTGTATGACAGGGCGGGCAGTCTTCTTACCATGGCGGATATTACCAAGCGGGAAGTCATAAAGGCAAGCCAGGCGGCAACAATCCACATCGGATTTACGCCGTCCACGGTTTCTATGATGTCCGATTACCTGATCCGTTTTTCCACGTCGCATCCGGATATTCGTTTTGATATCCACGAGGGATCGACATTTACGCTGCGGGAGCAGTTGGAAAACGGCGTGGTCGATATCACGACACTCCGGACACCGATTGTGCTCAAAGGATGTGAGAGCAGGACTTTGATGCAGGAAAAACTTCTTGCAATGGCGGCTGCAGGGAACCCAGTTTTAGAAAAAAACAAAGATGGGATCACGCTCGAGGAACTGTCAGAGCAGAAACTGATCCTGTCCCACCGCTACCGCAGTTATCTGTTGTCCGCGTTCGAAAAAAAGGGGCTTTTGTGTGACATTTATTGTGAGTGTGAAGACGCCAGAACGGCGATGACTTTGGCGGAAAAAGGGCTTGGAATCGCCATTCTTCCGGCTTCTATGCACAAGTTGTCGGATCAGATGCAGTCCTGTGATATTCTGCATGCGGATCTTGCGACGGAGATTCTTCTTGCATGGCGCAAAGGACGCATGCCGGAGGAAGTGAAAGCGTTTCTTGAAATGTGGAGATAGAAGTATCGTGCAATTCTCCCGAAATTTATCCGGTATGCCATGGAATAATATAAAACTCTGGGCGCAAATGTATATGTGCCCGGAGTTTTTAAATTGTAAATTTAAATTTATCGCCGATACATAACTGCTTACATCTTTGAACAAGTGAGCAATCAGTATTATAGATTGTACTCTCGATTCGAAGAAGTGGATAACCTTTTGAAATCCCCAAAATTTTTGCTTCCTGTGCGGAGGCAAACACAATATCTAAAGTTTTGTCGGAATGATCAAAAATAATATTGTGGTTTTGCAGCACATCATAAAGGGAAGTGTCATTTAAATTTTCTCCAAATAAAAAAGAAAAGGATTCAGGAAACCGGTTGATCGTCCAGCAAATTATCTTTACTGAATACATTGAGGGCTAACTCCAGATTTTCTTCATTCAACGCGTTCTTGGTCATTTCGAGCATACCGAGCACTTGTTTCAGCATCTCTTCTATACGCAGGCTGTGGAGCAGTTCACTATCCAGCACGGTTTCCTCGCTTCTCACCACAAAACGGGCTATGCCTTCGGCAAAATCTCCCAAACGCTCCAAATCACTGTTTATCTTGAACATGGCCAGCACAAAACGCAGGTCAATGGCTACCGGATTGTATAGAGCGATAGTGTCCTCTACATCACTGTCTATTTTCAACTCGAACGCATTCACCCTTTTCTCACGGACAATGACTTGCTGTGCCTGGTCACGGTTAAAGGTCAGCACAGCCTCTCCTGCCCTGTCCAGCTGATTGTAAACCAATGTCCACATCTCGTTCACTTCCTTCTTCAGTGATACAAGTTCTGATTCTATAAATTTCACCATATTCTTAATTCTTGTTTTGTTTATCATTATTTCTTTCACCGCAGATTGCGCAGACTCACACTGATTTTAATTTTCCGGACAGAAGAATAAAAAGACAAATCCGCACCATTAGATCTGAAAAGCAAGCAAGCCCGCATCGGGTTGTGGCACATCAGTTCCAGCTTTATCTTATCTCCCATCTGTGCAACGCTGTGATGAATGCTTTACCCGAAACGCCCTGTAATATAATTCTGGGTCGCTTCCTTGCCCGGATTCGTAAATATTTTCTTCGTATCATCATATTCCACCATATTGCCCATATAGAAGAAGGCTGTCTTGTCACTGACACGCGCGGCCTGCTGCATGTTGTGGGTGACAATAACGATGGTATATTCTTTCTTCAGCTCATGAATCAACTCTTCTACCTTGGCTGTAGAGATAGGGTCCAGTGCCGAAGCCGGTTCATCCATAAGCAGAACCGAAGGAGATACGGCCATGGCACGGGCTATGCACAACCGCTGTTGCTGACCACCGGACAGGGCAAACGCAGACTCTTTCAACTTATTCTTCACCTCATCCCACAATGCGGCTCCTTTCAAGGTTTCCTCCACCCTGTGGCGGATAAACTCATTGTCTTTCACCCCATTTACCCGAAGCCCGTAGGCCACATTCTCGAAAATGCTTTTCGGGAACGGGTTGGGACGCTGAAAGACCATCCCTACGCTCTTGCGCAACTCGTCCACCTGCACGGACTTGTCGTATATATTTCTCCCGTCAATCAAAATCTCCCCCTCCAGACGAGAGCCGGGAATGAGGTCGTTCATGCGGTTGAACAGACGGAGGAAGGTGGACTTGCCACAGCCGGACGGGCCTATGAAAGCCACCACCGATTTCTCTTCAATCGTCATGCTTATATCTTTCAGTGCCTGAAAATCACCATAGAAAAAATTTACATGTTTTGCATCTATCTTATTCATATTCTTAATGTTTTAATAATTTGCTGATTTGTCTATGTGCTAATGTACCAATGTCCGTGCGGTACACAGCGCAACCCATCGGCACACCGACAAATTATTAATTCGTTTTTACTTTGTTGGAAAAATACCGGCGGAGTGCATTTGCCAACAGGTTTATAATTAAAATAATAAGGATCAGTACCAACGCCGTACCGTATGCCAAAGGAAGCTGTGACTCCATATCCGTTCCGCTGGTAGAAATCACATAAAGGTGATAAGGCAATGCCATGCATTGGTCCAGAATGCTGTGTGGCAGTTGCGGCAGGAAGTAAGCGGCACACGTAAACAAGATGGGCGCCGTTTCACCCGATACACGTCCCAAAGCCAGAATCAGTCCGGTAATGATGTTGGGCATCCCCATAGGCAGAATCACATGCCAGATGGTTTGCAGCTTGGTCGCGCCCAAAGCCAGACTCCCTTCACGGAAGCTGTCGGGAATCGCCTTCAAGGCTTCTTCGGTGGTGCGTATCACCAAAGGTACACAAAGCAATCCCAACGTCAAAGAACCGGCCAGGATGCTGTCGCCGAACCCCATGTATTTCACAAACAGTGCCATACCAAACAAACCGAACACAATGGACGGAATACCGCTCAGGTTATTGGTCATCATCCGGATAAAGCGGACCAGCTTGCCTTTCGGCGCATACTCGTTCATATAAATGCCACTCATCACTCCCACCGGAAAAGCGAACAGCGCACTGCCCGCCATCAGATAAAAAGTACCTACAATGGCCGGCCATATACCGCCACCCGTCATGCCGTCACTGGGCGCCGTGGTCAGAAACTCCCAGCTGATTACTCCTATACCTTTATATATAATAAAACCGAGAATGGCAAACAGAATGAGGACAATACTATAACTTAACAGTTTGAAAATGCCGAATGCCAGCCATTGCGAACGTCTTTTACGCGCCCCTTGCCCGACAGGGAAAACATCTTGCTTCATATCTTAAATACTTAATTAATCATTTGTCAATCTATCCATATACCCATTGGTGCGCTGTGTGCCGCATAATCATTAGCACACCGGCAAATCAGTACATTATTTATTTGTTCTTGATGAAATATATTCTACACTAAAGTTGATAAGCATCGTGATGAAAAACAACACTACTCCCAACAGGAACAGGGCTTCATAGTGCGCGCCGCCGGCAGGAGCCTCTCCCAGTTCCGCTGCAATAGTCGCCGGAATGGTACGGAGCGGCTCCAGAATAGTGGTGGGTATCACGGCCGCATTTCCTGTAACCATCAGCACCGCCATCGTCTCGCCTATGGCACGTCCGATGCCCAGGACAACGCCCGAAGTGATTCCAGAAATGGAAAACGGAATCACCACCTTATATATAGTCTGCCAACGGGTAGCACCCAATGCCAGACTGGCTTCGCGCATGGCACGGGGGCAATTCCGCATCGCATCCTCGCTTACGGTAATGATAGTGGGGAGTGCCATGATAGCCAAAACAATACTTCCGGCCAATCCGGTCTCGCCCACAGGCAGATTAAAGACTTTCTGAATAAGCGGTACGATGACTATCAACCCAAAGAAACCGTAGACCACGGACGGAATACCACTGAGCAGCTCAATAACCGGCTTCAGAAAACTACGGGTTCGATGGTCGGCCACCTCGGACATATACACCGCCACCGACAAGCCGAAAGGCAAAGCGAACAGGATGGCAAAGAAACTCACCCAAAGCGT
>ENA-UPTB01003115-UPTB01003115.1-human-gut-metagenome-genome-assembly--contig:-NODE-3115-length-10303-cov-2.765109_pt1 | contig 10303 bp, 8 predicted proteins | sample MGYA00250046_ERZ773369 | MGnify/ENA primary metagenome ERZ773369 (study PRJEB29103, sample SAMN06111938) | human gut metagenome | biome: human gut; feature: ankylosing spondylitis patient; material...
ACTGTCAAGAAAATGATAGTGATTCAGCATCCAGAGCGGATCCAGTCCCGGAACCTTGGTTACAGTTCCCTGCTGCCAGTCAAGCCACCAGAAGTCTACTCCCTCTTCTTCCATCGGATGATGCAGTTCCTCAAAATATGTCTCAATGAATTTCGGATCTGTCATATCAAAAAGTACCGGTTCCTTACTTGCAGGATCAATTCCCATCTTCTCTGCAACTCTCGGATAGGCTTCTTCATAAGCACGCACTCCATCTGCCGGATGTACGTTCAGTGTGATCTTATATCCATGTTTGTGCAGCCAGTCCATAAATTCAGGCGGATTGGGGAAAAACTTCTTATTCCAGGTATATCCTGTCCATCCGCTTCCATATACAGGAGGTACATCCTCTACCAGATGCCAGTCCATATCTACAACTGCAACAGAAAATGGCACTTCTTCTTTCTCAAAACGCTCTACCAGTTCTTTGTACTCTGTCTCTGTGTATTTGTGATATCTGCTCCACCAGTTTCCGAACGTATATCTTGGAAGCAGAGGTGTTTTTCCACATAATCTGTAAAAATCCTGCAGACATTCCACATATCTGTGACCATATCCAAAGAAATAAAAGTCTGCTCTGTTTCCCTGACGTGGCTCTACCATTCCATCTTCGCCCATAGCCATTGTGTGGGAATCATCCAGCACTGAAAAACCGTTTCTGGACATAATTCCATGACTCAGCGGAATCTCACCGTCTGCTTCATCCAGGGTTCTGGCTGTTCCCAGCAGATCTTTTGGTTCATCACCATAATGCCACACGCGCTCGCTGGCTTTTCCACCCGCTACACGTATCATCAGACCGCTTGGAGAAAATTTCTGTCTGTCATAGTGGATTTCCAGGTCTTTGGTGTAAATATGTAATTCCTCACCGCCATCGCTCACCCTGAATTCCGGCACCGGGAAATCACGATTGCATACCATCTGTGTTGCTCTGTCCTCAAATCCTCCGTCTTCGCTGTACTCAAAACGGATCAGGGCAGTTGTCAGCATTGTAATCCTGAAATGATCGCCCACGATCACAGCTTCCTTTCTGCATACAGGATTACCTTCCAGCACAAATTTCTTTAAGTCCATAAAAGTTTTTCCTCCTTTACATCAACAACAGTTGTAACAGTTGCTTTTATGTCTATTTTAATCTTCTGTAGTCTGATTGACAACGCTTTTTTTCAGCTACTGAACATTTATATGACATATACTTGTGATATTATTTTCTAGAACGTGTCTGAAAAATGCTTTACGCAAGATGTGCGTCACAATTTGCAGGAGATTTTGGGAATGATTTTCCAAACACACTCTAAAGCAGCTGCCGAAGAGGACGAATGATAATCCTGAGCACACCGTAGTATAACTTCTTTTTCCGATTCAACACTTTCCCCTGGTACTTTGCGCCTTCGGTTTCCTGACCGTTTGCAAGTACCTCTTTGCTTTTTTCCATATAATCTGATTCTGTTTCGTGAATCTGCTGATTCAGTTTTTCGCTGTCAATTACCAGCATCAGTTCCGTATCCAGATAAGTACTTCGCATATCCAGATTATAGGAACCTACTACTGACAGACGGTCATTTATCAGCACAGCTTTTGTATGAACCGGATAATCATTCATCAGTTCATACACATCTGCCCCTGTTTCCAGAATTTTCTTTTTCTGATTAAGATAATCTGTACAGCCCCATGGATTAGAGCCTTTTTCCACTGCATTCAGCACGATCTGAAGCTTTGCATGATCTGAAATCCCCTGCAATACATCATACATGTAACCATTACAGATCACATAAGGAGTCTGTATTATTACATGATCTGCATTTTCAGTAAGATACTGAATTGTCTGGAGAACCTGCGGTGTTTTTCGTCCCGCCTCAATTCCATTATTGATCAGAGTGATCTTGTTTGCTTCTATCGTATCCTTTTCCCATGCACTGTAGGTTTCTATATCATTGTACCTTTTCAGCAGAGATATGTAAATTTCTTCCATGTGCCGGTATGCATCCGTATATCTGGAAGATTGTTTGCCGTTTTTAATGCTCACACAGCTTTCCTTCCATATTTTATGGAAATAATCCTCAAGCTGGTTCAGAGACTCTCCCTGTCCTTCTGATGTATCATACACCAGGATATCTCTGTCTTCATTAATGCCTTTTGTCTGATCCCCCAGAAAGATATCATTGCTGTTGCGTCCGCCCAGCAGATACATTTTCTCATCCACGATCAGATATTTATCATGCATGCGATAATTCACCTTAAACAGATTGACCGGTGTCACCGGATTGTAAACTCCCACTTCCACATTCTCATATGATGCCAGAGCCTGGAAATCGCTGCTTCCAGCCAGAAACAGTTGCTGATAAATTCCATCGATCAATAACTGAATCTTCACACCTCTTGCCGCAGCGCAATTCAATGCGGCAAGAATTTTAGTGCCATTATCATCCGCGCGTAAGTCAAAGGTAGACAGTACAATGCTCTCCTTCGCAGTGCCAATCATACGAAGCCTCCACAAAAGTGCCTCTTCATTATCGTCAATGCAGCAAATCCTTTCTACGCCTGCTGTCTCTGATGTAAATTCTGTCTTTCTCAGACTTTCCACATATGTTTCGTCCGGTTTCCTGCAAAAAAGAGGTGAAAGTATATTTACCAGCACCACGATCAGCAGGAAAAGGCAAAATATTTTTCCTGTTCTTTTTAGTATTTTTTTCATTCGATACCGTAACCTCCTTTGACCAGACCGGAACCCAGATATTTGACTTATTCCTCCTCTTTCGACAATACACTGAGTATAGAGTATAACATAATCAGAAGCCATAGTGCATCTTTTGATACGAAAAGCGTTAAAATCTTTTCACAAACCCTTTTCTTTTTCTTGCAATGTCTTATATGTTTCCGACTTATAAAAATTCAATGTCATCAACTCTTTCCAACAGGGAGGGATTTCAATGTTATCAGGATGGTTTGTATAAAGTGTGATGACTGGTTATAAAGAGAGTTTATCTGCATCTTGCACAGCAGTCTTCTCTCCTGCATGAAGATATTTACCAGCTTGACCCTGTGTTCTTTAAGCGCTATCAGTAGCATAAAATACTTTTACGCCCCTGTGGAACTTTCTCCATAGGGGCGTAAATACTTCATTTCTATCTATTTCCCAGACACCTTTATTTTTCACTTTCCCGTAAAACATAAAAAACACCGTCCCCGCGGCAATCGCTTTGTCCGCAAAAACAGTGTTCTTAGTGCGCCTTCAGGGGTTCGAACCCTGGACACCCTGATTAAGAGTCAGGTGCTCTACCAACTGAGCTAAAGGCGCATATTCTTTTGTTCTTTTCTCTGTGGTGAAGTTTTGCATCACCCTCAACGCAAGTGATATTATATATAATAGTTGTTTAAATGTCAATAGGTTTTTTCAAAAAAAATCAGATTTTTTTCTATTTCATTTATTTTTCCTTTTTTTCTTTTTTTTGGGACATTTTGTTAAGTGTTTTATTGACCTCTTCTGCGGATTTCCGCAGGCGGCTGAAGGTATTATCAAAGTTTTTGTGTTCATAGCGGAATTGTAGCATCTTATTATGGAAAGAACTTTTTCGTTTCACTGGCTGACTCCTTCGGGGCGCGAAGCGCCCCGAAATTTTCTTATACTATAATATGCACTGCCAGCTACAATAGATAATCAAATGAATAATCGCAATCCACTTCACTACGGAATTGCCATAAACCAGATAATTGCTCTGCTGTTTTATCTGTGACACTCTCTGGAAATCACCATCTTACAGATTGGATTTCCCATAGAAGAAAATTTCTCTTCATATTCTGTCATAACATTTCCCTGTACCAGCTCTTCATTATGATGCAGATCAAAGGTAGAAGCTCCCAGATTCACTCCGGCTTCCTCCACTTCTTCCAGGGAAAATTCAAACAATTCCTTATTATCTGTCTTAAATTCCACTTTTCCATCCTGAACCAGAATCTGGTCATAACGTGCCAGGAATTCTCTGGATGTCAGGCGACGTTTTGCATGGCGGGCTTTTGGCCATGGATCGGAAAAGTTCAAGTAAATCTTATCTACTTCACCTTTCTCAAAGATTTCCGGCAGAAGTCTGGCATCCACTCTCATAAAAAATAAATTAGAATAAACCTCTCCATTCTCCTCCAGTTCTTCTCTCTTCTGCAATGCGCGAAGAAGAACGCTGTCATACATCTCGATTCCTATATAATTGATATCCGGATGCAGCCGGGCCAGATCCATAAGAAATCTTCCTTTTCCCATCCCTACTTCAATATGAAGAGGCTGCTTTTTCACAAAAACCTCCCCCCAGTGTCCTTTCTTTGTCTGTGGCTCCTGCACCACATAAGGGCTCTCCAGAATTGCATCCTGAGCTCCCGGAATATTTCTTAATCTCATAAAAATCTCCTGTTCCTTTTCTTATATCTCCAGAGCGTGTTTGAAAAATGCTTTACGCAAGATGTGCGTGCAATTTCCTGCCACCAATAAACTACCATACCATACTCCTAACGTCAATTACATCCCGGACAGATATTCGCAGGAGATTTCTTTAACTTGTCTAAAAAATAACAATTTTTTTCTTTCTGGAAAAAATTTAGATGGTTTTTTTTAACAAAAGGGTGTATGATATCTAACAGATATTACTATTTTTCACATAGTAAATCTGGTTTTTTTGTAAAATTTTGACAACCAAGGAGGTTGAAGATGGAGCAGATACTTAACAAATTATCTGAAATCGAGCTTACAGCCCAACGCATCATGGAAGACTGCGACCGGCAAAAGCAACAGCTTTCTGAAGAGGCAGAACAGAAATGTAAAAATTATGACGAGCAGCTGGAGTCCCGGACAGCAGAGCAGATTCGACGGATCCGTCAGCAACTGGAAGAAGAAAAAGATTCCCGCCTGGCACAGTTACGTGCAGATACAGACGCTACCTTTTCTTCACTGGATGCTCATTACGAACAGCAGCACTCACAACTTTCCAGAGAATTGTTTGAGAAAATACTGGCTATGTAAAGATCTGTCTCAAACACTAGATGACATCAGGAAAGGAAGTGAAAAACAATGGGAGGCGTACTCTCCTACAGCGGACTTTCCACGAAAATCCGCGCAATGCAGAGCAGGCTTACTACCATGGAGCAGTTCGAGGAAATCCTCCAGCTCTCCGATGTCACGCAGGTAGCCGCCTATCTGAAGCGAATGCCGGAATACTCTTCCAGGTGGGATGCACTGGATGAAAATACCCTGCACCGTGGCCAGATTGAGAAGCTTCTGAAGAAATCCATATTCCAGAATTTCTCCAGAATTTATCACTTTGCCAACCCGGAGCAGCGTAAATTTCTGGATCTGTATTCCAAGCGATATGAAATCCGTGTACTGAAGGAAGTCATGACAAATATCTTCGATCACCGCGACACGGATCCTGTAGATGTTTCTCCGTACCGTGAATTTTTCCGTCTGCATTCCAATATTGATGTAGACCGGATCACTACCTGTTCCACCATGGAGGAACTGATCTCCTGCCTCAAAGGAAACGAATTTTATATCCCGCTTTCGAAGATCCAGGAGCATGAAACAGCACTTCTCTTCGACTATGGTATGGCACTGGATCTGTACTATTTTACCCAGATCTGGAACATCCGTAAGAAGCTGTTTAAAGGTAAAGATCTGGAAGAGATTACCTGCACTTACGGCGAGAAATTTGATATGCTGAACCTGCAGTTTATCCAGCGTTCCAAAAGGTATTACAACATGGATCCGGCAAGTATTTATGCCCTGCTGATCCCTGTAAATTATAAGTTAAAGAAAGAAGAGATCACAGCTTTGGTGGAAGCACCTTCATACGAAGAAGGTCGAAGAATTTTCCAGAAAACATGGTACGGCAACAAATATGAACAGCTTACCGTAGCCAATCTGGAAGAATTCTACAACCACATCCACCGCTCGATCCTTGAGAAGGAATCCCACAGAAATCCATATTCTGTAGCAGTGATCTATTCTTATCTGTATAACAAGGAACACGAAGTAAACCGCCTGACTATCGCCATTGAATGCGTACGTTACGGTGTGCAGCATGATGAAGCCATGCGTTATATTTGCAACAGTTGATTTCTATATGGCGCATAACTGAATAACTGCTTCGCAGTTTAAAGAACATTAACCAGGAGGTGAATTTATGATTGAGAAAATGAAGTTCCTGAGCATTACCGGTCCTAAGGCCGATATTGACAGAGTGGTAAACACCTATCTTTCCAAGTACGAAATTCATCTGGAAAATGCCCTTTCCGAGCTGACCGCAGTAGAGAGTCTTTCTCCGTTTATGGAAATCAATCCATATAAGGAAGCACTCTCTACTGCCAACAGTTTCTATGATGAACTGGCAGATCCGGAGAAGATTTCTGCCAAACCCATGGATACTGAACAGGCTTTAAATACAATCCGCCGGATTCAGTCTGATTATCAGGAACTAAGCAATAAACGTGCTGATCTGGAGAGTCAGCTTGCAGCTCTGGATGAATCTCTGCGAGTGATCCGCCCGTTCAGAAATATTAATTACAATATTTCCTCAATCCTGAAATTCCAGTTCATCCACTTCCGTTTCGGAAGGATTGAGAAGGAATATTACCAGAAATTTGAAAAGTATATTTACGAAAATCTGGACACAATTTTCATTAAATGTGATGAAGATGACCAGTATGTCTGGGGTCTGTATTTTGTCCCGGAGCACGAAGCCCAGAAAGTAAAAGCCGTCTATTCTTCCATGCACTTCGAGCGTATTTATATGCCAGATACGTATGAGGGAACAGCAAAAGAAGCTTTCGAACAACTGACTGAAACACGCAACAGAGCTGCTGCTGATCTGGCATCTGCCGATCAGAAAAAAGCAGATTTTCTTCTTAGAAATCAGAAAGATATCGTTGCATCACGCAATGCTATCGCACAGCTTTCCGGTAACTTTGATGTGCGCAGACTTGCAGCATGTACACATGGGGATAAGGACGTTTTCTATATCTTATGTGGATGGATGACAGAGAAAGATGCCCATTCTTTCCAGAATGATATCAAAGACGACAGCCGCATTTTCTGCATTATTGACGGTGAAGAGGACGAACATCTGAAGCCAGGCATCCACCAGCAGCCACCTACCAAACTGAAGAACCCGAAACTGTTTAAACCATTTGAAATGTACATTAAGATGTATGGTCTTCCGGCCTATAACGAGATGGATCCAACATGGTTTGTGGCACTGACTTATTCCTTTATTTTCGGTGCAATGTTCGGTGATGTGGGGCAGGGATTGCTGCTCTTTATCGGAGGTTTCCTGCTTTATAAATTCAAACATATCACACTGGCAGGCATTATCAGTTGTGCAGGTGTGTTCTCCACAATCTTCGGATTTATGTTCGGAAGTATCTTCGGATTCGAAGATGTGATACCAGCCCTGTGGCTTCGCCCGATGAACAATATGATGTCAGTTCCGTTTATCGGAAAGCTGAATACAGTATTTATTGTTGCCATTGGTTTTGGTATGTGCCTGATCCTTTTATGTATGGTATTTAACATCCTGAATGCCTGGAAAGCCGGAGATGTAGAACACATCTGGTTTGATACAAACTCAGTGGCAGGTCTGGTATTCTACGGCTCTGCAGTTGTCTCCATTGCACTTATACTGAATGGCAAAACACTTCCCGGCGGAATCGTACTGTTTATCATGTTCGGCGTACCATTGATCCTCATCTTTTTGAAAGAGCCACTTACAGCCCTCATTGAGAAGAAATCAGAAGTTATGCCAAAAGAGAAGGGAATGTTCATTGTACAGGGACTTTTTGAAATGTTTGAAGTCCTGTTAAGCTACTTCTCCAATACCCTTTCTTTCGTCCGTATCGGAGCTTTCGCAGTCAGCCATGCAGCGATGATGGAAGTCGTTCTCATGCTTGCAGGCGCAGAAAGCGGAAACCTGAACTGGATAGTAGTAGTTCTGGGAAACCTTTTTGTATGTGGTATGGAGGGCCTGATCGTCGGTATCCAGGTGCTTCGTCTGGAATATTATGAAATGTTCAGCCGCTTCTACAAAGGTACAGGACGTAAATTTGAGCCGTTCCGCTCTGTAAAATAGACAGAAAGATCATCAGAAATTATACTATTTTCATTTATATATCATCCTCGGGAAACCCATATCTGTCGGTCAGCCAGATATTCAAAGCCGAATAAATATGATATATATGAACAGCAAAATCAAGAACTAAGAGGAGATTTAATTATGACAACAATCGCACAGATCATTTTAGCAATCGCACTGGTACTCAGCATCATTCTTCCATTTGGCTACTATCTCATCGGTGAAAAAAACCGCGGACGTTACAAAACAGCTCTCGGTGTAAACGCATTCTTCTTCTTTGGAACCATGCTTATCGCCATTGCAGTTATGTTCACAGGTGCTTCTTCCGTACAGGCCGCTGCAGGCTCTGAAGGCACACTTGCAACAGGTATGGGTTATATCGCAGCAGCTCTTGTAACCGGACTTTCCTGTATCGGTGGTGGTATTGCCGTTGCCAGTGCGGCAAGCGCAGCCTTAGGTGCTATCAGCGAGGATCAGAGTATCCTTGGTAAATCCCTTATTTTCGTAGGTCTTGCAGAAGGTGTTGCCCTTTATGGACTGATCATCTCCTTCATGATCCTGGGACAGTTATAAGATGCAGATGTTTTTGATCAGCGACAATATCGATACCTACACAGGGATGAGACTGGCAGGTGTGGAGGGCGTGGTCGTACACACACATGATGAATTAAAAGATGCTTTACAGAAAGCTATTTCCAATAAAGAAATCGGAATCATACTCCTGACCGAGAAATTCGGCCGGGAGTTTCCTGAGATCATTGATGATGTCAAGCTTCATCACAAAACACCTCTCATCATTGAAATTCCTGACAGACATGGTACCGGCCGCAGGCCTGATTTCATTACTTCTTATGTAAATGAGGCCATCGGATTAAAATTATAGGCAGGTGATATTATGACAATCGAAGAGAAGCTTACACACTTCTATGACACCTCCGTGGACGAAGCACGCCGTCAGGCGGAAAAAGATGTCCGGGAACACAAGGAAGCCCTGGATGCCTCACTGGAGGAACATAAAAAAATGTCTCTGGGAAATGCTGCCAGTTCCCGCAAAGCCGAGATCGCAAACGCAAAGCGCGAGATCAACAAGGCACTTTCCGCAGAGCAGCTTCACATCCGGCGAAACTGGACTGCCAGGCAGAGCCGCTTAAAAGAAAAACTTTTTGCAGATGTTCGGGTACAGATCCTGAAATTCATGGAATCTCCCCGCTATGAAGAATATCTTTGTACAAAGATCGAGGAAGCTGTCTGCTTCGCGGAACACGATGAGATCCAGATCTATCTTTCAAAAGAAGATGAACCCCGTCTGAAGTCTCTCACTGTAAAGACCGGTTTCCCGCTGAAGCTTTCCGATGAATCCTTTATCGGTGGGATCAAGGCGATAATCCCTGAAAAAAATATCCTCATCGACAATTCCTTTGAGGAAGGCTATCAGGCAGCTTACAGAGAATTCAAATTTGACGGAGGTCCAGCACATGAGTAAAACAGGTATTATCTACGGTGTTAACGGTCCTGTTATCTACCTCAAGGGCGACACCGGCTTCAAGATCTCCGAGATGGTCTATGTCGGCAAAGACAACCTGGTAGGCGAAGTCATCGGACTCAAAAAGGGCATGACCACCGTTCAGGTTTTTGAGGAGACCACCGGTCTCCGTCCGGGCGAGACTGTTACCGGCACCGGCGATGCCATCTCTGTTCTTCTCGGACCTGGTATCATCCACAATATTTTTGACGGTATCCAGCGTCCACTGGAAGAGATTGCAAAATCTTCCGGCAAATATATCTCCCGTGGTGTCAGCGTAGACTCTCTCGACACCCAGAAGAAATGGTCCGTCCATATGACCGTAAAGGAGGGCGATATCGTCCAGCCTGGCTCGATCATTGCAGAAACACCGGAAACTGCTTCTATCCTTCACAAATCCATGGTTCCTCCGGATGTCCCGGGTGGAACTGTTATCAAAGCTGTTCCGGATGGCGATTACACGATCCTGGAACCAATCGTAACTGTCCAGCTGGACGATGGAACAACCAGAGATCTGGCACTCGCCCAGAAATGGCCGATCCGTATCCCAAGGCCGACACAGCGCCGCTACCCGGCAAGCGTTCCACTTATTACCGGTCAGCGAATCCTTGACACCCTGTTCCCGATCGCA
>ENA-UPTB01003117-UPTB01003117.1-human-gut-metagenome-genome-assembly--contig:-NODE-3117-length-10295-cov-37.220787_pt1 | contig 10295 bp, 12 predicted proteins | sample MGYA00250046_ERZ773369 | MGnify/ENA primary metagenome ERZ773369 (study PRJEB29103, sample SAMN06111938) | human gut metagenome | biome: human gut; feature: ankylosing spondylitis patient; material...
GAGAGGAGCAGGATGCCTATATATTAGGTGTAAATGAGCCAGTAGGTAAGTTTACAGGTAAAATTATTGCCATTGTTCGGAGAAAAGATGATATAGAAGAAAAGTGGGTAGTTGTGCCTGACGGAATGATGTTTTCAAAAGATGAGATTAGGCAGCAGATTTATTTTCAGGAGCAATATTTTGATAGTGAAATTGTGATGTAATATTAAGGAGATTGCTATGTCATTAGGATTAAAAAGAGGAACAGTGCAGCTTGAACCACATGATAAACAGTGGGATGAGGCTGCCATTCAAACAATCAAAAAACTTAAATCTATATTAGGTGATGATGCTGTTGATATACAACATATTGGAAGTACAGCAATACCAGCAATTAAAGCAAAACCGATTATTGATATTGCTGTTGGGGTAACTGATTTTGAGAAAATAATGTCATATAATGAGCAGTTACAGAAGGAAGGAATCTTTTATCGTGGTTCGGATGTGGAAGATCAGATTCTTTATGTAATGGGTGATATGGAAAAGGATATCAGGACACACCATATTCATATTGTGAAATGGAACGGAACTGAGTGGAAAAATTATATTCATTTCAGAGATTATCTAAATGATAATGAGAATATGGCTTTGCAGTATCAGAGGGTGAAGGAAGAACTGGAAAGTAAGTATGCTGATAATAGGGGATTGTACACTAAAGGAAAGAAAGATATAATAGATATTATTCTCAATAATTAATAATTTTTATTTTGTATGTCTTGACAAAAAATAATTATGAATCTACTATGTTAAAAAGCGATGAAGAGAGATAGTAAATATTTTGGAAATTACAGAGAGGAGTTGCTTGGTGGAAAACTCTATTGAAGAAATATTGAACCAGTCTTGGAGCCGTGTACCGAGTGAGATATTTATTAGGCTACACTGGGAACGCCCATTATAGCGTCAGAGTATCGAAAGAGATTTCCGTACTTGCTAAGGTCTATATTGCGAGATATAGATGAATTAAGGTGGTAACACGAAGCTATCAGCTATCGTCCTTAAAGTAAATTTAAGGAGGGTAGCTTTTTTTATACTTAAAAGTGATGTGAATCAGAAGATTGGAGGCGTTTATATGAATTATGTTGTTGAGAGTTATGAAAATTATAAAGAGGAAGATCGTTTGACTACGAATAATGCAAGAAAGATTGAATTTATAACTACTACTAGAGTTCTAGACGAAGTTATTGATGCTGAAAGTAAAATATTAGACTGTGCAGCGGGAACTGGTGTTTATGCATTTTGGCTTGCTGATAAAGGACATGATGTAATTGCTACTGACATTACACCAAGGCACATAGATATTATCAACCAGACGCTTAAAACAAAAAAATACTCTATGAATACAGCGGTTTTGGATGCTACAGATATGTCCTGTTTCGCAGATGATTCATTTGATATTGTTCTCAATATGGGACCATTTTATCATTTGATTACAGAAGAGCAGAGAGAAAAATGCATGAAGGAATGTCTAAGAGTGTTAAGGAAAGGCGGGCTTTTGGTTACTGCGTACATTCCAAGATACTATGTTTTTCAATATATTGCTACGAGCAATGAAAAATATTTGGATGAACACTTGGCGAAACAACTTATTGAAACTGGTGTGCTGAAGCATGATGATGAGAAGTGCTTTTGGACAGATACTTATTACTCATCAAAAGATGAAATGGAATCAATTTATCGAAGATATGGATTAAAAATTGTAGACCATTTCGCTCAAGATGGTTTAGCTCCTCTTTTATCGCAAAAGGTTGACAAATGGGATGAAAATCAGTTCAAAACATGGTGCGACTATCACTATAGTGTATGTCGGGAACAATCAATTTTAGGAGCAAGTAATCATGTTGTCATAATTGGGAAAAAATAAAAGAAATTGAAAAAAACATAGTTATCCTTGCAGAAGCATTAGTTATTATGTTAGGATACTATCTAAGGAAAGTACGCATGACAGGGCGTTAAGCGTCCGGGGGACGCTTGTTTAGCGCCGACCGGAGCGGAGCGTAGAGGTAGCCTCCAGAGTTTTATGATACCGGGCAACCGGAATATATAGGAAGGAGTGCTAGGTGCCAGTGGCACCTGCTTAGCACCGACCGAAACGGAGTGTAGATGGTGGCGCCGATGACGGCTTATGAGATCATTTCGATTTTTATTGGGATATTAGCATTGTTGATGTCCTTTGGTAGCTTGATTGTAGCGTTGCTTGCCTTTCTCGATAAAGAGAAAAGCTCTTCAAGGAAGAGCAGGCGAAAATAAAAATGCCTATCCTGTCTGCCAACAGGATAGGCGGTGTCCTTAAGGACATTCATTAACCTAAACTCGGAGCATCCACATTGGAGTGGGTGCTTTCTGTTTAATTAAATATTATCATCTTATGTCTGATAATCAAGAGGTTTCGCTAATTTGGAAAATTTTTTACAGTAAGCCTGTTAGTTCCTTTCGACACAACCATGTTGTCATCAAGCAGATGCTGCTTGATTTCTTCGATGTTCTCATTAATACGCTGTAAACTGGCGTTGAATTCTTTTTCAGAATAATCATCTTTTGCATTTATCATATTTTCACGAATTTCCAGAGCTTTCATATAGGTACAGAGTTTTTTATTGATGAGGTTGTTCTTAAAGGACAGCTTTACAGTTGATGGCTTGAAATTAAAGAACGAATTGAAGCAAACAAAAGAATTGTTGCAGAGCGAGAAAGAGAAAATGAAAAGAGGCGACAACACAGTAGAAAAATATCAAGATAAACTGCAGCAGGCTGAGCAGGAAAAGGAATATGTACTCACGCATCAGAAGAAAGTGGAGATACCGGTTGAAAAGCCGGTACTCTACGAAAGGTGTCAGAACTGCGACCACAAAGCATATCAGCAGGCAAAAGAGAGGTATGAACATCAAAGGAACGGACTGGAAAAGGAGTATAAGGCAAAGACTGTTGGATTTGATGTAATGATTAAAGTTTTATGGTGGTATGCAATTGTAACGACAATATTTGCGGCAATGAGGTCTGAAATATTTTTAGGCGATTTTACTGCATTTGTTGATACCATATGGAATGGTATTTGCAGGTCTGGCAAGTGGATTGTTGATATAGGAAATGTGTTGGCACAGGTGGGAGATAGGATACCGAATGAGATGTTAGCAATTATAGTGCATTGGTTATTGTTTATAATAGTAATTATTGGAGCTGTGGGAGCTGTAGGTGTACAGACAGTAATTGTAGAAAAGAAAGTTGCAAAAGTATATCAGGAGAATTGTTGGGATGTGATTAGCGTTGGAATAGCAGTAATAAGTTTAGTTATGGCTGTGTATTTTGGAGATTGGATAAAGGTCTTAGTAAAGCTGAATCTTGTTGCATTATTGTTATTAGTTCAGGCAGTATATGTTGGAATCAGAGCGTATGTGAAAGGTTGTAAAAGAGCCAGAGGCTATTATTGATGTTGAGGTGCGAGAAATATCGCAGAAATGTGGATAAAAGTTATGGGAAAATAGGAGAAGGTTATTGTAGAGAATGGAATTACTTATGTGCTGGGCGAGGATGATATTTATTATCCAGATTTACAGTTGCCAGAGGGAACAAATTATAATATCGGAAAGTTTGGACATATGAGATGTGAGTATCTGAAAGAGTTCAAACATGGATATTATATGAAGCTGTTGCTTGAAGGAAAGTTGAATGAATATCTGCATGATATTGATGAGGAATGCTATGAGATGATGGATAGGCTTGTGGAACAGATGAAGGAGAAACAAGGTGTGACGGAGAAGTTGAAGGCGGAAAATCAGATGCTATGGGGGAAAGATGAATAATATTATTGCTTGTGCGTAGGAGATTGTGGTGAGGGGGTTGGTGAATATGTAGTGTGGTGAGTCTGTAATATGCCTTGTAATATGTTTTGAATTTTGAGGTAAGAGTATAGGAAAGTATTTGTGGTGTGAAAACTATAAATGTGATAAAATAAAAAATGAATCTGTAAGGGTATATGGAATCGTTTATTTTATACAGTTTATGCATATGTATAGTTGTTGGTTTAAATTATGCAGTGAATATGAAATATTATAAAATTGCTGATTTATAAGAAATATTACAGTATTCCAAAGTATTAATGAGTAATAAAGATGAGAGTACTTACAAATAGGGAAAGTTGGAGAGAAACTAAAAATGAAAAATAGTGTAGAGCTAAAGCAACTTGTAGATGATCAATATTTCATAGAAAGTATGAATAAAGCTTTTTCGGATTTGAGAGCTGATTATGAATTGACAATGGATACATCAATGGAAAAAATAAAAGAATTAAATCAATTACATGTAGATATAAAAAATCATTTATCGGATTTAACTTCACTTTCAAGAAAATCAAGTGGAACAGTTTGCGGTTTAAGAGGAACAGGAAAAACACATTTGATGCTACTTGCTAGGCATAATTTGAATTCTAGTTTGTGGGAGAGTGAAAGAGATAACAATTTGTGTATATATTTGAATATGAAACGTTTATGCTTACCAGATGATTGTGATGATGATACATTTAATCGAGTATTTAGTATTTTTATATACGAAGAAATTTCTACACAATTGTTAATTATATTGAAAAAATTGAAACGAAAACCTTTTCTTGAAAAAGTACAAAGGATATTTAATAAAAAAGAAAAGAATCTTCAATCAAATCTCAAAAAAGCCGTTGCTTGCATTTATAATATGATTGCAATTGCTCATGAGGGAAATGAACAAATCCGTAATATTGGTGTAGGAAGTTATGAAAAGGAAGATACAAACAAGGAAATGTATGAGTTGGTTAGTGAACTTAATGGAACATTAAAAGAACTGATTCCTGGGGGAAGCATAACATTTAATGAAAATGAAATGTCTGAAATTGCAACAAGATTGAGAACTAATAATATATATTATCAATATCTCAATGTAAAAAGTGTAAGAAATCAGTTGATAGATATCATTTCGTTATTGGGGATAGATTCAATTACATTTTATGTAGATGAGTGGGAGAAAATAAGTTCAATAAATAAATGTCAAGAACGCACAGCAACATACATTGATAAGATAATGGATGATCCTTTATATTTTTGGATTGGAATTGTTCCATATAGAGGTGGTTTGTATTGCTTAGATAATGGTGCTGATTTGCAACATCAAATTAATCTTGACGAGAGTCTCATTTATGAAGCTTCGGAGCAAGAGAGAATTCTATGTGTAAATTATTTTAAAGAAATTGTGAATAAAAGATTAGATTATTACTTTCCAGATAAAGAATACACATATAAGATAATGTTTAATTCAGAGGAAAATTTTGCGAAACTTGTAATGGCTAGCATGGGGAACACTAGAGATTTTGGAACAATGCTTTTAAAATGTTGGTCAGGTTATCAAGCTTATAGAAAGTCAGCACTTTCGCCTGGAAGACCATTTAAATATATATCAGCTCAAATGATAGTTGATGCGATAAAAGATAATGGAGATAAGAAATTTTCTAATATTGAAGACGAGAATGACGTCGTAAAAGTATGGAATGATATAAAAAATTATTGTATTAGCAAAAAATCTAGCCATTTTGCAATTGAAGAAAAAACAGAATCATTAGAGTGTTTGAGAGAACGTGAATTTTCAGAACTTATATATCATCGATTATTACATATGAGAAAAGCACATGTACCAGCAAAAGACACAGATGTTGAGAATAAATTATCTATATATGCAATTAATTATGCAGCTACATACTCTTTACATTCGCAGGATAAAAAAATGTCGTTTATTGTAGAATATAAAACGATACATGATCGTGTAAGACGATATATATATAATCCTCAAGAAATATTAAATAAGATTCGTATTACAAATGGTAAAATATTTCCATGCAGTAGTTGTTCAGCACCCATCAATCCTAATTTAATGAAAGCCGCATGGGATAGGAATTCGTGTCCGTTTTGTGGTGGTAAAATATATAGAGATAATGTTTGAATAGGTGATAGCTTTTCTTAAAAGTATTTCCAATCTATATTTAAATGAGTTATTGACTGGGACTGATTAATGAACTAATATGTATTTTTGTACTATTTACCATTTAGTCTTGCGAGATAATTATTAGAAGGAAAAAATACTTGTGGATTTTTTTGGTGGTTTATAATAGTAATTTTTACGAAAAATGTTATTGATTTTTTTGGTTGAACTGCATATAATATAAGTGAGCAAAGAAATTTGCTTGATTTAAGTGCGTTGCTACTTTGAGTGCAAACCTTTAATTTAAGTGCTTCACTACTTTGAAAGTGAACCTTTAATTTAAGTGCTTCGCAGCTTAAAATGCGAATCGTTAATTTCAGGGAGATAAGTATTTTATCTCCCTGTTTTGTTACACTATGGAGGATAAAAATGGATTTTTACCGCATTAATGAGGAGTATAATAGATTTCTCCAGAGATACGAAAAAGAAAAAAGGGGCGTTACGAAAGTGCCTAATATTCGTTACACAGATCGTAATAAGTTTGCATTTGGTGCTGTTATGCAAGTAAATGGGATGAATTATTATGTGTCTGTATCCTCTTTTGATAAGAAGCAGGAAGCGAATATTTTGATTCGTGTTCCGGGAGATGAAAAAGAAGTGAAAGGCTCTTTGCGATTTAATTATATGGTTCCGGTTCCGTATGGATGTATTGAAAAACTGGTAATCAAAGATGTTGAGGATGAAAAATACAGGCTATTGTTAAATAAAGAATATCAATTTTGTATGAATAATGCAGAGCGAATTCAAAAGAAGGCTAATAAAATATATGCGATGGTTACAACAAACCGTAAGCAGATTTTAACTGACAATAGCTGTGCGTTCCATATTTTAGAAGATGGATGTCGGGAGTACATAGATAAATACCTAAAGAGTGATTCGAAGTGATTGCGATTGCAAAATGCTTGCAAAAAGTCTCAAAACGATAAAGAATACATAGAATATCAAGAATAATTATACAAAATATAGTTATATAAAACTTGACTAGACACAATATATAGTTGCTGAAATCGAGTTTGAATAGTAGCCAGCGGCATACCATCACAATTTAATAATTATATTATAAAAGCGAGGATGTACATCAACCTCGCTTTTATGCTTTTAAAGCGGCAATAGTATAATATTTATATTGAGATAGCTACGCACGGGACATTGTGATATGATAATAAACAGATAGTATATGAAAAATAATACAAATTAAACAGGAGGTTCAAAATGTTATTTTTATGTTATCCAAGATGTTCAACCTGTCAGAAAGCTAAGAAATGGCTGGAGGAACACAATATAGAATTTACAGAGCGTAATATTGTAGAGGAAAATCCCAGCTTTGATGAATTACAGACATGGTATAAGCAGAGTGGACTTCCGCTTAAGAAGTTTTTTAATACAAGTGGATTAGTATATAAGGAAATGCAGTTGAAGGATAAGCTGCCATCAATGAGCGAAGAAGAACAGTTAAAATTGCTTGCTTCGAATGGAATGTTGGTAAAGCGTCCAATGGTTATAAATGAAGATAAAGTACTAGTGGGGTTTAAAGAGGCTGAGTGGGGAGCACTCGTAAAGTAAATCTAAATCGGAATTTCTTACCATAATATGACAAGTTTCGACTAATAAATTGCGTTAAAATAAGTTCATCATACAAAAAATTGTAGCAATGCGGAGGGAAAAGGATGGCAGAGATGGTAAGATACAATGATTATTATGTTGATATGGCATATGTATTAGTTAAGCAAAAAAGCAATGATGACGAGATTAAGGCAGCAGAGGATTTATATGCTATAGATACAATTCTAGGTGGGATGGATACCTGTATTAATGCACATGAATTAGATGAAAGATTAAGAAATGAGTATAAAACTATTGGGATGATGGAAGCTGTTGCGAATAAATTCGTATTCAATGATGGACGACCTATGAATAGAATTATTACTGATAACGAGAAAATAATGAACAGTCTGAAGTTAGATAAAATGGGAATTGTTGCAGATGTATTGATAAAACATAATATAATAAAATGTGTGGATACATTATATGTTAAATTTAAAGGTAATACAACATTTTGATATAATACGTTGTCTCTAATGCAGATGGTTATTACATACTGACTTTATATAATCTTAGTTGTTAGCATAAGAACTACATCTTTGTAAACCGAGTGCAGATTGCTGAAGGTGCATATGAAAGATTTGCTTGTTTTAATTGGCTATGAATCTGACAATGATTTTGCAAATGGTTTTGCTGATATAATTAATAAGTTAAAAATATTAAAACTATGGTATCTATAAAGAATAAATGTTATGAGCAAAGATTTTCATCAGCAGGACTTTTATATGTGTACATTAACGGATATAAAGAGAATGAGATGATATATTCACAGCAGACCAATTCATATCAATGCATATGAAGAAGCTTCATTCTCCGGAAGACTGCAAAGAACTTTTTTTGAATAAGTGGATGGATTTGCAAGAAAAGCAGGATATATCTGGTATGATATAAAATGTTTACATTGTTGAAAAAATATATGCACATTTGCTAAAATCAAATTAGATAAATCAAATAAAAGATATGAGGGAGTAATCATGGAAATTTTAAGTTCATTTTGCACAGTATTTATCAGCATGTTGATAATTTTACTTTTATTGATATGCATATATTTATATTTTTTTTCAGGTCTCAGGGCGTTGAGAAATATTAAGCCATCTTGCTATATTTCTTATGACAAGAACCATTTTGATAAAGATTTTGAGTTTAAATGCGAATTTTGTGGTTCAATTGTATCTTCAAAGGCTGCAAAATGTCCTAAGTGTGCGGGCGATTTCGGCAAAAATAAAGAATATTTATCAAAGAGACGGGCTATGCATCAGAATTATCTGCAGTATCTTAAGACACAGGAAAATGCTATTGAGAAAGAGATAGACCATATAACTGACACATTAAAGTCGGTTAAGAGATACAAGCTGATTCGTCATAAATATTTGAATTTTGAAATAGGAAATCCGCCTATTTATAAGCCAGCAACAGATTATGAGTTTACATGTGAATATTGCAATAATAAGTTAAGGGGCAGGAGTACAGATAAATGTGGCTGCAGTAACTGCGGTGCTTCATACCAGAAAAATCTGGAGTTACTGGTGCACGAAGAGGAAGATCAGCTTGAAAAATGTCATTATGAAGAATATATAAAACTGAGGGATTTGGAGATAGAGCAGAATATCAGGAATGAACAAAGAGATGCAAGAGTTGATGAAAAGTATAAGACACCTATTGGATTGGCTGAAAAAAAGGGAAAGTATATTGCTCTCTTCATTATAGTGGTGTTAATGGTAATTTCGGCTGGAATAACATTTTTTATTTTGGAGTATAGGTAAAATATTAAGGTCGAATTGTACATATGAACCGTATTGATAGGTGAAAGGAAGTACATATGATATCGCATAAAGAATTAATAAATTTATATGATAAACTGTTTGATAAAGATGTAAAAGAAGGGATAAGTGAATTTTTAAGACAGGATTTTGACAATAAAGATCGGAAGTATAAGACAGATATGTTATGGAAAATAGATGCTTTAATAGGAGGAGTGGGTGGTTATTGTCTGCCCTCGAGTTCATCGAGAAATCCATATCCAGCAGGTATAGAACGGGAATTATATCGACCATTACAATATGCAAAAGAAGAAATAGATTTTGGCCATAGCAGGGTAAATGCAAGATATATTATAGATATGTGCGGCATGCATCTTGAAGCGGCGTGTCGGTTACTGTTAATGAATAGTATATTAGATGAATTTAGATTTTCTAATTGTACATTAGGCAAAGCAGTACATAGAATTGATAAGAAAAAGATGTTAGATGACAATATAATACAGGCATTGTATGACTTTATACAGATATATAATCGTTCAAAACATGAGGTTAATCAGGATGAAACTAGGGAAAGGCTATTTAGTACAGATGATGCAATCGTAGTATATTTTGCTACAAGGATACTTGGAGTAAATATTCTTCAAAAGTTGGGAAGGGTTGAGAGTTATAAAGTATATGATATATTATAAAGAGAATGATAAAAGGAGAGTCACCGGCAAAGTGATATGATTCCCCTTAAGTAGACAAGGTAAATAGCCAAAATCTACTTAAGGGGAATCATATCAAAGTGGCTCTCCTTCTTGCATATCAGAAATTATCCCCATTCCATCCCCAGTTAGAAACAGCCTGATATTTTACATAGACATGATCTGGTGCGATGCCAAGAACATCTTTAAA
>ENA-UPTB01003121-UPTB01003121.1-human-gut-metagenome-genome-assembly--contig:-NODE-3121-length-10274-cov-3.688438_pt1 | contig 10274 bp, 6 predicted proteins | sample MGYA00250046_ERZ773369 | MGnify/ENA primary metagenome ERZ773369 (study PRJEB29103, sample SAMN06111938) | human gut metagenome | biome: human gut; feature: ankylosing spondylitis patient; material...
AATACATTGAAAATTATTGCGAAAATATCCGCCGCGTTGCTGAAGCTGGTATTAAATGTATCTGCTACAACTTCATGCCTGTATTTGACTGGACAAGAACCCAGTTAGACCATGTACTGACTGACGGATCTACTTCCCTGGTTTATTATCAGGAGCAGGTAGACGCTGTAAATCCTTTAAACAGTGACAGTGACTTAACTCTTCCAGGTTGGGATTCCAGCTACACAAGAGAAGGCTTAAAGGCAGTTGTTGCTGAGTACAACAACTTAAGCGAAGAAGATTTATGGAACAACTTACAGTACTTCCTGGAGAGAGTGATCCCGGTAGCTGCTGAGTGTGACGTAAACATGGCGATCCATGAGGATGATCCATGCTGGAGCATTTTCGGACTTCCAAGAATCATTACCTGCGAAGAGAACCTGGATCGTTTCTTAAAGCTGGTTGATGACAAGCACAATGGTATTACCCTGTGCACCGGTTCTTTAGGATGCTCCGGAAAGAACGATGTAGTAAAGATGGCAGCTAAGTATGCAGCAATGGGACGTATCCATTTTGCACACTTAAGAAACGTAGCTGTTCTGGATAATGGTTTCGAAGAGAGAGCACACCTTTCCAGCTGTGGTTCCCTTGATATGTTCGGAATCGTTAAGGCACTGGTAGACAATGGCTTTGACGGCTATGTAAGACCTGACCACGGACGTATGATCTGGGGTGAAACAGGACGCGCAGGATATGGTCTGTATGACAGAGCACTGGGTGCTACCTATCTGAATGGTTTATTTGAGGCTGTTGAGAAGATGAGCAAATAATTAGCGGGCGGAAACCCATTAAAGACGCAGTTTCAGGCGGAAAAATCTGTCTGAGGCTGCGTTTTTTATGTACTAGGAAATTCCGTTGGAACTCCCTAGTACACAAAAAGGCACGACCTGCCAACGATGCGCACTCGCGCGATGAGGAAGTTTGTCGCAAACGACCGCGCTCGGTGCGAGAATGTGCCAAGGCACATTCTTATTTACATCAAAAATCCCCGCTGGGTAAGCGGGGAAATGTTCACAATTCTATTACTTTCTGTACAGATATTTCGGTACACCGTCCTCAAATACATGTTCCGGTACACCTCTCATCAGTGGCAGTGCATAGTTTGCAAATTCAGGGGAAATATCATTGTTGTTTCCGGTGATCCATTCAGCTGGGAATGGTTTTTCTTTATTGCACACATCACATACATCTACCAGACCGTATTCCAGGCTGTATTCCTCTCCATCTGCACGCTTAAAGGTTATCATTTTACCTGTAACACCCTCTAAAGCGCATTTAACAGCAGTGCGTCCTGCCAGATCTGCTTCGTTAATGTCTGTAAGGGAAGAAAGAAGGCTGCTGCAGCGCTGATTTACATTTAACTCTACAGAGCGGACTTTTACACCAAAACGGTTGCGCACATAGCTTTCAAGAAGCTTTCCGCAGCCGGTCAGCATTTTGTGGCCAAAGGTGTCTAACTGTGCTTCGTTGGAATATTCGCAGATGAATTTTCCGGACGCGTCACGGATACCTTCGGAGACACATACAACAACAGCGGTACTCTGCTTTAAAGCATTTTCCAGGTCAGAGAAAAATTCTTCCATTTCAAAAGGAGCTTCCGGCATATAGATCAGCAATGGATTGTCTCCCGGGAATTTGCGGGCAAGACTGCTGGCAGCAGTGACCCAGCCTGCATGACGTCCCATAAGTTCCACAATGGTTACAGCTGGCTGCTGGTAAACGGAGGCGTCCAGTACGATCTCACGGACTGTAGAGGCAACATAGCGGGCAGCGCTGCCGTATCCGGGAGTATGGTCTGTAACAGGAAGATCATTATCGATGGTTTTCGGAAGATGGATAATATTCAGTCCTTCCTCTCTCAAGAGGTTTGCTGTTTTCTGGGTTCCGTTTCCGCCAAGAATGACAAGGCAGTCCAGAAGGAGCTTGTGGTAGGTATGCTTCATTGCTTCCACTTTGTCCAGACCGTTTGCATCCGGGGTACGCATCAGCTTGAACGGCTGACGTGAGGTTCCGAGAATAGTTCCTCCCTGTGTTAATATACCGGAAAAATCTTTTGCACTGAGCATGCGGTAATCGCTGTAGATGAGGCCTTTATAGCCGTTCATGAATCCGTATACTTCGAGATCTTTTACATTGTTTGCAAGGCCTTTTACGACTCCGCGCATGGTCGCATTTAATGCCTGGCAGTCTCCGCCGCTTGTTAACAGACCAATTCTTAACATATGACTTTTCCCATCCTGTTCTTTATTAGATTTTCACGACTGCTTCTTGTTTCTTGGCAGTATTATGGAATGTTTACATTATACCCTATTTTTTTCGTTCTCACAATAGTTCGGGGGAAGAAAGCGCGGGAGTTTCTATTTTTTGTACGAAAAAAGGAAGTCTGTGGTTCAGGCTTCCTTGGATTTTCTTTTTTATGCGCGCCGCACTTCGAACTCTCACCACGAACGTTACTCCTACAGCCTACTCGGCCCAGGCACCCTCACGGCACACAGGAGATTCCACTTAGTGCTGCTGCATTCCTGCCCTGACACGGTTCATGGAGTCCTGTTGCGTAAGACCCAGACGTCAACGTCACTTATAGAAGGCAGCTTCGCAATGAAAGAGCCCTCGGATTGGCATCACCCCCGCTGTAGCGGATTGCGGGTACAGGGCACCGCTATCTCCCCGGCTGCGCATTGTTTAGTATACGGGATTTCGGAGGGGATGTCAAGGAATTTGTGAATTGAAATATTGGTATAGCACGAGTATAATTTATAGTAAGGCCAGAAAATAACGCAAAAATTCAGTACCGCAGAGTGTGAACGACTGCTTTTTTCATTATTTTCAAGATTTGCTATCGATAACTTTTTGAAAATGATACATTTTTTTCTTATAGAAGGAGGATGGACGAATGATACGAGTTACGGTCTGGAATGAGTTTCAGCATGAGCGAACGCAGGAGAAAGTGAAAGAGATTTATCCGGACGGGATTCACACCTGTATTGCAAAGTTTCTGGGACAGGAGGAGGAGCTTTCGGTTCGGACGGCTGTGTTTGACGAGAAGGAGCATGGGCTGACGGAAGAAGTGCTGGCAAATACCGATGTGCTGGTGTTCTGGAATCATATGCTGCAGGAGGAGTTCTCGGACGATGTGGCCGAGCGGGTTCGGCGTCATGTGCTGGCCGGAATGGGGCTGGTAGTTCTGCATTCAGGGCATTATTCCAAGATTATGCGGAAGCTTCTCGGAACAAGTATGACGCTTCGGTGGCGGCATGGGGATCGTGAGAGACTGTTCTGTACGTGTCCGACCCATCCGATCGCGCAGGGAATTCCGGCATGGGTGGATATTCCGGAGGAAGAGATGTATGGGGAGTTTTTTGATATTCCCAAACCGGATGATGTGGTATTTACGGGATGGTTTGCAGGCGGTGAGGTGTTCCGCAGCGGATGCACCTTTACACGTGGGCTGGGCAAAATTTTCTATTTTCAGCCGGGACACGAGGAATACCCCATTTACCATATGCCGGTGATTCAGAAGATTATCAAAAATGGGGTACGCTGGTGCGTTCCTGTAGTACGAAGACCGGCACCACTGGATAATGCATGGGTGAATCCATCTACGGAGGAAGTGTATCTTTCTTCACACCAAAAATAGCAGCTGCAGTTTACCGATATCTGTATCCCGTTTGATTTTTTCAAAACAGGGGTCTGATTTCACGATCAAAAATGTTCTGCAATACACGGATGGAATCTGCGTACACATTGCATAAATCAGGAGGAAATGTTATATGAGAAAGCTTTCCGTTTTTTACGAACACATTCTACAGGCGTGTGAGCAGTCCGGTAAGACGATTCCGGAAGTGCTCGCGTTCTGCAGGGAGCAGGGAATTTCGGCTGTTGAGATGAACTACAGTCTGTTTGCATCAGAAAGAGAGGTCATTGCCCCGATGCTTTCCGATGCGGGGCTGGTGATCAGCTGTATGCATGAAACCTTTGATTTTTCCCATGATACGGATCTTGGCAGAGCACAGCAGATGCTCGATACTGCGGCATCGCAGCAGGTTTCGCGTGTCCTGTTTGTTGCAGGCGCGCTTGAAACTGCCGAAGCGGCAGAGCTTGCAGCCTGCAGCAGCACCTATGAGGCAACGAGTACTTTTATGACCGAAAACAAATCGATTCAAAATATGGTACATGCGCTTTCCTCACTCGCCGAATATGCGGCTTTGCGTGGCGTTACGATTACCTTAGAGGACTTTGACGGTTTTTTACAGCCGTTTGCACGCACATATCCGCTGCTCTGGTTTATGGAGCACGTGCCGGGGCTGCGGTATACGCTTGATATCGGAAATTTTGCTTTCAGTGATGAGGATGTTTCGTATGCTGCCTGGCTTCTGAAGGATTATATTGTCCATGTTCACTGTAAGGATCGTGCCGAAAGTCCGCTCGTTCACGGACGTTTCTGCCGCGGCCTTGGCCAGACACCGGCCGGAACGGGATATCTGCCGATGGCAAAGCTTCTTACAGATTTAGAAGCGTGCGATTACGACGGTTATCTCGCCATCGAGCATTTCGATGCGCCGGATCAGTTATCGTTCATCGAACAGTCCGCAGCGTTTCTGCGCCAGTGGGTTTCCGAATAATTCCGCCTCTTTCATAAGCGCTCTGATTTTCGGAAAATTTCGTATTTCCGGGGAGAAATTCAGCAAGGAAAATATGTCGAAAAAATTCTTTACTATCTTTGGTTTTTTCGTATCTTTTCCTTGCTTTCCAGGGAAAACATGGTAAACTAAATTTGAAGCTTTTTGAGAAGGCATGATTCGAAAAGCAAATCTAAAACAAGAGGGTTTTAAAGTAATGGGAGAAATTATTATTCCGCAGGGTTACAAATCTGCATTAAACCTCCACGATACACAGGTGGCGATTAAAACAGTAAAGGATTATTTCCAGCATGAGCTGACACATCGTCTGCATCTGCTCCGTGTAACAGCTCCACTTTTTGTACAGCCGGAAACCGGCTTGAATGACAATCTGAATGGCGTAGAACACCCGGTTTCTTTTGAGTTAAAGGATCAGGGTACCAAGAAAACCGCTGAAATTGTTCAGTCTCTGGCAAAATGGAAACGGTACGCACTTCACAAATACGGCTTCTCTGAGGGAGAAGGCATCTACACCGATATGAACGCCATCCGCCAGGACGAGGTGACCGACAACATTCACTCCGTTTACGTGGATCAGTGGGACTGGGAAAAAATCATGTCCCCGGAAGAACGCAATCTTGATTTCTTAAAGAGTACCGTAAAAGATATCTATGAGGCACTGAAAAACACGGAAAAACATATGGCAGACCAGTACGACTACATCGAAACCATTCTGCCGGATGAAATTTTCTTTATCACTTCCCAGGAACTTGAGGATCGCTATCCGAATCTGACTCCAAAGGAAAGAGAGTATACAATCACCAAAGAAAAAGGTGCTGTCTTTATTATGCAGATCGGCGGCGTGCTTGCTTCCGGAGAGCGTCAGGACGGACGTTCCCCGGACTACGACGACTGGTCCTTAAACGGCGACCTGATCGTTTATTATCCAGTGCTTGACATCGCTCTTGAGCTCTCCTCCATGGGTATCCGCGTCAACGCAGATGCTCTCCGCGCTCAGTTAAAGGAATGCGGATGCCAGTCCCGCGCGAAGCTTCCCTTCCAGAAATCCATTCTGAACGGCACTCTCCCGCAGACAATCGGCGGCGGTATCGGACAGTCCCGTATCTGTATGTTTTTCCTGCGCAAAGCGCACATCGGAGAGGTACAGTGCTCGGTATGGCCGATGGAGACACGAGAGGTGATGGATGTGATGAATATTCAGCTTCTGTAAGATTGGTTTCGAATAGACTATTACTGTAAAAGGGATACGTTTCCTGTCCGCCCGTTTTCAGGGTATGACAGAAACGTATCCCTTTTATATTTTCCTGCATTGCTGCTGCATTTCGTCCTTACATCAAATCTTTTTCTGCTTTTCGCGGTTTCAGAACCGTTCTTCCAAAAGCTCAAGCAGTTCCTCTCTCTGAAAGGATGCTGTCTTAATTTCATCACCGGAAAGGATCTCTTCCGCCAGCTCTTTTTTCCTCTGCTGAAGCTTGATGATTTTTTCCTCGATGGTTCCTTTTGCAATCAATTTGTATACCGTCACAACATTTTTCTGCCCAATACGATGTGCACGGTCTGTCGCCTGATTTTCAACTGCAACATTCCACCATGGATCGTAATGGATGACGATATCCGCGCCGGTCAGGTTCAGGCCGGTTCCGCCTGCTTTTAGGGAAATACAGAATACAGACGTGTCATCCCGGTTGAACTGTTCCACCATTTGTGCACGCTGCTCTTTTTTCGTGCTTCCCTGCAGGACAAAGTAGCTGATGCTTTCTTCCTGCAGACGCGCGGTCAGGATCTCGATCATCGAAGTGAACTGGGAGAACAGCAGGATTTTGTGGCCGGATTCCACGGCACTCTGAATCAGCTCGATGCAGAGATCGAGTTTTGCCGAACCGCCTTCGTAATTTTCGTAAACAAGCGCAGGATCACAGCAGAGCTGACGCAGCCGCGTCAGTTCAGAGAGCACCTGGAACCTGGAATCGGCAAATTCTTCCTCTGTCTGGTTCTGCAGCATAAGCGCCAGCCGCTGGGCATGTGCATGATACAGCTCCTTCTGCTTCTGTTCCATGCAGGCAGCCATATTTTTCTCAATTTTATCCGGCAGATCCTTCAGCACTTCCTTCTTCAGACGGCGCAGAATAAACGGACGGATCATCTTTTGCAGACGTTCTAATCTTTCTTCGTCGCCGTTTCGCACAATCGGAAGTTCAAACTGCTCGCGGAATTTCTGATATCCATAGAGGAATCCCGGCATCAGATAATCAAAGATGCTCCATAGTTCACTTAACTGGTTTTCTACCGGTGTTCCGGTTAATGCCAGGCGGAACGATGCATGGATCGTTTTCACAGCTTTTGCTCCCTGCGTTGCGTGATTTTTGATGAACTGCGCCTCATCAATGATCTCGCAGAAGAACGGGAGATCCTGATACAGTTCGATATCGCGGCGGAGCAAATCGTACGAGGTAATCAAAATATCCTGCATACCGGCATTTTGGATCATCTCTTTCCTCTGTTCCTGTGTGCCGGCGACGAGTCTCGTCTGCAGCTCCGGAGCAAAGCGGGCACATTCGCTCTCCCAGTTATAGACGAGAGATGCCGGTGCAACGATCAAAGAACGACGATTTGCATCTTCGGGTGCTTCCTGCATTTCAGATAAGAGAAAGGCGATGGTCTGCAGCGTCTTTCCAAGTCCCATATCATCCGCCAGAATACCGCCAAAGCCGTTCTGGCATAAGGTTTTCAGCCACCAGAATCCTGTTTTCTGATATTCACGGAGCTGTGCCTGCAGATTGTCCGGAAGTTCAAAATCGTTCTCCTCTGCAGTTTTCATATTTCGGATCAGCATACGGAACTCGCGGTTTTTCTCAACCTGAAGATCATCCTGCTCTTTTAAACGGGTATCGAGGTAGAGTGCTCGGTATTTCGGAATTGTGATCTCGCCGCTCTTCAGCTTTGCCTCGGAGATCTGCAGATTTTCCCGCAGTTCCGAGAGAACGCGGATACCGTCCTCGTCCATATCCATAAATTCACCGGTCCTCAGGCGGTAAAATTTCTTTTTCCGGTCATATTTTGAAAGAATCTCTGCCAGTTCCTCCATGCCAAAATTGCCCGGATTCAAATGAAGTTCCAGTACATTTTCTGCGAGGGATACACCGACAGAAACTTTCGGGGACGGGATGACACGGATCGCTTTTAACCGGTCAGAAACAAAAATTTCGCCCAGTTTCTGCAGATCTTCCATACCGCTGCTTAAAAACTCATACATCTCATCGGCTCCCTGGAGAAGCATCTGATGTTTCCGCGCATCATAGGCACTGAAACAGGATCGAACGAGCTGGTTTGCCGCCGCTTCTTTCCGTACATCACGGCCATGGGAAAGCTGATGGATATCGTTTGCATCTGCAAAAACATTGTATTTTTTCTCGCCATAGACAGCCAGAAGTTCGCAGGTAATCATATCATGCTGCGGCGCATCCAGATAAATCTGAAATTCCACCTGCGGCGGAAGATACTGCTGTAATTCCAGCTTTTCTTCTTTTTTTACCTTAAAATGTTCCTCCAACACCGGAAGAAGTCCCTGGCAGAAGGTCGGGATATCTTCTTTTGCAATTTCACAGACTCCGTCCGGACATCGCTCCATATATTCCAGGAAGTCGCAGACTTCTGCTATCTCTTCCCTTGGGATTCGGTAAATTGTATTTTTTTCTGAAAGAAAATACAAATATTTTCTGCCATAAAAAATGGGATCCGCATACATCTGTACCTTTAGGCCATCTGCTTTCCGTAAAAGCTTCATTTCATACTGCGGCATCCCCTCCTGGCAGTGCCACAGTTTTTCTTCTCTCCAGTTCGTACGACAAAAGAACTCCTGGCTGCCAACAGCCTCAAAAAATTCATCCATATTCTGCACAGAAATCATCACATAACGGTCATCAAAACAGGACGCATAGCTGCCGGTACCTATCTGATAGCATGAGCCGCATTCCATGGTATATGCACTCAGAAATTCTACCATCGGACGGCTTTCTTCTTCAAAAGCATCCATACAGTGCAAAAAAGAAAGCTGCGCACCGTAGCTGACCGTTTCCATATTTTTTACAGCTGCTGTCATTTTGGAAACACTTTTTAATACATACATCCTTTTGCTTCCGATTTTAAATTCTGCCCGAAAGGAATCGTCAAACTGGCTCTCCAGATGAATTTCCAGTTTAACCTGACCTGCTTTTGCTTTCGGCAGAAAAGCAACCTGATCCCGCATCACATAATGTGAAAGCAGTTCAGAAAAACCGGGGCTTGTCTCTGCTTTTGGTATTGGTTTTACTACTTTTCTGACAATTTTATGTTCTCCCTGGAATTCTTCCATTCCTTTTTTCACGCCGACAGCACGAAGAAGCTGCTCCAGTTCCTGATGTTCTTCGTCATTTCTCACTTTTTCTTCCAGTTTTTTTCTCTCTTTTTTCCGCCATTCAAGATAGTACAGCAAAACAGCGACACAATGTTTGCACAATCCCCAGTACTGCTCATGTGCCGGACAATCACAATCATCTTCCATAATTTCAGACATTTCTTCATCTACAGAAACGCTGACACAATACATATTTTTTCCGCTTCCGTCTACGACAGCTGTAATTTTATGCAGTTGATATCCGAAAATATCCTTCATTTCCTGTACCTGAAAAGCATGCACTTTCTGTTCTTCATAAATCTTTTTTCCACGGTTATATGATACGGAATTCGTCTCCTGTTTGATGTCCGCCTTTGTAATCATGCTGGTAAAATCCTTTCTGTTCTATCTTTTCCCATCATTCACAATTCGTATTTTACAGATTCTGGTTTTGATCACATCCGACAAGCTTCTCGGAAAGCTCTTTTAAAATATTTTCCTGATATCCCGCTTTTCCTGTTTTCCTTACCAGTTCCGCCGTTTCTCTTAATAACGGGTGCCAAATGTGTTCCAGCTTTTTTCTGCCATTCTCTCCAAATACTTCTTTTGAAAGACTGTTCCGGTAATCCTCTGGTGACATTCCAAAGAATTGGATTCTGTTTCCGAACCGCTGCCAGAGTCTGTCGGCAATTCCAATCCCATCCGGGTCAAGATCTCCACTGTAGTAAATGGGAATCCCACTCTGTACGATCAACGAAATCAGTTTTAATGCTGCATACCGCGGCTGTCCCGACGTACACAGCAGCGACACATTCTTTCCCTGCACCTGTTCCATAAGATAGCTGAATACCATTTCGTTTTCCACAATGTATACACACGTTCCGACAGGCTGTACTTCTGTAATACCCTTCAGATTTTCCATGGTAAGCACATACGGTTCCCCGCATCGGCAAAAGGCTTCATATGCTGGATGCCATATCTCCTGTTTTTTCAAACGAATTCCAAACGCATGTACCATGGAAGAAATATTATCCGGCACAACTCCCACGCACTGCAGCAGTTCTCTCCATTGCATTCGGTACTGATAAATAAGAGGTTTCATCAATTGCCTCCAAGTAGTCCATCCTTTTTTCCTTTCTTATTCTCTTTTATTTCAACTAATAAAAATTATATCATATCCTGCTATATATGATAAGTTTCTTTTGGTTAACAACAGAAAAACC
>ENA-UPTB01003122-UPTB01003122.1-human-gut-metagenome-genome-assembly--contig:-NODE-3122-length-10272-cov-56.101324_pt1 | contig 10272 bp, 9 predicted proteins | sample MGYA00250046_ERZ773369 | MGnify/ENA primary metagenome ERZ773369 (study PRJEB29103, sample SAMN06111938) | human gut metagenome | biome: human gut; feature: ankylosing spondylitis patient; material...
AGATATTCGCCAGAGGCAATTTCGTTAGCGTCATAACCGTCGCCAAGCAGTACGATGTTGATGCCACCACGGTTGCCGCGTGTCGCCTTCTGCAGCATCACCCATTCGTCCTCGCCATACTGGTAGCCATACTGCGAAACGCTGCATTCGTGGGTGTAGTCCTTGTCTTTCAACCGGAACACCACCTTTCCGTCGCGCTTGCTGCCGGAGCTTTTTGCCATTGCCTTGATGGTGAGCGTCACTTCGGTCTTCTTGTTGCCGCTCATTGGCGACACCTCACACCAGTCTGGCTTACTTGCCACCTCCCATTCGCCCTCGGCATTGACGGTGATGGTCTGCTTATGCTCCGTACTGAGGGCGCAAGCTACAGAGGGGCTACATGTCAGTTCGTGGTGGGCGGCGATGCGCTTGAAGTCGCACCAACCCTGAGCCGCCTGATAATGTGCTACGGCGGAAGACGGAACCTCAACGGTGAAATTTTCCTTTGAAACCCCATCAAAAGCACCGCTTTCTATACGGGGCGGCATAGTGCCACGGCATTCTATCGAACCGATGCCGAAACAGTTGTTGAATGCTCTCTGGCGTATCGTCTCCATAGACTCAGGAAATATGACACCCTCGAGCATCTTGCAACCTGTGAACGCATCTTCACCGATGCTTTCAATACCATCCGGGAGATTAAGTATGCCTGTGATGCGCCAGTTGTTGGCGAATGCGGAATTGCCAATATGTGTGACTTCCGATGGCAACTTCAGTTCACCGGAGAAATCATTGTTGCAGAAGGCATGGTCTGCGATTGCCTTCAGATTTTTGGGTAGACGCAGTTCACCCTTGAAGTGACAGTTGTTAAAAGCTGTGCGGCCTATGTTTGTAGTTCCATCATGCAGGGTTAGCGTACCATTGAAGCCACATTCATTGAAAGCTTCGGCAGGAACTGTTGAAATACCTTGCGGTATCGTCAGTGAACCGGTAAGTCCGTGGCATCCTTGAAAAGCACAGACTCCGAGATGTTTCAGCTTCTCGGGCAGTCGTAGTTCTCCGTAAAGCCCAGAGCATCCTGAGAAACAATAGCCTCTGATCAATTCAAGATTGTTGGGCAATACGAGGTTTCCTGTCAGATTGTAGCAACCTTGGAACACTCCACCATAATAGTCAGTACTCTCATCAGCGGAATCGCTGTTCCAGTTATTGCCGAGTTTCTTTAAGGTAGATGGAAGAGAAAGCGTACCGTTCAGTCCGATGCAGCCATTGAAAGCACCGCGTCTGATTTCCGTCACGCCCTCTGGTATGACAAGTGAACCTGTAAGATATCTGCAATCATAGAAAGCATTGCCACCGATAGCCCTCAAGTGGTCTGGCAAAATAATACGGTTGAGCGATTCGTTTCCGTCTCCTTCTCCCGAATAGAAAGCACTACCCGGTATCTGGTCGTCATATCCTTCTTCGCCCTCACCTGGTTTGCAAGAAGCCTTGATACGCACTTCTTTCAGATTCAGGGCTGAGAGTTTCGGCATGTGGTCGCGCATGAAGTAGAAGTCCTCGGAGTTTATCTCGCCGGTAATCTTCAGATTCTTCACTTTTTCATAGTCCTTGCCAATGGCGGCGATGGCGTCTTTCAGTTTGCCGGGAGTGGAATTCACCACGATATATTCCTTTGCCGTAGCGTTGTGGCTTACGAGGTCGCTTTCCCATTCGCTGATGCTCGCCGACACAAGCGTCAGCTTATACTGGCCGCTGACTTCCTGCTTGTCCACCTTGATACTGAAGTTCATCATATAGCCAGCCTTGTATTCAAAGGCAGCTGGCTTGGAGAATTTGAATGGCGTTCCGCCGATGGTGATGCTGAAGAGCGTCGTTCCGGCGGATACGGTCTGCGGCACCACGATGGCGCGCCACTCGTTGCCGGTGCGCGACGGTATCGTGGCTGTATTCTCCACATCGCCCGCCACGCTAACAGTGCCCTCTGCAAGGTTGATGCTTGCCTTGCGTGCCACGTTTGGCACGAGCACTATCTTCTCCGTGTTTGCCCATTCCTCGGCGGTGAAGCCCGAACCTTGTACCAGTGTGACACGGGCGTTCGACATGCGGTGTGACAATGGCAGGCGTATCACACTGGTGGTAGGAGCCACGTCGGCTACCTTTCCCCAAAGGAAGTCGCTTGCCTCGTAACCGCCCATCTCGCCATCGGCAGAAGGTTTGCTCTGGTCTTTCTGCACTTCAAACTGATAGTCGTCGATGCTCTCGGGTGCGGCAAACGGATAATATCCATATACGTCTATTGGCGTATGCTTGTCTTTCCAATACAGATCGTAGGCACCGGTCCACTTGTTTGCAGACTCATCGAAGGTGTAGCGCACGTTGTCGCCACGGTTGCCGCTGGGTTTCAAAGTGCCGGGCTTGCCGCCCTCGTAGTCCACCACATACACGCCCATCATGTCGCCGTCGCAGAAGCCGCTGTCGTTCACTCTCATCACTGAGAGCTGCTCGATGTCTGCCGCCAGTCTGATATTGGCGCCATCGTTCTGCCCACCGTTCTCAAAGAGGCTGTCGCTGCAGCTGCTGAGCGTTGCCGCCACTATGGTGATGATATAGAAGATGATGTTCTTGCTTATCTTTTTCATATTTGTCTTTTTCTATTCCGGTTCTGCTACTCCGCCATAATCAACGCCGTCGTCCTGCCATTTCACGATGCTGGCATTTATACCACTGTTTGTCTTGCCCAATGTCACTGTCAGCTGGTAGCTGTGTCCCTGCTCCAAGGCTTTTAGCTTAGGGTCCTTCGGCAGGTGGTAATCCGTACCGTCCACCGTCACCGTTATCAAGTAGCCGTCGTCCAGGGTCTGCGGCACTACGAGCGCCTTGTATCCGTCGTTGTCTTTCATCGGTATGACATAGCTCTTGTCGCCGGTGGCTGTCACGATGCCTGAAGCTATATTGGCGGCGGCCTGCGTCTTCACATCGTTTATCCTTACGCTGACATTTGCTTTCGCCAACGAGGCGGCGGTAAATCCCTTGCCGGCAGCCAGAGTGATGACAACCTGCGCCATCATGTGCTTGGCTCCGATGTTCACGGCTTCTTCGCTCGGCGCCACATCAAGGGTCTTGCCGATGAGCAGTTCGCTTGCCTTGTAGTCTGCCCCTGCACTTTGGTCTGTCTTCACGCTCCACGGCAGAGCCTCAACACTCGCTATCGTGGCGGTGTATGGATAATACATATAGAAGTCGGCATGCGTAATGTCGTCTTTCCAGTATTCCTGCACCGCTGAGGTCCAAGTGCCATGAAAGGTATACATGCTGTTGTCTATATAGTTGCCTTGGGCTTTCAGTCCGACCGCAGAACCGTCGGCATTGCGGTTTACCACAAACACGCCTATCCTGTCGCCCGTCTCGAAGGCATTGTCTAAGGCACGCTTCTCCGGCATGCTGCTGATGCGTATCGGCAACTGCTCCACCGGTTCGGGTGGCGGTGGCGGCGTGACAGGAACGTCGTCGACTCCGTTCTCTGACGAGCAGGCGCACAACATCCCGGCACAAGCCGACATGATGATATGTTTCAGTGTAGAAGTATCTATGTAATTCACCATTCTTAGTTCTTTTCTCCTATAAGGGCATCACGCATCAAAACAGAAACGAGCCCTTCTTTTTCTTGCTTTTCGTTTTTTTAAAGCGTAAAGGTATACAATTTTTATGAATATTTCGGTCCTGCCCTCCACTTTTTATAATAATGAACTATTATGGACTTGACTGATATGTCAATATTTACTAATTTTGATGACAGAAAGTGTGAATGTTATAAAGCAAGTATAACAAAATAACTATTGGAATTATGAAAAAACTACCAATCCTATTATTGGCTGCATTACTGACGCTTTGTTCATGTAGCAAGAGTTATCAAGAGTTAGTCAACGAGAAAGTGGAACAATACAAGAAGGAGGGCAAAATCATCCTTAACAAATCCGATGATCCTACCGGCAAGGAACACTATATCGTGTTTGCCGATGCTAAACAACAGACTATCGGCGTGGACACGCTGGGAGAAGAGGCGCTGGTAATAAAGCTCGCTGACGTGAAAGAACAGGAAATCGGTCTCTCAGACGCTCAAGGCAGCGACACTTTTTCTATATATAGCACAAAGAGTGAACCGAAAGCGACAAGCATCCACGTCGTAGACAGCACTACTTTCAAGGACATCGGTTACAATAATGAAGAGGAAATGACAGTGGAGTGCTATAAAGACAAATATATCCTGATGACCAGCAATAAGGATGATTATGTCAGAAACAAGATTTTCTTCTTCAAACAGCCTTCCGTGATTTTCAATTCCTTTGACAATAAAATCGAAAAGGCTGATAATGGCGACCTGAACATCACTATAAAGTCTTCTGAGATGTTTGGAATGACAATGCTCGATCAGGAGTATGTACAAGCGATATTCCACGTAACACTAAATAGCGACGGTTTCATAAAGAAGCAAGACGACAATGTGAATTTCGGTGGAATAATGATTCCGACAAGTGCCTACGGCAATGAGGAACAAATGGAACCATATCTCAACAGGATAGAAAACGACAGGGAGTCAAACTATGACAGAGCATTGGAAAAAGAAAACGAATTCTTGGAGGAATGGCTTGTCAGCCACCCGGAGTACAGGAATTTGACTTTCTGTGAGCAGATTACAATATGTCACCAGGAGACCGGATTCAATTTCGACATCAACGGCAAAGCATGCAGAGATGCCGGACAATAATAGATGCCGGGCATACCGAAAGCAAAACGACCGCAAGTATTGGTTGACATTGCCGTTACAAAAGCCCGGCATCGTTCCATTTCGGAATACAGGTATGACTTAATATCTGAGGTTACACGTTTGCAAACAACCAATAGCAACTCAATAATCAACTGCGCCATGCTTCTTTCTCTTGGCTATATCAGTGAGGCTACAACCTATGCAGAATCATGTGGCGGTGATGGCTCGCCTGGCTCTGGTTGGGGACGTGACAAGGATGAAGACGATGATCATTGGTGGCGCAGGTGCATTGCAGTATCGGATGCGATGATGCGACCTGCGAAGTATCGGATGCGACGTGGCAGATGATATAAACAAGTGATTCTTTAGATAAAATTGTAATGACATTTTATCTGAAGAATCACTTGTAAAGAACGACCGAAAATAGCCGAGAACGACCGCAACGACCGCAAAAACGACCGCACTCCTACAGTACGATGCTCATTGTCAATATCGTAATCAGGCATGGGGAAGAAACGATTGCGTTGTTCTGTGTAAATCTTCTTGATGCCACGTCCTACGGTATCAATCATGTTGAAGTTGACCATGCCTCGGCATAAGCATTCGTTGCGATAGTGAAACTGAGGACCTTTATGCTCCAAAGCATTCTCTATGGTGCCGGGAATAAAGCTACCGCCATTGCCATTGTATAAGGTGCTGTTGCGTATCTTGCCCAACACCTTATCTACAGTCAAGGTGAAAGGAATGGAGAAGTGTTCATAATCTTGCACAATACCTTCTTCATCTTCCCAAGTCCAAGTGATTTGTGCAACGGCAGGATATATGCTTATTTGTATGTCTGGTGATTTGCCTCCAGTAATTTGTGCCGTTTCAAACGGCACAAATTATATGAAGGCTTTGATATCATATCAAGAGGATAAGATAGTATGTGAAAGTCAATTATTTCGCATACAATCTTATTTTTCCTTTTTCAAAAAGGAAGCAATAAAAAAGAAAAGCAAAAAAGCGACTTCGCTGATAGTCAATTATTTACGGGTCTTTTAACAAATTTTGCTTTTTCGAACCTTTTTTTTTATGCCACTATTTGATATAGTATTTACTATCAAAACGTGTTCCTTCTTTCTCTATATCAGTTCCTATCATATTGTATAGTTGCTTTCTAATTTCTTTTATGTCAACATCAGGGATACGATTGGCAATATCTGAAATTTTACTCATTGGGTGCATGCGTATGTCTTCCTTGATGAGGGCTTTGAGTACATGAGGCTCAATCGTCTTCAATGTTGTTACGATATTTGACTTTGCATTACGTAACAAAGTTGGGTTGATTTGGAAGTATGATCCCTTTTTGACTCCACTTTTTGTTATCAAGTGACTTTTGTCCAAGTTGTCGATGTAGCTTCTTAGACGCTCCTCTGCGGAAAGTTGGAGTATCTTAGATAAGTCGGTGGCAGCTATACGCTTTTCTCTTGCAATGATACCAAATGCAATCTTGTTCTTTTGAGATAATTGATAGTTATGATCTACATAATCCATCAAGCGTACAACCTCCTTGTCTGTAATCTCGGCACTTTGGTAAACTGTAACAGTATTGAAAGTTGATTCTATCTCTGGTTGCTTCTTCGCTTCAACTGCATCCAACTCATAAATTAAGTCATAGCCAGAACCCTCGCCTTCCATCAGCCCAAATGCAGTCAGAATCTCAATCATGTTAGGATTACGTCTATGTTTGGTATGAAGGATGTTGTCTTTGGTTACACCTAAAGGGAGACCACCTGGATTGGAGATGCTGATATAACCTGGATATACCTTGATTGTGATGTCGTTGGAGATGGTTCTTGAACTATGAGCCAAACAATTAACAAGCAACTCTCTGATTAAGTTCTCATTGTAATAGCGCACTGTCTTACGAAAGAGGCCATTAGGCATCTCATAGCTATAGGTCAACTCTACAGCCTTGTCCATAATATCTTCCAAAAGTTCCTTTGGATTAAGCGTGTTATCACGCCATTCCAATTTATTGGTTTTGTTCTCCAAGTCGTCATATACGATATATTGCACAGTGATAGGATAGCAAATGCGGCTACGCTGTTTGGCTGTACCAATCCATAAGACACCAAGATTAGTCATCTTGTTGCCGTCAAGAAGGTGGTACTGTTCGCCAATTTCTATATCGTCGAGCTGCTTGATATGCTGCTTCACTCTATCAGATTGGCGTATATCATTAGCGAATTTAGAGAGATTCGTCTTATTCTCATCTTCCAATTCAAACTGTGTTGGTACAAGTTCCCATTGAAAAGCTCCTTTCTCTTCTCCTACACGTTGAATATCCTCACTACGTACAGGTTCGCATTTGTCAGCGACACGGATATACATCTTGCCATCAGAAGTGGTAGCGTATGAATGGAGTGAAGGGAATACTGTGATGGCAAAGTACTGGCTGCCAGTTTCATCAGCACATACGTCGCCTACAGCAAGACCTACGTTGAAACAGAGTCCACGCAATCTTGTAACGGCACTATTTGCCTCTTCTTGCGGTATTATCTGATTAGGTCCCGGCTTCTTCGTTTTGTCTTCTACACCAATCATAATTTGACCTCCTTGCGCATTGGCTAAAGCCACACAAGTGGTGGAGAGCTCTTTGAAACCTTTCTCCCCTGTTCGAATCTTTTGTAGACTCTTGTATTCTATCTTTTGTTGCTCTGTATTCATATAGTTTATTTTTAAAATGCACCCCATATAAAATTGTAAGCATCTGCATGAATTCCATTGATTGTGATCATTGGTTATCTCTTATTTTTTTATTAGAGGTATGTCTGCTATAGAACGAAATTCAAATGATTCTCTGAAGGCTTTAAATGTGTTTTTTAAGCCTAAATCAATATCAAATCCATTACCTAAAACTATCACGTTGTCCATAAGATTTCTAATTTAATTGTTATATCCGAATTTGTTCCAGGCTTCGAGGACGAGGCGCTTGGTGCGGTATTCTCCGTACAGGCGTATCTCGTTGTCTTTCAGCATATGGAAGACTTCTTTTAAACTGCTTTTCTTCTGCAAATATAAGGCTTTTCTTTGAGGTGTCACAATAAAATGCAAACTGAATTGTATAAAAATGTGCTCACTTGTAAAGAACTACCATGTCAGATAGATTGTTGAGGCTGGCAGACGGATTATTGAGGCTGGAGGATAGCTTGTTGAGGCTGGCAGATAGGCTGGTAGATAACCCGATTATCGAGTTATCTGCCAGCCTTTATTTTGCTTATATACAACGAGTTATGCAGAAGCTGGGAGATATGGCAGATTTTTTCACGTACAGTGTTATTATATATGTATAACCCGTTGGCGGAATTAATTTAAGTTGGTCGATATGAGCAAAAGTTGCCCATATCGCTGATTCTCAGTAAAAACCAAGAATTGCTTAAAAACTGTCAGATCATCTGGTTTTTTGCCGTAATGTTCTGACAAACAGATAGTTGGCTGTCAGGCAATTGTCAGCCTATTGTCTGGATGGTTTGCTGAAGAAAAGAGAATTGTCAGATAAAAAGAATTATCAGATGAAAGGAATTCAGACGACAGGAATTGTATGTGTTGGCTGAATCCTGAAAACAGGAATATGGGTGTTGCAACATTAACTTATTGGGCAGACGTCTGACAGCAAATCTGCCCAACTGGGGCAAGCACGTTGCCCATGATGGGCAAGCACGTTGCCCCAGTTGGGCAAGCAGCGTGCCCAATTTAATACAAACTGACATTAGGATTAAGTGTGCACTAATCTAATTCCGCCAACGGGTATGTATAAGTAGTTTGTGACTTGTTAAGACAAATAACGACCGCAACGACCGTAAGAACGACTTAAAACGACTAACTTTGTCTCTTAAGAAGAATCAAATTCTTGCTCGCCTTTTGCAGTTATAAGCCATAGCTTGCTGCTATTAGATTTTTGTATGAAACCTTCTTTCGCAATTTTTCGTAATATTTACTTTGTTTTTATGAATTAAATCTCTGCATAAAGAAATCAACCCGTCTTATATCTGACAACTCATATATAGCTTCATTTCCACGAACGTTCACCAAGGTTGAATTAGCTTGCATTTGAAGATATTGATCACGGTACCTATTTGCCAATATTGGAAAAACCTCAATGTAAAAATTGTGTCCCAATAACCAAATATGAAAGAAACCATATTTATTCATGTCTTCTATTAGTTTTTCACTTATAGGAAGAATTGGATTTTTTCTTTCTTCATCTCCAGGAGCTAAGATAATATTGTTAAATGCATAGTAAACATGTGGATCTCTCAAGTCATATCTAGCAAAATTACGTACGAAGTCAAACTTTGGATTGTTTCCATCCTTTCTAAAGAAATGGTATTTTTGTAAGAAGATTTCGTAAAGTCCTCTTTTAAATTGCCTCGTGATAGCGTTGTAATTAATGTTGTTTTTAATCCTAATAGTTCTTTCCTTATGCCTGTAGCTAAAATATGCAGACGAATAATTCTTATAAGATTGAGCATTCAAGTTTTGGCTAAACATTCTGAATGCACCAAAGATTTCCTTTAGGGCGTGATCTATGCTAGGTACACCAAATTTTCCTTTAGGTGCTGTACCAAAATAGTGATTACATTCATCACAAACATCAAATCCAATTTCTGTTCCGCCTAATCGTCTAGGTAATATATGTGGAGCAGTGGCAAATGAAACTTTGGGTTCCATTTGTCCACACCAAATACATTTTGCAGTTTCTTTATATTGTTTCATCTGTTACTCTTTTCAAATATTATACCCAAATTTGTTCCATGCTTCGAGGACGAGGCGCTTTGTGCGGTATTCTCCGTACTGGCGCAGCTCGTTGTCTTTCAGCACACGGAAGGTTTCGTTGATGCAGCCTTTGCCGCAGATGTCTTCGGGGTCGAGGATGTAGTGGAGATCTTCTGTGTCGAGACCATAGAGGTGGGCGAAGATGGCATCAAGCTCGGCTTGAAGGATGGCTCTGCGCTCTGGATTGTAAACCCAAGGCTGATGTGCTCCCAACTGTGGCAGCTCGGAACGCTGTTCCTCGTTCATTTCGTCCCATAACTCTGAAGCCCAACCGTCCATGTCGTGATTGAAATAGCATAGCTCGGCTACGCGCTTCACAATCTGCCATTGCGTGGTTGAGGGGATTTGGTCGGGGGTGAGGACAGGGAATTGCTTGACGTAGAAAAAATTCATAGATTTACCACCAACTTTTTGACGTGTGACATAATCAAAAACTATTGATGACAATATACCACACATGATCGTTCCATCCAAAATTCCGGATTCTTCAAATATAATAGGTGTTTTATTGTTAAATCCCTGTTTGGGGACAATTGTTGCTATCAGGGTTCTTTCATTTGTCGATTTCGAAATATCTCTGAAACAAAGCATCCAATTATGTGTCCACTTCCACACAACATTTCCATCCCTGTCATACTTTACCAATCTATCGTTTACAACTGATAACGGAACCCAATACCACGGCATTATGCAACTGTCGGGAT
>ENA-UPTB01003125-UPTB01003125.1-human-gut-metagenome-genome-assembly--contig:-NODE-3125-length-10265-cov-12.065862_pt1 | contig 10265 bp, 9 predicted proteins | sample MGYA00250046_ERZ773369 | MGnify/ENA primary metagenome ERZ773369 (study PRJEB29103, sample SAMN06111938) | human gut metagenome | biome: human gut; feature: ankylosing spondylitis patient; material...
GCGAGGCGCTTCGGAGCGCAACCGCCGCTTGCGGCGGCTCTTGGCGCGGAGATCCGCCGGAGCGGTGCTTAAGCCGTCAGGCGGGAATTGTGCGGTGTTGCCATAGCTTTTCGCTGCAAGGGGGCAGGCCTGTAGGCCTGCCCCCTTGGTGTTTCTGGTGCGGAAAATGGACAGAATCGCTGTGTTTGTTGCAATAAAACAAATAACGCTTGCAATTTAACCGCAAAACAATTACAATGTAACTAAGTGAGCGCGAACCGCAACAGGAGAACAGGGAGCATTGCATGATCAAAAGCTTTTACGAGGAGCCAATTTTCAGCAGCGATTTTCAGCGGAAGGATCTGCAGGTGATCGACAAATCCATCCAGCAGCTGCTGGATAAAAATAACGGCGTCGGCGTTGTGGGCGGCTTCTACACGCCGGGGCTGCCGGTCAGCATCATCAGTGAGCTGGCGCTGCGATCCCTCGGCTGCCATGGGGACGAGGTGTTCGGCAGCGGCTACACGATGCAGTTTGCTGACTGCTTTGCCGAGGACTGCGACCTGCGTGACCTTGAGAATTTCCGTCAGTTCAAGGGCAAGCGTACCCTCTGCCTGCACACCCGGGATGGGGGCCGGCGCTGGTTTTACCTCTGCAAGGACGAAAAGCAGCTGCCGGACGGCCGCGTTATGTGGCTGCTGACCCTTTGCGACTGCAACGCCCTGCACAAGCGCGAGAAATGGCTGGTCGAGGCGCGCAACAGCGCCGAGGCTGCCAACAAGGCAAAATCGTCCTTTCTCTCCCGGATGAGCCACGACATCCGCTCGCCGCTCAACGGCATTTTGGGCATGGCCAAGATCGCCTACGACAACGCGGAGAATCCTGAAAAGGTCCGCGACACGATGGAAAAGCTGACCGCCGCCGGGCATCAGCTGGAAACGCTCATCAATGATGTGCTGGATATAAGCCGTATGGAGAGCGGCCGTATGCGGATCACCCATGAGCCCTTTGACCTGTATGAGCTGCTGGCCCGCTGCGGGGACACGCTGCACACCCAGGTGGTAAGGATGCAGCTGACCTGCCATGTGCATTTCAACCACCGGCATAGCCATGTTATCGGCAGTCCGCTGCATGTGCAGCGCATCATTGCGAATATCTCCAGCAACGCGGTCAAGTACAACCGGGTAGGCGGCACGATCAACTACACGCTGGACGAGATCCCCAAGGACGAGAACCACGCTGTCTACCGCTTTACGGTGCAGGATACCGGCATCGGTATGAGCGAGGAGTTCCAGCGCCATATCTATGAGCCCTTTATGCAGGAGAATGAGGCCCTGCGCAGTGAGCTGAAGGGCACCGGACTGGGGCTGGCCATTGCTAAAGAGCTTGTGGACCTGATGGGCGGCACGATCACGGTAAGCAGCACGCTGGGCGAGGGCACGACCTTTGTCATTGAGCTGCCCCTTGAGCTGGATCTGAGCGCGCCGAAGCAGCCTGCCGCGTGCAAGCCGCTGCCCAGCCTGAACGGGATGAAGCTGCTGCTGGCCGAGGATAACGCGCTGAACGCCGAGGTCGCCTGCTACCTGCTGGAAAACGCCGGGGCTGCGGTGACGGTGGCCGAAAACGGTCGGGCGGCACTCGATGCCTTTTTGGCAACCGGTAAGGGGGAGGCCCCGTTGTTTGATGCGATCCTGATGGATGTTGTCATGCCGGTGATGGACGGTCTGCAGGCGGCGCACGCGATACGCGAAAGCAGCCACCCGCAGGCAAAGGAGATCCCCATCATTGCGCAGACGGCCAACGCCTTTGCCGAGGATGTACAGCGCACCCGGCAGGCAGGTATGAACGACCATATCTCAAAGCCGCTGAATGAGGCCGCCCTGCTGCGCGTGCTGGCGCAGTATTATAGGGCCCAACAGTAAAATAAAAACTGGCATCGCCCGCCGCTGCAGTTACGCAGCGGCGGGCGATGCCGTTACTTTACGATAAAATGCTCTACGATCATTCGCTGCGCCGGCGGGGTGTACTGCAGCACGGCGTAGGGCGTGCCGCGCGCGCTGACACGCTCGGCGCTGCGCAGACCGGCATCGACACCGGCGGGGGTGGGGATATAGTAGAACCCGCTGGTGGGCAGCTTTTCCATGGCGATCAGGCGCTGCTCAAGCAGCCATGCTTCAATGGCCTTGATGGTCGGGGCCTTCATGCCGGGGCCGCCGGCCTCGGCCAGCGCAGCCTTCAGCTCTGCACCGGTGTAGGCGTTCCCGTAGCGGAACTGCCCGGCGGTCTCCTCGGTCAGGGAAAAAGCTGCCTTGGGGCCCTTGGCGGCCTTGCGGGGTGTCTCGCCCTCGGCAGGGGCAGGCTCCGCAGCGGGGGGAGTAAGGCTCAGCACGGCATCAGGATGTGCGGCGCGGTAGGCCTCGATGACGGCAAAAAAGCGCGCTGCGTACTTTTCATACTTGTGCTCGCCCATGCCGTACACGCCGATCATCCCCTCCACACTGCGCGGCGCGCGCAGGCACATATCGGCCAGCGATTTATCACCAAAGACAACATAGGGCGGCAGTCCCTCGCTCTGCGCGATCTCAAGGCGCAGCGTGCGCAGCTCGGCAAAGAGTGCAAGCCCTGCACCGGTCAGGCTGTCCATGATGCTGCGGTTTTGGGGCTTCGGGGCGGTGCGCTCCGGCTCCTGCCGGGGCGGCAGCCGCACAAGGACCTGCGCACCCTCCTTCAGCGGGGTGATGTCACCCAGACGCAGCACAGCGTACTGGTCATCGGTCTGTACAAGGTAGCCGTCCTCCAAAAGCTGGGCCAGCAGCCGGTCCAGCGTATCGCGCGGCAGCGCCTGCAGGGTGCCGTAGCTTTTCAGGCCCGGTGCGCCAAGCTCCCGCAGGCGGGCGCGGTTCGCGCCCTGCAGCGTGCCGAATACGACCGCCTTGCCGAACCGCCCGCGCAGCTCCGCCACGCAGTTGATCATCCGCTTGGCGGCATCGGTCAGGTCGGCCTGCTCATAGACATTGTTGCAGCTGCCGCAGCTGCCGCAGGGTGCGGTGGGATGCTCGCCGAAATAGGTCAGGATCGTGTTGCGCAGGCAGGCGGTGGTGCGGCAGTATTGCTCCATCGCCTGCAGCCGCTGCAGATCGCGCTGGTACAGCAGCGCGGCATCCTCCTCCTCTAAATCGGGGTTCTCCCTGCGCTCAAGCAGGAATTTGTTGATGATGACATCCTGCGCCGAAAAAAGCAGCACACATTGGGCGGGCAGTCCGTCACGCCCGGCGCGGCCGGCCTCCTGATAGTAGTTCTCCATGCTGGAGGGCATGTTGTAGTGCAAGACAAACCGCACATTGGATTTGTCAATACCCATGCCAAAGGCGTTTGTGGCCACGATGACCGACGCCTTGTCGTAGATGAAATCGTTCTGGTTGGTGCGGCGGGCCTCGGCGGTCAGCCCGGCGTGGTATTTGGCGGCGGAAAACCCGGCTTCGGCCAGCAGTTCCTGCAGCTTATCGACATTTTTGCGGGTGGCGCAGTAGATGATGCCGCTCTCGCCCGGGTGGTCGCGCAGGTATTGCAGCACAAAGTCGTCCTTGCGGCGGGTGGCCTCGACCTGAAAATACAGGTTCGGGCGGTCAAAGCCCGTCACCAGCACCTTGGGGTCCTGCAGCCGCAGCGTGCAGCGTATATCCTCCTGCACCGCCCGGGTCGCTGTGGCCGTAAAGGCCGAGAGGATCGGCCGCCGGGGCAGACTGTCCACAAAGGCAAGGATCTTGAGGTAGCTGGGGCGGAAATCCTGCCCCCACTGGCTGATACAGTGCGCCTCGTCCACCGTAACCATCGAAAGCTCGGCCGCTGCGGCAAAGCTGCGGAAGGCGCTGCTCTCCAGCCGCTCGGGCGCGACATAGAGGAGCTTGTAGCTGCCCTCGGCGGCAAGGGTCAGTGCCTTGTTGATTTGTGCCTCGCTCAGGCTCGAGTTGATGAAGGCGGCGCGGATACCGGCGTTGTTCAGCGCCTTGACCTGATCCTGCATCAGCGAGATCAGCGGCGAGATGACAAGGGTAATGCCCGGCAGTAGCAGGGCAGGGACCTGATAGCAGAGCGACTTGCCTGCGCCGGTGGGCATGACGGCCAGTGCGTCCTGCCCGGCCAGAATGGCGTTGACAATCTCCTCCTGCCCGGGACGGAAGGAGTCGTAGCCGAAATAGCGTTTGAGCGCTTCAAGCGGTGTCATGGTGCGGATGCCTCCGGCCTTACAGGATCGTAAACTGGCAGGCACGCATGGCGTCCAGTGCGGTGCGGTGGGTGTCCGGTGTCACCCCGGCGCAGCAGTCGGAGAGGATCTCGATCTCCGTTTCGGGGAAGGCAGCGCGCAGCACCATCGCGTTGCTGATGACACAGATGTCGGTGCAGTAGCCGTAGATAACGATTTTTTCAAGGTCGGTCACGGCCTTGTTGTGGGCCATCAGCTCGTCCAGAATATCGCTGGGCAGCATATAGCTGCCGAACGTGGCCTTGTTGATCACGCGGCAGACCGCAGGCTCGGTGCCGGCCATCGCGTTTTCCAGCTCCGGGGCAAGGTTCCAGCCGTCCTCGCCCTCGATGCAGTGCTCCACCGGCAGGTGGCGGCCCTCCCGCGTTTCCAGATAGTTGTCGGGGTGGGTGTCGCGGGTAAAGAACATCCAGTGCCCGGCCTCGGCGTGGGCCTTGGCGGTATCGGCCAGATGGGCTACATTGGCCTGCGCAGCGGGGTTTGCCAGCGCACCGGTGATAAAGTCCTTCTGCACATCGACCGCAATGTCAAGAATGATTTTTTCGCTCTCCATGTTTTGCTCTCCTTTTAAGGCAATGCTTATACTGTATTCGTATCCAGTATAGCCCCGATGCGCCCTTTTGGCAAGGGCGGCCTTATGCGGCGCGGCGTCTGGCCTTTTTGACCAGCTTTCGGATCAGCAGCACAACCAGCACGATCAGCAGCACCGCCACGGCCAGCAGACCGGCGTAAACGGCGGTGAATTTGTTGGGGTTCTTCAGCAAGGCAAGGGGGCTGCGGCTGGTATCGACCAGCTTGCGGCCGTGGGTGGTGCTGTAATACGCCGGCACATTGGCAATGCCGTCGCCGTCCGTGTCGGCAAACGAGGCCATATAGCGCGCGATCGAATCCCATGCCTTCAGCTCCCGGCCGTTTTCCGTGATGATGACATCCTCAAAGTCGGTGATGGGGGTGCCGTCCGCATACTTCGGCACGATGGCGAGGATGCCATAGGACATGTCGGTCACGGCGCTCAGCATCTGGCCGCTGTACAGGTCAGCCACGATACCCCAGCATACGCAGCTCGGCCGCCTGCGTCTCAAACACGGTCTGGATCAGCGTTCCCATTGAGAAGTCGCCGCCGTCGATCACCAGCGTATCGGGGTTTTGCGCCCGCTGCGCCTCGATCAGGGTGTTCATGCGTGCAAAGCCGCCCAGCTCTGTTTCCAGCCCGTCCACCATACCAATGCCCGCCGAAGGCACAGGGCCGCAAGCTGCCGCCTTCCTCCGGTGATAAGAGCATTACTGCCATATAGTTGTAACCATATTGCTGATATTTTAGCATATATGCACAGCCCGCACAAGCCTTTTCGGCAAGGGTAAAAGAAAGCGGAAAAAATAGGATTTGACAGACATTGGCAGCTCTGGCAACGGCACACAAGGCGCAAATACAGCGCGGCCCCTGCCGAGCAGGGGCCGCGCTGTGGTGACGAAGCGATGGGAAACACTTTTTATATCCGCACGACAAGGGTGCTGAAGCTCTCATACTGCTGGTAAGAGAACTCCTTGGCCTGCTGGCGGATGACCTGCATACCTACGGCCTCCATGTCCAAGGCGCCTTTTCCGCCAAGGCGGTCGGCCTGTGCGGAGAAGGAGTCGAAAAAGTCGGTGTTGTCCCGGATGTGCAGCTCAAAATCGCCGTCCCCAAGCGCGACAAGCGTGATCTGTATCTCCGCGATATGCCCGGGTGCCTGTGCGAGGAACGCCGAGCAGCTCTCAGCTGCAGCCATCGAAACAAAGTACCGCTGCCGTGGTGCCGCCTGCCACCGGTCGCAAAAGGCTGCGATGCCGTCGGCCATGGCCGTGAACTCCCGGCTGCTGCCGTGCATCGTCAGTGCGTAGACCCGCGCGGCATCAAACAGGCGTTCCCGGCCTGTCAGACAGCGCCATACAAAAAGCAGCAGCAGAGAAAGCAGCTCGGTCACGGGGTAAAGCCACCAAAACTGCGGCAGGGAAGTGGCAAAAAATGCCGTGCAGGGCAGCAGTATTACAAAGTTTCGCAGCAGGGTGATGATAAAGGCGTTTTGCTCCTCATGAATCGAGCGATAATAGGTGTGCAGCACCATGCTGACACCGGCCCCGATACTGCTCAGGGCATACAGCTGCAGCGCCGGTGCGCCAAGGCAGTGCAGCGCCTCCTCATACAGACCGAAGGCACTGCAGATAAGGCCCGGAAACAGGAAGATCAGCGCTGCTGCGGTGACACCGGCATAGAGGCCCCACCGCAGCGCAAACGCGAGGGCGCGCCGTGCCGCCGGCAGGTTTTTCTCACCGTAAAAGGTGCGGAACAGCGGCTGCGCCGCTTTGGCAGCACCGATGTATATATACAAAATCAGATACGCGGTGCTTTGCACCACGGCGAAAACCGCCACGCCGTTTTCCCCCTCGAGGCGCAGCAGCAGATGATTGGCAAAGAGGAAAAACACCATCCGGTACAGGTACGGGGCCGCGCCGGGCAGCCCGCTTTTCAGGCAGGAGAGTGTCTCACGCGGGTTTGGCCGGGCAGCGGCAAGGTGCAGCGTGCGGTCTTTCGCAAAAAGGGCGGGCATATAGCACAGCACCGACACCGAAAGTCCAATCAGGGCAGCGCCGGCGGCACCGGCCGTGCCCATCCCCAGACCCGGCACAAGCACAAGATCCAGCGCGATGCGGATGGCGTTGCCATACAGGGAACCGCGCGTTGCCAGCCGCCGGTTGTCATCGCTGCGCAAAAAGTCGTTGAGCACATACTTTAAAAGAAAGAGCGGCGCACCGGATGCGATCAGACACAGATAGCCTTTGGCGGCGGTGTACAGTGTGCCGTCAGCGGGTGTGGTACCCAAAAGTTCAAGAATTGCTTGCGGGAACAGATTGACAAGCGCGGCAAGCAGCACGCTGACGGCAAGCCCCGCCTGCAGGACGCGGTTGAAGCAATCTGTTGCCTGCGCGGGCTTTCCCTCCACCAGAAGCCGGGCATAGCGCGTGCTGCCGCCCAGCCCCAGACCATGTACAAAGGCAAGGAGCATCGTATGCAGCGGCAGACTGAAGCAGAGCGCCGCCAGACCGGTGGCGCCCATCTGCCAGCCGATTACTATGGCATCCGCCATGGCAGCAAACGCCAGCCTTAAGGAGTACGCCAGTGAGGGGGCGAGCAGGCGATGGAACATCCGCGGTGTAAAGTGATCTTTATGTTGACTCATAGCAGAGGATAGGCCTCCCGTATTTCATGCTTTGCAGTGCCTTGAAAAGCGGTTTTCTGCAGACTGGGTATCTATACTCTGATTATAATCGGATCATCCGGCCTTTACCTCATTTTTGCGTGAAACGCCGGTTATTCTGCGTGAAATACAGCGGCGGCCGCCGCAAAAAAAGCGGAGGCTCACCGGGAGCCTCTGTGATAACTTGTTATGCTTTTGCGCCTGCTGGGGCTGCGGTGTTGCCTTAGCAGTTCAGGACAAGGCTGGCCGTTACGATGCCGTCCTGCAGGTGATAGCGGATGTTGCCATCGTATTTATCGACCGCCATCAGGATGCTTTCAATGCCGGTGCCCTTCGGCTCGATCATATCGTCCTCAATCACAAGGCCGGGGGCACAGGGGTTGCTGCACACGATCACGAGCTTCCCCTTTTTCATGCGGAGGCTTACCGTGATCTTTCCGTGGGAGCCGCACGCCGCACAGCCGTTGCACGCATTTTCCAGCAGATTGGAAAGAATTGCCACAAAGTCCATGTCGGCAATCGCCGTATCCTCGGGCACCTCGGCTGTCACCGAAACGGCAATGCCCTCCTTCTGCGTGCGGCTGTAAAAATTGTTCAGAATGGCGTTGACCGTGACATGCGGGCAAAAATCGATCTGTCTTGCGGTGTCCAGACTGTGGATAAATTCCTCGATATAATGCTCTGCCTCCTGCGGCTTTTCCTGCCGGAGCAGCAGCGCAAGATTCTGCATATGATGCCGGAAATCATGGCGCATGGCCTTGGCTGCCATGGCGTTTTCCCGCGCGGTGGCAAGCTGCCCCTGCAGGTATTGCACATTTTGGCTGATCAGCTCCATCCGCGCCTCGGCGCTCATGGATTGGATCGTGCCGAATACGACCCAGAGAACGGCAATGAAAATCACTGTGGTCGTGCCGAACAGCATGGAATATACGGTGTCGCGCGCATTGCGCATGATAAGTGCGACCAGCAGGGAAAACACAAATAAAAACAGCGCCGATACAAGCGAGATGGAATACCATGTCCGTTTTTTGTTCCCCGGCACCGTGCGCATATACGGGCGGGCATAGCGCAGGTACAGCAGGATCGCCGGTATGTTCAGCGCCGTGCGCACGATGCTGCGCGCGTATATCTGCCCAACGCTCGACAGGCCCGGCAGCAGACTGTCACACAGCAAAACCGAAAGACAGAGTATGATGCAGAAGATGTTTGCATAGGTGAGGATCAGAAACAGCTTTTTGCTGAAGGAGTCGGCCGAGGTGTACAAAAACAGCGCAACGGCCGGTACGATGGTGCCCACCAACGAGAAGGAAATCACATGCGGGGAGGCTTTGCCCAGCAGCATAAACGCCAGCAAGGTCCATACGATAAAGAACACGGTGTAAAGCCCGTAGAGCAGCAGGGTCTTTTTGACCGAATACTTCCGCTCGGTCATTGCAGCAAAGCAGGCAATATGCGTTGCCGCCATAAGCAGGGAGGTCATAACCAGATGATTCATTGCTATGCTACCTTTTCTTTCAAAAATCGGGCGGCGTGGCGAAAGCGTGATTGTCAGCCTAACATCAGGACGCCTGCACAATCAGACACTTGTGTAAAGGAAAGAGCCGGAAAATCTTTTCTCAGTTCTTCAACGACAAAGTAGATTTCATCAGAATCCCATGCATCACCGGCCTTCCATTGGCACTGCTCTAAAGCCTCGCGTGTTTCAAAGGCAACATCACCGATGATGATTTTGCCGTTCTCCTTTAAATAGCTGCGCAGGTCTGACAGAAAGCTTCTCTTTTGCGCATCCGTCAAATGATGCAGCGAGTATGTAGCAACAATATAATCATAGCGGCAGCTTCGCAAAGGCTCAACAAGCCCTTTTGAAAAGTCCCCCTGATATAAATGTGCATTTGGCATTTTCTCGGATGCCAGCGCAATCATTCTTGCTGAAAAATCCTGCCCATAGATGGAGCAGCCGTGCTCATACAGCTTGGTTGTTAATGTGCCTGTTCCGAACCCAATGTCCAGCACAACGGCATTTTCTGATCCCATTATGGTCTGAAAAATGAACCCGAGCACCTTTTTATAACCGGCAAAGGGATAGGTGTTTCCCTCATCAGAAAGGCCGACCGCTTTGTCATACCCATCAGCCCAAAGGTCAAATTCCTTGTTGTTCAGCATATGTATATCCTCGATGACTTCTGATTTATCTGCTGTTCCCGGCGGGCTTGCAGGGGACGCAGGTATGCGCACCGCGGACTGCCGTAAAAGGTGTGCGCCCCCTTAGCCCCCTCTGCGAGGGGGCACCGTGCGCAGGCGGTAGGGGAGAGAGCTGTACAGTAGCCCGGCAAACGGAAAGCAGTCAATTACAGTGTTTTTCATTTGCATGCGCGTAGTAAATTGTTTTAGGAGCATAGCGCATAACAAGTTCCCAATCATATTTCAGCTTTTCGTTTTGTTCATAAGCAGCAAGATACTCGATAGGCTCCAAATCTCCAACAAAACATTCGCCGCTATCTAAAATCAGCGATATGCTGTCTGCACTATGGCTTGTGGTGGCAACAATTTCTCCATCAATGCCTATATTTGCAGCAATCTCTGTCATAAGATTCATTTTATATTTATAATCTTCATGAAACACATGCGTGGTAAAGCAATTTGATATTGCAAACAATACTATGACAGGGAATACCAAGGAGAGCACTACTGTAATCTTCTTGCGATATATCTTTGTCACTGCCTTACCTCCTGATTCCATATATACCCAAGACCTCTGATATTCTTTATATAGACCGGTGCAGCCG
>ENA-UPTB01003128-UPTB01003128.1-human-gut-metagenome-genome-assembly--contig:-NODE-3128-length-10253-cov-3.756584_pt1 | contig 10253 bp, 9 predicted proteins | sample MGYA00250046_ERZ773369 | MGnify/ENA primary metagenome ERZ773369 (study PRJEB29103, sample SAMN06111938) | human gut metagenome | biome: human gut; feature: ankylosing spondylitis patient; material...
AGCCCGTATTATGTATTGCTTCTGCAGGGAATTGAGGCAGTGGCGAACAAGCAGGGATATGGTGTCTTTATCTGTAATACACAGAGAGATCCCCGTCTGGAGGAGAAGTATCTGCGCATGATGGGTACAATAGAGCCGCTTGGCATTATCTACTGCTGTAATCCAAATCCGGATTTTCAGCAGCAGGTAGAGGAACTGGCGCAGACAATCCCACTGGTTATCATCAGTAATAAAGAGAAAACTACAACTATAGATGCCATTAATCAGGATAATACAGTTGTGGGAAGGATGATGGCAAGACATCTGCTTGATCTGGGGCACAGAGATGTAGCGTTTATCACTCCGCCCCTGACAAGGAGACAATGGCAGAGAACAAAACGTGTAAATGGTTTTGTGAAAGAGTTTGAGAAAGAAGGCCTGAAGGATCATGTGATCATTAAGGCTGCGGATGAAGCTATCGATATGCAGATCCCACGGATGGATTCGGAATATTCGATGGGTTATGAGCTTACTATGGAGCTTCTGGATGAAGGCAGGGAATTTACAGCTATTGCAGGCCAGAATGATATGATGGCTATTGGTGCGCTGGATGCTCTCCATGAAGCAAGGATTCATGTACCCAAGGATGTATCGGTGATTGGGTGCGATAATATCTTTTATTCGGGAATACGGAAGATCTCTCTTACTACGATCGATCATTTCGTAGCCCTTAAAGGCAGAGATGCCTGTGATATTATACTGCGCAAAATCGATGAGCAGGACCGCTTTCTCACAGATTCTGCTCCTGTCAGTCTCTATAATATTGAATATACCCCCAAGCTGATAGCGAGACGCACTACGGGGTATATCAGAACCAAAAAAAATAATTAAATACGTCGAATGAAAATTATTAATAATAATTTATCGAAACTGCAGAACAGTTATTTGGTATAGAGCTGTGTGGCGAGGTAGATTGCGAATATCTACCCGGCAGGCATTTTCTGGAAACGTACCAAAATTTCAGGATGTGCGGCTGAAACCCGATATCAGAAATGATTTCTGACGGAGGTTTCCTGCAACAGCAAAGACAGCGAACAGTTACGAAAAGAAATGGTTATAAAACATATTGTATATTGCATGTTGATAACAACGAATATATGCTTTGACTGAAAAATAAAGAATTAATAAAACATGCGATTATTAATAATGAAATTATTAATAATCTTTTGCCACGCTTGACCTGAATGTAAAGTCTGTTATAATGAAACCATCAGATCAATGAACGATTATGACAAGCAAAAATCAGGAGGGTTAAGAACATGAAATTTTTTATTGACACAGCAAATGTAGAGGATATCCGTAAAGCAAATGATATGGGAGTGATCTGTGGTGTTACCACGAACCCATCCTTGATCGCAAAAGAGGGAAGAGATTTTAACGAAGTAATCAAAGAGATCACATCTATCGTAGACGGACCGATCAGCGGTGAAGTAAAAGCTACTACAACAGATGCAGAAGGAATGATCAAAGAGGGACGTGAGATTGCAGCCATTCATCCGAATATGGTTGTTAAGATTCCTATGACAGTAGAAGGTCTGAAAGCAGTTAAGGTTCTTCATGCAGAAGGAATCAAGACAAATGTTACTCTGATCTTCACTGCTAACCAGGCACTTCTGGCTGCAAGAGCAGGTGCTACTTATGTATCTCCGTTCCTTGGAAGACTGGATGACATTTCTACAAGAGGTGTTGATCTGATCCGCGAGATCGCTGAGATTTTTGAAGTGGCAGGAATCGAGACAGAAATCATCGCAGCAAGCGTAAGAAATCCGATCCATGTAACAGACTGTGCACTTGCAGGTGCTGACATTGCAACTGTTCCGTACAATGTAATCGTACAGATGACAAAACATCCTCTGACAGATGCAGGTATTGAGAAATTCCAGAAAGATTATAAAGCAGTATTCGGCGAATAAGGAGAATTTACCACAATGGAAAAATTAGAACTTCAGAAAATTGCAAACGAAGTCCGTAAAGACATCGTTACTGCATTACATTCTGCAAAAGCAGGACATCCGGGCGGATCTCTGTCTGCAGCAGATGTATTCACTTATTTATATTTTGAAGAAATGAATATTGATCCAAAGGATCCTAAGAAGGCTGATCGTGACCGTTTCGTACTTTCCAAAGGCCACACAGCACCGGGATACTACTCTGCACTTGCAGAAAGAGGCTTTTTCCCAAAAGAAGATCTGAAGACTCTTCGTCATCTGGGTTCCTATTTACAGGGACATCCGGATATGAAACATATCCCGGGTGTTGATATGTCCAGCGGTTCTCTGGGACAGGGTATCTCTGCAGCAGTTGGTATGGCGCTTTCTGCCAAATTAAGCAATGAAAGCTATCGTGTATATACCTTATTAGGCGACGGCGAAATTCAGGAAGGCCAGGTTTGGGAAGCTGCTATGTTTGCAGGCTTCAGAAAACTGGACAATCTTGTAGTGATCGTGGATAATAATGGACTTCAGATCGACGGTAAGGTTGATGAAGTATGTTCTCCATACCCGATTGATAAGAAATTTGAGGCATTTAACTTCCATGTGATTAACGTTGCAGACGGAAATGATATGGATCAGTTAAGAGCTGCTTTTGATGAAGCAAAAGCTACTAAGGGAATGCCTACAGCTATCATTATGAAAACTGTAAAAGGAAAAGGTGTTTCCTTTATGGAAAATCAGGTTGGATGGCATGGAAAAGCTCCGAATGACGAGCAGTATGCACAGGCAATGGAAGAGTTAGAAAAGGCAGGTGAAGCATTATGTCAGAAGTAAAGAAGATCGCAACAAGAGCAAGCTACGGTGCTGCGCTGGTTGAATTAGGTAAGAAACATGAGAACCTGGTCGTTCTGGACGCTGACCTTGCTGCAGCTACTCAGACTGGCGTATTCAAAAAAGAATTTCCGGAGCGTCATATTGACTGTGGTATTGCCGAGTGTAATATGATGGGCATTGCCGCAGGTCTGGCTACTACAGGAAAAGTTCCATTTGCCAGCACATTTGCAATGTTTGCAGCAGGACGTGCTTTTGAGCAGGTTCGTAACTCTATTGCATATCCGAAGATCAATGTAAAAATTGGCGCTACTCATGGCGGAATTTCTGTAGGTGAAGATGGTGCTACCCATCAGTGTTGTGAGGATTTTGCTCTTATGAGAGTAATTCCGGGAATGGTTGTTGCCTGCCCTTCTGATGATATTGAAGCAAAAGCTATGGTAGAAGCAGCTTATGAGCATGTTGGTCCTGTATATATGAGATTTGGACGTCTGGCAGTTCCGGTTATCAATGACAGACCGGACTATAAATTTGAATTAGGCAAAGGTATTGTCCTTCGTGAAGGAAAAGACCTTACGATTATTGCAAACGGTCTCTGCGTAGCTCCTGCTCTTGAAGCTGCAGAGAAGCTTGCGGCAGACGGCGTAGATGCAAAAGTAATCAATATCCATACGATTAAGCCTCTGGATGAAGAACTTGTAGTTGCAGCAGCCAAAGAAACAGGCAAGGTTGTAACTGTAGAAGAGCATTCAGTAATCGGCGGACTTGGCGGAGCAGTATGCGAATGCCTGTCTGAGAAAGCACCTGTACCTGTAAAACGTATCGGTGTAAATGATGTATTCGGAGAATCCGGTCCTGCCACAGCTCTTCTTGAGAAATATGGTCTTGATGCAGAAGGCATCTACAAACAGATCAAAGAATTTGTATAATTTACGATTCCCTGTGTGATGGTATCTGCCAGAGAGATTACCGTAGACAGGCGGGTAGTCTGAAGGGTTAGCTGTTCCAGCACACCTGCAATGTTTACAATCCCTGTGATATGGATATCACCAACAGGAGGAAGTTCTTTCTGAACTGCAGCACCTGGGTAAAGTGCACCATCTGCGATGGTCACATACCCCAGGTGCTTTTTTTGTCCAAGAGAGGCATCCACTGCAATAACCAGACCTTCGGGATGCAGAATTTTGATCTGGCGGGAAATTCTGGAAAGATTTAAAGCATGTACGGGGCTTTTCAGGGTACCGTAAACATAAACGCCATGAGTGTCCGTATTCAGATGTTCAAGTAACTGGTGTCCGATATAGGGACCGAGACAGTCTCCTGTCACGCGGTCACTTCCGATACACAGAAAAACCAGTTCCGACCATCTGCCGGGATATTGAAGAATACATTTATTTAAAAGAAAAGCGATTTCCTCAGCAGAACTGCTTTTCTGTGAGTCCACATAAAATACCATAAAACCTCCCTGATCGTATTATGTACTCGCAGAGTCTCTATTGTACCTGCACAAAAAGATTTCGAGAGCACATTATTGATTATATCTTTTAATTGTTATAGTCCCTTTGCTTCATAACAACAAGCTGCGAAGAGGCTTCTGATAACATCATATCCTTACCGGGATAAAAATATGCACTGTGCAAAATCTGTCGCCAAATTCTGGTAAATTCCTCTTACAATGTGATAAAATCTGCAATTTATCTGTGTTATCCTGATACCCGAAGGGGTGATGAGAGATGATAGAAGTAATCTATAAGGACGAATCTCAGGAAGGACAAAATGGTGAGGAACCGTTTGGATTACCCAGAAATATACGCCAGATCGGCCTGGCAGCCGAAGATTACAGGATTTATATGGAGGACTATGTGTACACATTTCTGATAAGACTTGCCAGAACGGAAGACTCTCTGGGAGAAGCAAAAACCAGAGTGGCAGTTCTTACAGGAAATCTTAAATGGCGTTCTCAGACAGCTTATCTGTTTATCAAAGGTGCTATTATAGCGGAGGAGATGGAGGCAGCACCTGATCATATCGATTTTTCGGAAAATCAATGGAAGCAGATACAGGAAGCCCAGAAGGAGTACTTCGAAGATCAGGAGATTGTGGGATGGTTCTTTTCACAGCCTCAGCTTCTCCTGAAAGTATCGGAAGTGATGTCAAAAGTACACATGAAACATTTTGGAGGAGAAAAAGTCCTGATGCTTATGGAACCTCAGGAAAGGGAAGATGCTTTCTTCCGTTATGAAAACAATGAAATGGTGCGTCTGGGAGGGTATTATCTTTATTATGAAAAAAATCCCGGTATGCAGACGTATATGATCGACAAAAATGAAGAACTTCAGCCGGAACCTCAGGAAAAATATGAAGATCAGGCTGTGAAAGATTTTCGCAAAATAATTGCAGATAAAAAGGAAACCAGGAAGGAGCCGGCAGCTCCTTCTGTTTTTTCATATGGATTAACTGCATGTCTGGCAATTGCAGTACTGACAGTGGGTGTTAATTTTTACAGAAGTTACCAGAATGTAAAACAGAACGAAAAGGAGAGCGCGACGGTTTCTTCAGTGATCGTTGAGGAGATAACGCCGTCTCCTGTTGTCGGGACTTCGAACAATGAAGCTGTCAGGCAGCATAAACAATACCGGACAGATACTATACAAAATGATGCAGGGAAGAATAAAAAGAATAATGAAGAGAATGATGAAGAGAATAATCAAAGCACCAGTGAAAAAGAAAATTCTGAAAAGAAAAACAATACTTCAGAGAAAAAAATATCAGCAGAGCAGACAGATACAGAACAAAAATCGGACAAAACAGAACAGCTTCCGGATGTAAAGACAGAAAAAGCAGATAAAACCGAACAAATCTACCAGCAGGAAGCAGATGAACGTAAAGCACAGAAACGTGTCAGGGAAGCTGTGCAGAAGGAAAACAGCGAAGCAGCGGGAAAAGCCCATGAGTCATATGTGATTCAGCCCGGCGATACTCTTTTTCAGATAAGTATGGACAGATACGGAAGTATCGAAGCCATAAGTCAGATCTGCAAATTGAATGGGATGTCAGCGGACGAAATCATTTATCCGGGACAAGTAATTGTATTACCTTAGAAAACTGTGCTATAATAAATGGCAAAAACTGAAACCTGATAATCAACAAAATGAAAGTGAGAAATAAGGTAAAGGCTAAAATGGCAAATACATTTAAGAAAATAATAAAAAAACATAAAAAGAAAAAGCTTCAGGCAGAGAGAAACAGAAAAGCGAAAGCCCGGGAGAGAGCTGAAGAGGAATATGCAGATGATTATGAGCGCAGATTGTCCCGCCACAAAAGAAGTGTAGTGAAAAAGACAGTTATTACAGTGGTGGCGATAGCTGCTGCTGTAACGGCTGTGGGATTTTACATAGAGAAGAGAAGCTATCATACTTATAAAGTAGTCCAGACAAGTGAGCAGGAGGATATTGTTTCTACAAATTATGTTGAAATGGACGGAAATATCCTTCGATACAGTCCGGACGGAGTTTCGCTTGTTTCTGATAAGATGAGTACATTATGGAGTGAAACCTATCAGATGCAGAATCCTGTGGCAGATGTCAATGGAACTCGTGCGGTGATTGCGGATAAAGATGGAACAACTTTGGAGATTTATGATAAATCCGGAAAAACAGGCAGTGTAACTACTTCTTACAGTATTGTCAAAGCAAAAGTATCCAAAAGCGGTCTTGTTGCGGCAATCCTGGATGGCGGAGATGATACGTGGATTGATTTTTATGGTACAGATGGAAGTCTGATTGCTGAGAATCAGACGAAGATAGATGATCCGGGATATCCCCTTGATATTGCTGTATCTGAAGACGGAGTGATCATGATGGTAACCTATCAGTTCGTAGATGGAAGTGATACGACCAGTTATGTGGCATTTTACAATTTTGGAGATGTAGGACAGAACGAGGATGACAGAATTGTCAGTGGATATAAGTATGAAGGCGTGGTAGTTCCGCAGATCCAGTATCTTGATAATAACCGGTCTGTAGCACTTAAAGATAATGGATTTACAATTTATCATGGAAGCCAGATTCCGAAGGAAGTAAAAACAGTAAAAGTAGATAAAGAAATTGTCAGTACTTTTTATGATAATGATATGATTGGTCTTGTGTTTAAGAATGACAGTAAAGACAAACAGTATACAATGGAAGTTTATACTACAGATGGCAAATTGAAATTCAAAGAAAACTTCAATATTCCATATACGACGATTAAATTAAGCGGTGGAAATATTCTGATGTACAACAGTTCCCAGATGTGTGTAATGAACAGCAGGGGAGTACAGAAATATCTTGGCAGTGTGGATGGAACGATCAAAGATTTCTTCAAAATCGGAATGAACAGATATCTTCTGGTATTGGACAGCGGTGTAGAGATAATAAAACTTAGTTAGGAGGATGAAAATGGCTTTAACGTGGGCCGGAGTCATTACGATACTTTTTCTGGCGGCTGCATGTGTCAGAGGTTATAGGCGGGGACTGATAAAAGAACTGGTTTCGCTTGTATGTGTTTTTCTGTCGATGGCGATCGTGTGGTTGATAAATCCTTATGTAAATGAGTTTATTCGGGAAAATACATCAATTTATGAAAAAGTACAGGAAAGCTGCCGGGAGTTTGTAGGAGAGGAATACAGCACATGGACAGGCAGTGGAGAAAGCCAGACTGAATTTATAAATGAAATGAATCTCCCGGAGCTGCTGAGGAATGGACTGGTTCAGAATAATAATTCTGACAGTTACCAGTATTTGGCTGTAACTACATTTTCGGATTATATTGCTCAATATCTGGCGAGAATGGCAGTGAATGGAATTTCTTTCCTGATTTCTCTGCTGATGTCGACGATTATGGTGAGGAGTATCACATGGATGCTGAATCTTGTGACGAGATTACCTGTGCTGCATGGCATGAACAAGGTAGCAGGAGCGTTGCTGGGGGCAGTTAAATTCCTTATAGTAATATGGATTATCTTTCTGGCTCTCACCATTGTGTGCAATACAAAGGCTGGTGAGGCGGCCCTTCAGATCGTTAAGAAAGATTGCATCCTGAGTTTCATATATGACAGAGATATCCTGATCAGAATATTTATGAGTATCTTCTATTAGAAAGGTTTGGTATCTGTGGACCGTAGGTATCGGATCCGAATGTCTTCCTGCACAAATGCGAACGATTTTTAAATCTTTACTCTGATATTGGGGCGTTAAAAATGAGGATATTATAGCGATATCGGAGATGGCGTAAAAAATATGTAAAAAAATGTAAAATAATACTTGACGCAAAAAGAAAATAATGATATGATAAATCCGCTTCTGAGTGAGGCGGATTTTTTTTGACAGACAACAGAGATTTGGTTGAATAAAGTTGAAAAAAATATATATATAATAGAGAAAAAATTGAAGTTACTTGATATTGAAAAGTATACATAATATAATTGATATTGAAACAAAAAAGAAAAGAAAGGGGAAAACCATGAAAAAAAGACATATAAAAGGTAGAAGTACTATACTATTTAGTCTTATATTAATTTTTATTGTTGTATTTGCTTATATAGGTAGTAAAGGTATTGAAATAGCAGGATGGGAATTTAAATCATTCAATAAGGCTATTACTAAAGGTCTTGATTTACAAGGTGGAGTTTCAGTTTTAATGGAAATTCAAGATGAAGATATATCAAATGAAGATGTACAAAAGACAAGACAGCTTATTGATTTAAGAGTTAATAAGCTTGGGGTTGCTGAAACATCAGTAACAGTAGAAGGAGATAGAAGAATAAGAGTTGAGATTCCAGGTAAATATGATTCAAAGGATTTAGTTGATAGTTTATCTAAAACTGGTAATTTAACTTTTAAAGATGAAGGTGGTAATGAATTATTAAATGGTTCAGATGTTGCAGAAGCAGGAACTATGCTTAATTCAACAACAAATGCACCAGTTGTAACTTTAAAGTTAACAGATGAAGGTAAAGAAAAGTTTGCAGAAGCAACAAAAAATAATCTTAAAAAGAAAATTTATATCTATATGGATGATGAGAAAATTTCAGAACCAACAGTTGATTCTGTAATTTCTGGTGGAGAAGCAATAATAACAGGAAGTAAAACTATTGATGAAGCTAAAAATTTAGCTGGATTAATTAATGCAGGGGCACTACCTGTAACTGTTAAGGCTATACAAATTGAGAATGTTGGTGCTCAATTAGGTGCAGAAGCACTTCCAAATGCTATTAAAGCTGGATTTATAGGAATAGGAATTATATTTATATTTATGATTCTTTATTATAGGGTTCCAGGATTTATTGCTTGTATAGCATTAACATTATATGTTTGTTTAACATTATTAGTATTTGTTGAAGCTGATGTTGCATTAACACTTCCAGGAATAGCAGCATTTTTATTAACAGTAGGTATGGCTGTAGATGCTAATGTACTTATATTTGAAAGAGTTAGAGAAGAACTTAGAAATGGTATGTCTGTTAAAAGCGCTGTAGATAAAGGGTTTGACAATGCATTATCATCAATAATTGACTCTAATGTAACAACTATTATAGCAGCACTTGTTCTTTATTTTATGGGAACAGGTAGTGTAAAAGGATTTGCTGTTACTTTAATGATAGGTATTGTAGTAAGTATGTTTACTGCTATTATAGTAACAAAGTCATTAATGAAATTAGCCGTTAATATGGGACTATTAAAGTCTAATTGGCAGTTTAGAGTAAAGAGGGGGTAATGACATATGTTTAAGATTATAGAAAAGTCAAAGATTTGGTTTTCAATATCCCTTGCAATTATATTAATAGGTGTAGTTTTAATGTTTACTAGAGGATTAAACTTTGGTATAGATTTTAAGGGTGGTACTAAGCTTGTTGTTGAGTTTGGTGAAAATTTTGATAAAGTAGAGGCTGATAGTATAGTTAAAGAATATGCTACAGATGCAGTAACAAAAACTGTTGAAGGAACTCAATATGAAATTAAATCAACAGAATTAGATGAAACAAAAACATCAGAATTATTTGAGGCTTTAAAAGAAAAATACTCTTTAGAAGATACAGCATTAATTTCACAAACTCAAATAGGACCATCAATTGGTAGAGAGTTAACTAAAAATGCTTTAATAGCTGTATTAGTGGCTTGTATAGCTATGCTTGTTTATATAGCAATTAGATTTGAATTTGCTTTTGGTGTTGCGGCTATTATAGCATTAGTACATGATGTATTAATAACTTTATCAGTTTATGCAATATTTGATATACCAGTTAATAGTTCATTTATTGCAGCAATGTTAACAATTGTAGGATATTCTATAAATGATACTATAGTTGTATTTGATAGAATAAGAGAAAATAAGGTATAATGGGGGTTCGCTGACAACCCATATAGTGATAAAATTAAAAATGCGTAACTCATATAGTAATAAGAAAAA
>ENA-UPTB01003129-UPTB01003129.1-human-gut-metagenome-genome-assembly--contig:-NODE-3129-length-10249-cov-13.418207_pt1 | contig 10249 bp, 12 predicted proteins | sample MGYA00250046_ERZ773369 | MGnify/ENA primary metagenome ERZ773369 (study PRJEB29103, sample SAMN06111938) | human gut metagenome | biome: human gut; feature: ankylosing spondylitis patient; material...
GCAAAATCCTGGGCAACTTTTTGTTGCTCAGGAACTTATAAATAAAGTTAAATTATAGTGTTGCGGAATTAAGGTTAAATAAATACAGGTGGGTTTGTATAGATTTTGGAACGTGCAATTCTGCAGCGGCCATAGAAGTTGACGGCAAACCACACGTTGTACAATATGGAAACTCTCCATATTTTCCAACGATAGCATGTGTAATGCCGCAGGCTGAGATATTGGTATGTCAAGAGGCTGAGCCTTTTCGGCAGAGCATGGCGGAATCATTCAAACAAGAGTTCAAGCTTCAGATAAATGAAAAATTGGATTTGTATGGAGTCCAATATGTGGATATCGTAAAGTCGATATTCTCTTTCTTGAAAGAATGTGCTAAGATGGAGAATAATGGAGAATCTGTCAATGCCGTAATTCTGACGGTTCCTGCATTATATACAGAAGAAGACCCTCGCAAGGACGTAATGCGACAGGCTGCGTTCCGGACAGGCTTTGAGAAAGTGGAGTTCCTTACGGAGCCTTATGCTGCGGCTTTGCATTATTCCTATGTAATGGATAGAAAAGGGACAGGTATATCCTTGATATATGATTTAGGCGGCGGCACATTTGATGCCACTATCCTTGATGTGGCTGATGGCAAGTCGTTGAATATTCTTGGACATGAAGGCGGAATAAAATGTGGTGGGCAATTTTTTGATAGTGCATTGTACAAACACATTTCTATATCGGAAAAGGAAAAAGGAAAACCTCTTGACAGAACCCGAAAACTTGAGGATTATGCAGCATGTAAGCGACTTAAGGAAATCTTGTCAATAAAAGAAGATGCTGCTCAGATGTTTTCAAATGGCGAGTATGTGCGGATTGATAGAAATACATTCAATGGATTGATTAGGGACAAGGTGCAACTTACGTTAGATGCGTGCGATTCTTTGTTGCATACCGCTAATAAAACTTGGAATAACATAAACCAAATTCTGTTTGTTGGTGGCTCAACGGCAATACCGTGCATATCAGAAATGTTGAAGAATCATTTGATATCTCATAACGCCCCCAATGTAAAAATCGTATGTAATGCTGTTGGTGTACATGGTGAATATAATCATCGCTTTGCGACATGCTTAGGAGGAATCTCTTCGAAGATACTTCCCCCTCCCCCTCCTCCAGAGCCAATAGGGATATTGCAAGTAGAAGGGAAGATGTTACAGTTGAAAGAAGGTGAGAATACTTTTGGAAGAGATTCTTGTGCGGATTTTTCTTTTAATGACGCTTATATGAGCAGGAAGCACTTTACCATAACAGTGACAAGAGATGCAAATCAGCATTGTAATTATAATCTTACTACTTGCAGCGAGACAAAACCGACAATTGTCAACAACCTTGATGTGTTGGATTTACAGTCTTATCCGCTTACAAAGAAGAGCCTAATGCTGCAAGATGGTTGGTTTATTGTAGCAGGAAAAACAAAATTTATATTTAAAAGAACAATATGACAGCAATGAAAATTAACGGATATACTTTGGTCGAACCTCCGTTTAAGGGTGGAATGGCTTTGGTCTATAAGGGAGTAAACGGTAATGGCTTTGAGCGTGCGTTCAAGTTTGTTAGGCCAGACAAGGCAGAGAACTCGCCTCGTCTTTGTCAGCAATTTATAAAAGAAATAAAATTGCAGGCACAATTGAATCATCCCAACATAATACGTATTCTTGATGCATTCTCGCATACAGATGATACAGGCAAAGCATTCACTGTGTTGGAAATGGAATGGCTGAATGGGCTTGACCTGGAACGGTTTGTTCAGCAAAAGGCAAAAAATGGCCTTACAGATAACTCGGTAAAAAAAATATTGCTTCAGGTACTTGATGGTTTGGAATATGCTCATAAGCATAACATTCTGCATTTGGATATAAAACCGAGCAATTTATTTAGAACAGATGCTGGCTATATTAAGATTATTGACTTTGGCATAGCACGGGTTGTTGGTGATAATGCAAAGATAATAGAAGGAGCACAGAAACTGACACTTGTCACAGAAACAGGAGAGTCTACATTCAAGGGAACAATGGCATTCGCCTCACCAGAACAGCAAGTGGGAGGTAAACTAGGCTTTTATTCTGATATTTATTCATTAGGAAAAACGCTCCATTTCTTATGTACAGGAACTACTGATCCGTCTGTGGAAATAGCCTCCCCTCTTTTTGCTTCTATTGTGGAAAGATGTACTATAGACAATCCGAAGAAGCGTTTCCAGTCTTGTGCCGAATTGAGGGATGCTTTGACTGTTTTTCATCGCCCGGTTCAAAAGCATTGCATTCATTGCGGCAAGCTGATTAGCAACAATGTTGAATTTTGTACATTTTGTGGGGGATTTCAAAAAGAGAAAAAGGTAGAGAAGCCAATGACCAAAATGTGGAAATGCAAAAAATGTGGTAAAGTTATTCGAGAAGAATTTGCAGACAACCTAACTCGTTTTTGTTCAAATTGCGGCTCGCAAGACATTGTTCGCATATCAAATTTCTAACGTAATTTGCTTATGATAACTATTTCTGACATTAATGGATTTTCCAAAAAGGGGATAAGAGAAAACAATGAGGACTATATAATTTATAGTACTGATTTCATTCTACCAACACAAACGAGAGTAATAGTCTTGTGCGATGGAATGGGTGGACATGGACATGGAGAAGTGGCAAGTAAAATTGTTGCGGAAAGCGTGTTTGAAACATTGGCTCATTCATCTAAGGATTTTTCTGCTGGTGATTTACAATATGCTTTAGATAATGCTTTAATCACATTAAACAATGTTGATACATATAATGACAGCAAAAAGATGGGAACAACCCTTGTTGTTGCTGTTATTAATAATAATAATGTATTGGTAGGTCATGTTGGCGATAGTCGTTGCTACTTGTTTGATGAAAATTGCATAAAGAAATTCCGCACCAAAGATCATTCTAAGGTTGCAGAAGCGGTTGAAGCTGAAATTTTGACAGAAGAAGAGGCATTTACAAGTCAGTATAAAAACATACTGACACGTAGTGTTATGGCTGGTAAAATGGATGTTAAAATCGATATTGATAGACTTGATGTAAATAATAAAGACAGGTTGCTACTGTGTACGGATGGTATTGTTGACGCACTTCGTGATGATGAATTGGCAGCTATTCTTGTAAATCGTAATGTTGATGAGGCTTTGAGTATGATAGATTCTGTCTGTGGTGAGAAGTCTCATGATAACTATTCTGTTATTATTGCTGATTTGCATAAAGAGCCAGACAAGACTCGTTGTATAGGAACGAATGTTTTGCAGGGAGGCACTTCTGATAATTTTGAGTCAGATGTAGATGGCTCACAGAAGTTAGATGATTCGTTTAAAGAATCTGTATACAATGAAAGCAGATATCAGTCTAAAGATATAAAACGTTTCTTGTTGTGTGTCTCTATAGGTTTTGTACTAGCACTCTTACTTTGTGGAATTACTGCAATTTTTGCCTTCAAACGATTAGATAAAATTACAAAGGAAAAAGAGAGATTATGGTGTGGATATAGAAATAAGACTTCCCAAATGATAAAATCTGTTTGCAGTCAAACAAGTGATAGTGATTCTGTGATTCTCAAACAGAAACTTCTATATAAGTATGAGAAGATAGATTCCATTTATTTTCATAAACCAGTAAAACAAATAAAATGAGATATTGTGAAAAATGTGGAACTCCAAATGCAGATGATGCAAAGTTTTGCAGAAAATGTGGAAATAGATTTAAAGCAGGTAGTAGTTATTTAAAATACATTTTGTTGCTTGTAATTGTCTGTGTTTTCATAGTTGTTTGTATAATCTCATTCGGTGTTACACAACAGACAGTTCTTCTATTAGCGGACCAAGAAACATCCTCTGTATCAAGTGATATCGTAAAAGATTCAGAATTTGATACAGAAGCTAAAATAGAAGCATCAAGTCTTGACAAGGATGAAAATGTTAATCTTGAAGATTATTTAAAAGATTTATCTTGGACGCAAGATGAACTAAATAGAACAGAACTACAAAAGTTCTCTTCTGCTGACTTGAGAATCTTACGAAATGCTATTTTTGCCAAGCATGGTTATATTTTCAAAGATCCTGAATTAGCTGATTTTTTCACAAAGTATAGTTGGTATACTCCATTGAATGATAATGTGTATAATGATTTGAAAAATATGGAGAAGAGAAATATAGCAATAATCAAAAGTTTAGAGTAACAATCTTAAATTTAAAATTTATGGCAGATGTTAATTTGATAAACAGCGTAGGGAATTTTACAAATCCATATCAACAAACTTATCCTGATACTTGCGCTATAAAGTCGCAACAGTTGATAATGAATGATTTTGGAATCCCTATAACAGAGGACCAATGTGTCGCATATTCAATAGAACACGGTTGGTATACAGGTGATGGAACAGGAACAAGTCCACAAGATGTTGGTAAACTTCTTGTGGATTCTGGTATTCCTTGTTCCCAAAGAGAAAATGCCAATGTTTATGACCTAGCAAACGAATTGGCACAAGGTCATAAAGTTATTGTTGGTGTAGATAGTGGTGAACTTTGGAACAACAGCATCTTAGATTGGTTGAAAGATATTTTTATGGGTAATACTCCTGATCATGCTCTTATTGTGGCAGGTATAGATATGTCAGACCCGAACAATCCTATGGTTATGCTGACAGATCCTGGTACTGGTGAGTGTGCCAAGCCTTATCCCCTAAATCTGTTTATGGATGCTTGGGCAGACTCCAATTGTTTTATGGTGTCAACAGATGTTGCTGCACCACAGCAAACAGAGCAAATGGTAGCTAATGGTTTGGATGAGGGACATCTTGCGGAGGTAGCAAATGTTGATTATGATACATTTACACAATTCCAAGATTATAGCCACCAAATAGATTACCCGACTCAAGGAGCACAACTCTATGATATGTTCCAAAGTTATCCTCAGATGGACATTCCTTTTGACAATGCAATTGCACAATGGGGCTTACCAGCATTTGATCCAAATTTAACAATGCCTGTAGTAAGTAACAACATAGATCCATTTTCATTCAATTATATTGGTTTGAATGATATGAGTTGGATGGATACAACAGCCGCTTTTGATACAGGGACAGAAATCTCAGACTTGCAAAATCATTTGAATACCTTGGATAAAATGCAAGAAAATCTAGATTTTGCTCAAGAACATGCACAACAGTGTATGGATGATGGTATGTATATTTCTGCAATAATGTGGCAGAATCAAGCTCATCAAATAGAAGGTGATATTCAGGATTTTATGAATACAGACTGTTAATAACACATCATGATTTGTAAACATTGTAAGACTATTAACTCGGATGATGCCAAGTTTTGCCGTTGTTGTGGTGTGAAGTTTCTGACCAACCAGTTTAAGGCATGCACAAATAGAAATTGCAAGGATTATATGAAATCAGTCCTTCCATCAAAGGCTTTGTTTTGTCCTAGATGTGGGCATTCTATAGAAGATGTTGAAAATCAAGCTAAGCTAGAATTATGTTCAATATTGAAAAGTCTTCGTCAGGATAAGGAAAAAAACAAAAATATTTGTTATCGCATTGGGAAATATCAGTTCGTTGATTTAGGATTGACGCATAAATGGGCTACTTGCAATTTAGGAGCAGTATCTTTTTCTTGTATGTATTTTGGAGAATATTACGCATGGGGAGAGACGGACGCTAAAGTTGATTTTTCTCGGGACAATCATAGATTTATAAGAAAAAAAAGATTCTTTAAATCTGATATATATGAAAATTTAGGCGGTTCTATCTCTGGTACTGACTATGATCCTGTAACTATGTTTTTTCAGAGTAAGAAGTGTCATTTGCCAACTGAAAAAGACTGGATGGAATTAGTAAAAAAGTGCGCGTGGTACAAGTGTGGTACTTCTGGATACAAAGTTGTAGGTCCAAATCGTAATCACATCGTGTTACCATATTGGGACACCATCGAAGGATTCAAAAAAGGTATAGTTTATAATGATTATTTGTGTGGAGATTTTCCAAAAGAAAAAAAACAAATTGAAAGTTTCGTTCAAGTTTTAAGATTAACTGATGATGGTTGCTCATTCGTTTGTTGTGGAGGACGTTATTTGGGGCGGATGTTGAGACCTGTATGTGATATGTAAAATTATAGATGAACGAAATGGATTTCAAGAATTTGATGTTCTATATAGGTGAATACACCAAGAATGTAGGACGAGTGGCGGCACGGCCTGTGCTGCTACCCATTGACTTGATTTCGGCAAGACGCTTCCCGATTATCGGATGGTTGGACGAAGTGATGTCGTTGAGCGTAGCTTATAGCAAGGTACAAAGTCATGTGACCAGAGAAATGGAGCGTAAGGCTGATGAACTTTTGGATAAATGGTTGCCTGAATATACGAATTATGAAATGGTGGAATAATATGAGAAGAATATTCTTTGTATTGTTGGTAATGTTAATGGCAACATTTGCATGTGTCCTTGCAAATATTCCTGTTGATAAGACCTCTTCATCCCTTATACAATCGCTTAATCTGCCAACAACGGCACGAGTTGCTGCAGAGTCATACAATCTTATTGTATTTGCAAACGTAGACAGCACATACAATGAAATGGATGTCGTGACATTATGGACATACAAGCCGAAAGACAAAACGTTATTGAAACTGTTGACTACAAATCCACGCAGCGATTATGAATGTCTTGGCTATGAAGATAAAGCGCAAAGGGTTTCATTCACATCCATTCCAACGATAAGTAACGTGTACATCAATGCGGAAGAGGATAAAATCTTGGTTGAGGGTTGTGACGACAGGAACTGCTATTCGTATATAATAACTCTCACCGACGGATTACCAACAATACAGTTGCCATGCAATGCAGGAGTCCTTGGGATGTCTTCAGAAGAAGAACTGCCAATTGCTCAGTCATACACTTATTACAAGGGCGGAGGAAGATACAACATCATATCAGTCTTTGACTGGAATGGAAAATGTTTGAAACATTTCAGTTTGAAAGGCATGGAAAGTCAATAAATAGGCATAAAACAAAAACAGATGGATAAAGATGCATATAATGATATATAGTCTCTTTGCCACGTAATATGAGATACTTTGTAAAGTGATCTATATATACTTATGAACACCGAATGAGGACAAGAATCATCACATACCTTCTCCTATTGCTCTCTTTGTCTGTGCCGATAAATGCACAGACAAAGAGAGCATTGGTTATTGGGTTGGGCGAACAGCAGGACAAGGCATGGAATAAGATTAATGGCGACAAGGATGTGCCTCTTGTGCAGGGAATGTTGAAAAGTGCCGGCTTCAGGTCTGTAACGACATTGGTGAACAGACAGGCGACAAAGAGTGGTATAGTGGGGGCGTTTAAGAGAATGACGGCATCATGCAAACATGGCGATGTGGTATATATCCATTATTCTGGGCATGGACAACAGATGACGGATGTGCATAACGACGAGAAGGACGGGCTGGATGAATGTTGGATTCCATATGATGCCTATCGGAAAGCAAGCGCAACTTATCATGGTGAGAAGCACTTGACGGATGATGAATTGAATGTTTATCTCAATGCTATCCGTAATAAAATCGGAGCGAAAGGAAAGCTATTGGTGGTAATAGACGCTTGCCATAGTGGTGATGGCACTCGTGGAGAAGATGATGAAATAGTACGAGGCGTGGAAGATACGTTTGTGGTTGACAGCCAAAATGCTCGCGGCTTATATGAGACCTTTGAGGCGATTAAATCGTTCTTCATGGGTGACAATGGCAAAGAGAATATCATTAATACTAAGGCAAAGCCATTGGCGGAACGATGGATCACCATCAGTGCATGCAGAAGCGACCAAGTAAACTTCGAGATGAAGAAACCTGCCGTTGGCAAATTGACATACGCCTTGTGGACTGAGCAGAAGAAGAGTGAGAAGGTAAGCAATGAAGAGTTTATGAGACGAATCAGAAAGTTCGTCAACTGCAATACCACTAGCAGACTACAACAGCCTGAAATGACTGGTGAAGACATCGGAAAATATAATATAACTGATATTTTGAACAAATAGAATGGCAAAGACAATACAAATGCGTACATCGCAACAGGAGAAGGAAGCCCGACTTGTTGCGGGTATGTACGATAAGAACAAGAAGATACAGTCGGAACTGTATGTATATTGCTCACGATACTTCTGGGCAAACTATCGGGGCGTATTCTTCGCTGATGAGGAAGCTGCCACGGAAATTTTCCAAAACACATTCATTGCGATGTGGGAGAATATAGAACGCAGAAAGATTTATGTGAGCGAAGGCAGGGTGATGGGCAAGAACAATGAACCGCTGAGTAGCAGCATCCTTACTTATTTTATGGGTATCGCACGCATCAAGTATCTGGAATGGGTAAGGGAGCATCCTTCTTACGCAGACCCTGAAACGGAAATGGGACGGAAAATCAAGGAAGAGGGATTTGATGCGCAGCAGTACATCAATATGCTATACGACTCGGAAGACAACAAGATGCTCGACATCATTGCTGATGTCATATCACACATGTCGGAGCGGTGCTGCGAGATATTGAGCAAGTTCTACTATGAGGAAAAGGACTTGGACACAATCCTGTTGGAAATACCGACAATAGATTCAAAGAACGCTCTCAAAACAAAGAAGCATAAGTGCATGGAGTCGTTGCGTACTTCGGCACGAAACATTTATCACAACTATTTGAACTCATAAAATGGCAGATGGATATGAACAATAATAATTTTCAAGACAGAATAGACGAATACTTGCTTCATAGTGATACCATGTCGGAGGAAGACAAGGCACAGTTTCTGAAGGAGATAGAAGAGGATGCTGAGAAAAAGGAGCAATATGAGTTTACAAAGAATGTTAAACAGGCGATTGTGAGCCGTGGAGAGAAGCTGAAAGCCATGACAGAGTTTAAAAAGGAAATGAAGTCTCACTATCACAGAAAGACTTGGCTTTGGACTTCAAGCATTGCTGCTATATTGGTGATAGGCTTCTTTGCCATCAATCCTCTGTTTGTAGAAAACTCCCCTACTGACAATGTGCGTGGCGATGAAAACGATGTGTTTGAAATGACTGCACCAGCAGATAGCGTTGCTGCCGACTCAATATCTACCGATACGATAACTTCATTACGTGAATAAGACTAAAGATAGGATGATGAACCATAAACGTTATATAACAATTGTATTTATTTGGCTTTTATCCACCTGTAGTATATGGGCGCAGACAAATCCGTATAGATTTGGAAGCCCTCATTATTGGATGGCTCAAGGTACCTTGGATATTCACGCAGGTAAATTTGATATTGCTTATGAACATCTGGAAAAAGCACAAAAGGGCTATCGGGAACTTGGAGATGTAGGCTTTCAGATACAGGCAACTGAAGCTATGGGAGCCTTGAAAGCTGGATTGGGGGAATGGGAAAAAGCCAAACAACACTATCTGAATGCTTTGCAAATTGCGACTGAAGCCAACGAGGATTTCGCTCAATCCAAAGTTATGGTTGACTTACTTGCATTATATAGAACTGTAGGCGACATTATTGGTTATAATCAGTATCTGAAAGCGTTGGACTCTCTGTATCATGTGTCCAATTCTGCCAAGCTGAAGACAGTGTATCATCTATATTGGTCAAATGAGTATTTGGCACGAAAGGAGTTTGCTATGGTTGAGACGCAATTGCAGCAATGTTGGGATGTGATGCAGGATTTGTCTTTTTCTGACAGAGAACAGGCAAAGTTCAATTACTATAGTTGTATGATGAATTTGAAACAACAACAAAAGCAATACAAAACTGCTATCAGATTTGCTAAGAATTATATAGATCAAACTAAAAAATTGAACGGCAGGAATAGTGACCAGCAGTACCAGGCATACAGTAACTTATGTACACTTTATGCCTTAGACAAGGATAGTACGAAAGCCTTTGCTTGTCTGGATAGTTTGGAACGTGGTGTTGGTCATTCCTATCAAGACAAGGAAGTGATAGCTAACTTTTACAATATAAAAGGCAGTTGTTATGCCAATTTTGAGAAATACGAAAAAGCAATAGAGTATTTTGATAAAGCATTGAATACTCTCGCTGATAAAAGAACTGAAGATTCAGGGAATGTATTTATAACCATAGAACAACCAAAACTAATCAGAAATATCCGAGTGTAAATCTTTAATTACCAGCATATTCTAAA
>ENA-UPTB01003140-UPTB01003140.1-human-gut-metagenome-genome-assembly--contig:-NODE-3140-length-10219-cov-2.497436_pt1 | contig 10219 bp, 8 predicted proteins | sample MGYA00250046_ERZ773369 | MGnify/ENA primary metagenome ERZ773369 (study PRJEB29103, sample SAMN06111938) | human gut metagenome | biome: human gut; feature: ankylosing spondylitis patient; material...
GGATCAGCGATCTGTAAAAAACGTGAGCAAAATTCTCTAGCTACTCTTCCGATCGTTTATTTATTTTTTATCATATACTCGAAATCTACAGTTGGCCAACTTACAAAAATTTAAATTTAATTCTTATTCAACGTCTGCTAATGCTGCAAGATTTTCTTCTCCTGTACGGATTTTAATAACTTTATCTACGTTGTATACAAAGATCTTACCATCTCCGATATGACCTGTGTAAAGAGCTTTCTTCGCAGCTTCAATGATGTTTTCTACTGGGATATTTCCTACGATAACTTCAACTTTAACTTTTGGAAGTAATGTTGCATCGACTTCAGCACCTCTGTAACGTTCTCCGGCACCTTTCTGGATACCACAGCCCATAACCTGAGTGACTGTCATACCAGTTACACCAACATCGTTCATTGCTTTTCTTAACTTGTCGTATCTTGTTAATTTTGCGATAATAACAACTTTATACATTCCTGTAGGTACAAGATCTGGAGCTTTGCTGACCTGTACAGCTGCTGCTTTCTGTACTTTAGAAGCTCTTTCATAATCTTCTTCTCCAAGAACAGTATTTACATTTTCTTCCATGATCATTGTGTTAGAAATATCCATCATACTGAATCCAGCATATGCTGATGTTAAACCATGTTCTGGTCCATCCAGACCGATGATCTCTTCTTCTTCTGTTACACGAAGACCAATCGTTGCTTTGATAATTGTAAATGTTAAACTGATCGTCACGGCTGTCCAAGCGCAGACACAAACAATACCGATGATCTGAATCTTTAATAATCCAAATCCACCACCATAGAAGAGTCCGTTTATTTCACTTCCTGGTGCAGTTTTTGTTGCAAATAATCCTGTTGCAAATGTTCCCCATAAACCATTCATGAAATGTACTGCTACGGCTCCAACTGGGTCATCAATTCTTAATTTGTAATCTAATAACCATACTCCGAAGCAGACAAGTAATCCAGAAACAGCTCCAATAACGATTGCTCCAAAAGCATCTGTAACATCACAAGGTGCTGTGATCGCTACAAGTCCTGCAAGAGATGCGTTTAATGACATTGATACATCAGGTTTTCCATATTTTACCCATGTAAAGATCATACAAACAACCGTTGCGATCGCTGGTGAAATTGTTGTTGTTACGAAGATAGATCCTAACTGTTCAACAGATGTTGCTGCTGCACCGTTGAATCCATACCAACCAAGCCATAAGATAAATACTCCTAATGCTCCAAGTGGAATATTATGTCCTGGAAATGCATTTACTTTTGTAATATTTCCATCTTTGTCTTTTGTGAATTTACCAATACGTGGTCCTAAGAATTTTGCTCCGATCAGTGCGGATAATCCACCAACCATATGAATTGCACAAGATCCTGCGAAATCATGGAATCCCATCTGAGATAACCATCCACCACCCCAGATCCAATGTGCTTCAATTGGATAGATCAGTGCAGAGATTACTGCAGAATAAATACAGTAAGATAAGAATTTTGTTCTCTCTGCCATGGCTCCGGATACGATTGTTGCTGTTGTTGCACAGAATACTAAGTTGAATACAAAACTTGACCAGTCAAAATTTGCATAAGATGTAAAAATATCAAATCCAGGTTTTCCGATCAACCCGATCATATCTTCCCCGAGTAATAAACTGAAACCGATCAGAATAAATACACAAGTACCAATACAGAAGTCCATCAGGTTTTTCATGATAATGTTTCCGGCATTCTTAGCTCTTGTAAATCCGGCTTCAACCATTGCAAATCCGGCCTGCATCCAGAATACCAATGCGGCTCCGATCAGGAACCATACCCCAAAGATCTGGGTATTTACTGCGTTCATAATTTCTTTTGTCATATCTTTGTCCTCCCATTTCGAAAGTTTTTGTTTTTTCATTCAGGAGAAACGCGCGTGTCTTTACTCAATGAATTGATTGAAGGCTTTTAGAAATCCTTCTTGATAAAAAGAAAAGGCGTTATGAAGAATGATCTGTGTCATCTCATAACGCCTTTGTTATGGTTGGAATTATAAACGCCTTATTTTTATTTGTCAATAATATTTTTAGCATTTTTTATGCAAAGAATGTATCTTTTTTAGCACAATCTTAACTATTTAATTCGTTCTCAAGCATACGGTATCCGACTCCGACTTCTGTAAAAACATACTTTGGAACTGCTGGATTTTTCTCAATCTTGCGGCGGATATTTGCCATATTTACTCGCAAAATCCTATTGTTCGTATCTGCGTGAGGTCCCCAGATATCTTTGATGATAGACTCATATGTAATAACCTTTCCTGCATTCTCTGCAAGAAGGGATACCAGTTTATATTCAATCTGTGTAAGACGGATTTCTTCTTCTCCAAGAAAGACTCTTCGCTTATCAAAATCAATCTTTAACTGACCTGCATGATACATTGGTGTCTTCGTCTCTGCTCCCATTGGCTGTCTTCTATGTCTTAGGGCAGTACGGATTCTAGCAAGCAGTTCCTGATTGCCAAATGGTTTGGTGATATAGTCATCTGCTCCGGCATCCAGTGCTTTTACTTTCTCTGATTCTCTGTTCCTTGCAGAAATCACGATGATCGGCGTAACTGCCCATTTTCTGATCTCAGAGATCACATCGATTCCATCCATATCCGGCAGTCCAAGGTCTAATAAGATCACATCCGGACAGTATGATTCCGCACACTGGATCGCCTGATTTCCTGTGGTCGCTATGATTGGTTTGTAGCCATTGGTTTTCAGGATCGTTGATATGAAATTGCCTATATTTTCTTCATCTTCAGCAATCAATACATTAAATTTTATCTCTGTCATAGTTCCTTTTCCTCCGTCAATTCTTTTTCATCCATTGGCAGACTAAAACTAAACTCTGCTCCATCCTCATAGTTTCTTGCATAGACATCACCTTGATGTGCCATAACGATTGATTTACAGATACTTAATCCGATACCCATGCCCTTACGGCTTTCATGGTCTAATGCACCTGCACAGCCGTCGAACAACTGGTCCAAGCGCTCTGGTGCGATACCATTTCCGTGGTCACGGATATAGAATACAACTTTGTTACCTTCTTCTTTGATATCAAGTTCAATAGGTGCATCACTTCCAGAATGTACCCATGCATTTTCCAAAAGGTTCATAATTACCTGCTCGATCAAAGTCGGATCCATTGGAACCATTAAAAAATCTTCTGGGATCTTTACCTTTAATTCACTGTCTGGATATCGCTTCTGATAACGCTGGATTGCTTCTGCTACAACTTCTTCGAGAGGTTCCGGTACTTTCTTTACATGTGGCTGTGTGTCACTTCCATTGCTCTGGATCCTCGTGATACTAAGCAGGTTTTCTACCATGTTTAACAACCAGTTTGCATCTTCTTTGATTCCCATGACAAGCTGATCTTTGGCTTCTTCATCCAGCTGGTCTTTGGCTTCTAAATATGTCGAACTTGCCCCGATCATTCCAGTCAGCGGAGTCCTAAGATCATGTGAGATCGCTCTTAATAAATTTGAGCGCATCTTCTCCTTTTCTTTCTCAATCTGAAGCTCATTGATCTGCTTGTTATATTCATTTAATTTTGCAAGTTCTTTCTCTCTCTTGACAGCTGCTTCTTTCTCTCGGTTTAAGCTTGTTGTTGTCATATTCGTGATGATTGCGATCACTAAAATTCCAAGAAATGTCATCGGATATCCGTCAATCATGAAATTAATCTTAAAGTATGGAAATGTAAATCTCCAGTTAATAAAAATAACACTTAACAGTGAGGAAACAATTCCCCATCCATATCCTTTTGTATATCTTGAGATAAAAAAAGTTGCCAATGTATAGATCATTGGCACATTAATGTTGTGAGCTGTCTGATAGAAAAAAATATGTGCAATGATGGTCGCAATGATCAGGATCGTGACCGAGATCAAAAAATCCTTCTCCCACTGCATCAAACCTTTTTCATTCTGCTTCATGTTTATTCTCCATTCGGCCGGATATTCACATCTATCTTACATTTTGAAACGTGATCAGAGTTCATACTCAGATCATAATCCACTTTAAGATGCATCTGTTCTTCTTCTTCGATCCAGTCAATATTGCTTGTATTGACCCCCATCAAAAGACTTCCAAATGGTGTATCATAGTAAGAAAGATTTTCTTTTCCCTCTTCAAAGACCATATGAGAAGACTGTCCTCCTTTTCTTGTAAGTTCCACACTCTTTGGTCCGATCTTTATGACATTTTTTACGATCTCGTTATCTTCAGAAAGTTCATCGTATAAAATATAATGTTTTCCATTTCTCAGGTAATAGGCACCTGTCGTCATCATCTCGATCGGATCATTTGGATCTACATCCATCTGAAGTCCTGAAATATTAATTAATATATCTTTTGTCATCTTATCTTCACTTCCTAATAATTCTCAATATCTACCGGCTGTACCTGATCCACACGGCATGGAAGTACTTTGTCGGCAAATGATAAAAACTGATCCGCCATATCACTGACATAATATTCATACTTCGCAGTATGATCTTCTGATGCCGCCATATCTCTCTGTGCGAGCATCTGCTTTAAAGTCTTCGCAACTTCATAGGCAGGGTTTACAAGTGTGACCTTATCCCCTACAAATCGCTGGATCGGATTGATCAACAATGGATAATGCGTGCATCCAAGGATCAAAGAATCAATATCATACTGCTTAAATTCTCTTAAATATCTGGATACCATATCTTCTGTAATACGGTCATCGATCAGTCCTTCTTCTACTAGCGGAACAAATAATGGACATGCTTTTGTAACGACAGTTACAGATGGATCTAGTTTCCTTAAATATTGGCCATACTGTCCACTCTTGATCGTTGCATTTGTCCCAATGATCCCGATATTCTTATTCTTCGTCGCATTCATTGCTGCGATCGCACCTGGCTGTACCATACCGATGATCGGCACATTATAAAGTTCCTGTAAATCAGCTAAAGCGAGCGCACTCGCTGTATTACAGGCGATGACCACTGCTTTAACACCCTTGCTCAACAGAAAATTGACAATCTGTCTGGAATAGCGCACGATCGTATCCTTAGACTTCGTTCCATAAGGTACACGTGCGGTATCCCCAAAATATATCATACTTTCTTCCGGGAGCTGGCGCATGATCTCTCTTGCAACAGTGAGCCCGCCAACTCCAGAATCAAACACCCCGATTGGTGCATTCATATCAAATTCCTCCTAACGATATCTTGTCATTGCCTGATCGATCAATGTATCAAGTAACTCAGGAATATCAAGTCCGCATGCTTTCCATAACATTGGATACATACTGATACTTGTAAATCCTGGCAATGTGTTGATCTCGTTAAATACAACTCTTCCTGAGTCTTCTAAGAAGAAGTCAACTCTTGATAATCCAAATCCATCAACTGCTCTAAAGATTGCTTCTGCATCTTCTTTGATCTTAGCTTTAGATTCTTCTGGCATCTCTGGATCAACAACAGTCTTAGATTCTGCATTGTTGTATTTTGCATCAAAATCATAGAATGCTGCTTCTTGGGCTGCAAGGATTTCTCCCACACATGTACTCTTCACCTGTGTTCTGTCACCTAAAACTGCACATTCTACTTCTCTTCCGACAATTGTCTCCTCACAAAGGATATTGCGGTCATGTTTCACAGCCTCGTATAATGCTGCTTTTAATTCTTCTCTGTTCTCTGCTTTGGAAACTCCCTTGGAAGATCCTGCACAAGAAGGTTTTACAAAGATTGGATATGGAATTTCTTTTTCCACACGATCCATTGCTTCTTCTAAATGTTCAAAATCGCTTTCTCTGACATGAACAAACTTTGCCTGATCGATTCCAATATGATCGACGATGATCTTTGTGTATACTTTATCCATTGAAACTGCGGATGCCAATACACCACATCCAACATATGGAATTTTAGACAATTCAAACAATCCCTGAACGGTTCCATCTTCACCATTCATACCATGAAGAACTGGGAAGATCACATCAACTTTCTGAAGTTTGTATGTACCTTCTGCAAGGATAACCAAAGAACGAGTTGTTGTATCAGGAGAAATAAATGCTTTCACTTCTCCTTCTCTCCAACTTCCATCTTCGATATCTTTAACACTATCTACTAATAACCATTTTCCTTCTTTTGTGATTCCAACTAAGATCACATTATATTTTTCAGTGTCCATGTTTTTGATGACTGTTGTTGCTGACAGACATGAAACATCATGTTCAGAGGAATCTCCTCCAAAGATCACTACTACATTCTTTTTCATTGATCTAAACTCCTTTATCATTATAAAAAGTATTTCATCATTATCATTTGATTATAGCACAAATTTTTCAAAAATAAATCCTTCAAAGTAAGGTTCATTCTCTTTATATGCTTTTTTGTCACGAAATGTCCATCCGTAAATTGGAATCTTGTAAAATCTGCGGCAGATCCTGAGTGGAAGACAGTCTTTGTATTTGTAGTGATAGGCTATAAAATCCGGTTTTGTAATAAAATTTGTCAATAAATTCTTCACAATAAAATAACCAATTTTGCGAATAAGCGTCCCTTCTTCTTTTTCTTTCAAAAATTGCTCACTTAACTGTCCACGGATCACTTCTGGACGGTTTTTCTTAAACCAATACAGAGCGTACGGATGAAAACATTCCATACAATATAATCCTTTATATTGATCTAAAGCTTTTGCAACTTTCTTGCATAATTTACGGTTGCATGTTTCCATTTTTAATTCTACTAATAATGGTACTTTGCCATCAACTTCTCTTAAAACTTCCACAAATCTTGGAATTCTTTCTCTCGTTCCCATCAAACGATATCTGCATAATTCACGATAAGTAAGATCAGCGATTTTTTTATTTACTCCACATGTTCTCTTAAGATCATAGTCATGATGAACTACCATTACACCGTCTTTGGTCAGCTGAACATCTAATTCTATTCCATAGCCTGATCCCTTTGCTTTCTTGAAAGCTGCCATGGAATTTTCTGGAATTCCTTCTTCTCCATGAAATCCTCTGTGTGCATAGTATTTTACATTTAATACCGGATGTTTTCTTTTCTTTCCCGGATCGATCATCTTGATGTATACAATAATTAAGACCAGTATCCATAACAGGATCATTTCTCATCCCTCTTTTCTTCTGCCATCTGCATTAATATTTCGCGTTCATTTAACTGTGGAGCTTCTAATACTTGATCTAACAGCCAAGATAAAATTTGACCGATTTCTTTTCCCTGTGGAACTCCCATATCCATCAAGTCTTTTCCATTGATCTTTAATTCTTTGATGGAAAGGCAGTTTTTCTCTTCGATGATTTCTTCGAATAATTTCTTTGTTTCTTGTAATACCTGTTCTTTCTTATCTCTCTGATAATCACTTTGTGCACTGATATCTGCTTTCTGGACCTCCATCAGTCTTGTAAACAACTCTGGGGTTAACTGGCTGACCCATCGTCTGACTGTTTTCTTATTGACTTCTTCCATAGAAGCAAATCTACGGTCATGCCATCTGACAAGAGTCGTTACCTGCTTGATCGTCTGGTTGTCAAACTTTAATCTTCGGAGGATCTTCCTTGCCATCTCTTCTCCGATCACCGGATGCATTTTAAAATGATCTTTATCTGGACCTTCAACTCTCGCTGTTGGTTTTCCCACATCATGAAGCAGCATTGTCCACCGGTAAATATGTTCTGCTTCGATCTGTTTCATTGCTTCGATCGTATGGATTCCAACATTGTATTTGTGATGCGGATTATTCTGCGGTGTTTCCATCATAATATCAAATTCTGGAAAAATAATCTTCGTCACACCTAGTTTATATGCATTGACCAATACTTCTGGATGTGCCGATGTGATCAGTTTTTCAAGCTCTACCTGAATTCGCTCAGCACTGATATCTTTTAGAAATTTTGCCTGATTTTTAATTGCTTCTTCGGTTTTTTCTTCGATTTGAAATCCTAATTGAGCCTGAAATCTTAGAGCTCTTAAAATTCTAAATGCATCTTCATCAAATCGTTTCTTTGCTTCCCCGACACAGCGGATCGTTTGCTTTGTAAGGTCTGTCATACCATAATAAATGTCACTGATGCCTTCGCTGTCATTGTATGCCATGGCATTGATCGTAAAATCCCTTCTTAACAGGTCTTCCTTCAGTGACTTTGTAAAATGCACTTCATTGGGACGTCTATGATCTTCGTATTTTCCATCGATACGATAGGTTGTTACTTCGTATGGTTCATGATTCATAAGAACCGTAACTGTTCCATGTTCAATTCCTGTATCTACCGTATGATCGAAGATTTCTTTAACTTCCTGAGGTGAAGCTGATGTTGTGATATCCCAGTCACCCGGAGTTCTTCCTAGTATGGAATCTCTGACGCAGCCCCCAACGATATATGCCTCAAATCCATGTTGTTCTAATGTCTGTATTACCTTTGCTGCCTGTGCGGGCATCTTGATCTTCATCCTATCACCTCTCCTTTTCTTTGTTCTTATATCTGCTTCTCATATTTATTTACTATTCTTACAAATGTATCTCGCAAACGGAAGAATTGCCGGAAATGTATCTTCATAATTCCCGGCAATTGTCATCTTTATACTCTTAGTAAGCTTTTCCAAAGTAAACCATCTTCTTCGCAGGTTTTCCACAGTGAACACATACGTCACTTAAATGTTCCTGCTCAAATGGCATACATCTTGTTGTAGCTGTTGTCTCGTCTTTGATCGCTTCTTCACATTCTGTTTCTCCACACCACATTGCTTTTACGAAACCATCCTGTTTCTCGATGTGGGCTTTGAATTCATCCCAGTTTCTAGCCTCTACTGTATGTTCTTCCAGATGTTTCTTTGCTCTCTCAAGCATATCGCTCTGCATCTGTTCTAATACTTCACCAAGTTTTGTCTCGATCTCATCTAAAGATACGATGATCTTCTCTCTTGTGTCACGGCGAACGATAACTGCCTGATTCTTCTCGATATCTTTTGGTCCGATCTCGATTCTTGTAGGAATTCCGCGTACTTCCTGTTCACTGAATTTCCATCCTGGGCTCTTATCAGAATCATCAACTTTTACTTTGTAAGAAGAAGCAAGTCTCTTTCTGATCTCTTCTGCTTTATCAAGCACTCCTTCTTTCTTCTGCATGATCGGTACGATCATTGTCTGTACTGGTGCGATTCTTGGTGGTAATACAAGACCTGAATCGTCTCCATGAACCATGATGATCGCTCCGATGATACGTGTAGACATTCCCCATGATGTCTGGTGTACATACTGGAGTTTATTGTCTTTATCTGTATATTGGATACCAAATGCTTTCGCAAATCCATCACCGAAGTTATGGCTTGTTCCAGACTGTAATGCTTTTCCATCGTGCATTAATGCTTCAATCGTATATGTGGAATGTGCACCTGCGAATTTCTCTTTCTCTGTCTTCTGTCCTTTTACAACTGGAATTGCAAGGTACTGTTCACAGAAATCTGCATACATATTCAACATCTGCACCGTTCTTGCTTCAGCTTCTTCTTCTGTCGCATGTGCTGTATGTCCTTCCTGCCAGAAGAACTCTGAAGTTCTTAAAAATGGTCTCGTTGTTTTTTCCCAACGTACAACAGATACCCACTGATTATACAATTTAGGTAAATCTCTATGAGACTGGATGATCTTTGAATAAAAATCACAGAATAATGTCTCAGATGTAGGTCTTACACAAAGACGTTCCTGTAATTCTTTATCCCCACCATGAGTTACCCATGCAACTTCTGGTGCGAATCCCTCTACATGATCTTTTTCTTTGTTTAAAAGGCTTTCTGGAATAAACATTGGCATTGCAACATTCTCCACACCTGTTTCTTTAAATTTAGCATCTAAAACTTTCTGGATATTCTCCCAGATCGCATATCCGTTCGGACGTAAGATCATACACCCACGAACGCTTGAATAATCTGCTAATTCTGCTTTCTTAACAACATCTGTATACCACTGTGCAAAATCATCTTCCATCGCAGTGATCGCTTCTACTAATTTCTTATCTTTTGCCATTGCAAAAATATCTCCTTTTCTATGGTTGTGTACATAGTTTTCGTGTACAACGATACTTAAAATAATATTACTGTAAAATGGCGGATTTTTCAAGGGGTTTCCTATGGGTTGCGTTTTTATTTGCTAAATGCCAGACATGCAGCTCCGATC
>ENA-UPTB01003147-UPTB01003147.1-human-gut-metagenome-genome-assembly--contig:-NODE-3147-length-10208-cov-15.977791_pt1 | contig 10208 bp, 7 predicted proteins | sample MGYA00250046_ERZ773369 | MGnify/ENA primary metagenome ERZ773369 (study PRJEB29103, sample SAMN06111938) | human gut metagenome | biome: human gut; feature: ankylosing spondylitis patient; material...
GACTGGCACTTTGTCACGGTGCTGGAACGCTGCAACAATCAGTACGGCAAAATGTGGGAGTGCCCGGACTTCTTCCCGCTGGATGGCAAGCAGGTCTTGATGCTCGGCCCCATGGAGATGCTGCCCAAGGGCGAGTTCCACAATGGTCACAACGTCATTGCCTTCATCGGCAGCTATGACGAAGTCACCCACACCTTCACCAAGGAAAATGTGCAGCTGATGGATGGCGGCATCGACTTCTATGCCACCCAGACCACCCTTGCCCCGGATGGCCGCCGCATCATGACCGCATGGCTGCAGACCTGGTCGGACACCGAGGATAAGCCCCAGGGCTGCAAGTGGTTCGGACAGACCATCTGCCCGCGCGAACTGCACATCAAGGACGGGCGCATTCTTCAGACCCCGGTGCGTGAACTGGATGCAGTTCACGGCAAGCGCACCTTCCACGAAAATGTGACGGTGCAAAGCGAAACTTCTCTGGAAGGCATAAAAGGCCGTGTGGCCGACCTGACCGTCACGGTGCAGCCCGGCGAGTACCGCTCCTTCACTCTCAAGCTGGCCGCCGATGCAGACCATCACACCAGCCTGACCTACGACCCCTACACCTCCGAGCTGACGCTGGACCGCAGCTATGCCGGTTCCCGTGCCGACATCGTACACCGCCGCAGCTGCAAGGTGCGCAGCCAGAACGGTGCGCTCAAGCTCCGCATCCTGCTGGACAAAAACAGCATCGAAGTTTTCGCCAACGATGGCGAACAGACCATGACCGCATGGATCTACACCCCCCAGTCTGCCGACGGCATCACCTTTGCTGCCGATAGCAAAGCAACTGTTACGGTGGAACAGTTTGAGCTGAATCTGTAACCTGATATTCCCTTCATTTCTCCTTCATGAAAGCACAGCCCCGCTTTGGATTCTTCTTCACCAAAGCGGGGCTGTGTTTGTTATGTCATTGCTCTTCCAGTCTGCCGTGGTCGCAACCAAGCGAGAGATAATGTCCAATCTTCCCACCCAGCACAAGCTGGGCATACTCCAAAGACTTATTGTATAGCAGCCAGTCCAACTCTGCCCGCTGCGTCGGAGTATTGCCGTACTCGTCCTCGATGGCGGTGCAGTCGATGGCAACGGTGGTGCCATCCTCGAACCGGGCTTCCACCCGGTTGGTATCCATGTTATAGTGGCAGGAAAGCAATTTGTTCATAGGAAACCTCTTTCTATATTAAGGTGATGTCTGTTCGGTTGTCCAAATCCCTGCCATGAATCATAGTTGTGAATGTACATTTGATGCTTGGTCTAAACAGGCAAGATTTCAGCTGCCATTTTGGGCTCGAACCCGGCCATTTTCCGGACTTTGTATAAAAACTCAATGCCTGTTTTAAGGGGTTGATTTTGGCTCTGCACATTTTTGCACACTTTTTGCACACCGGAACGGCTGGATAACGGATGCAAGAGGGAACAACAGGTGCAAAGAATGCAGCGGATGCAAAATGTTAATTTACGACAAAACGCTAAAAACGACGAATTTGCGTAATTCCGGAAATTGATGATTGTTGCGCGTTGGTTTCTCTTAATCAGTGGGCCCAGGGTTCGAGTCCCTGGAGGTGCACCACAACAACAAAATCCGAACTTTTTTCCGATAGGAGAAGGGTTCGGATTTTTTGTGTTCTTTGGAAAACAGAATGAATCCCTTGCTTCCCTCGAAAAACGTCCCAGACCTTATCATAAGAAAGCACGACAGACCACTGTAAGAGTGCCGTAAGGCAGAAAGGACGCAAGATTATGAAGTACGATGCAAGAGCCTGTCAGTTTAACATGGACACCGGCTGCGTGGATTTGCTGTTCCGGGATGGGAGAAAAATCTCTATCGACTGTACCGGGGTCGAGGATGCGCTGGATGTGACCATGTCGCAGAGGGCTGAACTGGACTACCTCATCTACAATTGCATGAGTTTCTCCGAGAAATCCTCAAAGCTCATTGCGGTGTCCAGCACATCCAAAATAGCTGTTTGGACTTTACACAAAATTTGGGAAAGACTGGGGTGCAGTTCATGTCTGGGGAGGTTTCTTTTATATCTGCATACCACTTCATATCAGGCAGTAGGGATCTATGCGAGAGGTCCGACAGAAGTGGATGATGATATCACGTTCAGACGGGTTATGAAGGATTCAAGGTTCAGTATGAAGAAAGTCGGGCGCAGTGCAGACACTACGTCTTGCTTCTTTCAAACGCAAGAATAGCACTTAAAGTTGTGCATATGACAACCAAAAACAATTTTTTGAAGATTGAACGACTACATGAGGGTTTATTTGTGAAAAAGAAAAATACCGCCCACGCAGCGCAGCGATGATTTTGTCGGGGTGAATCGGCGGCAAAATGATCGGGTGTGTTGCGGGGCGGTACATTCTTTCCGGGGTGATTATCCGCTGAAAGTGGTGGTTATCACGGTGAGAACCACCACTTTTTCAGCAGGATCTGGAATAAAGGGTATCATGGAAGTGTAGGTGCGTCAAGATGGTTTTGGGGAATTCATTGCGGTAAAGCGGTAGCAGTAAGACTTATGATGCCATGGAGAACCGATTGTCTGGTATTAACAATTGAATCAAGAGCTCAAAGAACGCCATAAACGATCTTCCCTGTCAAAAATCGCAATTTTACAGCCAGCAAAACAGCTTTGTACAGCAATGCGCTGGCTACCATCGGTAGTGGTGTTATAACTTCCAAGATCGAGAGCGGAAAGTACCGGCTGCTCGTCCCAGTCGATCAGCTGTCCGGCCCAGTCGGCACCCAGCTTTTCGCTCAGCGCCCCATAAGCCTGCTCAAAGCCCTCTGGGTCTTCGAGGATCCAGATTGTACTTTCGTCGTTGGCAAGATCGGTGTTCAGTTGGGTGGCACCAGCCATCTGGCCGTTCATGTCGGTCAGGGCGGCGTTGGCGCTCCATGTGTAGTTGTTCACCTGCACCACCACAGCCCCGTCGCCGTTGGCATCGTCCGCATAGCCCGCCAGCGCAGTCTGCAGACGCTGCACCGCATCGTCTGGCAGGGCTTCTGCCGTGACCACCGCCACGGTGTAATCGGGGTCTACGGCGGTCAGCAGGCCGTGTGCCACATACGCTGCACCTACAATGACCATAGCCGCCACAGCTACGATGCCCCAGTTGTAGTACCACCAGTTGACGTGGGAACGCCTTTTTTGCTCCTGCGCGGTCAGGATCTTATCGGGCGCTGCCGGGTGCGGAATGGTGCGCACCTGTACGCCGTATTCTTGCCGCAAAACGGGGAACAGGGTCTGCATGGCTGCAAGCCCGGGCAACCAGAAACCGAACAGCACTGCCCAGAATACGCTGACCGGGAACAGCAAAAGCATGCCGCCGATGCCTGCCAGCATCACGATACCTGCTGCCACGCAGCGGATCGGTGTGTTAAGCAGCAGTCTGCCCGCGCGGCGCAGCAGGCTGTCCGGGGCTTGAAGCGGCAGTACAGCGGCGCACAGGGTGCTGAAAACCGCCAGCACCAGAAAATCCAGCGCCAGAAATACCAGCACGGCAAGGCCGGGGTAGTAGCCCTGCTGTGCGGCGACCTCAAATACAAAGGCCGATACAAAGCACAGCAGCCCCAGCACCAGTGTGCCAATGCAGCCAAAGCCGCAGGCAGATTTCCAGTGGGCGGCAAGGGTCTGTTTTGCCCGGGGCAGCCACTGGGAGGGGTCGTTCTGCAAGCTGCGCAGGGCGCAATCTGCCAGCAACAGCATGGCAGGGCCGACCAGCAGACCGGTGAGGAGACTGCACACCACCGTGATCGGCAGGGAAAACAGGGTCACGCCCAGCGAGACCCCCAGCGCGGCGGGCAGACAAAGCACGCAGACTATCAGGTTTGTGCCCAGCAGCTGACCAAGGTCGCGGCCGACCATCTGGCAGAAGCGCGCAAAGCCCTTTTTCTCCGGCTCGTTGGGGCTGATGCCATGCCCTTCCCGCTCATAGAGAGAATTGTATAGGCTCATTTTATTTCACCTCGGTGCCAAAGGCTTCGATTTGGGTCAGGGCAGGGAAGGGCGAGGTACCCTCGGCCTGAATGAGGTCTTTCAGCACAAGGCTGCGCACCCGCTTGGGCTCAAAGGCAACGCTCTGGGGCTTGGCGCTTTTTACCAGCGGAATGTCCAGCTGACTGCCATCAGAAAATTCTACCGTAGCCTTTACCCAGTAGTTGTCGTGCGGAAAATCTGCCCGCTCGGTGATGCGCAGCTCCTCCAATAATACCTCGCGGCCAAAATCCAGGGTCAGGGCGGCGTTGGGGTCCCGGTTGATACCCCAGCTCTGGTAGGGGTATTCCCCATGGGCGCTGTTTTCAAAGATGCCGTCGATGGCGTTGCGGGCGGCAAACACCGCCTCGCCGCGCGTTTCCACGTTGGCACTGGCGTGGGGATAAAAGCCGGTGTCGCCGTGCTCATCGTAGCAGTTGAAGGCTAAGTTCCGACGTGCAGCAATTTCTTCCGGCAGCGCAAGGCGCGCGCGGACGACATGGCGGCTGCCCACAAAGCTTTTGGGCGAGTAGGTGATGGCCTGCTCCCCGAAGGGAATATGGAAATTGATCTCCCGTTTTACCACATACACAAGGGCTTCGGGCATGGTGTCCTCAAACTGAATGACGCAGTATTGCCCGGGATGGTCGATTTCCAGCGCCACCCGGTCACCGGGCTTGTAGGAGTTGGTGTAAACAAGGGATACGTTGGTGTCGGCATCGCAGGTCATCAGGGTGTGACCCACTTCGTCCAGAATTTTCAGCTTGATGGTCTCCATGGCAGTTCTCCTTAATATAGCACGACATTCAGTGACTTTTTGAAATGCAGGGTGATCCTATAGATCGTTTCCGGCCATGCGGTGCGCAGGCGCGGGTCGGTGATGGGTACCGGTGTGACCTTGGCAGCGACCTTTTCCGGGTCAAACCGGATACCGCCCAGCGTGCCCACCGCAAAGCCATCTGCGGTGGCGGCAGGCTGCTGCTCGGTGAGCAGGGTCAGATCCACCGTGCCGGGATAATCTGTTTCGTCCCGCAGGGTGATGCCCTGTTCACTGGCCGATACACAGCGGCGGTAGGTGGTAAGCCCTGGGATAGGAGGGTACGCGCCTGCCAGCTCGGCGGTGATGCTGTTTTCCGTGGTGTGCACCTCCCGGGCGGCGTATTCTGCGCCGGGCAGCTGCTGGATGCCGTCAAAGGTTGGCAGGTTGTGCCATGCGCTCTGCATCGTCCAAATTTCGTATCGCTGAGGGCTGAAGGTCTTTTTGGTGTAGCTCTCCACCCCGATATCAATGAGGAACGGTCTGCCGTCTTTGTATACAGTAATGCTGCCGGTATCGTTGTGGTTGTGGCTGTCGCCGTTGGAGCCAAACTTTGCCCCTAACACCCAGCGACCCTGCCGTGCGGCGTAAATTCCCACACTGGGGTACCACACCGTGGGTAGATGCTGGGGAATTGCAGCGCATTCCATCAGCTCCTGCTCTGCAAAGGCGGTGATGAGCCGGTACCACAGGTTGATGTGGGTGCTGCCGTCCGGGTTCTGCAGGTGGTCGGGGTCGGCATCGGCACGGAAGTCTGCCGCCGCAAGTGCCTGCAAAGCATCGCTGCCAACGGCCTGCCCAAAGCGGTATTCCCGCGCACCGCACCGCCCGGCAAGGGGACTGCAATCGCCAAAGTTCAGGTAGTAAGGCCCTTCTACATGGACATTGCAGATGTACTCCGCAATATTTTTGATTTTAGGCTCATGGAACAGGGCGCAGAAGGCCTGCGGTGCTGCGGCAGATAAAATTTCAAGGCAGCCCCACAGTGTCAGTCCGGCATGGCGATAATACTGTGCGCCCTCGTTGCAGCAGCCGTCCGCGCCGTAGTCCTTCAAAAAGCAGTCCAGACTATACGCGGCCTGTTTTACCGCTGCGCAGCGCTGTTCCTGCGAGGTGGGCAGTAGAAAAACGGCAAGCAGCACGTTCTGGGTGCACCAGCTCGTCCAGTTGCACATGGCTTCCGCACCGTTTCCCATCCACCAGAAGTGGCCTGTAAAATAGGGCGTCAGGATGCGGGCGTTCAGCTCCCGCTCCATCCGCGCTGCAATGCCCGGCGCGGTGGTATCCAGTTCGTCGTGCAGCAGGTAGCGGGTCAGCGCCAGCAGCGCCCCGGTCTCGGCGGCAAAAAGCTCTACAATAGGCTGCGAAGTGTCCGGCAGGGGCAGCTGCGGGGTGTCCCGCACATAGCTGTTGTGGGCAGGCAGCTGCCATGCGCTTTCCTCGCAGAGCGCCCATACGGTATCCGCAATGGCATCCAGAAAGCGCCCGCTGTGCTCTACGCACTCGGCGCATACCAGTGCGCACAGCCGCGCCCGGCGGGAAAAATAAGCCGCCTCCCATGCGGCACGCTGCCCGGTGCGGGTGAAATCCAGCCAGAGGGAGAGCGGCAGGGGCGCAAGGGGTGTTTGCAGCGCGGCTTCTCCGGCTTTCAAAAAGCGCTGCTTTGCCCGCGGGGGTAAAGCCAGCCATGCGGGGCGCTCTTTGGCAGGGGGAAAGGGGCGGTAGTCGGGAAGAAATTCCGGCAGAAAGGCAAGCTGTTCCTGTATCATAAAAGCCTCCGACTTCAAATACTTTGCTGATATTCCCGCGGGCTGAGCCCGGTGACCTTTTTGAACACCTTGGAAAAATAGAAGGCGCTTTCGTAGCCCAGTTTTTCCGCAATTTCGTAGACCTTCAAATCACCCTGTTCCAGCATCTCCTTGGCCGCAGCAATGCGGGTCTCGGTGATGTACTCCACAAAGCCGCTGTCGCCGTATTTGCCAAACAGCTGACTGAGGTAGTTGGGCGAAAAATTGAACACCGCAGCCACATCTGCCAGCGTCAGCTTTTCCGAAAGGTGATTCTTGATATACTCCTGCACCTGTGCCACTACCTGCATCTTTCCGGCGGTGGCATCGCCCTCGTTGACCTCTACGAACTGGATGGGCTGTTCCACCGTGAGCAGGGGCTGCAGGTGGGCGTTTTCCCGGCAGCAGCGCGCCAGCCCCAGCAGCGAGCCGGTGGGGCGTCCCACCGCCCAGAGCAGCCGTACCGTGAAGTAGTTGTATAGGATCTGGCTGGCGCGTTCCAGCAGCGGGCGCAGCACCGTCCGGTAGCTTTGCGCCTGCTGCGCTGTCAGACAGAACAGCACATTGCCGCGCAGCGCATCTGCGCCGGTCACATAGCAGGGCAGATAGCTTTGCAGAGTGGTCTCCAGCATACGCCCGCAGGAAAAGCTCAGTTTCAGCTGCTGGGCGGGGGTCAGCTCTGTGTTGGCAATGATCTCGCAGCTGGCTACAAGATAGGTGTCGCTTGTAAGCTCCAGCTCCATGTGCTGCAAGGGCTGCTCCAAAGATTGTTCGTCCGGGAACAGCCCGGCGTATAGCCGCACGAAAAACCGCTCCTGATAGCTGCGCACGCTCTCGGCAAGGTTTTCCTGCACCGGTACTTCGCCCAGCAGGGTATGTTCCTTTTTTACCTTTTCGGCGGCCTTGGCAAGGGCGGTCTGCAGGTTCTCGGGGGTCAGGTCTAATTTGACCAAATAATCCACCACCCCGGCACCCATGGCCTGCTTGATGTAATCAAATTCCTCAAAGCTTGTCAGCATAATAAAGGCGGGCAGGGCGCTGCGCTCCCGGCAGGTGCGGGCAAGGGTAAGGCCGTCCATCACCGGCATTTTTACGTCTGCGATGACGATATCCGGCTTTTCCCGCTCGATCAGCTCCAGCGCCAGCTTGCCGTTGCGGGCGGTGCCGCAGACGGTGTAGCCCAGCTTTTCCCATTCCAGCATGCCCTGCAGGCCAATGAGCACCAGCGGCTCGTCATCCACCAGTAATATCCGCAGCATGGCTGTCTCCTTTCTTCTGATAGGGCAGCCGGATGGTGACCTCGGTGCCCACGTCCTCTTCGCTTTCAATGGTCAGGCCATAGCTCTCGCCAAAGGAATACCGGATGCGGCGGTTTACGTTCCACAGGCCGACATGGCGGAACTTTTCAGTCTTTTCGGCTTCCTCGGTGGGCTCGTCCAGAAGGTGCGCCACCAGCTCCGGCGGCATACCCACGCCGTCATCCGTAATGCGCAGCAGCACATCCCCGTTTTCCAGGTCGGTGGAGATATCCAGCAGTACGCTGCCATGGCCGCCCTTGGGCTCTAACCCATGGAAGATGGCATTTTCCACCAGCGGCTGCAGGGTGAACCGGGGAATCAGACAGTCGCAGCACAGGGTCTCGCTTTCAATGCGGGAGACCTCTATCTCTAAGTCGCCGCCGTAACGGTACTGCTGGATGGTAAAGTAATCGTTGAGCAATGCCAGCTCCTCCTGCAGGGGCACCAGCTTCTGGGTACCCTTGGAGATGCTTTTGGTCAGCCGCGCAAAGGCGGTCACCATCTCGGCAATGCCGGGCGCATTCTGGATGGTGGCCATCCAGCGGATGCTGTTGAGGGTATTATAGATAAAGTGCGGGTTTACCTCGTTTTGCAGCATCCGGTATTCCAGCTCCTGCTTGCGGCGCTCGTCCTCCACGCGGCGGGTCATCAGGCTGTCTACGTTTTCGGCAAGCTGGTTGATGCCGCGGCCAATGTCGCCCAGCTCGTTGTTCCACTCCACCGCGCGGTCCGGGGCAAAGTTGCCGCTGCCCACGGTCTCGATGCGCTTTTGCAGCGCCTCCACCGGGCGGGTGATGACCAATTCCAGCCAATACTGTATAAAAAAGCTTAGTCCCCAGATGATGGCTATGCCAAGGGCGATGAGCCACAGGTACACGCCGTAGTGCTGCAAAAAGGTGCTTGCGGGCAAAAGCTGCACCAGCGCCGCGCTGCGGCCGTTCAGCGTAACCTTGACAACATAGTAGCTCTGGCCGTTCAGCTGCACCTTGCCCTGCCACGCGGTCTGCTCGGTCATGCCGTTATTGCTTTCGGTGCGCAGGGTGTAGGCTACCTCCCGCAGCCGGTTTTCGGTCTCGGTCAGGCTGCCATTTTCGATCTGCCACAGGCGGCTGCCCGTCTCCCAGTACAGCGCGCTGCCGTCGGTCAGGCTGTAACCCGCCGCCGGGTCGGTGACGATGGCGGTATCCAGTGCAAGGTAGGTGCTGCCCCGGTGCAGAGTGCCCTTGCCGCAGCGGATAGGCTGACTGATGGCAATGCAATCCGGGTTGCCGGGCAGCAGCGGGTCGGTGGTGAACTGCATCCCGTACCCCTTGGAGAAAAACTGCTTTACGCTGGTGCGGTTGAGCGCCGCCGAGGCGTTCAGCGTGCCGAACTGCAAATGCCGGTCATTCTCGTTGGTAATAAAGAAGCGGAGGATGTGGCTGTACAGGGTGCTGGAATAGTATTTTTCCTGCACAGCTTTGTAGGCGGCAATGGTCTGGGCGCCATTGACATCCTCCTGCGAGATGTACCGCCGCACGGTGCTGTTGATGGAAGCCCAGTTCAAAAGGTCATCGGCGCTGTCCAGACTGGTCTCGATGGAGGTAGCCACCAGCCGCAGGTTGAACTCCGCTGCCTGCAGAGAGTTGGCGCGCACATACTGGTTGGAGAGGATGAACAGTGCTGCGCCCACAGCCAGCGAGGTAAGGAGGGTAAAAAAACGCATTCCCCACATGATCTGCCGCCGCAGCGGGAAACGATGACTGCTTTTCATGACGGAGCCTCCTTTCCGGTAATATTTTGTATTCTTTCCTTTATACAGTACTGATTCCGACGCTGTTTGTCAACGGCTTTTTGCATGAAAATTGTGCGCTTTATACGCTTTTTTCTTGCGGTGAGGATGTAAACTGTGCAAGAAAGCAAGAAAGTGCAGACCCCAGTGTAAGAAAGTGCATCTTTTTCAAAAAGACGCAGAAAAACTGCAACAGTTCCAGAATTTTTTCCATTCCGGTTTTTGCGCCTGTGCGGTATCCTAGTGTCAACAAAAGCAAGCGGCTCCCAAGCACGGGGGACACCGCCGCACGAAACACACACTGCCCTGAAGGAGGACACACTTATGAAAAAGATTTCTCGCCGTTCGTTCCTTACCGCTGCCGCCGCCTGCGGCGCAGCTGCTGCCCTGAGCGCCTGCGGCGGCTCTTCCGCCAGCTCCACGGCTGCTTCCTCCGCTGCCAGTTCCACCGCTGCATCCGCAGCCGCAGGCCCTGTTACCCTGCAGTGGTCGGTGTGGGATAAGGAGTCCACCCCCTAC
>ENA-UPTB01003150-UPTB01003150.1-human-gut-metagenome-genome-assembly--contig:-NODE-3150-length-10199-cov-56.019265_pt1 | contig 10199 bp, 9 predicted proteins | sample MGYA00250046_ERZ773369 | MGnify/ENA primary metagenome ERZ773369 (study PRJEB29103, sample SAMN06111938) | human gut metagenome | biome: human gut; feature: ankylosing spondylitis patient; material...
TAAGTATTAAGTTGTCTGTATGTATAAGCTGTCCCTTTTTCATTAATACCCTCTTGTCACATTATTATCAATTCTCTGTAATTATCACTGGTTCAGTCGTAATCTCCAGCCTGTCATCTTCATATAATGCCTGACATGCTTTATTGACCGTACCTTCACCACAACGTATATCCATAACCACTTTAACGGCCGCTTTCAAACTGGCATTATCATAGAACGTAACTCTTACAATATCTGCTTTAGCCATATCCCACACTATATACTGTCCAGTCAGTCCAGCCTCTGCACATGCCAGCCCCTGCGACATCATCTCAGCATATATTCGGCTCATTCTTGAAAGACGCCATGACTTTTCTCCTCTCCAGTCCGTGTCAACAACGATGAATACCGTCTTATTAATGTTCGTGCTGTACTCTTTAACAATAAAGTCATTCTCTGCAAGTATACTGCTTCTCTTCCAATGGATATTCCTTGGACTGTCTCCATCCCTGTATTCTCTGAGTTCACTGACTTCATCAGATGCACTCTTTACATACACCTCATTCTCTTCATCATAATAAGCATTAGCTCTGTCTGTTTCCATATATCTGTCAGTTGTTTCCTCCGGCATAACAGATACTTTAGTAACTCCTGCAAATTGTTTCTTCTTTCCAAAAAGTCCAAGATAGTCACATATTTCTATGGATTCAACCCCCACACATATATTACCGCAGTAATCCGCAGAAATGTCCGTAATTCCAGCACTCTTTCTTATGCCCTGTTTTATAGGCACATTTATCATGAATTCATCACCCGTATGGCAATACATATATTTTATGGTTATGCTGCCATTAACAAAAGCCAGATTACATGCATTCTTCTTAACTATTCTTATCTTAATCCTGTTTCCCACCTGTACAACATTCTTATTGACCTGCAGGCTAAGCCCCAGGCTGACATCCGATATAGCATACATAATCCATGAAACAAGTGGTATTGCAATCATCAGGACAAGCAATATAAATATCTGGTATTCCACATAAAATATATTAACCCCGAAAACAACTGCCAGGCAGATAAAATACAAAATCCTTCTTTTAAGCATACTGCCACCCTTACTTATTCATCTCTGGAACCGGTACATTTCTTAATATCTCAGTAATCTCTTTTCTGGCTGCCTCCGTACCTGCAGCTCCATTAACATTAGTAACTATTCTGTGTGCAAATGTTTCAACAGCAATATTCTTAATATCTGATGGAAGAACATAATTATTACCGCGAAGAAATGCTTCCGCCTTTGCCATTGCAATTACTGCGATACTTCCTCTCGGTGAAACCCCCTGTATTATATTCTCCCTGCTTCTTGTCTTAGCTGCAATCTTAGCTACATATTCATATATAGAATCATCAACATAGATGCCCGCAACTTCCTCACGAATTCCTTCTATATCACCTTTTTCAAGTACACATGCAGAAAACTGTGTATTCTTCCCATTCTCAAGTCTGCTCTTCATAATTGCTACTTCATCCTCAATCTGTGGATATCCCATAGAAAGCTTTATCATGAATCTGTCGAGCTGTGACTCAGGAAGCTTCTGTGTTCCAATAGAACCAATAGGGTTCTGTGTTGCTATAACTACAAATGGGTCTGGAAGCTCATATGTATTACCATCAACAGTCACCTTAGACTCTTCCATTATCTGCAATAACGCTGACTGTGTCTTAGGTGATGTTCTGTTTATTTCATCAGCAAGAAGCAGGTTGCACATAGCCGCCCCCTGCTTGAATTCAAACTTGCCAGTCTGCCTGTTATACATCGAAAATCCCGTTATATCCGATGGCATAACATCTGGTGTAAACTGTATTCTGTTGTACTTAAGTCCGAGTGCATTTGCAAATGCATGTGCCATTGTTGTTTTACCAACTCCCGGAATATCATCTAATAATACATGTCCCCCTGCGATTATTGCCATATACACCTTGCATATAACATCATCTTTTCCAATGACAGACTTCCTTACCTCTCTTAAAACTGCTTTAGATTTCTTTAAGTAATAATTATTCTCGTTCATTTAATCCCCCAAAAGCACCAATTATTCTGTAGAAAGCGTCAGACTTCCATATACAGTATCCCCACTATAGAACTCAAGAGAATTATTCATAATATAACATGATATCTTTATATTGCTATTAAGACCATTCTTATCAATATATGTCTGAATCACCTGTTTTAATGTATCAGCTGCCGCCTCATCCATTCCATCTAACTGTTTATCATTATACTTAATATCATAAGGAACATCAATATAAAGTACTACATTATTCCTTGTTGCAACATTGTCAGTTCTTACAGAATATGTATATCCATACTCTGTTCTGTTCTCAATATTTATTGTTCCTTCACTCATAACATTAAGTTTCGAATATAACATTTCATAGCTGTTATAATCTTCAATTATCATATCACTTATCTGGCTCTGTTTAACTGTTGCTTCCTCCTCAGTACTCTCATGCATATCTGCCTCTGAACTGCTGGTTGCTAACGGCACGAAACTTGTCTTGCTCTGCTCTCCTCTGCCAACTGTCTGATAATTCTTTACCGCTATAACAAATATAACAATTGCTGCTATTGCTGCTACAGCCCCAATATACTTTCCGACTGGCAGGTGTTGTTTTACTGGTTTCAATTGTACTATCTTATCATTCGTATATGTAGACGACTTATCTTCTGTAGCATCAAACAGTTCAGACTTGTCAAGGATTTCATCTATCTGTATTCTGATTTTTTCCTTATCCGGATACTTAACCTTACTCAAGATAATCCCACTCCTTTCTTACTCTCTTAACCATTGCATAATACCTGCTCTTGACAGTGCTAAGATCAACCCCCTGATTAGCACTTATCTCGCCAAATGTATAACCTTCATACACTTTAAGCCTGAAGGTTTCCCATTCCTTATTCTGGTGATGACCATACATTTTCTCCATCTCCTCATAAGAAAGCTTCCCAAGCACACTCGTCTCCGTGCCAGCCCTCTCATCAGCAGGTTCCTGTATGGTATCATCCATAATCTGTGTAACAATACTCTCATGATACTGTCTGCTCCTGAAATAATCAGTGACCTTATTATCTGCAATCCTTGTAAGCCATGTCTTAAATGACGCCTTCTCTATATTGAAGCCCCCCAGCCCCTTCAACGCTGAAATAAATGTTTCCTGAGTAAGATCCATACTTAACTCCTCATCCTTCAGCTTAATATAAATGTGCTTATACACAGCCTTATAATATTGCGTAACCAGCTCGTCTGCTGCATCTCTGTCATTATTATTCAGGATTCTGCTTATCAAACTAAAATCACGGTTCTTTGACAGCAAACCCATCTACTCACCCCCGGTTGGTATGTACTGACGGAACATAAATCAAAGTCTTATGTCCCGTTCATATCTTTATACGGAATACTTTTCAAAAAAGTTTAAATAATTGTAACATTTTTCAAAAAAATTTGCATAAATTATGCCATTCCGTTTACTGTCTTGTATTTATACAGCATTTCTGCATGATTCTGCTCCTCAATCTGGATATCAGCAAGAATCTTTCTGATGGCTGTGTCAGCAAAATTAAACACATTAGTATTATACTCTCCCGATACAAGTTTTTCAGAGCCAATACTGTCTGTTGCTAAAAATGCATCACTTTCCTTATCCTCTGACTTGCTCATCACATCATATGTTGCCTCAGGCTCATACTCTTTTCCCTCACAGTCGTTGCAGTCACATTCAGGTACTTTTCCCTCAAGAATCTGTCCTAATGTGTCATAATGCTTCTGCTCATTCTTCTCTAATGTAGAGAACAGCTCCTTTAACACAGGATCTTTAGCATCCTGTCCATACTTCTTGTACTTCTTGATACAGGTCTGCTCCTGAGTCTGTAAATCCTTAATCGTAGTCTTTTCTTTTTCATTCAATGCCATAATAAAAAGCCTCCTGATAATTAATACAACCGTATTATTACCAGAAGGCTTAACATTTATTCTTATATGTAATTATTAGAAGTCAACTTCTGTATCATAGTAGCAGCATGTAAGAAGCTTCTCCATCTCTTCCTGACTTGGCTGACGTGGATTAGAACCTGTACATGCATCAAGGATAGCATTGGCTGCGATGTCGTGTAACTTAGCCTTGAATTCTTCCTCTGATACAAATCCTGTCTCTGCTGGGAGACCACCCTCACCATAATTCTTGATGCAGTGAGGAATATTAAGGTCATCATTCATCTTTCTTAACATAGCGATAAGATTGTCAATCTTCTCATCCTGTGTATTGCCACCAAGATGTAAGAAATCAGCGATAAATGCATATCTCTTAGCTGCTGTCTCATCCTTGGCATTGAACTTGATAACCTTAGGAAGATACATAGCATTAGCTGCACCATGGATAATATGTCCACCTTCAAATGCTGCACCAGTCTTATGTGCCATTGAATGAACGATACCAAGTAATGCATTAGAGAATGCCATACCTGCAAGACACTGTGCATTATGCATTGAATCTCTTGCTGCCATATCTCCGTTGTATGATTTAACGAGGTTAGCCTGAATCATCTCCATAGCATGAAGTGCCAGTGGATCTGTGTAATCACAGTTAGCAGTTGATACATAAGCCTCAATTGCATGTGTCATGGCGTCCATACCTGTATGTGCTACAAGCTTAACCGGCATAGTCTCTGCAAGCTCAGGATCAACAATAGCAACATCAGGAGTAATCTCGAAATCTGCTATAGGATACTTAATACCTTTCTCATAATCTGTAATAATAGAGAATGCTGTTACCTCTGTAGCTGTTCCTGATGTAGATGAAACTGCACAGAAATGAGCTTTCTTACGAAGCTTAGGAAGACCGAATACCTTGCACATATCTTCAAATGTTGTATCAGGATATTCATACTTAATCCACATTGCCTTAGCAGCATCAATAGGAGAACCGCCGCCGATAGCAACAATCCAGTCTGGCTCGAACTCTGTCATAACAGCAGCACCCTTCATAACAGTCTCAACTGATGGATCAGACTCGATACCCTCGAAAAGCTTAACTTCCATTCCTGCTTCCTTGAGGTAATCCTCTGCTTTCTGAAGGAAACCGTTACGCTTCATAGAGCCGCCACCAACGCAGATGATAGCTTTCTTTCCTTCAAGTGTCTTGAGGGCTTCCAAAGAACCCTTTCCATGATACAAATCTCTTGGTAAAGTAAATCGAACCATAATAAAACCTCCGTACATAAATATTTGATTGTTAAATTATAAACAAACCCTATGCTCTTATTATATGCTTGCCCGTATAATAATTCAAGTAAATTTTATTATAATTTTTTGTAAATATTCCATGAACATTTATATATTTTTATTATCACTTACAATCCTGCCATCACTGATAGTAATTATCTTGTCAGCTAAAAGACCTACTATTTCATCTCATTTAGCAGCATTAGTAGGCTTTTTACCAACTTATGCACTGGTTTCATATGCTATTTGACACTGCCAAAATGCGAAAAGCATTTCAAAAAAGTTTTTATTTTCAACTACAAGTTTCTCTCAAACAACACATAATTGTCTGCTGTTCCAGTCTGAATCTTATAATAACAAGTCTCCTCTGTTCCATCATCATATATAACTTCTGCCTCTATAAGTATGGCGTTAAGCATGTCATTTCTTTCCTTGCGTACCGTATCTGGTGATTGTTTATTCATATACCATGAGTATGTACTTGTTGGAAATTCCATATACAATATTAAATCCAGTTCTTCCTGCTCTGCTCCCGATATCTTTTTACTTTGCGTCTTAATAACCTTTTTATCAAGGAATTCCTTAAGCTGCACCTCTCTCTTTTCAAACTGCACACGTGCATTATACGCAGTGTATTCTATAAACTTTACAGACTCTTTATCATACAGCACTGGCCACGAAAATCCCATTATATAAAGATATGATGTATCTGTGTCATGTACATCCTGTTCTACAGACCTGCTGTTTATCTTGAATTCACCCACTTGTTCCCAATCTTCATATGTATCTTCTTTTTCAGGATACTCCACCTCCTGTCTGGCTAAATGGCTGCTTTCACTTGCTGTCTTGTCACTCCCCTGTACTTCTTTATTCTTACATCCAGCTGATACACAGCCACATATAATCATCATCATTATTACAAACTGTTTAAATCTCATACATCCCCCTCACATAATAATACATAATATAGCAGTATTAATAACTATAATCAGAGGTATTCCTTTCCCCGAATTCTTTTTAAAAATGTGCCTTGAAGCGAATACTGTTTCAAGTCCGACTGCTACTGCGAATAGTATCTCCTCTGCCATCAGAATAAGCATATACTGGCTTATCGTTATATTCCTGAATACCTTTGCTGTATTCATATAAGTAAGGCTTATAAGCGGTGCATTAATATATGGCATACCATAAGCCTTATACATTATTATCATTTCGATTATATACAGTAAAAATGCACTTACCCCCACCAATATGCATACAGCAGCTGCCTTAACTGTATGTTCCCATCTTCTCCCTTTCTTAGACGAGCCAATAAGCATATTCATTCCGTTCTTATATTCCACTGAGTTTTCAGTCTCTGCAATAAGAACAACTCCAAATCCTAGTATAATATATATAAGCAGTTTTCTCGTTGCTCCTTTACTGCCAAATATCTGGTCGTATCCCCGTTGTGACATAACATACGCATCTATTCCGTACTGCTCTTTTATCTGTGAAACATATTCAATCTGCTGCATATATTCGCTCATGTTATCAAGCAGTCTCTCAGCATCCATGAGGTTGTACACATATCTGCTTACATCATCCTCACTAAGTTCTCCCCGCTCATACTGTTCTCTTGCAGTATCCAGCTTTGCCTGTGCCTCATAAACATCATTTTGTCTCTGCTCTATAAGACTGGTAAATCCACTGTAATCCCTGCCACCATACTGCTGATAATATTCATCACGCTTTTTTTCATCTTCAGAATATGCTATTTTCTGGTTATTACATATAAATATTGTTATAAACACAACAACACATATTACAATCCAGCCTCTTGCTGTTATTAAAAATTTGTACATTTCTTTCCAGAAATGCGGAAATCTGTCCAAAACCCTTTGAACTCCATGTCCGATTTTTTCAATCATTTTTCCTATAAAGCCGGCGGTTCTTCCCGGACGGATAACCTTTCCAAGTAGCGCAAGAAATATTGCTGATATTACAGCTATACTAATACACACCATGCACAGCACATTTATCATACGCACAGGAACACCTGCTATCATGATATTATCATACTTCCTAAGTATGCTGCTTACATTCATCACATTTATTATATTAATCTTCTTGAAAATTCTTAATCTGCCCTGCATTGATATATTCTGGTATGCAAATGCTTCCGCTCCTGCAATTATACCCACCATCACAATCGAACTAATTCTTTTCCTGCATAACGCAAATATGAGTGATATAACAAGCACTATTGCAATAACTATCAAAGATATAATCATATATCTTATAAAAAGATATGTCATTACGCTTATCGGATAAGTAAAATTATTATACCCTTTCAGACACTGTACAGGTGCTGTAAGGGAATCCCAGCCACCATACACCACAAGCATAGAGACAAGACCGCATAACTGCATAATCAGTGATACAAATAAAGCACCCAATCCGACTGCTGCAGTATCCTTAACTGCAAGTCTCATTCTTCCATTGACAGCAGTATAGATAATCTGCCACATTCCATTATCCCTGTATTCGTAAATGTTATAAATAATATATATCATCAACGCAAGAACGATATAGATAGAAATATCATTCTTCAGAAACTGCTCAACTGCCCTGCTGTTTAATTCCCTAACCTGTACATTTTCAATCCTTTTATAATCATTTTCCGTTTTATTGATATTGGCTATTGATTCTGATGTACCGAACACACTGAATTTTTTCATATTCGAGGCATTTGTAATAACTGCTTTAACACTTTCTGTATATCCATCAATATAATCAGACTTTTCCTTGTATTCCTTTGCAAGTCTCTTAAATATTCTTCTATCATCCTGTGCCAGTTCGTCAGCATGCTGCTGTATCTGTTCATCTGTATGCCCATTAATCAGCCAGTTGTACTCTCTTACTTTAATCTTATAATTATCTATTCCACAGTCTGAAAAGTCCCCTGCAAAAACAGCCACGACACATATACATGCCGCAGCCAGAATTAGCAATATTGTTTTTCTATTAAGCAGTCTCCCCAGTTCTTTCATCTACCTAAGTTCCTTAATATCCCCTTTTTCAATGTTACTCTTATCAATATATACAATTTTGTTATTCACAAATGAGAACATAAACATTCTCCTGCTATCCCCATGCATAATTGAAAATATCTTTTCCTCGTCTGGAATCGTTCTCTTTGCTGCAAGCTTTCCATCTCTGTCTAACTGATATAATGTATAATCAAGTGAACTGCTCTGTTTGTTAAAATACATTGCCATATTCTTATATCCTTCATCATCCATCCAGATATAATTTCCGTCAAATGTTATATAAAAATATCCTGTATCATTATCACTTTTATATATGCTTTCTGACTTGCCGCTGCCAAGATCATATTCATATATCGTTCCATCTCCAAGACCGCTGTAATACAGCTTGTTATTGTCTGCATCTATACAGTAACTATACACATTCTTGTCAAGCAGACATTCAGTATCTTCCCCTGTAATTCTGAATATTCCTTTTCCTTCCAATGAATATAATCCCTTATCATCTTTTGAAACAGATGTCTTTAAAAAAAATGTGTCACTGCCATATGTTTTAAGCGAATTAATTCCTATACCATATCCCGTTTCTTCATATATTTTATTGCTCGAACCCGTATCAAGATTAAATCTGTACAGCCTTACTGTTACATTACCTTCTATATCTCCCGTTATCTCTTGAGATACATATGCATATCCATCATTGAAGCACATTGACACACTATCCTGTCCACTCAGGACGCATATGCTTCCAAGGTCTGTTCTCTGTGTTCCGTCAGCACTTATCTGTACAAGATTTCCCTTGGAACTTATCATATATATGTACGAATTATAGTAATACAACTCACTTTTAAACTCACTTCCTGAAATATATGCCATGCACTCTTCTCCATCATGCCCACATTGTGGTTTATTACATAACACAATGCTTTCTTCCGACTTATCATCATAAAACATAAGATTATCATCTGATGCGCTACATTTATCAAGATAATAATATCCTGTGTCACATCTTGCCACCGTATGCATGCTTTCAGAAAAGTATGACTGCGTATTATCAAGCTTATCGCTTCCCACGGTTATCGTATTACCTGTTTTCCCCTTACATGACACAATCAAAACTGACATTACAACCATTAATCCTGCTGCTATTCTTCTCATTGTAATCCCCCCGAATCTACAATATTGGTATCTCTTATTTATATACGGATTTTCTTTCAAAAAAGTTTTAATTATCCCCAACAATCTTCCCATCGCTTATAGTAATTATCCTGTCCGTCACCTTCGCAATCCCTTCGTCATGCGTAACGATTATAACAGTCTTTCCAGACTTATTAATCTCCTTAAGAAGCTCCAGCACCTCCCGTCCTGTCTTCTGGTCGAGTGCTCCTGTCGGTTCATCAGCAAGTATGATATCTGCATTAGTCACTAACGCCCTTGCTATCGCAACTCTCTGCTGCTGTCCTCCCGACATCTTTCCCGGCAGCTTATTTCTTTCCGACAGTATTCCAAGATGTTCCATCTGCTTTAATATAATCCTTTTCCTGTCCTTTCGCTTTACATTGGCTGCAAGAAGCGGAAGCTCTATATTCTCATACGCAGTATAGTAATCCATCAATGCAAAATGCTGGAACACATACCCGATCTTTTCCTTACGCAGCTTATGTACCTGTGAACGGCTTGCCGCTGTCACCTCAGTATCATCAAGAAAATACTTTCCTGCTGTAGGTGTATCCATGCAGCCTATAATCTTAAGAAGTGTACTCTTTCCACTTCCTGACGCTCCCATAACCGAAATGAATTCGCCGTCCTCTATCTTAAGCCTTACATCATCAAGCGCCTTAGTATCATCAACCTTTTCATTGTATATCTTTGTAATATTCTCTAATCTTATCATTTAATAATCCCCCATTAA
>ENA-UPTB01003151-UPTB01003151.1-human-gut-metagenome-genome-assembly--contig:-NODE-3151-length-10196-cov-80.258326_pt1 | contig 10196 bp, 6 predicted proteins | sample MGYA00250046_ERZ773369 | MGnify/ENA primary metagenome ERZ773369 (study PRJEB29103, sample SAMN06111938) | human gut metagenome | biome: human gut; feature: ankylosing spondylitis patient; material...
GCTGTACATCGCCCACACCCAGGCCGCCATTGACGCCCTGAACGCATAAAAAGGATCAAAAAGGGGCTTCGAAGCGATTGTGCACCGCTTCGGAGCCTTTTCCAGATGGAGGTACTTCCCAATGAAAAGAACACTGACACTGATACTGACCGTGCTGATGCTCTGCACGCTGCTTTTCGGCTGCGGGCAGAAGAGCGGGGACGGCGATCCGCAGGACACGAACACCGAGCCCGCGCTTGCCGACGGCGTTTACACCGCGGATTTCAGCACCGACAGCAGCATGTTCCACGTGAACGAGGCATGCAAGGGCAAGGGGACGCTGACGGTCGAAAACGGCCAGATGACGATCCACATCAGCCTGCCGTCCAAGAGCATTCTGAACCTCTTCTGCGGCACGGCGGAGGACGCGCGGAAGGACGGCGCGGCGCTCTTGCAGCCCACGACCGACACCGTCACCTATTCCGACGGCCTGAGCGAGGAGGTCAATGGCTTTGATATCCCCGTGCCCGCGCTGGACGAGGAGTTCGACGTCGCCATCATCGGCACGAAGGGCAAGTGGTACGACCACAAGGTCTCCGTGACGAACGCCGTTGTGAAGGAAGACGACACCGCCGCGCCCGCCGAGACGCTGGCCGACGGCACCTACACGATCGCCGTGACGCTCGAGGGCGGCAGCGGCAAGGCGAACATCCAGTCGCCCTGTACGCTGACGGTCGCGGACGGCAAAATGACCGCCACCATCGTCTGGAGCAGCAGCCACTATGACTATATGCTCGTGGACGGCGAGCGCTGCGACGTGCTCTCGACCGAGAACGGCTCGACGTTTGAGATCCCCGTCGCCGCGCTGGATACGCCGCTTGCCGTGGTCGGCGATACCACCGCCATGAGCACGCCGCACGAGATCGACTACACGCTGACGTTCGACGCCTCGAGTGCCGAGGTGAACAGATGAGACGCCTGCCGCGCGCGCTTCTCACGCTGTTGGCCGTGCTGACGCTCTGCGCCTGCGGGGACAAAGCGCAGGACGGTTCGAACGGCGAAGACGCGGCGGTCGCGTGGGATGCTCTGTCGTTTGACAAGTCCATGCCGCTTGACTACGCCGCGCAGTTTTCCGTTTCCTACGCGGGTGACGAGTACAAGTGCATCACCATCGGGCAGGATCAGGAATTCCTGCTCGTGGCGGAGGGCGCGGCCGTGCCCGGCGGCGTGCCGGAGGGCGTGACAGTTTTGCAGCAGCCGCTTGATGAAATTTATCTGGTCGCCAGCGCGGCGATGGACAGCTTTGCCCAGCTGGACGCGGTCGACTGCATCCGCTTCAGTGGACGCAAGGAGTCGGACTGGTATATCGAGCAGGCGAAGGAGGCCATGAGCGCGGGTGACATGCTTTACGCGGGCAAATACTCCGAGCCTGATTACGAGCTTATCTTGTCGCAGGGCTGCGATCTCTGCCGGACGTGGCGCGTCGTGCAACAAGTCGAGTCCAAAGTTGTTCTGCACGTAAGGCAAACGCAACAGGCCTAATATGGTGGGCGCCACATCTACCTGGCCCGCAAACTGTGTGCGCTCGGCGGGCTTGAGCCACGAGGCATGGAATATGAGCGGAATGTGGTTAAACGACTCCGGCAGTTCGGCATCGGTCTGACCCAGCAACTTGCCATGGTCGCCAAGGAACACAAACAGCGTGTTGCGCGCCCAAGGCTCCTTGCTCACAGCCTGCATAAACTGCCCTATGCAGTGGTCGGCATAACGCACTATCTGCTGCTCGGGAGCAAGTCCTGGTGTCTGAAACTCGGCCGGCACCACAAAGGGCGGGTGGTTGCTGATGGTGAGCAGCGTGGCAAAGAATGGCTTGCCACTGGCCGCATGACGGCGCAACACTGGCAGGGCGTAGCTGAACAAATAGTCGTCGGGCACACCAAAGTGGTTCACCACACGGTTTTTGGGATAGTTCTCTTGAGCATATATCTCGTCATAGCCGTTGGTGCGGAAAAAGGCGTTCATGTTGTCGTACTGGCTCTCGTGTGTCATAAAGAACATGGTGCTGTAGCCAGCCTGTTTCAAGGTGTTGGGCAACCCCGTGTAACAAGGTATGCTCGAGCCTTTCATGGCATTGCGGAACATGATGGACGGAAAGGAGTAAAGCGTGGCATAAAGGCCGTGGTTGGTGTGGTTGCCGGCCGAATAGCAGTTGGCAAAACTCAGTGAGTGGCTGTACAGCGAGTCAAGACAGGGGGTGAGGCCGGCCTTGCAGCCAAAGCGGCCCATCAGTTTGGCCGACATCGACTCCATGAGCACCACCACCACATTGCGGCGCACGGGCTGGCTGTCGGGCTCCACCCGCCGCGCTATGGGCGATATGCCCTTGATGCCTGTGCGTCCATAGTACTGCTGCACCAGGCGTATGGCCTCAGCATCGGGCATGAGGTGCAGGGTGCGGTTTTCAGGACGCAGGTCGTCGAGCGTGCTGTTGAGCAGGCAAAACATGGGGTTGACGCCCACATTGTTGAGCACCGGGCTGCTGCAAAAGTAGGCTGCGCTCACCTTGATGGGATTGTAGCCCAAACGGCCGCGAATGCCCAGGAAGCAGGCGCCGCACAGGGCCAGGCCAACCAGCAGTTTGCCACCAGCGGAAAGCCACCACCGCACACTTTTCAAGTCATACGCGGTGGGGGGCACAACCTCGGGCCAATGCTTGAGCGCACGGCGTCGCATATACCACAAAAAGACCGAAAACAGGGCGGTGGCCACCACAAACAGGGCTATGTACAGATAGTATGAAGGCTCGCCAAATATCATGCCAAGGGTGGTGCCGCCATAGCCGGCCCAGTTCCATATTGAGGCGTTGAGCGCCTTTGAGAAGTAAACAAAGTAGGGTATGTTGCCGGCTGTGGCCATGAACACCAGCGTGTACCACACACCAAACCACACGCCCGCGGCACGCAGCATCCATTTGCGCACAAGGCCAAAGGCATCGGCCACGCACCCCACCACAAGGGGCAGGGCCATGATGTAGCAGGCTATCACATTGTCAAACCACAGACCGCGCACAAAGGCGGTGGCCACAAGGGCGGGCTGACCGGCTACGTCGGGGGTGAGCATGTGGCTGACCGACAAATAAAAGCACACGCGCATGAGCGTGAGCAGCACAAGGGCCGCAAGGTGTATGCCCAACAGGTAGGCTATGGGCTTGATAAAGTATTTCACAGGGATTTTGTTTTAGTATGGGATACGGGGGAGTGGTTGACGGGTAAGTTTGCCAAGTTTCTTGTCATTCTTACTTTAACATCATAAAGTGCAGGGCATACTTACTTGTCAACCCGTCACCCCGTCAACCAATAATCAGCGAGTGTCACGCATCAGGCTCGCCGCTCAATATTTTGTGCATCTGATGAGGGGTGCCAAACATCTTGACAGCCTGTTGCACATCTTTGTCATTCTTGAGGTCGTGCTCCTCGCGTCCGGCCTCATAGTAAAAGTGCTCGATGATGGCCCCCTCCACTATGCCACGTATCTCGCGCTCCCAACGCTTAAAGTCGTAGTCCTCGTTGTGTGTGAGTTTGCTCTCGAGCGCATCAAGTTCAGCCTTGGCCTCGGTTTCGTAGCCCTCGAAGCGTGCCATCTTGCGCAGGGTCGACAGCAGTTTGAGGCTCTGACGGTCGTAGCTGAAGTTGTGCTTTTTCATGTAGGCACAAAAGTCAGCATACTCCTCGTCGGTGAGCTTGAACTTTGTGGGGCCGGCTATGTTGGCATGGGCGGCGCGGTACTGCACACAGTAGTCGAAGAGCTGGGTGCTCTCCTGCAGGTAGATGAGCAGGTTGGGCACACTGTCGGCCGGGGTTATTACATCGGGCGTGATGCCGCCACCGTCGCGCACAATGCGTCCGGCAGCAGTACGGAACTCGTGCGCCAGCGAGTCGGGCAGGTGCACGGGCAACCCGTCCTCAAACTTGTAAGCCTGCACACAGCGGCCCGAGGGTATGTAGTACTTGCCCGTGGTGAGCTTGAGTATGCCCTTGTAGGGCAGTTCGCGGCTTTGCTGCACAAGGCCCTTGCCATAGGTGCGGCGGCCCATGATGAGGGCGCGGTCGTAGTCCTGCAAGGCGCCGCTCGTAATTTCGGCTGCCGAGGCCGAGCCCTCGTTGGTGAGCACTATGATGGGCAGGTCGGTATCTTGTGCGTCGAGGGTGGTCTTGTAGGTGTGGTTGAGCTCCTTCACCTTGCTGCGTGTGGTCACCACCTCGCGACCTCGGGGTATGAACAGGTTGACGGTCTTGACAGCCTCCTCGAGCACCCCGCCGGGGTTGTTGCGCAAGTCGAGCACAAGGCGACGGGCGCCCCGCTGCTTGAGGTCGACCAGGGCACGGCGTATTTCGTTTGACGTGCCGTCGATAAACTGCGACAGGCGTATGTAGCCCACACTGTCGGCCACCATGGCGGCAAGTGTCACACTGGGGCGCGTGATGTTGCGCCGCGTAATTTTGTATGTGTACGTACGGCCGGTGGTGGGGCGGCGCACCTTGAGTTCGAAGGTGGTGCCCGGCTCGCCGCGCAGCTGGTTGGTCACACTGTTGGCGTAGTCGGTCTGCGCTTTTTTGTCGGCCGAGGTGCAGGGGTCGAGCTGCTTGCCGTCAATAGCCATTATTATGTCGCCTGGCAATATGCCCACCTGGTCGGCCGGCATGCCGGCAAAGGGTTGGGCCACGATGCAGCGCTTGAGGTCGGGACGGAAGGTGGTGAGGGCGCCTATGCCCACATACTTACCTGTGGTGAGCTGGCGCAGGTCGGCGGAATTGTTCTCGGCATAATACTCGGTGTAGGGGTCGAGCATTTCGAGCATGTAGTTGGCGGCATTGTCAATGTTCTTGGCCGCATCGAGGGTGTCGACATAGTAAAGGTCGAGGTCGCGGTACAGGGCATTGAATATGTCGAGGTTCTTGGCCACCTCAAAGTTGTGGTTCGAGGTGGCGGTTTGTGCGCTGGCGGCCATGGTCATGGCTGCAAGGCAAATGGTGATGATGCAACGTATCTTGTTCATTGCGTAATGGTTGGTGTTTTCTGTGGGTAGTGTGTGGCACCTTGCAGGCAGGGTGCCGTTTTATTTTGCGCCATGTGGCGCCGGGAGGGGGTGATAAAGGCGGAGGCCACGCCAGCGGACTGGTCGTTGCCGACAAGCAACATGACATTAACGCCTTGCCACCTCCTGTATGTAGTGCGCCGCATTAACGGGCTGATTGGAGCTTTTTTGTAAATAGATTTCGCTGATTTTCAGAGCGTTTCCTACCTGCGCATGGGCGTTTGTATGGGCATTTCCAACACCCCGTATTCGCTTCATCGTAATTTTTTTTGAAAATTTCTGTGCAAAGATATAGCTTATTTCAAAATTATACCTTACCTTTGCACCGCAATTCGGCAAAAAGTGGTAAGTTTTTATTACACACTGCTTCAGTAGCTCAGTTGGTTAGAGCACCTGACTGTTAATCAGGGGGTCGTTGGTTCAAGCCCATCCTGAAGCGCACTTAGTAGAATTTATCACAGCCGTATTGTTAGGCTTCAGTAGCTCAGTTGGTTAGAGCACCTGACTGTTAATCAGGGGGTCGTTGGTTCAAGCCCATCCTGAAGCGCATCTTTCAATCTCTTTCGGGCCCTTGCAATGATTTATTGCAAGGGCCTCTTCTTTTTGTACGATTTGTGCACCCCTGGGGGCTTTTATTGAAAATGTGCGGACTTGGCACAACCGCCTTTTATTCGTATCTTCGCAAACACAACCGCTTTATACTCTGAAATTATGAAATTTCCCATTGGCATACAAGACTTTAAGAGCATCATCAAAGATGGATATCTCTACATAGACAAGACCGACTTGGTTTACCAGCTCGTGAAAGGCGGAAAGACCTACTTTCTGAGTCGCCCGAGGCGATTTGGCAAGAGCCTGCTTGTGTCGACGCTCGAATACTACTTTAAGGGGGAGCGCGAACTGTTCATGGGGCTGGCCATCGATGCGCTCGAAAAGGACTGGGAAAGTTACCCGGTGTTTCATGTGGACTTTAACGGCACGAACTTTGAGGACGGCATGACACTGGCCAACAAGGTGGAGGATTATGTGACCGAGTGGGAAGCGCAATATAACTTTGCCGCCAACAAGCAGTTGGGCGCAGGCGACCGCTTTGCGCAGCTGCTGGCACATGTGCACAAAACCACGGGCAAACGCTGCGTGGTGCTGATTGACGAGTACGACAAGCCGCTGCTCGACGTGATGGACACGGGGCTTAAAGTGAAGGTAAACGGCGAGGAGCGCCTCATCGAGGACTACAACCGCAGCATTCTCAAAGGCTTCTACTCCACCTTCAAGGCAGCTGACGCGCATCTGCAGTTTGTGCTGCTCACGGGCGTGACCAAGTTCTCGCAGGTGAGCGTGTTCAGCGGCTTTAACCAGCCCGACGACATCAGCATGAGTGCCGCTTTCCAGGCCTTGTGCGGCATCACGCAGCACGAATTGGACAACTGCCTGGGCGGCGAGGTGGCCGAGATGGCCAAAGAATATAACGTGTCGGCTGAGGAGATGGCGCTCAAACTGAAGGACCGCTACGACGGCTACCACTTTAACAGCAAGATGCTCGACATTTACAACCCCTTCAGCCTGCTCTCTGCATTGAAAAACAGGGAACTGAAGGATTACTGGTTCCGCACGGGCACGCCCACTTACCTCATACGCCTGCTGGCACACAACCACGAGAACCTTAACGACCTGACGGGACGATACTATGCCGCGGCCGACTTTGTGGACTACAAGGCCGATGTGGAGCGCCCGCTGCCCATGATTTATCAGAGTGGCTACCTCACTGTAAAGGGATATGACGAACTGACGGAGACGTTCCTGCTCGACCTGCCAAACAACGAGGTGAAACGCGGCTTTATCACCGCACTGGCCAACAATTACCTTAATACGCCCACTCCCGTCACGACCGAACTGACGGGCATGATTCACTCGTTGGCCAAGGGCGACCTCAACTTGCTGCACAAGCAGCTCACGGCATTCTTTGCGAGCATTCCCTACTCGATGCGGCGCAAGGAGAATGAGCGCGAAAGGGAGCGCTACTTTCACTACACTTTCTACCTGATGTTCAGACTGATGAGCACCTACCTTGTACTGACTGAAAAACAACAGAGTGAGGGACGCGCCGACTGCATTATCGAAACACCCGAACACGTGTACATATTTGAGTTCAAACTGGACGGCACAGCAGCCGAGGCCCTGGCACAAATTGAGACCTGTGGCTACAACCGCCCCTATGCTGCCGACAAGCGCCACCTGCACAAGGTGGGGGCAAGCTTTTCGTCGCAAACGGGCACCATCGAGGAGTGGCTGGTGGAGGACTGACGCATGGTGAACCGTTTTGAACCGATAAACCTATAATCTCTGAAATTATGAAATTTCCCATTGGCATACAAGACTTTAAGAGTATCATCAAAGATGGATATCTTTATATAGACAAGACCGACTTGGTTTACCAGCTCGTGAAAGGCGGAAAGACCTACTTTCTGAGTCGCCCGAGGCGATTTGGCAAGAGCCTGCTTGTGTCGACGCTCGAATACTACTTTAAGGGGGAGCGCGAACTGTTCATGGGGCTGGCCATCGATGCGCTCGAAAAGGACTGGGAAAGTTACCCGGTGTTTCATGTGGACTTTAACGGCACGAACTTTGAGGACGGCATGACACTGGCCAACAAGGTGGAGGATTATGTGACCGAGTGGGAAGCGCAATATAACTTTGCCGCCAACAAGCAGTTGGGCGCAGGCGACCGCTTTGCGCAGCTGCTGGCACATGTGCACAAAACCACGGGCAAACGCTGCGTGGTGCTGATTGACGAGTACGACAAGCCGCTGCTCGACGTGATGGACACGGGGCTTAAAGTGAAGGTAAACGGCGAGGAGCGCCTCATCGAGGACTACAACCGCAGCATTCTCAAAGGCTTCTACTCCACCTTCAAGGCAGCTGACGCGCATCTGCAGTTTGTGCTGCTCACGGGCGTGACCAAGTTCTCGCAGGTGAGCGTGTTCAGCGGCTTTAACCAGCCAATGGACATCAGCATGAACCGCCAGTACGATGCCATTTGCGGCATCACCAAGGACGAACTGATAACGCAGCTCGACGAGCCGGTGACCAACATGGCACTGGCCATGGGGCTGGACAAGGAGGAGATGATCGAACGCCTGGTCAAGCAATACGACGGCTACCACTTCAGCCGGGGCATGGTGGACATGTTCAACCCTTTCAGCGTGCTCAATGCGCTGAACGAGCAAGAACTGAGAAGCTACTGGTTTGCCACGGGCACACCAACCTACCTCATCAGACTGCTCAAGCATAACCACGAGAACCTTAACGACCTGACAGGGCACTACTACCGGCCGGCCGACTTTGTGGACTACAAGGCGGACATCGAGAACCCGCTGGCCATGATTTACCAAAGCGGCTACCTCACCATCAAAAGCTACAACCCGAGGTTTGGCACCTACATGCTCGACTTGCCGAACAACGAGGTGAAGGAGGGATTTGTGAGTCTGCTGGCCAACAGCTATCTGCAAATCAGACGCGACACGGCTACCACGGCCATGGACTGGGTAACGACGCTCGAAAGTGGCGACCTCAACTTGCTGCACAAGCAGCTCACGGCATTTTTTGCGAGCATTCCCTACTCGATGCGGCGCAAGGAGAATGAGCGCGAAAGGGAGCGTTACTTTCACTACACTTTCTACCTGATGTTCAGACTGATGAGCACCTACCTTGTGCTGACTGAAAAACAGCAGAGCGAGGGACGCGCCGACTGCATTATCGAAACACCCGAACACGTGTACATATTTGAGTTCAAGCTGGACGGCACCGCAGCCGAGGCCCTGGCACAAATTGAGACCTGTGGCTACGGCCGCCCCTATGCTGCCGACAAGCGCCACCTGCACAAGGTGGGGGCAAACTTTTCGTCGCAAACGGGCACCATCGAGGAATGGCTGGTGGAGGACTGACGCGACACCTCAAAGTTTCGTCTATCGAGCTGTTAAGCAGGCATACAAAATTATCTGCATATTCTTTAATAATAGATTTAACCTTATTGTTAAGGCTATTTCCATGTTCAGATAACATTCCAAATACATTGATATTTTTATCCATAAAATGATTTATTTCAGTTAATAAATCATCTTCCCCATTGCTGGAAATTTCCGATATACTATTAACTTTATTAATAAGCGTGCTGAAATCCCAAATATTCTTTTTGTCAAAATTAACTTCATCTATACACACATACCCCTGATTATTCTCACCCTTATATTTTCTCTGCATGGTTGCGTCTTGCTTCATTACCATAAAATATAATGTATAATCATTTAAATTCACATTCTCCGCCAATTTAGACCTAATTTTCTTTTCATCGTCTTGCACTTTAGAAGTATATGTCGACGGATCTAATTTTTTTTGCACTCTTATTTCTCTAAGTTTCTCCGTCCACTCTGAGTATTCAAATACCTTATGCTTAATAGTATTAAGTGTTCGTATTATTTTTTCTGGTGTATCCGTAACTGTTACCTGTATAATTATTTTTTTATTTTCGCTGATCAAGTCATATCCCGAATTATTATATGTGACATTATTTGCATTTTTTAAATCCATATTATAAAGAATATTCAGCAAATCACACATAAATTGTTCTGCACTAATATTTATATCATGCATATTCAAATTTCCTGTATAATAAATGTATGCAGTGAGTACGCTCATTCCCATTATAAATCTTTTTATCACGTTCTCTCGCCTTATCATTACTGCTTCTCCTCATAATTCATTTGTAGATTATTCAATTAGTGTCTGCTGATTTTGAACCGAAAACAGTTTTCTAAAGAAAATTTGCATAAGCACAATATTTGGATTATAAGACAAAGTATGCAGGCATATTAGTAGCTAATGCGTTATAACTCACATCTCAAATACCAACTTATTATAATTTCCCTCTTCTGCTAATGCCCTAACCTTGTTCCATATCACAGTAGAAATATTCATTTCCCTTGTTAAGGCTACTGCCAACTCCTGTACTGTCATTAACACTATATTAACTTTTCTACCATTACATAATGTTTCAACTGCATCATTGCTATAGCCAGCAAAACTAATAAATAGCCCTCTTGTAAAGCCTGATTTTGAAGATACC
>ENA-UPTB01003152-UPTB01003152.1-human-gut-metagenome-genome-assembly--contig:-NODE-3152-length-10194-cov-30.779777_pt1 | contig 10194 bp, 7 predicted proteins | sample MGYA00250046_ERZ773369 | MGnify/ENA primary metagenome ERZ773369 (study PRJEB29103, sample SAMN06111938) | human gut metagenome | biome: human gut; feature: ankylosing spondylitis patient; material...
CCGCCAAGGGTCAGCTCGGTGTCGGCAATGCCCAGCAGGCCGCTGACGTACTGCTCCCGCTGGGCGCGCAGGGCCAGCAGCTGGAGGTGTGCGTCGGCCTGTTCGCCGGTCTCCACACCCTCGGCCCGCCAGACCTTCAATTCGTGGCTGACGGCACCCATCGTCCGCTTGCCCCGGCTGGCCACATAAGCCACACAGAGCATGACGGTCTCGGGTGCAAAGGCCTCCTGCACATAGAAATTCACCAGCTTTTCCATTTCGGGGTGGGTCAGCGGGCGGGCAAAGCTGGTCTGGGCGCAGTCGATGAGGGAGGAAATCATGGGGTCGGTGCGGCTGGCCGCTGCGATCTCGCTCCAGGTCATGGGGGCAGGGGCTGTGGGCTCCTCGCCCGGGGCGGCGTTCTCCTCATACCGTTCCAGCAGACCTGCACCGGCCCAGAAGGACAGGGCACTCTCGGCGGTCATCTTGCTGCGGAGCTTTAAGTCGGCGCAGAGCTTCTCCGGGTCAGTGATGCCGGTGGCCAGCACATACAGAGCAACCCGGACGTTATATTCCTCCGCAATGCCCAGCTTGGAAAAGACCAGCTGCGGCACCGGGATGGTGTCACCCTTGAATTCTTTCAGTCGATAGATCATGGTGCACCTCAGTGTTGTGTTTCGGCATCCGGTTCCGGTGCGGGCGGTGTCCAGGGCTCGCAGTCCAGGATGGACGGGTGGGCGCTCCAGCGTTCCGGTTCGGCGTTGTAGGCATCGTTCAGATATTGGGCGACTGCGGTGCGGCCCTCCTCGGTCATCGGGAAGATCTCCCGCCGCCGCAGGGCCGGATCGGTCTTGTCCAGCGTCCACGGCTCGGGCCAGAGATCCACCGTGAGAATGGCCTCTTCTTTTTTGGCCTCCTCGCCGCCGTCCGGGTCGGGGACGGAGCGTTTGCCCGGGGTGATGAGATAGCGCATCCCGTCCTCGTTGCCGCTGAATGAGTTTTTGTTCTGCAGATAGTGCAGCATGGGCACAAAGATCATGTAGAATTCCTTCCATTGTGATAATCTATCTTTCATTATAAAGCAACTGGCGCAAAAAGCAAGTTTTTTCCGTTTGCCGCGTTCCGACAGAAAAAACTGTTGACAAAACCGCCGCACTTTGCTACACTAATGGAGCAGTCCTGCAGGGTTAGCTCATCCGGTAGAGCGACTGCTTCCCAAGCAGTAGGCGGCGGGTTCGAGTCCCGTATCCTGCTCCAGAAAATAGCGCTCCAACGTGTAGTAAAGAACATGTTGGGGCGCTTTGCATTTTGATGCACTTTTGGCGGGCGGCTTGTGCTTTGCCGGAAAATATGGTTCAATAGAGGAAAACAGACGGGAACGCACAGCGACTAAGAAAAAACGAGGTGGATACAATGAATCTGAAAGAAGCATTCCGCTATCAGAACAAGCTGCAGGCCCTTTTGGACGAGGCCCAGGGCATTCTGGACTGCGATTCCAACGTTACCAAGGTGGCAAATACCTATCTGCGCCACAAGGTCATGGCAGAGGCTGAGGACGAGACGATCCTGGACCTGCCCCAGACTGAATATGCCCAGCAGATCACCGACATTGCCCGGTTTATGCTCTACCTGCTGGAGGAGAAGGGCCGCCTGTTCGCTGCCATCCGCAAGGCAAAGGATGCGCTGGACATGGATATGGACAGCGAGGTCAGCCTGAACGCCGCACGCCAGAGCGTGGCGCGCACTTTCAAGCGGATGAACGACCTGCGCAGCTCCGAGCAGCTGCTCTCCGGCGGGGGCACCGGCTATCGCTTTAACGCCGAGGGCAACCAGATCGCCTACCGCTGTGATGTGAAGCGGGTGACCACCATCAACTATGACCGCAAGGTCATCCACGCTGCTCTGGGCAAGCTGAACCGGCAGGCGGACGAGACCTCCAACCGGATCGACCTGTGCCTTGTGACCTCCCGTGTGGACTATGCAGTCCCCTTTGATGTAAACGCCAGCTTTGCCGAAGCATTTGAGACGTATCTGGAAAGAGCCAATCGTTAAACCACGCTCTACCGGCCATTTTGGGTGCGGCAAGCGCCGGGGACGCGGCTGCCGGTTCAGGTGCAGATGAACGATAACGCTGCACAGTTCCGCAAGGAAGTTTCGGTCCGGCTCACCCTACGAGCCAGCATAATATGAAAAAATCTTGCGTTCGGCTTTTCCGCCACCGCCAGACGTTTCTTCGCCGAAACCGTCCCTTGCTCTTTTCCATATTCCTGCTACCGTGCTGACGTCTCCATGGGCAGGCAGGCAAGCCACCCTTCATGAATTTGCCCCGCAGACTGCTGCGGGAGCATTTTTCCGCCTGCGGGGCGGGTGCACTGCATCCCCCATTTTGCAGGCAGAGCAAATGGCAGAAGCTGCCCTGGATGCTTGCCGTATCCAAAATGGCCGGTGCAAAACCGGAGGGATAAGCGATGAAGAATTGCAGCCCCGGCAGTTTTTTACCGCCGGGGCTGCAATTCTTGGAGGGAGTCGTTCGTATTCCAGACAAAGCAACTGAATTTCGACAAAGACGAGGTATGATCATGTCAAACAAATCGATCAGTCCCACTGCCGCAAATTGCTTTGACCTGAGCGCAGCGACGCTTCATATCATTGCCATGGCGCTGATGCTGATGGATCACCTGTGGGCGACCCTTCTGCCGGCGCAGGACTGGCTGACCTGTGCCGGGCGGCTGGCGTTCCCTATCTTTGCATTTATGACAGTGGAAGGCTACTTTCATACCCGGAATCTGAAGCGTTATGCACTGCGGCTGCTGTTGTTTGCACTGCTTTCGGAAGTGCCCTTTGATCTGATGTATGGCGGGACATGGTTCTACCCGGTACACCAGAACGTGATCTGGACGCTGCTGCTGGGGCTTCTGGGGGTGCATCTGATGGAAACGGTGCGCAAAAAGCAAAAGCTCTGGGTCTCGCTGCCGGTGTGCGCCGCAGTGGCAGCAGCAGGGGCGCTGCTGGGAACGCTGGGCATGACGGATTACTACGGTGCCGGTGTGCTGACCGTGTTCGCTTTTTACATTTTCCGGGGCCGGAAATGGTGGTGCCTGCTGGGACAGGTGCTGACCCTGTACTGGATCAACGTGGTGCTTCTGGGCGGGTTGATGTACCCCATCCGGCTGTTCGGCATGGAGTTTGAGCTGTGTCAGCAGGGGCTTGCGCTGCTGGCGCTGGTGCCCATCTGGCTGTATCGCGGGCGGCAGGGCTGCCACAGCAAACCGTTCCAGTATGCCTGCTACGCCTTTTACCCGGTACACATGCTGCTGCTAGCGCTGACGCTGAACTTCGTGAACCGATAAGAGCATAATGGTATCCCGGGTGGAATTTATTCCGCACCTTCCTGAGTCTGCTCTGTGGGCTTGATGGTCTTGACCCGCAAGGTGAAATACAGAAGATGGCAGACCCACACCACTGCAATGCAGATCCTGCCGATGGGAGCATTTTTCATACAAAGAAAACCGATCGCCATGACAGCGGTGACCATTGCAATGATCTTGCATTTTGTTCCTGCTGTCATGGCTTTTTTCTGAACAAAGCTGTCAAGATGCATTTTGTGTGCGCTTTTCTGCGGAACGAAAGCGTGGTATACTGAATGGAACACCCGCAGGAGGTAAAATGCCCCATGAAAAAAGATAGATCGTTCCGCCCGGACCGGGTCCTCTCCTATTTCAGGGTGGAGTGGTTCCCGCTGCTCCTTGTGACCCTTTCGGGCCTTGTCTATAACATCGGTCTGCTGGCCGCGCCGTGGTTCGAGGGCCGGTTGGCCCAGTGCCTGGCGGATATCCTGGGCGGCAGTGAGACTGCTGCCCAAATGGCGCTGCTGGTGCTGGCCTACATTGCGGTCACACTGCTGGTGCAGGCGGCGCGCTTCATCAAACGTTTTTATGTGCGCCGCTTTGCCAACAACATCAACCGCCGGATGAAGGGCATCCTGTACGCCAATCTGGTGCGGCAGAGCCGGGCAGCGCTGGAAAAAGAGGGGGCCGGTGAGCTGATGACCAAGGCCATCGCCGATGTGGACGACTGCGTGGAGGGAATGCGCAAGTTCACCACGGAGGTGTTCGACACCGGTGTGGCGCTGGCGGGCTATGCGGTCATGCTGCTGGTATACGACTGGCGGCTGGCGATCCTGGGCCTGCTTTTTACTCCCGTGTCCTATGTCTGCGCGGCAGGGATGAAAAAGCCAGTGCAGCGCGCCGGTGCAGCTTATAAAAAGGCCGCCGGTGCCCTGAGCAGTGCCACGCTGGACCGTGCCCGGAATGCCGTGACCTACCGCATCTACGGCTGCGAGGAGGCCCGGATGGAAAAATACGAGGAGGCCCTGAGCCTTTACGAAAAGACTGCCGTGCGGAACAACGTGTGGCAGTCCGCTCTGCCGCCGCTTTATCTGGCGGCATCCGAGGCAGGAAACCTCTTCATCCTGTGGTTCGGCGCAAAGAATGTGCTGGGCACCGGCTGGAACCACTGGGATATCGCCGCCTTCACCACCTTCCTCTCCTGTTTCACCAAGCTGGTGGTCAAATCCTCCAAGGTGGCCAAGCTCTTCAACGCGGTGCAAAAGGCAGAGGTCTCCTGGAAGCGCATCAGACCCCTGATGAAAACGCCCGAGCAGCTGGATGCCCTGCAGATCCCGGCGGCACAGGATGTGACGCTGAAAGAACTCGCCTTCTCCTATGGGGAAGAGCCTGTCTTCTCCGGCCTGAGCCTGACGGCCCATCCCGGCGATATCATCGGCATCACCGGCCCGGTCGCCTGCGGAAAATCCACCCTTGGCCGCGTATTCCTCTGCGAAGCGCCCTATCAAGGCTCGGTCTGCTTTGGCGGTAGAGAGCTTTCCACCCTGACCCCGCGCCAGATCGCCGCCACGGTCGGGTATCTGGGCCATGACCCGGAACTGAGCGCCGACACCGTGCAGAATAATGTCCTCTGCGGCAGCGAACAGGATGCCATGCCGTGGCTTGCAGCCGCTGCCCTGAAGGAGGAAGTGCTGGCCATGGAAAAGGGTACGGAGACGGTCATCGGCAGCGGCGGCACCCGCCTTTCCGGCGGGCAGGCACAGCGTCTGGCACTGGCCCGGACGCTGGCCCATCCCCGCCCGGTGCTGGTACTGGATGACCCATTCTCGGCACTGGACCGCAGCACCGAGGATGCGATCTTTGCCGAGCTGCAGGCGTATGCCAGGGATAAGGTGATGTTCCTGATCTCCCACCGACTGTACCATTTTCCGCAGATGCAGCAGATCATTTTTATGGAGGGCGGCAGGACCACCGTTGGCACCCACGAGGAGCTGATGGCAGCGGTTCCGGTTTACCGCCAGCTGTATGAAAGCCAGACCGGCCTGAAAGGGGGAGAGGGCGCATGAAACAGAAAAATGATCACGGCGTGTTTGCTGCCGTCCGGATGGCAGCGGCTTCGCACCGCCTTCTCACGGTGGGCACGGTGCTGTGCGTGGCGGCTTCGGTGGCGGCATCCCTGCTGCCGCCCCTGCTGCTGGCCCGGGTCATCGACCGTCTGACCGCGGGCCTCCCGCTGCCTTTTCTGGCCGTGCTGCTCTACTTCGGCAGCCTTGCACTGGAAGGTGTGCTCACCTCGGCGCAGGAAAGCCTGCTGGTGCTCTTTGGCCAGAGGATGACCCATGCCCTGCGCTCAGAGATGTCCCGGAAACTGAGCCGTCTGCCCGCCGGCACACTGGCAGAGCAGAATCCCGGCGAGGTGGCCGCCCGCTTTTCGGGCGATGTGGACACGGTGGAAGCCCTGTTCACTTCCGGCATCATCAGCATGGCGGCAGATGCCTGCCGTATCGTCTCCATCATGGGGGTCATTGCGGTGAAAAACACCGGCCTTGCGCTGATCCTGCTGCTGGTGCTGCCGCTGTTTGCCGTGTTTACCCGTTACGTCCAGAAGCGGATGCTGGCCGCGCAGCTGGACAACCGCCGCGCGGTCGCCGCGGTCTCCGGGCAGGTGCCCGAGACCCTGCACAACATCCGCACCATCCGGGCGCTGGGTCTGGAGGATTATATGGAGCGCCGGTATGACCGGTGCATCGGTGACAGCTATGCCGCCATGGAGCGCACCAATTTTTATGATGCCGTCTATTCGCCGGTGGTGCTGCTGCTGAATGCCGCTGTGGTCGGCAGTGTGATGCTGCTCTCCGCTTCGGGAAACGCACAGCTCCTGACCCTGTTCGGCATGTCGGTGGGCACTTCGGTGGCCGTCATCAACTACATCTCCCGCATCTTCGCCCCCATCGAGAGCCTGGGCATGGAGATCCAGACCATCCAGTCGGCCATGGCGGGTGTCAGGCGCATCGATGCCTTTCTCGACCAGCCGGAGCGCAGGATCCCTTCCGCGCGCAGGGAGGCTGCCCGGGGCGATGTGGAATTTGCACACGTCACCTTCGGCTATGGGGAACGGCATGTTCTGAAGGATTTTTCCATGACCGTGAAACAGGGGGAGCAGGTCACGCTGGTGGGCCGCACCGGTGCGGGCAAGAGCACCGTGTTCAAGCTCTTGTTGGGCCTGTATCAGCCAGAGGCCGGTACGGTGACCATCGGCGGCGTGAAGGTGGGGGACATCACCGACCGGGAGCGCCGCACCTGCATCGGCTGTGTGGAACAGCATTTCTCCCGCGTGCCGGGCACCGTGCTGGAACAGATCACGCTGGGAGACCCGCAGATCACCGGGGAAATGGCAAGGGATGCCGCCGCACTGGCCGGGATCGATGCTGCCATCCGGGCTCTGCCGGAGGGCTATGACACCGTCTGTACCGAGGGCATCTTCTCGCAGGGCGAGTGGCAGCTGCTGTCCATTGCCCGTGCCGCTGCCGCAGACCCCGCCGTGCTGCTGCTGGATGAGATCACCGCCAATCTGGATGCCGAAACAGAAACCCGTGTGCTGGAGGCTCTGCGTCGCGCGTCCGCAGGCCGCACGGTGCTCTCCGTCTCCCACCGCGTCTATGAAAATCTTGGCGGCAGAACGATCGAGATCAGGACCCGGGAATAACACAAAAAACGCCCTCTGTGCGCCGCAGCAGGCACACAGGGGGCGTTCTGGTATGCTCAGTTCTTTTCGATGTAGACGCTGGTGGAGGGGAAGGCGAAGTCCACACCGTCTGCCTGCATCACGTCCATGATGTTCAGGTTCAGATCATTCTGCTGCTGCAGGAAGGTGGCATAGACGTTGGTGGTCAGGTAGGCCGAGATGAGGATGTTGATGCTGGAATCGCCAAAGCTGGTCAGCCGGACGATGTTGGTGCCCTTGTTGGTGTAAGGGCTGTTGTCCAGCATGGCCTGCAGGTCAGCCATCAGCTTTTCCAGCTGGGCACGGGTGGTGCCGTAGGTGACACCCAGCGTGAACTTATAGGGCCGCATGGTGCGCAGGGCTGTGTTCTGGACAGTGGAGGCGCAGATCTGGCTGTTGGTGATAATGACCACGCTGTGGTCCATGGAGCGGATGCGGGTGGAGCGGAAGTTGATGTCAATGACCTCGCCCTCCACATTGCCCACGGTGATCCAGTCGCCGATGGAAAAGGGTTTGTCCAGCAGGATGACGATGCCGCTGAACAGGTTGCTGGCGCTTTCCTGCGCGGCCAGCGAGATGGTCAGGCCCACAAGACCGGCACCGGCTACGATGCTGCCGATGGGGAAGCCGACGATCTGCGCGCAGGTGGAAACACCCAGAATGATGACCAGTACTTTGTAGGTGGTGTCCAGCAGGGAGCGCAGGGTCTTGTTGCTCCGGATCTCCGGGCTGCAGGAGGCCAGCAGCAGGTCGGCTACCTCAGAAGCATTGTACAGGCCCTGACAGAACAGGAGGGTCGTTGCGATCTTATAGGCCGTGAACAGAAACTTTGTCAGGCCCGGAATAGCCCACGGCAGGCTGGTCAGGGCAAGATACAGGCCGCTGTAAAAGGCCATCCGCGCCAAAGGGCTCTGTAAGCTGCGCAGGAGGATGGGCGTGGCGGCAAAGTGCCAGCTGCGGGCCAGCAGAGCGGGAAAAATCTTCCGGCGCAGCAGCCAGCCGACCAGAAGCCCCGCAAAAACGATGACAGCGGCGCAGACAGCCCGGGCAGCCAGTGCCCACCAGCCCTCCAGCAAAAAAGGCCCGATCTCGAACCCGAGGTCACGAACGGTAAAAATCATGGCAAAAAGCTCCTTGTATCAAAAATTGTAACATCCTGTCCCACAGTATACCATATCCGGCCCGTGCAGGGCAAATAAAAAAGGGGTTGACAAGGCGGAGCAGCCGCGTTATACTCTTGGCCAGAAAGTTCGTTTCAGGGCGGGGTGAGATTCCCCACTGGCGGTACAGCCCGCGACCACCCGCAAGGGTGCTGACCCGGTGAGACTCCGGGGCCAACGGTATAGTCCGGATGCAAGAAACGGCAGGCAATACGATTTGTCTACGCGCCCTGTTGCAGTGTTTGCTGCGGCGGGGCGCGTTTTTGATTGTCTTCCCGGTTCCGAACCACGCGAAAGGGGCTTTCCAATCTTTGATTTGGGGCAGAACGCCCCGGGAGGATATTACCATGAAGAAAAACACGACCCGCAACCTGACTGTTGCCGCCATGCTCAGCGCAGTGGCCTTTATCCTGATGTTCATCGAGTTCCCGCTCCCGATGCTCATCCCGTCCTTCGTCAAGATGGACTTCTCCGACCTGCCCGCTCTGCTGGGTGCCTTTGCCCTTGGCCCGGTGTACGGCGTGATCATCAGCTTTATGAAGAACCTGCTCCATGTGGTCATCAAGGGCACCTCTACCGCGCTGGTGGGTGAGCTGTGCAACTTCATGCTGGGTGCAGTGTTCTCCGCACTGGCCGGTTACCTCTACAAGCACCACAAGAGCCGCAAGAACGCCATCATCGGCGCAGTGGCCGGTGCCGTGGCCATGGCACTGTTCAGTGTGCCGTCCAACTACTTCATCACCTACCCGGCCTACGTCAAGTTCTACCACATGCCGCTGGAAGCCATCCTGGGTATGTATCAGGCTATCCTGCCCTCTGCCAACAGCCTTATCAAGTGCCTGGTCATCTTCAATATGCCTTTCACTCTGGTCAAGGGCCTGCTGGATGCCCTGATCTGCATGTTGATCTATAAGCCGCTCTCTCCCATCCTGCATGGCCGGAAGTGAGTGATAAAAAGAAAGGACGCGAGAGCGTCCTTTCTTTTTTGCTTTTATCGATTCGATTTAAGACAGCGCGCCCTTTTCCAGCCACTTGCCCCGGGCAAGGCGGATAAGGAACAGCAGGCCCCGGATGCTCAGTTCGCAGCACATGGCACCCCAAACGCCCATCAGGCCCAGCCGGGGAGCCAGCAGGAACGCCAGCGTCAGCCGGATGCACCACATGCTGAATATGTTCAACACAAAACAGGAGGTGCTGTCGCCCGCACCCTGCATGGCACCGCTGGCCACGATGGAGGCACCGAACATGGGCTCGGCCCAGGCTTCGATGCGCAAAACCTGAGCACCCAGAGCGATGACAGCCGCATCGGTGGTGAAAAGGCTCATCAGGGTGGGGGCAAAGATCCACAGACCAACGCCGGAAAGGGCCATGACCCCCATGCCAAGGCCGGTGCACAGCCAGGCAAACCGCTTGGCCATATCCTTCCGGTTGGCACCCACGGCCTGGCCGATGAGGGTGACAGCTGCGCTCTGGATGCCGTAGCCCGCCATGTAGCACAGGCCCTCGGCGTTGACAGCCAGGCTGTTGGCGGCAATGGCCACGGTACCCAGGCCGGCCACGATGCGCACGAGCACCACCTGCGCCAGAGAGATGGCGGCGCGCTCTCCCGCCAGAGGGCCGCCCACCCACAGCAGGTTCCGCAGGCAGGAGCGGGTGATCTTCCAGGGAGCGGGCTTCCGGATGCAGAGGGAGCCTTCCCGCAGCAGCAGGATGGCCAAAGCCAGCAGGCCGCCCACCACAGTGGCCAGGGCGGTGCCCAGGGCTGCGCCGGGCACACCCAGCCCGGCACCCCAGACGGTGATGCCCCACAGCGTCCGGGTGGGGTTGATGAGGAAGAAGTTGAAGATGGCATCCAGCACGCAGACCAACACGCTGATGAGGCTGGCGGTCAGGGCGTTGCCTGCCGCCCGGAGGATGGAGAGGTACAAGCCCATGGCCATGGTGAAGGGCAGCGCCGCTGACCAGATGGCAAAGTAGGCTGTGG
>ENA-UPTB01003165-UPTB01003165.1-human-gut-metagenome-genome-assembly--contig:-NODE-3165-length-10146-cov-595.764624_pt1 | contig 10146 bp, 5 predicted proteins | sample MGYA00250046_ERZ773369 | MGnify/ENA primary metagenome ERZ773369 (study PRJEB29103, sample SAMN06111938) | human gut metagenome | biome: human gut; feature: ankylosing spondylitis patient; material...
GCACCAGGTACACGGAGCAAAGCCGGATACTTGCCTGGTTTCACTGGCACGCTCAAGATGCCATACATCTTAGAGCCCCAGCGGTTGTTGTTATAACTGATTTCATATACATTCTTATCCTTGGTACAACGCTCAGGCAGAAGCACCTTGGTAGGATTGAGGTCATTCTGTCTTGCCTCATCCAGTGCCTTCTTCCAGAAAGCATCGAAATCCTTAGGTTCCTGTGCGAAAGGCTGGATCTTCTCAGGAGAGAAACCTGCCGTGCAAAGTCCCTCGTATTTCTTGCCATCAACATGAGCGATAACCTTGAGGCGGTAGAAGCCCGGTCTGTTCAGACTGCCGCACCATTTCATGGTTCCATCCTTGAGAGTGGTACTTTTCTTCACCTCCGGAAACATTGCCGGACCGGCTTCATAATCTATCTTCACCTGATTGAGTAGCGTACCGCTCTTTCTCACATTCACCATGAAGTTAGCCTTCTCGCCTACCCGATAATTCCAGTCCTGATGGTCAGGAGTTACCGTTACCACGATGTTGTTACCTCTGATTTGTGCGCTGAGGCTTGAAGTCCCCAGCACACTCATCAGAACACCTATAATTATTAACCTAAAAACATTTGCTATACGATGATTCATATTGTCGTTGGTAATCTTGTTAGTTAAACATTCTGTTTTACGGTTGCAAAGTTAGGCATAATTTCCGATATATCCGTGTATTATTTTGCTGAATAAACATACTTTGTTGCAAAGGCAGAAAAATATTCGGAAATATCTGAAAAAAGAAATAAGAATTGATGCACATCAAGTCAGAAAAAGCAAAGGAAACAACAAAACACACACTCTATTTAACTCTAGAATTGACCGAAAACAACCAAAGATCAATTAACAAAGCACAAAAGGTTATGACAATTCATATAATAAATAATGTACGCGTACCTTATATATAATAGACAAATAATAGAACTATCAATATAAATCAACCACCAAGTAAATAAATTGTAACGCTAACACTTAATCTTTAATAAATATGACGAAAATTACATTTTATTTTCAATAAAGCAGAAAAGTATTAGTAATCAGCAAAATATGTACAAGCTATTTTGCAAAAAATAGCTATCTTTGCAGCAGATTTACAAAATAGCCTAAAGGTTTAGAATAAACAATATAAAAACAAATAAATATAATCACAACAATGGAAAAAGTAAATGCAACCTAGAGCTAGCCTCTAGCCCTTCTTCTCATCAGAAAAAGATGACGAAGGAATAATCAGAGAGCAATAATCCGATTTGGATTCTTTCCCGTATCGATCATATAAGTGAAAGAGCCAAACTGTTTTAACCAACTAACAAAAATTGTATGAACTTTAAAAGTAGAGAAAAGTTGCTTGCTAGTGTAGCTGCCCTGAGTCTTCTCGGCATCTCCCCTCAGCAAACTTTCGCAGCCCAGATCACAACGAATCAGGCTGTGCAACAGACCAAGAAGATTACTGGTAACGTATCCGATGCAATGGGTCCTATCATCGGTGCAACAGTAAAAGTGAAAGGCACAAAAAATGCCGCAGTGACAGACTTTGATGGTAACTACACACTGAATGTAGGTGCCGGACAGACTGTAGAGGTAACTTACGTAGGCTATGTTACCAAAACTTTCAAAGTAGGAGGCCAGAGCAAGTACGACATCACTTTGGTAGAAGACAACAACAGTCTTGACGAGGTGGTAGTTGTAGGTTATGGTACCATGAAGAAGAGCGATATCTCAGGAGCTTCTGTTTCCATGGGAGAAGACCAAATCAAAGGTTCGATTATCACAAACTTGGACCAGAGTTTCCAAGGTCGCGTTGCCGGTGTCACATCCGTAGCGACTTCAGGTGCTCCAGGTTCTTCTACCTCAATCCGAGTTCGCGGACAGTCAACAATCAATGCCGGTGCAGAACCACTTTATGTCATTGATGGTGTCATCTTCCAGGGCGGCGGTTCAAGCGGCGGTTCATTAGGTTTGGGAGATGCCTTAGGAAACGGTTCTGTTTCTACCGTATCACCAATGTCAACTATCAACCCTGCCGATATCGTCAGTATGGAAATCCTGAAGGATGCTTCTGCTACAGCCATCTATGGTGCCCAGGGTGCAAATGGTGTTGTACTTATCACAACCAAACGGGGTAAGACTGGAGAAGCAAAATTTACATACGACGGCATGGCAGCATGGCAATACCAGGGAAAGCGTATTGACATTCTGAATCTTCGTGAATTCTCAGAATATTATAATGACTTTGTAAGCAACGGATGGATTTCACAGGATCAGGCACGTCCTGATTTCTCAGACCCATCTATCTTGGGTCGAGGAACCAACTGGCAGGACGCTGTATTCCGCACAGCTTTCCAGCACCAGCATCAGGTTGCTGCACAAGGTGGTACAGAGAAGGTTAAGTACTATGTTAGTGGCGGTATGATGGATCAGGATGGTACTATCATCGGTTCTAACTTCAAGCGTTTGAACGTACGTGCCAATCTGGACGCTCAACTGAAGAAATGGTTCAAGATAGGTATGAATACTACATACACAAGAACCAAGGAGCGCCTGCTCCATGCTGATGGTACAGAAGGTGTTATTACATACGCATTGACTACACCTCCAGATATTGCAATCTATGACGTAGACGGAAACTATACATCTGTAGTACGTGACGGCTGGTCTTCACCAAACCCTATTGCACAGGCTTTGAGCAAGGATATCACCATGAAGCGTAACAAGCTGACCGGTAACATTTTTGCAGACATTACTCCTATAAAGAACCTCACCTGGCATACAGAGTTGGGTTACGACTTGTCATGGAGTGATGCAGAGGTCTTTACACCTACTATGCACTTAGGCAACTGGAACCAGGACACAAACTTTGCAAGCTGGCAGAAGAATACAAGCAAGTATTGGCAGTTTAAGAACTACATTACTTATAATGGAAGTATCAAAAAGCATTCTTTCACAGCCATGCTGGGTCAGGAAGCTTGGCGTAGTGACTGGGATTATACCTATCAGGCAAACTCTAATTTGCCAAACAATATGATCCATTTGCCATCTTTGGGTTCCAGCACTCCTAGTATCAAGTCTGGTTTCGGTGTTACAACAATGTCATCATTCTTTACACGTGAGACATACAACTACGATGACCGTTATTTAGCAACATATACATTCCGTCGTGACGGAAGTTCTAACTTCGGTCCTGAAAACCGTTGGGCTTCATTCCACTCATTCGCAGCAAGCTGGCGTTTCTCTAACGAGAAGTTTATCCAGAGCATCGCAGGTAAATGGTTGAGCAATGGTAAGATTCGTATTGGCTGGGGTCAGACTGGTAATGCCAATATCGGTGCTTACAAATGGGGTACTACCGTAACCAAGTTCCTTGTTGGTCAAACAAGCGTAGCATACCGTCCTACCAATATTCCAAACACTTCTATCAAGTGGGAAACTCAGGAACAGACCAATATCGGTCTCGATCTTGGACTCTTCAATGATAAGATTGGTTTTACTCTCGACTGGTACAACAAGGTTTCCAACGATATGCTGATGCCTTTACAGTTGCCTTCATATATGGGTACTCAAGGCAATGGTTCTTCACGTCTTAATGCACCTTGGGGTAACTACGGTAAGATCAAGAACACCGGTTTCGAGTTGGCAATAAACGCTCATCCTATTGCTAACAAGAACTTCTCTTGGGATACAGAGTTCAACATTTCTTGGAACAAGAACAAACTGGTAGGTCTCAGCGGCACAACCAATGCCAACATCATTGGCTATGGCCAGTGGAACGACGTTGTCTGTGTAAGTAACATCGGCAAACCTCTCTATCAATTCTGGGGATATCAGACCGATGGCGTATACAAGGATTTTGAAGATATCAAAAACTCTCCTAAGCCTAAGAGCTACAAGGAAGGAGCCCTGAATAAGGGAACAACCGTATGGCCAGGCGATATCAAGTTTAAGGATATTTCAGGTCCTGACGGAAAGCCTGATGGAGTTATCGACGATTACGACAAAACTTACATCGGTAATCCACAGCCTAAATATACATTTGGTTGGACCAACACATTCCGTTATAAGGACTTCGACCTGACATTGTTCGTCAGCGGTTCTGTAGGAAACAAGGTTATGAACTACCTGAATATCAGCATGAGCAAGATGAACAATGCCTGGGTAAACCAGAGTGCAAGTGTCAAGAATCATGCCGTACTGGCTCCAATTGATCCGAACAAGGACTACAGTAATGGTTATAAAGGCAACAATGCCAATACCGTATACAACTGGTATGATGACGTAGACAACATCTATGTAGTAAACGCAGGAACCAACATTCCACGTCTTGCTATCGGTGACCCAGCCGGAAACTCTAGCGTTATCAGTGACAGATATGTTGAAGATGGATCATACTTGAGAATGAAGAATATCACTTTAGGTTATACATTGCCTAAAAAGTATGCAAGATACCTTCATATTGAGAGTTTGAGAGTATATGCAAATATACAGAACCTCTTCACTATTACCGGTTACGACGGTTATGATCCAGAAGTAGGTGCAAGTACATCCGATTCACAGGGATACAGTTTCGGTGTAGATAACGGACGTTATCCTTCACCAACGGTATATTCTTTCGGTATCAACCTTGCTTTCTAATTAAATAACAAAAGAATAAACAATTATGAAAAAATACAATATATATAAAACGGCCGTTTGCGCATTCGTCTTGGGTCTCAGCTTGTCTTCTTGCGGGGACTTTCTGGATCAGCCAGACAATTCCAACTACAATGCAGACACGTTCTATAATGGTGATGCAGAGTGCTATCAAGGCGCCAATTCTCTGTACAGTATGCCATGGTATGATTTCCAAAGAGGTTTCTTCAAAGTTGGTGAAGTAATGTCAGGAAACTATTATTGGTGGGGAAGTGAAGATACTCAATACTGGAACTGTAACGTATCTGCCAACAATGCCAACCTGAAAGATATGTCTTATTCACTTTGGACAGTAAATGCCTACGCCAACACCATTTATGATAAACTGAAAGGTGCCAGCGCAAGCGCAAGCGTTAAGAGTGCATGTATGGGAGAATGCCTGACATGGAAAGCTATGGCATACTTCTATCTTGTACGTACATTCGGTGCAGTGCCAATCATCCATAACAACACAGAGATTATCGGTGCCGGTACATACAATGACCAGTATAAGGCCAACATAGAGGATGTATACGATTACATCATCATGACCTTGAAAAAAGCCATTGAACTGTTACCGGAAAAAGATCCTACAGGTCTTGGACGTATTGATAAATACTGCGCAGAAGGCTTGCTTGCCAAGGTTTACCTGACAAAGTCTGGTTTCGATCCAGCAACTACAACTTACGAACAGGGAAGTGTGGCATACATCAAGACCACCAATCACCAGCGCAATCAGGAAGATCTTGACAACGCTGCAAAATATGCAAAGGACGTGATTGACAACAGTGGAAGAAGTCTGGAATCTGCAGCTAATTTCCCAGCAATGTTCTATGGTGCATACAAAGGTCCAGAATCACTCATCGCATGGCACTGGCGTGCCACACGTGACCCTTGGACATCTCAAAACTCACTTCAAAGTGACCTCGCTATTACGGGTTTCGATGAAACAGGTAACAACTGGGGAGGATGGGCTGGTCCATCAGTAGACCTGATAGAAGCTTTCGGAGATAATCCAGCAAGCCAGACTAGGAACAACACCGACATCCGCCGTAAGGCTACCATGATGATGGCTGGTGATAAATACGACTATTTCTACACAGACTGTGGCGGTTTCGATTTCCTGAAGCACGTATATAAAGGATACGAGAAGCACCCAGGTAACGGAGAACTCCAGAGTCCAACAGGAGCACAATGTGTCAAGCATCTTGTTGGTGATAAAGCCGACCATAACTTGCATATAGGCTGCGACTTTGATGTGATGGCTTATGGTAACTATACTCAGCTGTTACGTCTTGCAGATGTTTATCTCATCTATGCAGAAGCCAAGATCGGTAATGCAGGCTCAACAACAGATGCATCTGCCATTGATGCATTCTACAAAGTTCGCAACCGTGCGGTATCTACATACGAACGCCCAACATCTATCAGTTTCGAAGATGTATGGAAGGAGCGCAGATTGGAGTTAGCACTTGAGGGCGATCGCTGGTATGATTACGTACGCAGATTCTACTTCGATCCTGATGCAACAATTGCTGAGTTGAACGCACAGAAGAGAAATGAGTATTATGGTCTGAATGCGCTCTATGAGACATGGTACAACAAGGGTAGCTATGATGGTCCTTGGAACTTGAACAGCGATGTAAGATACAATGATGATCCTGGTAAGCATCAGAACGTTCAGGTGAGCAGTTTTACCATCCCATTCCCTACAGAAGATGCAACCATGAACCCTCATTTGCTGGAGACGCCACAGCATGTTGACATTTCTCAGTTTACTTATTAATATAAGAAACCTCAAAAATAGAACAATTATGAAGCTAAATAATAAAATATTAAGTGTCATGCTTCTTGGAGCTACAGCATTTACAGGACTCAGCATTACAAGTTGTGTGGATGAGCCTGACAAATATGAAATAGCTGGTGGAACTCCTTCTATTGATTACGTTCGCCTGTGCGATGTAACCAAGAAAGATTCCATGTTAACTGGAGCATACATGGGTACAAGTATCTGCCTGGTCGGTAACAACTTGAGAAGTATAACAAAAATGCTCTTCAACGACCAGCAAGCCATTTTGAACACAAGTATGATTACAGACCATACCTTGATTGTAGATGTACCAAAGACTCTTACTGACAATCCTACCAATAAGATCTACATGTACAACAAGGATGGTGAGTGTACTGAATATAACTTCAAGACGCTCGTACCTGAACCGGTGGTAACATCATTGAGCAATGAGTTTGCAAAAGATGGCGAAACTGTAACCCTGAAAGGCGACTACCTGCTGGATTACGAGAATGCTCATCTTAAAATCACATTCCCAGGCAACGTAGACGTTACTGATTTCAAGAACATTTCCAAGAATGCCGTTACTTTTGTGGTACCAGAAGGTGCACAGAAAGGATTTGTCACAGTAGAAAGCATGTATGGAAAAGGTAAGTCTAAGTTCTATTTCCGTGACGACCGCTGCATACTCTTCGACTGGGATAATGACGGAGATGACGCAATAGCATTAGGTCATGGCTGGCGTGATGGAATTCAAAATGGTAACCGTATTAGGAATGATGTTGAAGGGGTTCAGCCTCTTGACGGAAATTACTACTACTTTGGAGGCAAAACCGTTAATTTCGATTCATGGGCTGAAGATGAATACTCATTCAACTACTGGCCAGAGCCAGCTGCAGGTTATCCTGAGTTGAACTCGCTGATGAAATGGAATGATGTTGACAACATGCAAGTGAAGTTCGAGGTTAACATTCCTAATGATTGGAAAGGCTTGTCATTACAGGTATATTTTACCGGTAACGACCAGGTAACATTCTCAACAGCAACCAACAGCTATCTTGCTGATGACACCCTTCCACGTGCACTTTGGACTCCATGGTATGGAGCAACCAACAACACATTCAGCACTTCAGGAAACTGGCAGACTGTTTCTATTCCATTATCAGAATTCGCATACGACAGATATGGAAACAAATTGGGTGGTTTGAAGTTTGAGAATCTCACAGGTATGACCATGTTCCTCTATACAGGACCATACAAAGAGGCTACTGTAGAATGCTCACCAACAATTTGCGTTGATAACATTCGTGTTTGCCCTATCAATGAATAAAATTTGCTGATGCTGGCAGCCATCCAACTGCCAGCACTGCAAACAAACAAAAACAATAAACGTCAATCATTATGAAAAGACATAATAAATCTTTCCTCTGGTTGGTTCTGCTACTGATATGCAGTACATTTGCGTTCACATCATGCGACCGTGATGACTTGAACACCGACCAGTATGGCAATGAAATATCTGTATTATCATACGGTCCAAACCCTGTACTCCGTGGGGGTGTCCTTACTTTCAAAGGAGCCAATCTTGACCAAATTACAGAAATAGATCTTCCTGGTGCAGAAGCTATTACCAGCATTAATGTTGTTACATCAGGAAAAAACTCAGAAATCAATATTGAAGTTCCTGCAGAAAAATGTGAACCAGGTATTGTTACATTGAAGACCGCCAAGAATGGTGAAATCAAGACACTTACCCCAATCACATACATTGAGAATTTGAAATTCACAGGTTTCTACGTAGGTGAAAACAAGGAAAACCTGGTAGGTAATGTTGGAGACGTCCTCACTATTGAAGGCGATTATCTCAACAATATTACATCTGTCATTTTTGCCAATGGCGCAACTATGGATGCCGAGAATTTTAAATCTCAGACCCGCTATCAGATTCAGCTGGTAATCCCAGCAGAAGCAGGAGAAGGCAGATTCCAGATTAGCGATGGAAACAACTATATGTATTCTGAAGGTGCTTTAAGTATCAATGCTCCTGAAATCGATGCAAACAATGCTATCGGTAAGTCTCTCATCAAGGCTGGTGAAACAGAGGTCCTCAGAGGTACTTCACTTGACCAGATTGCAAGTATTGAGTTGAATGGTGCAACCGTAGAAGCAGCTGACTTCAAGTCACAAACAGCTTCTGAGATTACCTTCGTTATCTCTTCAAAGGTAGCAGACGGTGAAATTACAGCTGTAACAAAAAGCGGTATAAGAATTCCTTTCGGTGAGATTACAACCGTTGTTCCTAGCCAACTCGTTGCAACTCCTTCCCCTATCAAGAACGGTGCAGAACTCACCATCACTGGTAAGGATATGGATCTGATTACAGGTATCGCATTCCCTAACGCCAAGGAATCTAAGCTTAACAAGGTTGAGACAACAAAGGTTACTTCTACAGTACCAGAGGATGCACAGGAAGGCGACATCACTTTGAGTCTTGATAATGGCAAGACTGTAACTGTAGCCTATACTTTGGTGAAGCCAACCGTAGCTTCTTGCACACCGGCAGCTATCACAGCTGGTGAGAAGACCATCATCAAGGGTACAGATCTCGACCTCGTGAAGAGCATCACCTTCCCTGGCGATGCAGAGATGACAGTAGATGATTTCAAGGGTACAGCCAATGCTATCGCAGTAACAGTTCCTGCAGCCTGCGCTGGTTCAGGCTTCAAGCTCAACCTGAAGAATGGTACTACTGTCAACATCGATGGTCAATTGAGCATTAAGGCAGCAACAGATCCAGCTATTGCATCTGTTACACCAGGTGAGGCTATCGCAGGTTCAACCATCACCATCACTGGTAAGAACTTCCAGAACATCCAGAACCTCTACATCGGTTCTTACAAGGTAAACCGCTATACATCTCGAACCAATACAGAGATCGTATGCCAGGTTCCAGCCAATGCAGAAGTTGGAACATACAAGATTGTAATGGAAGATCCTGATGGCAATAAGATTGAAGGTCCTGACTTCAAGATTGTTCCTGCAGAGAAAGACATAGCTGACTTTGCCAAAAATGAAGCTGGCACAGCCATTACCTATCCATTTGTGTTCAGTTGGGGCGATGGTACAGGTAAATTCCGTCTCAACAAAGCAGATCTTATTAAACTTGGCGTAAAGAAGGGTTCTAAGTTGATAATTTATAAGGATGCAAGTGTTACAGGACAAGTTCAAATCAATGACGCAAATTGGGCTCCTCTTTATACAATTGCAGACAGGAACGGAACAGAAGCTCAGCTTGTACAAGAATTTGATGACAAAATGATGAATGCCATCAACAATGTTTCTGACGGTTGGAGCGACACTGCATTCGTTATCCAAGGTGACTTAGGGAAAGCAAACAAGATTGTTATCCTCCCATAAGTGATATTTAACATAAAAAACGCATTTATGTGAAATATAATTTGTAAATTTGTGGCGTAGTTATATTAACTGCGCCACATTTTTGATTTTAACCAAAACATCAACCCGATATGAAGAAAATAGCATTATCCTTATGGGTAGCTCTGAGTTGCATCTCAGCCAAAGCTGCCGACGGCAAGTCGCTGTTCGTATCATTCAACGATGGAAGCAGGATAGAGTTTGCGCTGAACACGCTACCGG
>ENA-UPTB01003167-UPTB01003167.1-human-gut-metagenome-genome-assembly--contig:-NODE-3167-length-10138-cov-5.250075_pt1 | contig 10138 bp, 12 predicted proteins | sample MGYA00250046_ERZ773369 | MGnify/ENA primary metagenome ERZ773369 (study PRJEB29103, sample SAMN06111938) | human gut metagenome | biome: human gut; feature: ankylosing spondylitis patient; material...
GGGAGTCTGTCTCGCAGAGGGAGGCAAGAAAAAAGAGCCCCGCGGGGCTCTTTTTTTACATCAATGCGCTAAGACGGTATTTTTTATTTTCTTGTACACCGCATTTGCTGCCAGCGGCAGAAGCAGGCCCGCGGCGGTGTAGGCAAACCACCAGGCACCGCCCGTAAAGTAAATCGGGAATGCGGCCAGAAGATACGGCTCTCCGCCTGTAGCCAGCAGGCCAAGCCAAGTCACGAGCTTGAAGCTCAAAAAGTGTAAAATCACAATCGGCATCGTCGCACGGCCCAGATAGGCCAGCGCCGCCCGGACACAGGGCAGGGGAGCGGTCAGGCACGCGGCCTCCCGCACCAGCACCCAGCCCGCCAGGCTGGCAAGCAGCAGGAAAATCGGGCCGCTGTATCCATTGCCCGCCAGACCCACAGAGCCGAGCTGCCCCAGAATCAGCAGCACCGCAAAGGCCGCTGCGGCAAAAATACCACGCTGGTACGTCGGTATGTTTTCCCGCGTCGTGCGCCGCAGGACCGTGCCCAGGTAGAACAGGCAGTAGCAGCTGGCCGCAATGCCCAGCCCCCACACGTTCCATCCGGCCAGCCTGCAGCGCCAGCCCACCCACAGCAGCACGCCGGAAAAAAGTCCCTGCGGCAGCAGCGTATCGGCACCATGCAGCAGCCTTTGCAGAATAAATTCCACCAAAGCGTACAGAATAGATACTTGAAACAGTGCTTGGATGAACCACATCGCGCCGCCCAGCTGGGTGCCGCCGTCAAACACGCACCAGTGCACGGTGCGGCCAATCACATCCTTCACCGTCACGGGCGTTGTGACGGCATTGCCGGGAACCTGCAAAATGCGCTCATCACTCGTCAAAATATTCAGCTTTAAAAACAGGTTGTTCAGCACGGTAAAGGCGGTGTTTGCCAGCACAAAGGGCAGCCAGAGCGTGACGGCTTTGCGCTTGATAAAGTGCACCGGCCCGCCGCGCAGGCTGAAAAGCCAGCCGCTCAGCATAAAAAACAGGGCCATGTGGAACAGGTAGATGAAGTCCGTCCCGCGAAAGCCCGAATGCCCCAGCACCATAAGCACAATGCCGATGCCGCGCATACTATCTATTACAGGGTCACGCTGTTTTGCCATAAATCAGAACCTCACTGCGCGTTTTTGGCGCGGCATTTCGGGCAGATGTAGCGGATCGTCAGCGTGTAGCCGCGTACCTCGGTACCGATGGCGGACTCAATGTCGCGGATCAGCCCCACCACCGGCAGGTCGGCCAGGTCGCCGCAGCTGTCACACAGCAGGTGGCCGTGGGGGGTCGGGTTGGCGTCGTAGCGGTCCGGGCCGTCGGGCATTTCCAGATGACCGATCTCACCGTCCAGTTCCATCAATTTCAGGTTGCGGTACACAGTGCCGCGCGCAATGTGCGGCATGGCCTGCCGCGCATGGCTGAAAATTTCGTCAGCGGTCAGATGCTCCGGGCATTTTTCACGCATGATACCCAAAATCAGGGCGCGTTGGCGGGTCATGGGCAGACCTCCTTTTCTGTTTTAAGAATATATCTTATTCAGATAGTACACTAAAAGTTATGCTTTGTCAACCGTCTGTGCAAAATCGCCAAGATTCCATTCCGAAATTTTACTTGACAGGGGCTGTTTGTATGCTATAATAAAGTCATATTAAGACTCATTCCTATTTAAACGGAGGTATTCATTATGGAACTCAGAGGCAGCAAGACCGAGAAAAACCTGTGGGAGGCTTTCGCAGGTGAGAGCCAGGCCCGGAACAAATACACCTATTTCGCGTCCAAGGCCAAGAAGGAGGGCTATGAGCAGATCAGCGCCATCTTCACCGAGACCGCCAACAACGAGAAGGAGCACGCCAAGATCTGGTTCAAGCTGTTGATGGAAAACGGCGAGATCCCCGACACGCTGACCTGCCTGAAGATGGCCGCCGCGGGCGAGAACGAGGAGCACACCTCGATGTACCCGCGCATGGCCGCCGAGGCGAAGGCGGAGGGCTTTACTCAGATCGCCGCGCTGTTCACGATGGTCGCCGCGATTGAGAAGGACCACGAGGAGCGCTACAAAGCGCTGGCCGCCAACATTGAGGCGGGCAAGGTCTACGCCCGCGAGACCGAGCAGGTCTGGCAGTGCCGCAACTGCGGGTTCGTCTATATCGGTCAGCACGCGCCGGTCAAGTGCCCGGTGTGCGCACATCCGCAGAGCTATTTTGAGCTGAAGAGCAGCAACTATTAATTTGTAAAGAAGCGGCAGCCGCAGAGCTTCCGGGCGCATTTCCTATACGCCCCTACGTGTAGGGATCGATGCTTGGCATTACCCCGGGAGCTTTGCGGCTGCCGCTGTGTTATGTGCAAATGCCCGCTTCTGGCTGGTTCGTAGGGGAGGGTCTTGACCCTCCCGCGGGGCTTTGCGCCGCCGCCAGTGCCCCGGGAGACACTGCCTCCATTGGCTATTGCTGTAGGGCGGGGTTCTCTCACCCCGCCGCGGCGGCCTGGGGGCAGGCCGCCCTACGATTTTCATGGAAGATGTGCGCTGGCTCACGGGGCGTCGGAAACGCCGCCCCCTACAGCTGCAATTTTTTCTCAAATTTTTGCTTGACAACCGCTCTATATCATGCTATATTGTTAGCGTTAGTTAAGGCTAACCACAGCAAGTATCCGACCTTCGGAACAACCATAGCCCGCCCGGTGCGGTTCTCTCCCCGTGCCGGGCGGTTTTATGGGGCCGGTGGTTAGCAGACACTAACTATTGTAGAGGTAAGGAGTCATCTCATGCAGCAATCGCGTGTCATCCCTAGCCCGCGCAGCTTCGCCTGCGACCTGGCCACCCTATGCGCCCCCACACTGGCGGGGCCAGAAAACAGCAAAATCAACAAAGGGTTCATAAAATCTTAAAAGTTACGGCGTTGACAAGCAGGAAACGGTGGCTTATGATAAAAAAGAACGCCGAAAAAGGAGAAGATTTTCCGGCGCAGAGAATGAAAGAAAAGAGAGGCGCAGGATTAAATGAAGCGATTATGGAAAGTGTGCCTGGCAGCATGGCTGTTGATACTGGGAAGTGTGATGGGCGGAGTCTTACTGGAACCTTTGCAGGTTCGGGCGGCTCAGGCAGAGAAGATACAGATCCAGTTCCAATATACCAGACGAAAAGAATTTCGGCTTTCGGCCGGACAGATCCGTCAGGGCGACACCGGAAAGGTCACTCTGAAAGGGAAGAACGTGACAGATGTCCGCTGGACTTCCTCGAAGCCGTCCATTGTGACGGTGGATGATACCGGAAAGGTCACAGCGAAACATACAGGTACTGCGGTGTTGACAGCGAAATACACCTGGAAGAAGCGGGCGTACTGTTACCGGGTCAATATTCAGGTGGTGAGCCGGCTGGCAGCGGAGCAGAAGAAATTTCCCACAGGAACCTACTGGAACGACGGAGGAAACAACAATCAGGTGACACAGAGACCCTGTATTCATGATGACGATCGCTACTGTGCATATAATTCCGTGGGCTGTGAGAGCACTCTTTATCTTGGGATGGTCGCAGGAATGCAGGTGGCTGGTTATCAGTGCCACGGTTTCGCCCTGAAGGTTGCCCAGGATCTCTATGGAAGCCTGAAAAAATGGAAGTATGTGGAGAGTTACCGGACGATTCATGCGGGAGATGTGATCCGAATCAACAACAACTCCCACACGATCATTGTCACGAAGGTTTACAGCGGCAGCATTCAGTATGCGGACTGCAATTCCACCGGCGACTGTCAGATCCAGTGGGGCAAGACCATGAGCAGACAGGCATTGAGAAAAGCTTTTACTTACATGTACACGAAATATTGAGACAAAAAAACGAACCAGCTCTTAAATGAACTGGTTCGTTTTTTCGTCATAATGATAGTCAATGCTGTCGAGCGTTGCGATCAGGGAATCTTTCCGGATTCCCCGAAGGGAACATAAGGCATCCAGGGAATCAAAATAGTCCCGGAGCTGTGTGTTTACATAGCTCAGCAGAATGACGGGATCCTTTGGAATCATCCGGCTTTCCTTTCTGCTTTCAGAGTTCCGTCCTGAAGTGTGATGAGGATGGTGTCGCCCTCATGGATCTCGCCGCTTAAGATTTCCCGGGCTGCGAGAGTCTCCACATTTTTCTTGAGGAACCGTTTTAAAGGCCGTGCTCCATAGACGGGGTCATAGCCACCATCTATGATATAGTCTTTTGCTTCCGGTGTCAACTCCAGAGAGATCTCCCGATCGGAAAGACGCTCGTTCAGATCTTTCATCATTAGGTCAACGATGTGGCCGATGTTGTCCTTGGTCAGAGGCTTGAACATGATGATCTCATCGAGACGGTTCAGAAATTCCGGACGGAAGTGACCGCGGAGGTCATTCATGACCAGGTTGGCCGCCTCTTCTTTGATGGAGCCGTCTTCGGAAATGCCGTCCAGCAGGTAGGAAGAGCCGATGTTGGATGTCATGATCAGAATCGTGTTCTTGAAGTCTACCGTCCGGCCCTGGGAATCGGTGATACGGCCATCGTCCAGTACCTGCAGAAGAACGTTGAACACATCCGGATGAGCCTTCTCGATCTCATCGAAAAGAACAACGGAATAAGGTTTCCGGCGCACGGCCTCGGTCAGCTGACCGCCTTCCTCGTAGCCTACATATCCGGGAGGAGCTCCGATCAGACGGGACACGGAATATTTCTCCATGTACTCACTCATATCGATACGCACCATGTTGCGCTCGTCGTCGAACAGACACTGGGCCAGGGCTTTCGCCAGCTCGGTCTTACCAACGCCGGTAGGTCCAAGGAACAGGAAGGAACCAATGGGCTTCGTCGGATCTTTGATGCCTGCTTTGGAACGGATGATGGCATCCGTCACTTTCTGCACGCCATCGTCCTGACCGATAACCCGTTTGTGGAGTTCTTCGTCCAGATGAAGGATCTTGGTCCGCTCGCCTTCGGTCAGTTTGGCAATGGGAATGCCGGTCCAGCGGGAGACGATACGGGCGATCTCATCCTCGGTGACGCTTTCGTGTACCAGGGAGAGATCTTCATTTTTAACCTTTTCTTCCTCGATGGAAAGCTGCTGCTGGAGTTTGGGCAGTTCGCCGTACTGGAGCTCTGCAGCCTTGTTCAGGTCGTAGTTCTGTTTTGCCTTCTCGATCTGTTTGTTCATGTCTTCGATCTGCTCACGGAGTTTGGAGAGATTTTCGACAGAATGCTTTTCATTGTCCCACTGGGCTTTCTTTGTATTGAATTCATCCCGGAGCTCTGCCAGCTCTTTCTGAAGGTCAGCGAGACGCTCGCGGCTTAAATTGTCGGTCTCTTTTTTCAGTGCTGCTTCCTCGATCTCCAGCTGCATGACACGACGGCGGAGTTCGTCCAGCTCGGTGGGCATGGAATCCAGCTCGGTCTTGATGAGAGCGCAGGCTTCATCCACCAGGTCGATGGCCTTATCCGGAAGGAAACGGTCAGAGATGTAACGGTTGGAGAGGGTAGCGGCTGCCACCAGAGCGCTGTCGGTGATTTTGACACCATGGAAAACTTCGTAACGCTCTTTCAGTCCTCTTAAGATGGAAATGGTATCTTCCACCGTGGGCTCATTGACCATGACAGGCTGGAAACGACGTTCCAGAGCAGCATCTTTTTCAATGTACTGACGATACTCATTTAAGGTAGTTGCACCGATACAGTGAAGTTCGCCTCTTGCAAGCATAGGCTTTAACATGTTTCCGGCGTCCATAGAGCCTTCTGTCTTACCTGCGCCTACAATGGTGTGCAGCTCATCGATGAACAGGATGATCTGTCCTTCGCTCTTCTTTACTTCTTCCAGAACAGCTTTCAGACGTTCCTCAAATTCACCTCTATATTTAGCACCGGCTACCAGAGAACCCATATCCAGGGCAAACAGCTTCTTATCTTTCAGGCCGTCAGGAACGTCACCACGGACTATTCGCTGCGCCAGACCTTCTACAACGGCTGTTTTACCAACACCAGGTTCACCGATCAGCACCGGATTATTTTTGGTCTTTCGTGAAAGGATACGGACTACGTTACGGATCTCGCTGTCACGGCCGATGACCGGATCCAGCTTCTGATCTCTGGCACGTTCTACCAGATCGTAGCCATATTTCTGTAATGTATCGTAAGTTGCCTCCGGGTTGTCGCTTACCACTCTCTGATTGCCTCTTACAGTGGAAAGTGCCTGAAGGAACTTTTCTCTGGTAATACCATAGGTCTTAAACAGGTCCTTCATTTCCTTAGAAGGCTGTTTTAACAGAGCCAGGAAAAGATGTTCTACGGAAACGTATTCATCTCCCATAGCCTTGGCTTCGTCTTCTGCATTGATCAGGACTTTGTTTAAGTCATTGCTGATATACAGCTGTCCGCCACCGCTTACCTTGGTCAGTTTCTCTATGGCCTGCTTTGCCTCGTTTTTAAACATATCGCCCTGAATGCCCATCTTTGTGATCAGCTTCATGATCAGGCTGTCATCTAACGTCAGCAGGCTGTACAGCATATGCGGCTGGTCGATCTGCTGGTTTCCATATTCATATGCCAGCTTTTCGCAGTTCTGAACTGCTTCCATTGATTTCTGTGTAAATTTATTGATATTCATATGCCCACTCCCCTTTCCGGAACAGTGTGTTTGTTATCTTGTTTTTTGTTCTATGCGTACTATAGTTCTTGTTGTTAGCTTTGTCAAGAGTCGAGTGCTAATTTTTTGTAAAAAGTTTTTTTTTTAAAAAATCCCCCGTCTATTTCATAAGACGAGGGGTAATATTATAAGTTGATCTGTTTTTATTTTAATCTACATTCATTTCTACACTGCTTTCGGCTGCAGTCTGCCCATTTTTCCACGGTCCTCTTCTGTAGAACATAATGGATAATGTTGTTGCAACACACCAGCCCACCGGCCATGCGCACCAGATACCTGTTGCTCCCAGTGCTGTCTTAGAGAATACAAAGGCAAGTACAACACGAAGGATCAGGTCTGTAAAGGTTGCTACCATAAAGTTCTTCATCAGTCCGGCACCTCTTAAGATACCATCTGCTACCAGCTTTGCAGAAACTACAAAGTAGAACGGAGAAAGGATCTTTAAGTAAATGATACCTGTATGCATTGCCAGTTCTGTAGGCTCGTCCATAAAGAGCTTTAAGACAATGTTTCCGCCGAAGAAGTACAGTAAAAACAGGGGCAGACTTAACATCCATACCATTTTAACACCGGCACGGAAGCCTTCTTTGATACGTGGCATTTTTCTTGCGCCCAGGTTCTGTGCTGTATAGTTGGAAATACCATTTCCAAGTGTGGTGAAAGAAGTGATGACCAGGTTATTTAACTTGACAGCCGCTGAGTAACCTGCCATAACAGGGGCTCCAAATCCGTTGATGATACTCTGGATCACAATGTTTCCAAGAGAGATAAAACTCTGCTGTAAGGTACTTGGCACTGCGATCACTACGATCTGCATTAAGATCTTTTTATCGAAAAATGGTGCTTTTTCTTTTCCTTCGATCTTTGCAAGTCTGCGGAAGATAACTACCATTGCAAGGATACAGCTGATACCCTGACAGAGGAAGGTTGCCCATGCAACACCTGCAACACCCATGTTAAATCCTTTTACAAACCAGATATCTACTGCGATATTGGAAGTAGAGGAAGCAGCCAGGAAATAGAACGGTGTCTTGGAGTCTCCCAGTGCAGAGAAAATACCGGTTGCAATATTATAATAGAACACGAACGGCAGGCCCCATGCATAAATATCCAGGTACAGTTTGGAGTCTGCAAATACTTCATCCGGAGTACGGATCAGTTTTAACAATGCTTCGGATCCCAGGATACCGATCAGCATCAGGCACACGCATACAAAGGCGCTGAAAATGCAGGCTGTATAAACAGCTGTTTTCATTTTCTCATACTCTTTTGCACCAAACAACTGTGAAATCACAACAGAACATCCGATGTTGCTGCCTACCGCAATGGCCATGAAAATCATGGTGATCGGGTATGAAGCTCCTACTGCCGCCAACGCATCCTCTCCTGCAAATTTGCCGGCGATCACACTGTCTGCTATGTTATACATCTGCTGGAAAATGACACTGACAAACATCGGAATAGAAAATTTCCATAATACTTCTTCTGGTTTTCCAACTGTTAGATCTTTAACCATTTTTCTCTCTCCCCTGTTTCTTTTTTATTTCGTAACTATTCAGTATCTTCATAGTTACCTTATCTCTTTTTCTTGTGTTTTGCACTGGCTGATATTATACTACAGATAGATTGATAAATATAATGATATATTTTGCCATCATCCCTAAAATTTTTCTATGGATAAGGAGATAACTACATGAACTTTGAGACTTACCGGATTTTCTATTATACTGCCAGATATAAAAATATCACCAGTGCTGCCAAAGCCCTGTTTCTGACTCAGCCCACCGTCAGCCACGCTATCGCCGGTCTGGAAAAGGAACTGGGGTGTCAGCTTTTCATCCGCTCCAAAAAGGGAGTTCAGATGACACCGGAGGCAGAGCTTTTATATCGTCATTTATCGAAAGCATTCCAGCATGTGGAAGACGGAGAACAGTCCTTGCGCGATCACCTGTCCCTGTCCGAAGGGCAGATCCGCATCGGCGCCAGCGAGACCACCCTGCACTATTTTCTTCTTCCTTATTTAGAACAGTTTCGTGCCGCTTATCCCCATATCCGGCTGAAAATCTCCAATACCACCACTCCGGCGGCACTTCACGCATTAAGGGAGCACGCCATTGATTTTGCAGTGATCATCGCACCGGTAGCGGATGATTCCATTGAAATCCATGAATTACTGGAAATCAGGGATATTTTCATCGCCGGTCCCCAATTTTCCCAGTTAAAAGACACACCGCTTCATCTGTCCGATCTAAACACTTACCCTATCGTTTCCATGGAACCAGGTACCGGAACCAGGGAACATCTGGAGCACATATTTGCCAGCTTTGGCTGTCACCTCACACCAGATATCGAGCTGGCCACCACAGACCTGATCACCCCCATGGTCTCTCACAACCTTGGAATCGGGTTTGTACCTTATTCTTTCGCGGAAAGCAGCCTGAGCAATGGCTCTGTCTTTCAGCTGAATATCGTCGATCCGATTCCCAGACGCTCCATCTGCATTGCTGTACACAAAGAATTCCCATTATCTGTGGCAGCTGGGAAAATGGTGGGGCTGCTGGGAGTAACATGATTTCAATCGGCACTGAAATGGACTGGATGGTTCAAGGTGTCAATGATGGAACACTGACTTTTCTGTAAATATCTTTGCAATTTTCAGTTATTTCGAGTATACTTGATTTATATTTAAATGTTTCACATCAACCTGTGTCATTACCATATTTTTATGAAAAGAGGGTGTATTTATGGAATTTAAAGAAAAAAAGAGATGTTTATTTCTGGGGCTTCCACTGACTTTTACCACCTACACCATTACCGAAGAGCTTGTTACCATCGATCAGGGACTCTTAAGTCGCAAAGAAGATGACTGCTACATGTATAAAATCCAGGATGTGACCCTGACTACCAGTTTTCTCGAACGTATCGTCGGACTTGGGACCATCATCTGTAACACCGGCGACGTCACCCATCCAAAACTAGAGCTGACACATATTAAAAATGCGCGGGCAATTAAAGATTTTATCCTTCAGCAGTCTGAAGACCAGCGCCTAAAACGCCGGACGCTGAACACCCAGAATATCGGGGCAATGCCAGATCACGATTGCGAGATGCATGATGATTGTGGGATGCCGCATATGTATTAGTATGATCACTCCCCTGGAATTAGGCTGAAAGGGGTTAAATTCCAGGGGAGGTTTCTAAACTCCTGCAATGGGAGTGACTTGCAAATTTTTCAAATATTCCTCAACATTCTGATACCATATTCCTTCGACCATCTGATTCTCGCCCCGATAAAGCACCGTTTTTTTCGTAATCGAACCATATCGATGTTCAGTCTGCGCACATTTTTCTTGATCAATCAAGTGACGATACTGATATTTAACCATCTCCGCGCTATGCTTAATCTCAAAAATCTGACATGCGGCATCATTGGGATCAAATACTACCATATCAAACTCTCCAATTGGGAACT
>ENA-UPTB01003169-UPTB01003169.1-human-gut-metagenome-genome-assembly--contig:-NODE-3169-length-10128-cov-8.292906_pt1 | contig 10128 bp, 6 predicted proteins | sample MGYA00250046_ERZ773369 | MGnify/ENA primary metagenome ERZ773369 (study PRJEB29103, sample SAMN06111938) | human gut metagenome | biome: human gut; feature: ankylosing spondylitis patient; material...
GACAGTTCCAGCCGGGGAAGGTATCGTATTTTTCTGTCCATGCGTCCTGCATGGAGTAAGGATCGTATTTCAGATCCGAAGGCTTGGCGTTTTCAAACCCTGTGGTGAGCCATGCCGGGTCCACAGCATTGTTGAACTTTTGCACATGATCAAAGAAAATCTGTATCCGCAGGTCGGATACGCCGGCATCCTGCAAAAGTTTGGAAAGAAGATCCTGTGTATCCGAATCTGCTAAATTGGAGTATTCGATTTGCTGAAGGACGGGCTGAGAGGTTTTTTGAGTGCAGCCCACCGCCAGAAACGCACTGCAAAAAAGTGCAGCGGTGCAGACAAGAAAAGTTCGACGTTTCAAAAATGGTCACCTCGTTGTGTTTTTCGGAAAATTTCTTTGAGTGCCGGAGTCTCCACCATAGGCGAAGAGAGCAACGCCATCGGTCTTATAACGAATGGTATCACAGATAAACAAAGAAAATCAATGATTTCTGTCGTATTTGACCATATATAATGTTGCAGTATCCATATCCCGTACGGCTAACGCCCATGGGGGGAAAGACGATGCGGCAGTTTTCTGAACGATTTTCTTCATGTCGGACACAACAGGAGTATACCCAAGTTGGAATAAAAATTTTCCGTTTTTTCCGAATGGAAGGTTCAAATCGCTTTCCAGATAGACGGAGGATACCAACTTGCGAAGCGCGGCACGGCAATCCCATAGATTTCCCCATGCTGCAGTGGGAGTTTGAAGAAACGCCTCGTCCACATTATAATAGGCCGTAATTGTGATGTGCGTGATGCTTTCCTCTGTATAAGATTTGTAGAGCCAGGAAGATCCATATGGCATCTTTTCCAGACCGATTTCACAGAGATAATGCTGCTCTTCTGAGATGTGCTTCTTCTTTTTCATACATTCTTTCGCTTGTATAATGCCGGGCAGATGTTCTTCGGTGGGGCTTCTTCCAAGAAAAATCACTCGTGAAGATTGAAACGGGAGTTTTACGGTACGCAGTGCCAGCAAGCAATGCAGACGTATATACAACAGCGGCTTTTGAGTTGCAAAATGCTTGTTGGGAACACCCAAACCCTTGAACTGCATCCTGTGGATGCAGGCTATTTTAAGCAAATAAAAAGGGAAAACTGTTTTACTTCTTGCGGAATTCCCCATACAACCACTCTGCCAATGCCGACATAATAGCCTTATACTTGCTGGTATCCTCAAACAAGGAAGAGAAGGTGTCCTGCGCTTCGAGATAGCTGTCCTGTGCGGCAGTATCAAAAGCCTTGGGGAAGATGCTCTCGGTAAAGATCTGCGGGTCGGAGCTGCGCGCCAGCTTTGCCAGCTTCGGGTCAGCCAGCAGACGGTCGTGCAGGGCAGTAAGCAGCACCCGGTCGGCATTGGTGAACTCACCCTTGAACTTCTCGTTGATCTTCAAAATGATCTCGTCCAGCGGCTCCTTGGGGTCGTGACCAAGAGCACCTTTCTGGGTGACAGGCTCGTAGACGCCCTTGGCGTGTTCCAGCCCGATGGCACCGGCAAAGGTCTTTTGCAGCTTGTAATACTCCAACTGCAATTTGCCCTCCAAGTCCAGCGGAGAGACCTCGTCCGGTGGCAGCAGCTTGAGCAGATAAGCGCAGAATACGTTCTCCTTGTGCAGCTCTTCATCGAACATCCGCGCCACCTGTGAAACGTAGCCGTACCACTTGACAAGGTTGCGCAGCAGACGGCGGAACTGATACCGCTCGGCCTGCGTTTTTTGATTGTAGCGGTCCGCCACGGGCTTCAGGATGCTGCTCATGCGGCCCACGGCGTTTTTATCCTGCTTGGTGCTGCGGAAATACTCCTTGGCAAAGGCTTCCACGTCTGCATCGGAATAGACGGCAAAGCTCCGCAGATCCTTCTGGGTCTTGTAGATGAGGTCGGTGTTGACCTCCTGCTCCAGAAAAGTCTCCTGATAAAAGGGCTGGAATGCCTCCCGGATGTCCTCTGCCTTGTTCACGAAATCCAGCACAAAGGTGTCGGTTTTGCCGGGACAGGTACGGTTCAGGCGGGAGAGGGTCTGCACTGCCTTGACGCCCTTCAGCTTTTTGTCCACGATCATGGTATGGAGCAGCGGTTCGTCAAAACCGGTCTGGTATTTTTCTGCCACGATGAGCACATTGAAGTTGTTGTGGAACTCCTTTTTGGTCTGGCTCTCTGCGATGTGGCTGCCGTCGGCGCGGACGTTCAGAGACTGCTCCGTATACTCCACGCCGCCGTCCGGTACGGCACCGGAAAATGCCGCTAAGATCTGCACATCGTCATAGCCCTGCTCGGCAATGTAGCGCTTGACCTCGTGGAAGTACCGCACCGCCGCCAGCCGGGAGGAGGTGACCACCATCATCTTGCCCCGCCCGCCGATCTTGTGGCTGGTGGTCTCCCGGAAAGTCTCTACAATGATCTTTGCCTTCTGACTGATGTTGTAGGGATGCAGCTCTTCGTACTTGCGGATCAGCTTTGCCGCCCGGCTGGCGGGCAGGTCGGGGTTGTCCGGGATGGTTTTGGCGATCTTGAAGCAGGTGGAATAGGTCATGTAGTTTTGCAGCACATCCAGAATGAACCCTTCCTCAATGGCCTGCCGCATACTGTAAATGTGGAAGGGATGGTGGCTGCCGTCCGGGTACTCGGTGCCGAACAGCTCCAGCGTGGCGGCTTTTGGGGTGGCGGTAAAGGCAAAGAAAGACAGATTCTTGTGCCGCCCGTGGGAGGTGAGCTCCTTCACCAGTGCATCCTCCGGGTCGATCTCGTCCTCCGCTTTGCCTTCCAGCTCGGCATATTCCCGCAGCGCGTCCTCGGTGTCGGCAAGGGCGGCTTTCAGCTTTAAAGCAGAGGTGCCAGTCTGGGAGGAGTGCGCTTCGTCGATGATAACGGCATAGTTCTTCCCGGCGGTCTTGTTCACCTCAGTATAGATGACCGGGAACTTTTGCAGCGTGGTGATGATGATGCGTGCGCCGTTGTTGATGGCATCCCGCAGGTCGCCGGAGTTTTTGTCCTCGCCGATGGCCTCCACCGCACCCAGCGTATGGTCAAAACCGGAGATGGTCTCCTGCAGCTGTGCGTCCAGCACGGTGCGGTCAGTCACCACGATGACGCTGGCAAACACCGGCTTGTTCTCGGTGTTGAACAGGGAAGCCAGCCGGTACGCCGTCCATGCAATGGAGTTGGACTTGCCCGACCCGGCGCTGTGCTGGATGAGATAATGCTGCCCGGCACCCTTCTGCCGCACATCTGCCACCAGCTTGCGCACCACGTCCAGCTGGTGATACCGGGGAAAGATCAGGGTCTTGCCGTCCTGCAGGCTCATGAACTTTTGCAGGATGTCCATCATGCTGTCCTTCTGGAACACTTCTTCCCAGAGGTAGGCGGTAAGGTAGCCGTTGGGGTTGGGCGGGTTGCCTGCACCGCCGTCCCGCCCGGCACCGTTGGAACCCTGATTGAAGGGCAGAAAGCGGGTGTCCTTGCCCGCCAGCCGGGTGGCCATCCACACCTCGGTCAGGTCTACGCAAAAGTAGCCCAGAATGCGCTTGTTGAACTGGAAACACACCTCCCGGGGGTCCCGGTCGTGCATCCACTGCTGTTTGGCGTTCTCCACAGTCTGCCCGGTGAACTGGTTCTTCAGCTCAAAGGCGAACACCGGGATGCCGTTTACCGCCAGCACCATGTCCACCGAGTTGTGGGTGGTGTCGGAGTAGAACCACTGCCGGTTGCAGGTGATCTCGTTCTGGGCGTAGCGCTGGGCGTCCTTCTGGTTCAGCGCGGATTCCGGCTGAAAATAGCACACCCGGAACCGCCGTCCCCGGTGCTTGAACCCATGCCGCAGCACCGAAAGCAGCCCGTCCGCATCGCAGGCATTATTAAAGGCCGTGCAGAACTTCCGCACCGGGTTTACCGGGTTCTGCTTTTCAAAAAATGCCCACTCGTTGGGCTGGGTCTTTTGCACAAAGCGGATCAGAGTATCCACAAACAGCCCCAGCTTGGGGTCGTAGCAATCCCCGTTGCGGGTGTAGCCCCCGGCAGGGGAGAGCAGCGCCGCCGTAATGTCCGATTCAAACTGCTTTTCGGTGGTGATGAGGGGCATGGTTAGACCTCCTTATTCTGATAAGAAATGTTTTTGACAGAGTTTTTTTAATTGTGTGTCATCGACACCAAAACTGTGGAGAATCATGCAATAGATCAAGCCAATTAAATAAAATGCTGTCTCGCAAAGCCGCTTGTCAAGAATTTGTTGTGTTCCATGTGTTGTACGGTTGCGATGAATCACTAAATTTTCAATATCTTCCCGACTCGGAATGGAAGACGTGTCAAAAAATAAAAGACGTAAAATATCGATATACTTTTCATAGGTCAAGTAAAATTTATCAGCATCTGCAAGTGTAAGATGCTTAAAAACACCCATAAGTGTATCATGTGTCTTTCTTGGAAATGGTCCGTTTTCTTCTTCGAAGGAACAAATTGTTTTTTTCAGCTCTTTTATAAGAGAGGAAAGTTTATCAGATTCTGCTAGGTAGGTTGCACTTTTGTTGTCAGGAGTGGAGTTGCTCATTTTAACTCGGGCAAGCTCACATTCTAAACAGGTAACAATGCTGTGAATTATATCAGTTGACATCCTGCCAACATCTTGAGGAGAGGAAGGCAGAAAATCCATGAAGCAAAAGGGATTGTTAGGAATATTGCTATATATGAGTTGTAGTAAGGAAAAAACGACATCGTTGAGTTCATCAAAACAGAGGTTATGCCAAGGCGTCTTTTGAACAGGAGTGACAGATGGTTCTTGAAATATTTGTGCATCATTAAAAACTTGACAGCATTCATCATGCCATTTTAACAAATACATCTCATCGAAAATGATGTTTTTATGGCTGGTCAAGAAGAAAATAAGCTTGTTCACATTTTCTATATGATGAAAAATTTCATTAAGCTTAATGGACTTGGAAAACAACAGTTGCAAATAGACTGTTCGATTTGAGAAGCTGTACTCATCAGGCCCATGGTGCTCATGGGGGATTTTTCCTATGGTGACGTTAATGTTTCCGTAAGGCGTCGAAATTGTACCAGAAAGACAACGAAAATCTGTATTGGATTCAATGCTTTTTGGACAGTTGGCTAATGTGGAAGCAGAAAATGTGAAGAGGTCATTCAATGTGCCTCCACGAAATTCAATGGCCTCGAAGTGAGACCAGTCACAGGAAGCCTGATTCCCGCACTGAACTATGTATGTGCTAGTTCGAATCTTATAATAGGAAGGAATTTCTGGTGTTCCAAATTTCTCTGGAGAACCACAATAAATAGCAATATCATGTCCGTCATGTGTGACCCCTTTTAGAAAACCATCGTCGGGGAGAGAAAGAGTAAAAGCTTTCTCTCGGTCATATACATTTGGCTTCTTTGAAAGAGCATTCAAAAAGCTAAATGTATAATTGTCATTAGAAAAAACAGCAGTTCCTCGTTTACATTCGATAGTACCAGTGCTGAAAAAATCGGATTCTTTCATACATTATACCTCATTAAAACTGCATTAGAGACGGATTTTTTGGCGCCATATAAGCAAAACTTTCACAAGTTTTTTAATGCCAATGCTACCACATATTTTACACCTCCCTCTTTCCCGTTACAACCTCATAAATCAAACTTTTCTTATAGCTTTCCAGTTCTTTTGCCAGCTGCTCCTTCTTTGCAATCAGCTTGTCAATCTCGGAACATGTGGTGTCAAGGTAATCGGAGATTTCTTTCTGCTCTTCAATCGAAGGAACAGGAAAAATGCAATTTAGAAATTTGTCACTTTGCAATCGCCAGCGACCAAGATTACTTACACCCTGTGCCATACTGTAAAAGATTCTATTAAAGTAGCAACTCTGCATCAAGTAAAGAAAATATCTTGGATGATTGGTGATGGTATCTTTGAGTGAAAATACTCGATAATCAGGGCTTGTAACACCGTTATAGTTGGAAATATCAACCCAGCCTGTAAGTAAGTCCATGTGGTTCATGGCAAATTCGCCAGAGTACAGAAGTTGATAATTTGAATAGCTATCAGCAAGTTGGCCTTCATTGCTGGAAATATTTTTGGGCTTAATTCCAGTTTGCGTAATGGAAAGAACTGTATAGCCTTCTTTCCCAGCGATTCTTTTTCTGATTTCAAAAAGGTATTTGATTTTTATGCAGTTCCATTTGCTAGGGACTTTCCCGATCCACTCAACCCCGCTATCCTTCATCTCCCGCTCACTGTGCACGCCTTTGGTCACAGCCTGCGTAATAACCGCTTGCTTGAGCTTTTTGTATTCCTCAATGCTGGAACGAGTTTTGTCGAGGATGGTATCAAGTGAAGCACAACCATTGTCAAGGTAATCTGCGATTTTTGCCTGTTCGTCAAGCGGAGGAATAAGAAACGGGATATTTTTGAAATCATCGAATCCTAAATCCCATTGACCGATTCTCATACCGGTTGAAAGGCGTGCATATTCGGGCAGATATGCTGGATTCCTCAAAAGATGATGTAGATAGCGTTTGTTGACCTTATTACTCGTAATGCTACATACATGATAAGCTGGACTAACAATTCCTCGGTAATCAGAAACCGCCATAGAACCCTGCCATGCCTTCATTTTATTGATAACTAAATCTCCAATATCAACGACTTTATAATTAGAAGTATCTAAGGAAGTTACGTTGTGGTTATCATCGCGGCTGTCTTTTGGAACAACGCCGAAGTCACGATAGAGAGATAAAACGGGTGCATCTGGACATCCCTTCTCACTTTTCCAACGGGTTGCATATTTCAATAGGGAAACTTCCCACCCCTCCGGAATTTCCCCAATCCATTCAATGCCGCTGTCTTTCATTTTACGCATTTTCTGTACCATGCTTTCCGTATTCTGCAACCAGATAGTTGACGATTGCACTACAGGTAACCATCATGAATTTGGCTTCTTCAAAAGTAACGATGCTTTCGGCTTCGTGCTCGGCATGACGTACACCACCTTGATCGCAGGCATAAGAGTAAAGTTTATCAATTCCAGAGTTAAGACAAGGATGCAATTTTAGTCCGTGCTTAGCAAGTAGTTTTAATGCTTCACCAAGAGTAGCACTGTCTTTTTCTGCAATAATGCGGCAGGTTGCTTCGACGGCACTGATACTTTCTTTGACGCAGTTTTTATAGTCTGGGTGTTCACGGTCAGATAAAAAGTTGAGAGCCTTCTTAAGGTGTTTGCGTGCGCCGTCAAAAGGCGTACAGCAGGCTTGTTCAATTTCTTTTACTTCGATTTCATCTGTAATAGGAACGATTTCACCAGATATAAAGCGGTAACCTACATATTCACTTTGGAAAAGTTCATTGAACCACTCTTGAAAAACATCGATACAATTGTTAGTGGATAAGGCAAACCAATTGCAAATATACCAAAGCAAATCTAAAACTTCGTTATAAGGAGCCTCCATTAAAACCTCTTCGATTCGGGAATAAAACTTTTCCCAATCATAATGATAACCAAGCGGTAAATGATTTAAATCTGCAAAAACATTCTGCATTAGATTTTTACAGAAAATATTTGAAAGATTTTGATCTGTAGGACCGTACTTTATATTACGAGTTTCGCATTCATGGTTGAATGTTACTTGCAAAAAATCGTAGAGTTTATTACTAATAAATGTCCGAGTTCTTTCATCAAAATCATCAATTTGCATTTGGATGTTACAAGGGTCAATGCCGGCTCTGTCACTAAATCCACCGCGAACCTTAATCATACTTTTCCGTTCCATTATTCGTCCTCCTTATGGAACAGCTCTGCCAGCCCGGCGGAGATATCCTGTTCCAGTGCGGTAATGCGTGCTACGATATCCTCCACGGCTTCCGGTGCCTGATACTCGTAGAAATAGCGGGTCATGGGGATCTCGTAGCCCACCTTGGTCTTGCTGTGGTCGATCCACGCGTCGGGGGCGTAGGGCAGGACTTCCCTGGCAAAGTAGGCGTCGATATCCTGCACCAGCGGTACGTTTTCGCTGTCCCGCAGGCTGGTGTCCGGCACAGGCTTGCCACGTTTCATGATAACGTTGCCTGCCTCGTCCCGCTGGGGGCGCTCCACCACGATCTTGTTATAGCCGAACTCCACGCTCTCGAACACCTTGCTCTCGCAGTAGATGCCGTTTTTGTCGCCGTACACCTTGCCGTTGGCAAACTCGCCGTAGGCGGTGACGATCAGCTCCCGGCAGACATCGGTGATGTCGTTGCGCTTGGTGCCGATGCTCTTGCGGCGGGGTTCAAAGCAGTGGCTGGCGTCAATAAGCTGTACCTTGCCCGCGCGGTGGGCGGGCTTATCCTTGCTGAGCACCCAGATGTAGGTGGAGATGCCGGTATTCATGAACATATCGGTGGAAAGCTGGATAATGCAGTCCAGCCAGTCGTTTTCCAGAATATACTGCCGGATGTTGCTGGGCCCGCTGCCGGCGTCGCCGCTGAACAGGGGAGAGCCGTTCTGGATGATCGCCATTTTTCCTTTGTTTGCCAGCTTGGCAAGACCGTTCAGCACAAAAAGCTGCTGACCATCGCTGATCTTGGGCAGACCGGGGGCAAAACGCCCCATCTCGCCCCGGGCGGCCTCGGCTTCCACTGCTTTCTGCTCCCGCTTCCAGTCGATGCCGAAGGGAGGGTTGGAGATGATGTACTGGAAGGTGAACCCGGGGAACTGATCCTCCGACAGGGTATCACCGAACCGCATATTGTTGGGGTCGCCGCCCCGGATCATCATGTCCGCCTTGGCGATGGCAAAGGTGGAGGGGTTGAACTCCTGCCCGAAGCAGGTCACCTCGATGTCGTTGTTCAGCTCGTGGATGCGCTCCTCCATGCAGCTCAGCATCTGGCTGGTGCCCATGGCCATATCGTAAACGGTCATGCTGCTGGTATCGAGGTCGGCTTCGGACAGCAGCAGGTCGGTCATCAGATAGATGATATCCCGGCTGGTGAAGTGAGCTCCGGCTTCCTCGCCAAAGCTTTCGGAGAACCGCCGCACCAGGTCCTCAAAGATGTAGCCGCAATCCACGGCGCTGATCTTGTCCGGACCAAGATAGCCCTTTTCGGAGCCGAACTCCTTGATAACGAGGTAGAGGGTGTTGCTCTCCACCATCCGCTTGATGATGTTGTCAAAGTCGAACTTTGCCAGCACGTCCTGTGCGTTGGCGGAGAAACCGGACAGGTAATCCCGGAAGTTGGACTCAATGTTGTCCGGGTCTGCCAGCAGGGTCTCGAAGGTGAAACGGCTGGTGTTATAGAACTGGTAGCCAGAGGCTTTCTGCAAAAAGCCGTCGATGACCTGCAGCTTTTTCACCTTTTCGTAGGTGTCCAGCACTGCCTGATGGGTGGGCAGCAGGCAGTCATGGAACCGCTTTACCACGGTCATGGGCAGAATGACCAGACCGTACTCGTGGGGCTTGAACGGCCCACGCAGCATATCGGCCACGTTCCAGATCATGGCGGCTTTTTCAGCAATATTGGCACCTACGGCGGTGATTTTATCGTTTGGCATACGTTGCTCCTTGTTTTTGTGATAGGTGGACATCCTGATTTTACAACAATGGGTGTCCTATAAATCGGATAGCAGGATGCTTTTCCTGAAAAATGATTCTTGCATCTATTGTACCACGATAAAAGTGGAAACACCATATTCCGGCAAAAGAAAATGCCCGCCTGAAAACCAGACGGGCATACAGTAAATCAAATCATCTGAAAATGCTTCAGTGCTTTCACAATCGCATCCTCTTTTTCCTTCGGACACTGAGGCTGCTTTTTATTTTTGGACTTCGCCTTGTGGTGGTTCTCTCGTACCTCCAGACCGCATTGCTGCTTGACCTGCGAGATATACAGGGAAGAAACCTTCAGCCCAGTCTGTTCCAACACACGAGCCTTGATTTCAGGATAGGTCGCACCCGTTTCCCTTAATTAAAGATATTGTTGGGTAAAAAAAGAAAGGTCAGTCGATTTTGCCGATGAAGCGGTAGTAGATTTCTACTTCCTGCTCACGGCTTCCATCCTCGCCCTTGACAGCTTCGTGGACGGTTATTTTTTCAATTAGAGTGTTCAGAAGTTCGGCGGTCAGCTCCACAGG
>ENA-UPTB01003185-UPTB01003185.1-human-gut-metagenome-genome-assembly--contig:-NODE-3185-length-10083-cov-5.423546_pt1 | contig 10083 bp, 6 predicted proteins | sample MGYA00250046_ERZ773369 | MGnify/ENA primary metagenome ERZ773369 (study PRJEB29103, sample SAMN06111938) | human gut metagenome | biome: human gut; feature: ankylosing spondylitis patient; material...
CTGCTGTTTTACGTGGTGCGCGGCGCGGTGGCCCCCAACTGGGCGGCTATGCCGCTGCTGCTTCCCATCGTGCTGCAGGTGGGCCTGCTGGGCCTGGGCTGCGGCATCATCGTGTCCAGCGTCACTACCCGCTACCGCGATCTGATGGTCGTTGTCACTTTCGGTGTGCAGCTGTGGATGTACGGTACGCCGGTGGTCTACCCGCTGTCGATGATCTCCAACCCGCTGCTGCGCGCGGTGATGATCGCCAACCCGATGACCGCCCCGATGGAAAGCTTCCGCGCGGTCTGCTTCAACTCCGGCGAGGTATCGGTGCTGATGTGGGTCGTCTCGCTGGCATGGACGGTGCTGCTGCTGGGCGTGGGCATTTCGCTCTTCGGCAAGGTGGAAAAGACCTTTGTCGATACGGTCTGACGGGAGGTATAGCATGGAAAATCAGGAATTGATGATCCGCGTGCAGGACGTCAAAAAGCAGTACCGCCTGGGCCAGATCGGCGGCGGTACGCTGCGCGGCGACCTGCAAAGCTGGTGGGCCCGCAAGCGCGGCAAAGAGGACCCCAACACCCAGATCGGCACCGACCAGCGCTTGGTGGGCACCACCTTTATGGCGCTCAACGGCGTCAGCTTTACAGTAAACAAAGGAGAGGCCGTGGGTATCATCGGCTCCAACGGCGCGGGCAAGTCCACGCTGCTCAAGCTGCTGACCCACGTGACGGCCCCTACCTCCGGCGATATTGACCTGTACGGCCGCGTGGCCTCGATGCTGGAAGTCGGCACCGGTTTCCACCCCGAGATGACGGGCCGCGAGAACGTCTACCTCAATGGTGCCATTCTGGGCATGACACGTGCCGAGATCGACGCCAAGATGGACCAGATCATCGAGTTTTCCGAGGTCGGAGACTTCATCGACACCCCGGTCAAGCGCTACTCCAGCGGCATGTACGTCAAGCTGGCTTTCAGCGTGGCGGCCCACCTGGACAGCGAGATCATGATCATGGACGAGGTCCTGGCCGTTGGCGATATGAAGTTCCAGAAAAAATGCCTGACCAAGATGCGCCAGGCCGCCAAGCAGGACGGCCGCACGGTGCTGTACGTCAGCCACAACATGGCCACCATCCGCGACCTCTGCGACCGCTGCATCGTGCTGGACAAAGGCAAGGTCGTCTTTGACGGCGACGTGGACACCGGCATTGCCATCTACATGTCCAACAACTACAGCAGTGAGCGCTTTTTAGACTTTACCGATTTCCGCCGCCCCAGTTGGATCGAGCGCAAAAGCATCCGCATGCGCAGCGTCGAGTTCCATGTGGATACGCTGGAAGCCGTCGAGCGAAGCCAGCCCGTGGAGGTGGAGTACATCTACGATTCCACCGAGGACCGCGACCAGATCGGCATCTTCTTTGAAGTGCACGACGAGTTCGACGTGCCGGTGGCCACGGCCTGCCTGTACGGCATGCACATCCGTAAGGGCCGTAACCGCGTGACGGCCAAGTACGATTTCAGTATCCTGGCCGCAGGCACCTACAGCAACGTGTTCACTACCTTTACGCTGGGCGATGGCGGCAGCTTCAACACCGAGGACCGCACCCAGGGCGTACAGTTCAAGCTGGTAAATACCCTCAAACAGGGCGAGGCTGTGTGGCAGACCGTCTACTTTGGCTCCACCCATCTGCCGGATGCCCAGCTTTGCAAAGAAGAACTGATTTAAGCAAGAAAAAACCACCTTTTCCAAAGAAACGGAAAAGGTGGTTTTTTATGTACAATCGTGAAATTACCGATAATCGATCCCCAGCGTGGGCAGGCCGTTCAGGGTCCAATCGGCCAGGTTGCCGTCCTGGTACTCGTAGTAGCCTTGGGCGGCGATCATGGCGCCGTTGTCGCCGCAGTATTTCAGCTCCGGCAAAAAGACGCGGGCACCCAGTTTTTGGGCACCGTCGTTCACCAGCTGGCGCAGGCGGCCGTTGGCGGCGACGCCGCCGGCCAGCACGACCTGCTTGGCACCGGTATCGGAGGCAGCGGAGAGCAGCTTCTTTGCCAAGATCTGGTCGATGCGCTCCTGGAAGCTGGCGGCCATGTCGGCCACATTGACCGGCTGCCCTTTCTGCTCGGCGTTGTGCACCTCGTTGATGACGGCGGTCTTCAGGCCGCTGAAGCTGACGTTGTACTTGCCCTCTACATGGGGCACGGGCAGCTTGTAGGCGTGGGGGTCGCCGTCGCGGGCGGCGGCGGCCACACTGGGACCGCCTGGGTAGGGCAGGCCCAGCGTGCGGGCTACTTTATCGTAGGCTTCGCCGGCGGCGTCGTCCACCGTGCGGCCCAGAACTTTGTAGCGGCACCAATCCTCCACCATCACGATGTGGCTGTGCCCGCCGCTGGCCACCAGGCAGAGAAACGGCGGATGCAAACTTTGGTGGGTCAGATAGTTGGCGGCGATATGTCCGCGCAGGTGGTGCACCGGCACCAGCGGCTTGCCTGCCGCATAGGCCAGGCCCTTGGCAAAGTTGACACCCACCAGCACGGCACCGATCAGGCCGGGCGCAAAGGTTACGGCCACGGCATCCACGTCTTTCATGGTCATGTTGGCATCGGCCAGGGCTTTGTCCACGGTGGCACTGATATACTCGGCATGGCGGCGGCTGGCGATCTCCGGCACAACGCCGCCGTATAGGGCCTGCTCTTTCACGCTGGTGGAGATCACGTTGGAGATGACCTTGCGGCCGTCCTCCACGATTGCCGCCGCGGTCTCATCGCAGGTCGATTCAATTCCTAAAACATACATTTTAATCACCCTTATTGTGACTCTTGAACTGCCAGAAGCACTTTGTAGGGGCGAACACTGTTCGCCCGTGGCCGTTTGGCAGGCAAGAAACTTTCCCGAAAAAGTGCGGCCTCATCAAGCAGGCGGGCGAGCACTGCTCGCCCCCTACACCTCTGCGCAGAAAACTTTAATGCGCTTCCAGCCAGGTCTTGCCGGTGCCTACCTCGGTGGTCAGGGGCACGCTGTAGTGCACCACATGCTCCATTTCCTCCTGCAAAATGCGGCGCACGGTGTCCACTTCACTGTCCGGTGCCTCTACGATCAGTTCGTCGTGTACCTGCAGCAGCAGGCGGGCCTGCAATTTCTCATCCCGCAGGCGCTGCCACACATGCACCATGGCCAGCTTGATGATGTCCGCGGCCGTGCCCTGGATGGGCGTGTTGCGGGCCATCCGCTCGCCGCTGGCGCGTACTTGGAAGTTGGAACTGGCCAGCTCCGGCAGGGCGCGGCGGCGGCCAAACAGCGTTTCCACGTAGCCTTTCTCCTTGGCGTGGGCAATGCAGTCCTGCATGTAGCCGTCCACCTTGGGGAAGGTGTCAAGGTAAGTCTTCAGGAAAGCGTCTGCCTCTTTCACCGAGACGTCCAGATCCTTGCTCAGCGAGTAGGCACCCTTGCCGTACATGATGCCGAAGTTGATGGCCTTGCTGGCCGAGCGCAGCTGCGGCGTGACTTCGCTTTCGGGGATGTGGTAAATTTTGGCGGCGGTGGAGCGGTGAATGTCCGCGCCGTTCAAAAACGCCTGCTGCATGTGCTCGTCGCCGGTGATGTGCGCCAGAATGCGCAGCTCGATCTGGGAGTAATCGGCGTCCACCAACTGCTGGCCGTCCCCGGCCACAAAGTAGCCACGCAGGCGGCTGCCCAGCTCGGTGCGGATGGGGATGTTCTGCAGGTTCGGTTCGGTGGAGGAGATGCGCCCGGTGCGGGTCTCGGTCTGGATAAAGGTGGAGTGCACCCGACCGTCCGCCGCCTGCGCCGCCAGCAGGCCATCTACGTAGGTAGACAGTAGTTTGGCGTAGGTGCGATACTTTAAGATCTCATCAATGACCGGGCTGTAAGGACGCAGGCTTTCCAGCGTGGCGGCGTCGGTGGAGTAGCCGCGGGCGTTTTTCTTGCGCGGCGGCAGGCCCAGCTTGTCAAACAGGGCTTCGCCCAGTTGCTTGGGGCTGTTTACGTTGAACTCGTAGCCCACCTCAGTGTAGATATTCTGCAGGATGCCGTCCAGCTCGCCCCGCAGGCTGTCGCCAAAGGCGCGGATGCCGTCGGCGTCTACCGCAAAGCCGATGCGCTCCATGTCCGCCAGCACCCGGGCCAGCGGCAGCTCCATCTCATCGTGCAGTTTGCGCTGGCCGCTGGCGTCCAGTTCGGCGGCCAGCCTTTCCAGCAGCGCGGCCAGCACCCCGGCATCGGGGGCGGCTTCGCAGTGGAACGCCGCCGCCACGCCGTACTCGGCAGCCAGAGACTTTACCGCATAGCTGCTAGCGGAAGGATTGAGCAGGTACGCGGCCAGCTTGCCGTCAAAATGCAGGGCTTTGCCAATATGCCCCTGCTCCAGTGCCAGGCGGTAGAGGGGCTTCGCGTCAAAGGCCCAGATTTCGGCATCGCTGTCCAGCAGGGCGGCCAGGCGGTCGGTGTCTGGCAGGTAGACTTCTTGTCCCTGTACGGCGTACCAGCCGCCGTCGGCGTTTTGGGCCACAAACAGGCGGCCTTCCACCAGCAGCGGCAGGGGGGCCGGCTCTACTTCTTCCGGCGGAGCAGCGTCCACGGGGGCGGCAGCGGCGCCGCCCTCCTCCAGCCCCCAGCGGTCCACCATCTTATGCATTTCCAGCGTGGCCAGCAGCTGGGCGGCTGCGGCAGGGTCGCCGGACTGGCGGATATAGGCGGCGGGGTCCGTCTCGATGGGCGCGTCCTTGCGGATGGTACCCAGCATGTAGGACAGGTCCGCCTTATCGCGGTTGGCAGAAAGCTTGGCCCGCTGGCCGGGCTTGATGGCCTTGTCATCGAGGTTTGCGTAAATATTTTCCAGCGTGCCGAACTTCGCCACCAGGGCCAGGGCGGTCTTTTCGCCGATGCCCGGCACACCGGGAATATTATCGGACGAATCGCCCATCAGGCTCTTGACATCGATGAGCTGCTGCGGCTCCACACCATACTTTTCGCGGATGGCGGCGGGGTCCATGGAAATCGTCTCTTTGTTGGTGGCCAGCAGAACGGTGGTGTTGTCGTCCACCAACTGCAGGCTGTCCCGGTCGCCGGTGGCCAGCAGGGTGGTGCCACCGGCGGCCTTGCAGGCGGCGGCCAGGGTGCCCAAAATATCGTCGGCCTCCCAGCCCTCACTGCTTACCTGCACAAAGCCCAGGTCGGTCAGCAATTCTTTCAGTACGGGCATCTGCTGGGCCAGCTCCTCGGGCATGCCGTGGCGGGTGGCCTTGTAGCCGTCGTAGGCCTTGTGGCGGAACGTCGGGGCGCGCAGGTCCCAGGCGATGGCCACAGCATCGGGCTTGTGGGCGGCCAGCAGGTTGAGCAGTATATTCTGGAAGCCGTAAATGGCGTTGGTATAGCGGCCGTCCTTGGTCGTCAACAGCTTGATGCCGAAAAACGCGCGGTTGACCAGACTGTTGCCGTCCAGTACCATCAGTTTCATAGCGTTGCTCCTTTTTAAATCGGATGTAAACAATCTATCTTTTAGTATACCACAAATGCGGGATTTATGGTAGAATAGAATCTGAAATTCAAATAGTAAAAGCGGCCGTGCAAAAGCCCCCTTGGAGGGAGCCAAAGGCGGCGCTACAAGAGAGGAACTATGCAGTTACGCAATTTGCAGATCCCTGCGGGGGCGGTGTTTGCCCCGATGGCGGGCCTGACCGACGCTGCCTGCCGCCACCTGATGGCCGACCACGGTGCAGCTTGGACCGTCAGCGAGATGGCCAGCGCCAAGGCCCTGAACTTTAACGACCAAAAGTCCTTTGCTCTGCTCAAAGATGCCCACCCCCACGGGCTGTACGCTATCCAGCTGTTCGGCTGTGAGCCGGAAGCCCTGGAAAAGGCCATTTTGCTGGTGCGGGAAAAGGGCATCCGGTTTGATATTTTGGACATCAACATGGGCTGCCCCGCGCCCAAAATCACCAACAGCGGTGCGGGCAGTAAGCTGCTGCTGGACCCACCCCTCTGCGGACGGATGGTCGCTGCGGCCCGCCGCGCCCTGGGCGAGGATACGCCCCTGACGGTGAAGATGCGCATCGGCTGGGACGCCGAACACCTGACCGGCGTGGAGGTGGCGAAACAGTGCGAGGCCAACGGCGCGGACCTGATCGCCGTACATGGCCGCACGCGGGAGCAGATGTACGTGCCACCCATTGATGCCAGTGCAATTGCCGCCATCAAGCAGGCGGTGTCCATCCCGGTGCTGGCCAACGGCGATATTACCACTGCCGAGGGGGCGCTTACCTTATTAAAAGAGACCGGCTGCGACGGCGTGATGATCGGCCGCGGCGCACTGGGCGACCCGTGGCTGTTTGAGCAGATCCGCGCGGCCCTGCTGGGCGAGGAAGCCCCCGCTGAGCCGACGCTGAACCAGCGGATGAACGCCCTGCGGGCGCAAATTTACGAAATGTGCGAGGAAAAAGGCGAGTGGCTCGCCATGCCTCAGGCCCGCAGCCAGGCCATGCACTATATGAAGGGCCTGCGGGGGGCAGCCTCCCTGCGGCGCTACTGCTCCATGCTGGAGCATTTCACCGATGTGGACAAGCTCATCGATGCGGTGTATCGGCTGCAGGAGTGATCAAAACCTTCCTCTCGTCAGCTCATCCAGATTCTGCGTATAGCACGGCAGCATGTGGGTGATGAAATACTCCGCTTCGGGGCAGTCCATTCCGTGCAGGGCGGCCAGCTGCTGCTCCCGCGCGGCTTCAAACTCCCGGTTGCCGCTCTGGCACTCTTCTAAACACTTGATTAAGGCCGAGAGCCGGTCCGCTGCCTTTAAAATTTTCCGCTCGGCGTCATTTAGCACGCGGCCAGTCAAAAATTCCTCGGTCTCGCTGCGCAGGGCTTCGGGCTGCAGGCTGGCCATCAGCCGGGCACTTTCCTGCTCTACCGCCTTGTAGGCGCTGCGCAGGGCTTCATTTTTGTACTTTACTGGGGTGGGCATGTCGCCGGTCAAAATTTCCGGCGCATCGTGGTACAGCGCCGCCGTGGCTACCATTTCGGGCCTCAGGTCGGCTCCGGTGCCCAAGCACTTTTGGCCAATTAAGCAAAGCGCGTGGGCCAGCAGGGCGGTGTCTGCCGTATGCTCGCTCAGGCTTTCGGCGCGGCCGCTGCGCATCAGGCTCCAGCGGGTGATGTACTTCATACGGCCCAGCAGGGCACTGAAGGGATAAGTTTTCATCTTGCACGATCCTCTCTGTGGTGTTACTATCAGTATACCATGATTTTACCAAAAACAAAGTCCCATGGTTCGGACTTTCAGCGGGGTTTGTTATGAAATTGCAGCTTCCCGGCAAAAAAACAAGATACTGGCAGGTGTTCTGGCTCTGCCTGCTGGCGGCGGCCGCCCTGTTTGCGCCCCACTGCCTGGTGGATGCCGTCGCAGGCGGCGGGTACTTCCATTACGCGGGCGATTTCAATGACCAGCAGATCAACTTTTACCAGTACGCCAACAGCTTCATCAAGCAGGGGGGCAGCTTCAGTTGGGCTACCGATCTGGGCAGCGGGTTTGTCAATTCCTACTCGTTCTACCTGCTGGGCAGCCCGTTTTTCTGGCTGACGCTGCTGGTGCCCGCGCGGTTCATGCCGTGGATGATGGTGCCGCTGCTCTGCCTGAAAATCGCCCTGGCCGGGGGCGGCGGCTACCTTTGGGCGCGCCGCTGGGTGCGGGACGAGGATTGGAGCATGCTGGCCGGCTGCCTGTATGCCTTCTCCGGCTTTACGGTGTACAACATCTTCTTCAACCACTTTTTGGACGTTGTGGCGCTGTTTCCATACATGCTGGCGGCGCTGGATGATGCGGTCATCGATGGCAAAAAAGGTCGTTTTCCGTTCTGGGTGGCGGTGAATCTGCTCAACAACTACTTTTTCTTTGCCGGGCAGGCGGTCTTTCTCATCATCTACTTTTTCTGCATGCTGGCGGGGCATGCCTACAAAATCGGCCCCCGCAAGTTTGCATTGCTGGCAGGGGAGACCCTGCTGGGCTGTGCCATGGGCTGCGTGCTGCTGCTTCCTGCCGGGCTGTCACTGCTGCAAAACCCACGCACCATCGACCCATTCAACGGCATGGGCTACCTGGTCTACGGCAAGGCCCAGCAGTACGGGGCCATTTTTTACAGCGCCTTTTTGATGCCCGACGCCCCCTACTTTAAGGATATGTTCAGCGAAGGCATCCTCAAACATACCAGCATGACGGCCTACCTGCCGGTGGTGGGCATTGCGGGCGGGCTGGCGTTCTGCCGCGGGCGGCGCAGCCACCCGTTCACCTACATTTTAAAGGTGTGCGTGGTCTGCGCCTTTGTGCCCATCCTTAACAGCCTGTTCTATGCCCTCAATTCCAGCTACTACGCCCGGTGGTACTACATGCCGGTGCTGGTGCTGTGCGGGGCCACGGCGTCGCTGCTGGCACGGCCCCACCTGGCCCGGCGGGAACTGCCCCGCGCCTGGGGTTTAATGCTGGCCGTTACTCTCTCGGCGGCGGCGTTCGGCCTGGTGCCCTATACCGACGATGACGGCGTGACCACCCTCGGCGTCACCGAGGAACCCGCCCGCTTCTGGGCCATCCTGGGCGTATCGGTGCTGGGATTGGTGATCTTCGGCGTGCTGTGGCACTTCTTCCGGGATCGCCAGCGTTGGCCTACCGTACTGTTGGCCGCCGTGCTGGTGTTCAGCTTTGTCTATGGCAGTGTGCACCTTTCGTTGACCAAGTACGCCCAGTGGGATACCGATAGCGACCTGATCGCGGAAACGTATGATTCTGTGCAGGAGATCAAGGAAGCCCTGCCGGACGATGCGTTCTACCGCATCGATGCCTACGGCGCCCACAACAATCTGGGCCTGTGGTTTGACAAAAGCTGTTTGCAGTTTTTCAATTCCACGGTTGCCCCCAGCATCATGGAGTTTTATCCGGAAGTGGGCGTCAAGCGGGACGTCAACTCCAAGCCGGAGGTCCAAAACTATGCTCTGCGCGGGCTGCTCAGCGTGCGGTATACGCTGGTGGCTAAGGATGCCGATAGCAACTGGCAGGGCGAGGACATGGACGGCTGGGACCTGGTAGGCAGCACCAGTGCCTACCAGATCTACGAGAACAAAAACTGGGTGCCCATGGGTTTTGCCCAGCAGTATTATGTCACCGCCGATCAGCTGGACCAGGTAGGCGAGGACAGCCGCGCCCAGATATTGTTACGGGCGGTGTTGCTGGACGAGGACCAGATCGCCGCCTATGGCGACCTGCTGCAGCCTATCCCGGACGACAGGCTGACCAACTGCACGCAGGACACCTACGCCGAGGATTGCACCGCCTGCCGTGCCGAGGCCGTGGAAAACTTTACCGCCACCCGCACCGGCTTTACCGCCGAGACGGACTACGACACCGACCGGCTGGTGTTTTTCAGTGTGCCCTACGACGACGGCTTTACCGCCGCCATCAACGGGGAACCGGCCAAAATCGAAAAGGTCGATAATGGCCTGATGGCCCTGCGCGTCCCGGCGGGGCAGACCAGCATCACCTGCACTTACCACACCCCCGGCCTGCGCACCGGCACCATCATCAGCCTGGTCGCGCTGGCGGTGTATGGGGCTTATTTGGTGGTGTTGAAAAGGAAAAAATGCCTGTAATTTGCCGGTTCCTATGATATTATTGAACGGTCGTGTAGGGGCCGTTGCAAGCATCCGCCCCTGCAGGCAGGTAGCCAATTTCTTATCCGATCCTATAAAATTGAAAGTGAGTATCCCATGTCTGATTATGCACAGCAGCTTGCTGCCGAATTGAATCTTTCTGCTAAAAATGTCCAGGGCGCGATCGACCTGATCGACCAGGGCAATACTATCCCGTTTATCGCCCGCTACCGCAAGGAGGTCACCGGCTCGATGGACGACCAGGTGCTGCGTGACCTGGGTGACCGCCTGGAATACCTGCGCGGCCTGGATAAGCGCAAGGAGGAGGTCACTTCCTCCATCACCGAGCAGGGCGCCATGACCCCCGAACTGGCGATAAAGGGTAGTTGGCACTTTATCACAATCAAACTCACGAATGTACTTGTGGCCCATCGGACTGTAGTTGTTGC
>ENA-UPTB01003188-UPTB01003188.1-human-gut-metagenome-genome-assembly--contig:-NODE-3188-length-10069-cov-3.370196_pt1 | contig 10069 bp, 5 predicted proteins | sample MGYA00250046_ERZ773369 | MGnify/ENA primary metagenome ERZ773369 (study PRJEB29103, sample SAMN06111938) | human gut metagenome | biome: human gut; feature: ankylosing spondylitis patient; material...
ATTACCGCAAAGCGCTTGTGTTTACGTGGGAGAACCTGGACAACGCAAAAATTGCCTACGACAAGCTGATCGCCCGTATCGCCGCTTTAAATCCGGAGAACGGATCCGTCGATGAAGCTTCCATGAGTGTTTTAAAAGAAAAATTCCAGAAAGCACTCGATGCTGACCTCAATACTTCGCTTGCCATCACAACGCTGTATGATGTCTTAAAGGCAGACATGAACGATGCAACGAAGCTGGCACTTCTCGACAATTTCGATCAGGTGCTCGGCCTTGCCCTTCTCTCCCATGCAGAAGCAAAGAGAAAAGAGGCCGCAAAGACAACTTCCGCTTCCACTGCATCCGGTTATCAGATTACCGGCGAGGGAGATCCGGAGATTGATGCGCTCGTTTTAAAACGATATGAAGCAAAGAAAGCCAAAAACTTTGCGGAAGCAGATAAGATCCGTGACGATCTGAAAGCACAGGGCATTGAAGTTGCCGATGTACGCGGCGGAGCAGTCTGGAAACGAATCTGAAAATCTTTTCGTAACCATACATTACAGGCAAAGAGAACTGTCCCAGGGCAGTTCTCTTTTTTGTGCCGTTCTTTACCCAAAGGAAGTCAAACAGCAGTAACTTCTGCCGTTCTTGACAGGAAAAGGCGGTACCCCTGTTTTCGGGCACCGCCTTTTCCTGTAACTTTTTGATTTTCTTTGATTCTCTTTATTTAATGATACGAACCTTTAATACACCATCAACTGCTTCGAGGGCTTTTACTATCTCCTCGGTTGCTTCGCTTTCCAGATCCATCATCGTGTAAGCGTAATCGCCTTTACCTTTGTTTGTCATATCGCTGATGTTGACATCCGCATTACCCATAACGGTTGTGAAGGCTCCCAGCATACCTGGGATATTCTTGTGGCAGATCGTCACACGGCCTGCGCCTGTGCATACACCCATGCTGCAATTCGGGAAGTTGACGGAGTTTTTGATGTTTCCGTTCTCAAGGAAATCACGGATTTCCTTGACTGCCATCACAGCACAATTATCCTCGGATTCTTTGGTGGATGCTCCAAGGTGCGGGGTAACGATCGTTCCCTCTGCTCCGACTACCTTCGGATTTGCAAAGTCGGTCACATATTTCTTCATTTTTCCGGCCTTTAAAGCCGCGAGAACAGCATCCTCGTCAACGAGAAGATCTCTTGCATAGTTCAGAAGAACCACGCCGTCTTTCATCTCTTCGATCGCCGCTTTGTTGATCATGCCCTTGGTGCTGTCCAAAAGCGGCACGTGGATGGTGATATAATCACAGTTGCGGTAGATATCTTCCACGTTCTGGATGTGATGAATGTCGCGGGACAGGTTCCATGCTGCATCGACAGAAATGTATGGATCGTATCCGTATACTTCCATACCAAGATGGGTGGCTGCATTTGCCACAAGCTGGCCGATGGCACCAAGGCCGATGATACCGAGTTTCTTTCCGCTGATCTCACAGCCGGCAAATTTCTTTTTCTGTTTTTCTGCTGTCTTTGCGATATCGCCGTCTTCTTTGTCGCTCTTCACCCATTCGATACCGCCTGCGATATCACGGGATGCCAGCAGCATACCGGCAAGTACAAGCTCTTTGACACCATTTGCATTGGCTCCCGGTGTATTGAAGACCACGATACCCTGCTCTGCGCAGTCGGCAAGCGGAATGTTGTTGACACCGGCTCCTGCTCTTGCTACAGCGAGGAGGCTCTTCGGCAGCTCCATGCCGTGCATGGCTGCACTTCTGACGAGAACCGCATCGGCTCCCTCCAGACTCTCGGTCTGCTGATAGTTTTCATTAAAGTTTGCAAGGCCTACGCCTGCAATCGGATTTAAGCAATGATACTGAAACATTAGAGATTTTCCTCCTCGAACTTTTTCATGAAGGCTACGAGTGTTTCTACGCCTTTTTTCGGCATTGCATTGTAGATGCTTGCACGCATACCGCCGACGGTACGGTGGCCTTTCAGGTTCTCAAGTCCGGCTTCTTTGGACTCTTTGACGAATTTTGCATCCAGATCTGCATTTCCGGTGATAAACGGAACGTTCATCAGAGAACGGTCTTCCGGTACAACGGTTCCTTTGAAGAGCTTGCTCTGATCCAGGAAATCATACAGCAGCTTTGCTTTCTCTTCGTTGCGCTGTTTCATAACTTCCAGGCCGCCCATTTTCTTCAGCCATTTGAAGACCTTGCCGCACATATAGATGCAGTAGCAGTTCGGTGTATTGTACAGGGAGCCTGCGTCTGCGTGTGTCTTGAATTTCATCATGGTCGGTGTTCCCGGCAGGACATCGTCGGTGATCAGATCGTCACGGATAATGGAGATCACCATTCCGGCAGGTCCGATGTTTTTCTGGACACCGCCGTAGATGATGCCGTAATCAGAGACATTGACAGGTTCGGAGAGGAAACAGGAGGAGACGTCTGCCACCAGGGTTTTGCCCTTGGTATTCGGCAGTTTTTTGTATTTGGTACCGTAAATGGTGTTGTTTTCGCAGATATAAACATAGTCGGCATCCGGGCTGATCGGAAGATCGCTGCAGTCCGGGATATAGGAAAATGTTTTATCCTCAGAGGAGGCAATTTTGTTTGCCTTTCCGTATTTCTGTGCCTCTGCGTATGCTTTCTTTGCCCACTGGCCTGTTACGATGTAATCTGCGACACCGTTTTTCATCAGGTTCATCGGGATCATGGAAAACTGCAGGGATGCACCGCCCTGGAGAAACAGAACTTTGTAATTTGACGGGATTCCCATCAGATCACGAAGATCTGCTTCTGCCTCATCGATGATGTTCTGGAATACTTTGGAACGGTGGCTCATCTCCATGACGGACATGCCGCATCCGCGGTAATCCAGCATTTCCTCCTGGGCTTCTTTTAACACTTCCTCTGGCAGAACCGCCGGTCCTGCGGAAAAATTATAGACTCTGCTCATTTTTCTCATCCTCCTGTTTCTCTTTTCTGCACCAGATTACTCCGCACTTCGTGCTCCCGTAATCTGCAAAATATTCGTACTCCGCTCATTTTTCTCCGAAAAATGGCTACTTACTCATATTTTGCGGGTCCCAAGTTCAAAAATCTTCCTGTAAGCTTTGCTTGCGTCAGACTTTCGAACTTTTGCCCCTGGTGTTACTTTATCTTACTAGGAAACCACCGATAGTAGACCGATGGTTTCCATTGTAATCACATCTGTGCGATTCATGCGGTAATACGGTATTGCTTTACCACGTTGAAACTATGATACCTCTTTGTCAGAAACCTGTCAATCCTTTTCTTGTTCCTTTTTTGCCAGATCCTCTGCATCAAAGACATCCTCAATCGGAGCTCCTGCCGGTACCATCGGGAATACTTTTTCGTCGCAGTCGATCCAGACATCAATGAGCGCCGGTTTTCCGCCCTCAATTGCCTCACGGATGGCAGGACCCATCTCCTCTTTTTTCGTCACGCGGATGCCCTTTACGCCGAGCGCCTCAGCAACCTTGACAAAGTCTGCCTGATCCTGGAGAACGGTATTGGAATACCGTTTTCCGTAGAACAGCGTCTGCCACTGGCGTACCATGCCGAGTACGTGGTTGTTGACAACAACCTCGATGACCGGAATGTTGTGTCTGGAAAGTGTTGCCAGCTCATTCATGTTCATACGGAAACAGCCGTCACCTGCGATGTTGATGACCGTTTTGTCCGGGCGTCCCATTTTTGCGCCCATGGCTGCTCCAAGACCGAATCCCATCGTTCCAAGACCGCCGGAGGTCAGAAGCGTTCTCGGGCTCGTATAACGGTAATACTGCGCCGCCCACATCTGATGCTGTCCGACATCGGTCGTGATGATGGCTTCCCCGTTCGTCGCCTTGTAGATCTTCTCAATCACGAGCGGTCCGGTAAGGCCTTCTTCATGCTTCAGCGGGAATTTTTCCTTCATCGCCTCGATCTCGGCAATCCACTCGTCATGGTGCATCGGCTCCAGCTTCGCATTCAGCCGTTTTAAGACCTCTTTGACGTCTCCGATGATGCTCGACTCGACAACAACATTCTTGTTGATTTCTGCCGCATCCACATCGATCTGAACGATTTTTGCGTTATTGGCAAATTTTGCAGCGTTTCCGGTGACACGATCGGAGAATCTTGCGCCGAGCACGATCAGCAGATCGCACTTTGTCACGCCGTAGTTCGATGTTTTCGTTCCGTGCATACCGAGCATGCCGGTGTACAGCTCATCCGTTCCCGGGAACGCACCTTTTCCCATCAGGGTGTCGCAGACCGGTGCCTGGATGCGGTGTGCCAGTTCGCGCACTTCCTCGGACGCGCCGGAGATGATACTGCCGCCGCCCACGAAAATATACGGGCGTTTCGACTCCTGAATCAGGGATACGACGTGATCCAGGCCTTCTTCTGTAATTCTCTCAGTAAACGGTTCAATTTTCTCCGGAGTCTTCGGCTCGTACTCATACGTTGCCGCTGTGACATCTTTTGTAATATCGACCAGAACCGGGCCCGGTCTTCCGCTCTTTGCGATCGTAAACGCACGGCGCAGCGTATCTGCAAGAACGGTGATATCTTTTACAATCACACTGTATTTTGTGATCGGCATTGCGACACCCGCAATGTCAATCTCCTGAAAGCTGTCTTTTCCAAGCAGTGCCTTTCCTACGTTGCAGGTAATCGCTACCATCGGCGTAGAATCCATGTAGGCGGTTGCAATTCCGGTGACAAGATTCGTTGCGCCCGGGCCGCTTGTAGCCATGCAGACGCCTGTTTTTCCGGTAGCACGCGCATATCCGTCCGCCGCATGCGCAGCACCCTGCTCGTGTGAGGTCAGGATATGGTGGATTTCCGGATGACGGTAAAGTTCATCATAGATATTTAAAATGGTTCCGCCCGGATAGCCGAACACGGTATCCACACCCTGCTCCTTCAGGCACTCGATAACAATCTGTGATCCAGTTAATTCCATGTCTGTATGATTCCTTCCTTATGTTTTTCGCTTTGTGTATGAAATCTGTTTATGAAATCAGCCATCCGAGAAAAAGCGCGTTCGGACGGCTGATATGATTTTATGATTTACGCGGGCAACGAGCCAAAGTCCGTGCTTGCACGAGACCTTGGCGACTGCCGCGATAACTATGAGAAACTCGCAGAGCGTGTTTCTCATAGTTTTTCTGAATTAGAACTCCAGAATAGCTCCCTTATTTGCACTGGAAACCATCTTTGCGTAGCGTTTCAGATAGCCTGTCGTTACCTTTGGTTCTCTCGGAGTCCATGCAGCTTTTCTGCGTGCCAGCTCTTCGTCCGATACGACAACCTCCAGCTTGTGCTCCGGAATATTGATACGGATCAGATCACCTTCCTCAACGAGTGCGATCGGACCGCCCTCTGCTGCCTCCGGGCTTACATGACCGATGGACGCACCGCGGGATGCGCCGGAAAAACGGCCGTCCGTGATCAGGGCTACGGAAGAACCAAGTCCCATACCTGCAATGGCAGAAGTCGGATTCAGCATTTCACGCATACCAGGACCACCCTTTGGTCCCTCATAACGGATGACAACAACGTCGCCTGCCACGATCTTGCCGCCGCGGATTGCCTCGATGGCATCCTCCTCGCAGTCAAAGACTCTGGCCGGGCCTTCATGAACCTGCATCTCCGGAACAACAGCAGAACGTTTGACAACTGCGGTATCCGGTGCCAGGTTTCCTTTCAGAACGGCGATACCGCCTGTCTTGCTGTATGGATTCTCAACCGGGCGGATGATCTCAGGATTTTTGTTGACACATCCTTTGATGTTCTCCCCTACGGTCTTTCCGGTTACGGTCATGCACTCAGTGTGCAGCAGACCCAGTTTATTCAGCTCGTTCATAACGGCATAAACACCGCCTGCCTCGTTCAGCTCCTCGATGTAGTGGTATCCTGCCGGAGCCAGATGGCAGAGGTTCGGGGTCTTCTCGCTGATGGCGTCTGCCATCTCCGGATTCAGCTCTACGCCTGCCTCATGCGCAATGGCCGGCAGATGCAGCATACTGTTGGTGGAACATCCCAGTGCCATATCGACGGTCAGAGCGTTTAAGAATGCTTCTTTTGTCATGATGTCTCTTGGACGGATATCCTGTTTTAACAGCTCCATAACCTGCATACCGGCTCTCTTTGCCAGGCGCAGACGCTCGGAGTATACGGCCGGAATCGTTCCGTTGCCTTTTAAGCCCATACCGAGAACCTCGGTCAGGCAGTTCATGCTGTTTGCGGTGTACATACCGGAGCAGGAACCGCAGGTCGGGCACGCATTGCACTCGAAATCATAGACGTCTTCCTCTGTCATGGTTCCGGCAGCGTAGGAGCCGACTGCCTCGAACATGCTCGAAAGACTTCTCTTCTCGCCTTTTACGTGGCCGGCAAGCATCGGGCCGCCGCTGACAAATACGGTCGGAACGTTGACTCTTGCTGCTGCCATCAGAAGACCCGGTACGTTTTTATCACAGTTCGGGATACATACCAGGGCATCAAACTGATGTGCCATTGCCATACACTCGGTGGAATCGGCGATCAGGTCACGGGTAACGAGGGAATATTTCATTCCGATGTGGCCCATGGCGATACCGTCACAGACTGCGATGGCCGGGAACACGATCGGTGTTCCGCCTGCCATGGCAACGCCCATTTTTACAGCCTCTGTAATTTTATCCAGGTTCATGTGGCCCGGTACAATCTCATTGTAGGAGCTTACGATTCCTACGAGCGGTTTTTTCATCTCTTCTTCGGTCAGACCCAGCGCACGCATCAGAGAACGCTGCGGTGCCTGTGCGATTCCTTTTTTTACAGCATCACTTCTCATGATCTTTTCCTCTTTTCTTATCTTACAGTTTTATACTAGAGTGTGTCTGAAAAACCATTTCCGCAATCTGCAAGCCCCACTTTGCGGTATATTTTCCCCTCATTCAGTTGACGTAGCCCGCTACGTCGCCCTCATTCGGACAAAATCTCCCACAAACTGGGACTCGCAACTTACGAAAAGCCTTTTTCAGCCTCACTCCAGTGCTTTTACCAGCAGATCTCCCATTTCGGAGGTGGATACTTTTTTTCTTTTCTTTGACATGATGTCTACGGTGCGGTATCCGTCTTTTAAGATTTTCTGTACAGCATTTTCTACTGCCTCTGCCTCTTTATCGAGATCCAGAGAGTAGCGGAGCATCATGGCCGCGGACAGAACCGTTGCAATCGGGTTTGCAATGTTTTTTCCTGCGATATCCGGTGCGGAGCCGTGGCTTGGCTCGTACAGACCGAATTTTGTCTCATTCAGGCTGGCGGAAGAAAGCATTCCGATGGAACCTGCCACCATACTTGCCTCATCGGAAAGGATATCTCCGAACATGTTTTCCGTCAGAACCACGTCAAACTGGCACGGATTGTGAACAATCTGCATTGCACAGTTGTCAACCAGCATATGCTCTAACGTAACGTCCGGATAATCTTTTGCAACATCCTCCACAACAGCTCTCCACAGACGGGAGGAGTCGAGAACATTTGCTTTATCTACACTTGTTACTTTTTTCTTTCTCTTTCTGGCGATGTCGAAGGCACGGATTGCAATACGGCGGATTTCAGGCTCGCTGTAAGTCAGGGTATCCGTTGCTTTTTTGATGCCGTTCTCTTCTACGGTGCTGCGCTCTCCGAAATACAGGCCGCCGGTCAGCTCACGCATGATCAGCATGTCAAAGCCCTCACCGATAATTTCTTCTTTTAACGGGCAGGCATCCTTTAATTCCTGATACAGGTACGCCGGGCGCAGGTTTGCAAACAGGCCTAACGATTTCCGGATTTTTAAAAGTCCGGCCTCCGGGCGCTTATCCGGGCTTAATTTGTACCATGGGGAGGTCTTGGCATCTCCTCCGATGGAGCCCATCAGAACAGCGTCACATTTTTTTGCTTCTTCTATGGTTTCATCTGTCAGCGGCACGCCGTGCACATCGATGGAGGCTCCGCCCAGCAGAAGGTTGGTATATTCAAACTTATGTCCATATTTCTCGCAGACGGCGTCCAGAACCTTTTTTGCCTCATCTACAATTTCCGGTCCGATTCCGTCACCGTGAATTAATCCAATACGGTATTCCATATCTTTCTCCCTCTTTTCTTCCGGCTGAAAAACCGTTCTATTTTCTCTGTGTCTATAGCATTTCTAAATTATACGCTATTATCGCCGTAATTTCAACACGAAATTTCTTTATCCCTAACGAAACGCAATAATCTTTTTGCTTTTTTGCTGTTTAAAAGAAAATTACGCGGCATTTTTCCCTCTTTTCCCCCGGTCTCGCCGCAGGGGCAATCCGGTCCGGAAGGCTTTTTACTCTACAGGAAAATTCCATAAAATCTCTAATGGGCAAAAAAGACGCAGGTACTCATCCTTTTTTGAATACCTGCGCTTTTTACATACCTAGATCATGTTTATTTTTTCTTCTCTGTTTTCTCTTCAACGACTGCTGTTTCCGGTTTTTCAACCTCTGTGATCGCTGTTTTGCGCATCGGGATACGGCAGTTTTTGTTGTTTCCGAACTCTACGATGACATCGTCATCTGTGATATCGATGACTACGCCGTAGAAACCGCTTGTCGTTACGACTGCATCTCCGACTGCAAGGTCATTCAGCATTGCCTGCAGTTTTTTCTGTTCTTTCTTCTGCGGACGGATCATTAAGAAATACATCATACCAAACATGATGACCAGCCACATAATTAACATACCAGTGCTCATCACACCGCTGTTTGCTGCTGTTGTTGTTGCTAAAAACATTTTCTTTCCTCCTGTTATTCGAGAGTACATCCCGTTCTTTAGACACACCTATCATAATACACAATCTGGAACCGATGGGCAAGTCTTTTTTGGATATTTTCCCTATTTTCCAAAGATTTCATATATTACAATTCCGACCCCCGTCTCGATTGCACTGCGCCACATCTCAATATGGCTTCTCGCATTTCGCATGGCCTTGAACAGAGCTTACTTTTTGTCGTATTCCTCAAATCCGGCAAGCTTCGCACGTTTGTAGGAGGCAAAATTGCCCTCATCGAGTGCGTTTCGGATTTCTGTCATCATATTGTTGTAGAAATACAGATTGTGCAGAACACAGAGACGCATGCCGAGCATCTCTTTCGCTTTCAGCAGATGACGGATATAAGCTCTGCTGTAATGGCGGCATGCCGGACACTGGCAGCCTTCCTCGATCGGGCGCGGATCCAATTCGTATTTCTGGTTGAACAAATTCATTTTTCCATGATTTGTATAAACGTGACCGTGACGTCCGTTCCGGCTCGGATATACACAGTCGAAGAAATCAACGCCGCGCTCTACACCCTCGAGAATATTGGCCGGTGTTCCGACACCCATCAGATATGTCGGTTTTTCTTTTGGCAGATACGGGACCACTTCATCGAGAATATGATACATCTCCTCGTGTGTCTCTCCTACCGCAAGACCGCCGACGGCATATCCGTCAAGATCCATCTCGGAAATCCGTTTTGCATGATCGATACGGATATCTTCATAGATTGCTCCCTGATTGATACCAAACAGCAGCTGGTGCTTGTTGATGGTATCCTCTCTCTGGTTCAGTTCCTGCATTTTATCCTTGCATCGCTGCAGCCATCTTGCCGTACGGTCCACGGAATTCTGCACATAACGGCGGTCTGCCACACTCGATGGGCACTCGTCGAAGGCCATCGCAATCGTGGATGCCAGATTGGACTGGATCTGCATACTCTCCTCCGGTCCCATAAAAATCTTATGTCCGTCAATGTGGGACTGGAAATAAACACCCTCTTCTTTAATCTTACGTAAGGAAGCTAAAGAAAACACCTGAAAGCCGCCGGAATCCGTAAGGATCGGTTTATCCCAGACCATAAACTTGTGGAGTCCGCCCATCTTCTTTACAACCTCGTCGCCCGGACGCACGTGGAGGTGGTACGTGTTGGAGAGCTCTACCTGCGTGCCGATCTGCTGGAGATCCTCAGTGGAAACAGCTCCCTTGATCGCTGCCGCGGTTCCGACATTCATGAATACCGGCGTCTCGAT
>ENA-UPTB01003195-UPTB01003195.1-human-gut-metagenome-genome-assembly--contig:-NODE-3195-length-10048-cov-25.475980_pt1 | contig 10048 bp, 9 predicted proteins | sample MGYA00250046_ERZ773369 | MGnify/ENA primary metagenome ERZ773369 (study PRJEB29103, sample SAMN06111938) | human gut metagenome | biome: human gut; feature: ankylosing spondylitis patient; material...
GGTTTGAGAGTCTTGTAAGTGAATAAGTGAATCAAACCTATAAAATCAGCTTCGGTAGCATTTTCCAGTTTGAGAGTCTTGTAAGTGAATAAGTGAATCAAACCCAGTGGTTATACAAACCCTCTCCCACCCCGTTTGAGAGTCTTGTAAGTGAATAAGTGAATCAAACGGCGGGATAAAGTTTAAACTCTAAATCTTGTTTGAGAGTCTTGTAAGTGAATAAGTGAATCAAACCTCTATTTAACAAAACTACGGAGCCAGAAGGTTTGAGAGTCTTGTAAGTGAATAAGTGAATCAAACTATAATCCATCCCATACGTGGGCTAGTTCGTTTGAGAGTCTTGTAAGTGAATAAGTGAATCAAACTTCCGTCATGACCATCACATGATAGTATCAGTTTGAGAGTCTTGTAAGTGAATAAGTGAATCAAACATACGTTTTTGTTGTATCAATCAAACCGCCGTTTGAGAGTCTTGTAAGTGAATAAGTGAATCAAACTGGAAAAACAACAATACATATGAACAGAAGAGTTTGAGAGTCTTGTAAGTGAATAAGTGAATCAAACTCATTTCAGTACCACTAAAAAACTTCCCAGTTTGAGAGTCTTGTAAGTGAATAAGTGAATCAAACATCGACCGACCAATAAAATCATATTTAGCAGTTTGAGAGTCTTGTAAGTGAATAAGTGAATCAAACATGAACGCTTTTTGTGTTGCGATGTCAATTGTTTGAGAGTCTTGTAAGTGAATAAGTGAATCAAACTATTAACCTCCTTACATTTCATATACTTTTGTTTGAGAGTCTTGTAAGTGAATAAGTGAATCAAACAGCGCTTATGTAAAAGAAAAAAGAAAAGAAGTTTGAGAGTCTTGTAAGTGAATAAGTGAATCAAACACAAACACTGAAACACATAGTGTTACATCAGTTTGAGAGTCTTGTAAGTGAATAAGTGAATCAAACTTCAAAGAATGCGGAGGTACGCGAACAATAGTTTGAGAGTCTTGTAAGTGAATAAGTGAATCAAACTAGGATTAAACGTGATAGATTCTATTTCCGTTTGAGAGTCTTGTAAGTGAATAAGTGAATCAAACTCTGATTCTTCTTTTAGCTCTCCATCCTCAGTTTGAGAGTCTTGTAAGTGAATAAGTGAATCAAACTGAATCCATTCGCTTCCGTCCGCAAGGTTGGTTTGAGAGTCTTGTAAGTGAATAAGTGAATCAAACTTTTAATAAAAAAGTAAGCTGTCAGATTAGGTTTGAGAGTCTTGTAAGTGAATAAGTGAATCAAACTTTCTCATGTTTTCATTCTCCTTTTATTTAGTTTGAGAGTCTTGTAAGTGAATAAGTGAATCAAACGGGGCATGAAGTATTATTAGCATCATCAGCGTTTGAGAGTCTTGTAAGTGAATAAGTGAATCAAACTCCATCGTGACTATTACATGACATTATCAGTTTGAGAGTCTTGTAAGTGAATAAGTGAATCAAACCCTGTGATCTGTTCCATGTATGCGTTTACGGTTTGAGAGTCTTGTAAGTGAATAAGTGAATCAAACTGTCCTCGCATTTGTCGCCGAAAAGCACTGGTTTGAGAGTCTTGTAAGTGAATAAGTGAATCAAACTTTTACACGCGAAATGTTATGCGTTTGTTGTTTGAGAGTCTTGTAAGTGAATAAGTGAATCAAACTTCACTTGTGACCTCTGTTGTGTTTGCTAGGTTTGAGAGTCTTGTAAGTGAATAAGTGAATCAAACTACTTCAAGAAATGAACGTATCATTAAATCGTTTGAGAGTCTTGTAAGTGAATAAGTGAATCAAACCAATAAATGCTATGATTACCGCATCTCTGAGTTTGAGAGTCTTGTAAGTGAATAAGTGAATCAAACTCTGTAAAAGAACTAAGCTTTATAACATTGGTTTGAGAGTCTTGTAAGTGAATAAGTGAATCAAACAATAATCTAAAAGACTAAATTGTGCCAACAGTTTGAGAGTCTTGTAAGTGAATAAGTGAATCAAACACCAAATCCCGATGGAAATTCTTTGCAACCGTTTGAGAGTCTTGTAAGTGAATAAGTGAATCAAACGCAAGATCCACCATTCCGAGCGCAAACGGTGTTTGAGAGTCTTGTAAGTGAATAAGTGAATCAAACAAATTATAATGTCGTCCATATAGCGTATGTGTTTGAGAGTCTTGTAAGTGAATAAGTGAATCAAACTATGTAAATGAGATACGCGACCCTGTCGCGGTTTGAGAGTCTTGTAAGTGAATAAGTGAATCAAACAGTAACAACTCATTTAGTTGTTATCTACCTGTTTGAGAGTCTTGTAAGTGAATAAGTGAATCAAACGCTTAAACTTTGTTTTTGCATAGGCACATAGTTTGAGAGTCTTGTAAGTGAATAAGTGAATCAAACGAGGCACTTGAGGGGTTGACACAGTCTGCGGTTTGAGAGTCTTGTAAGTGAATAAGTGAATCAAACATATAGTTATCCCAACCAACCACATTTTTGTTTGAGAGTCTTGTAAGTGAATAAGTGAATCAAACTTTATGTCCGGTGAAATGTGGAAAAAAGCGGTTTGAGAGTCTTGTAAGTGAATAAGTGAATCAAACCGTTAGACTATGAAACATATGAGTTAGGAGTTTGAGAGTCTTGTAAGTGAATAAGTGAATCAAACTCATCCTCCCAAACAGATACCCCTGACAGGTTTGAGAGTCTTGTAAGTGAATAAGTGAATCAAACTATATTTTCCTAAGTCACGGTGGTTTGTTGGTTTGAGAGTCTTGTAAGTGAATAAGTGAATCAAACGCTGAATAAAAGAAATGTAGTGATTACGGTGTTTGAGAGTCTTGTAAGTGAATAAGTGAATCAAACGGGACACCAGTTGCACCAGCATATACTGTAGTTTGAGAGTCTTGTAAGTGAATAAGTGAATCAAACATCTGTTTACGCCAAAGTCTGCATTTTTTTGTTTGAGAGTCTTGTAAGTGAATAAGTGAATCAAACCAAATGTACTGCCAGGTCTTTGTTCCCGGAGTTTGAGAGTCTTGTAAGTGAATAAGTGAATCAAACGCAACCATACCGCGGACAGTTACAACGAGGGTTTGAGAGCCTTGTAAATGAACTAAACGATAATTAGCTACAGTTTTGTCATGATCACGTTTGAGAATTTTGTAAGTAAACAATAAGAAGAAAAACTAAGAAAGGAATTAATTAATGGATAATAATCAGTTTAAAGGAATTATAAAGATGATTATAGCACTCATAAAAAGTGATATACCTAAGGAAGAGTTACTAGAATATTTAACTGATTTGGTTGAAGAATAATGTATATATGAGTGTAAACAAAACGCATGTTGAAAGATATGTAAAAATATAACTATATAGCAGAATGCTTACATACCTCCCCCCACCACAGCCTTACTTACCACATCGCCTATATGCGATTCAGCTCCTGTGGTGGGGGGAGCTTTGTTCTGGTTCCTTTTTATTACATGCTAGAATGTCTTCTGCAGAAATTCTGCATGCGATTTATAGTAGCGATAGTATTCGGTACCCTTTTCCTGACCATATTTGGTCACGAAGAGGTTGTGAATTTCCCGAAGGTTTGCTTTATGCGGGTATAGTTTTTTATAGAAATCATCAGTGAGAGCAATACCGGCATTAGAGTAAACAATCGATAAGAATTTTCGGTATTTTGTTTTCTTTTGCCAGTTGACCTTTGGTATCTCGTAGGATGAACTCTTTACTATACCATAGATATAACTTCCTTTTTCCTGACCGTAGATTGATATAAGTATGTTGTGGATGGCGGATAGATTACTTTTCCCGACGCAGGAAAGTAATGTATCGACCTGTTCCTTATCATATAGCGGCGCAGATACAGCTTCTGGAATAGCAGCCTGTTTATCAATCTTAGCAGAAACAGCAATTTTGACAGGATTCGTAGCAGGAGTGGTTTCTACGATCACGTCCGGCTTTGGATTTTCTGCTTTTACTACAGAATCATCAATACTTTCCGGTACTGCAGTAAAAGCTGGAATTGCAGGAAGCATTGGCTTTTGTACAGATAGTTCATTTGCCAGTGTGTGGAAAATGGAGGGAGCCTTGCGGCATACATGGTATCCGCGTTCCGTCCAGAAATGTACCACGCTGTCAAAACCTTTATCTTTTGAAACAATGATGAGGTTGTCGTCTGGATTTTTAACGGTATACGAACCAAGGTAGGTTACAAGTTGAAAATCTAAGGCATTATCAGTTCCGTTTTCACAGAGGATGAACTCAGGTTCAAAAGGGGACTGTTTCAATGCGACAACATTTGCATAGGACATGTTAGGAGATTTATCGGTGTAGAATACAAGGATACAGTCATCGTCATTCAGATAATCAAATAGTTGTATCCAGGAATCACCGACGTTCTCACTATCTACAAAAAATATATTTCTCATGATCACCTCGTTTAACCAGAACAAAATAAGTATAGCATATAATTTTATCGAACTGAACAAGAAAATGTCGACATAGATGTCGGCAAAAAAACAACACCTCCACTCCATAGTAGTTTCATATGCAATACATTTCAGAAATTCTGTCTTGTATCATATAACCACCATGGAGCAGAGGTACTTTATATTATGCGGTTATTTAATGGATCGCTTCTGAATTCATAACAGTCTTAGCTGTACCGGCATAAGGGTAAGCCCAGAGGAAGCTGCTTATTCCTCCATAAGTAACATCCATATTCAGTTCATAGGACTCTACATTTTTGAGATTCTTAATCTTTACATCTTGTGTAGCACGAACCTTGAGCCAGAGTGTTTCATTTGCCTTAAGAGTCAGGCTCTGGTTGCTTTTGTATTTCTTCCAGGTGCCATCACCCTTGCGATAGGAAATGATATCAACACCTGTTTCAATGGTCGAACCATCGTCCAGCTCAATCGTCAGTACAGCATTGTCATATAATTTTAATGTGTCATTATAGGCTTTGCTGGTGATCTTATATACCGTTTCATTTTTTGCGCATTTTACACCGGTATCAATCTTGAATTTATATTTACCACTTCGGTTTGTTGCAGATATCTGTTCGTAGTCCGTAAAAGCACTGTAATATTTCTTCTTGCCGACCTTAAGATAAGTTCTGACCTTGTAGCGATATGTCTTACCCGCTTTTACAGTTTTGTCTTTATAGCTCAGGCTGGTTACACTTTTTTTAGTTGTTGCGATTTTTTTGTAACCTGAGATTCCCATTTCTTTCCGGTAGATTTCATATCCGGTTGGAAGTACGCCGCCTGAACTGTATAATTTCAGCGTGATCGACTTTGGGCTTCTTGGGGCTTCTGCAAACTGGTATTCGTCAAATGAACATGTCAGTCCGGTATAGGCAGATTCTGGAACTCCGGTTTTAATTACACATTTTTTATTCTTATAGCCACGAACCATGTAGCTGTAAGTTTTCTCTGTTTTTAATTTCTTGTCGGTGTAACTTTTTTTCTTGCCGGATATGGTTGCTACCACCTTATATTTGCCGACATTTCCGTTTTTGTTTTCTGTGGCACGATAGATTTTATACTGAGTAATTCCTTTTTGTGCTTTCCATGTTATTTTTACCGAGGTCATCGATGTAGCGGTTGCCTTTATTTCAAGATAGCCACTGGCTTTTGCTGCCGGCATGCTTGTAAACATGAGCTCCCCGATCATAACAAACATGAGTATGAGACTGATAATCTTTTTGTTCATAACCTTCAACTCCTTTCTTTGTCCGATATACACAGTTTATATTTGATTTATTTTTATGTTCAGCCTGTGACTGGTGGACTATATCTTGTAATATGACATACACGAGGCTTTCGTAATGAGATGCATATTGTCAGTAAATACGGGTGCCTGTTTGAGCCGAAGGCGAGTTGGCACAGGAGTATTTACGAAAAAGACATATGCATCGAATAGAAAATGAAGTGTGTCATTTACAAGATGTAGTCCACCGGTTAAAGGCTGAATATAAAAGATAAACTTTATACCTGTATACACGGTCTCCATAACCCTAAATTCCGACACATCATTCGATTGATATGCTTATATAAATTATACCATATACATATGCTGTTTCGGTACTGAAAGATTATCGTCAAAATGACGAAAAACCTAAGGAATTATACGTGTTGCAGATACATTAAACATGCCGCATATTCCGGCAGGATTCTATGATGAAGCCTGCTGATGAATTGCGGCATGTTGATATAAAAATAGAATTGTTAAAGATATAAAAATTCATTCAGAGAGAGTTGCTGTTTGATAAAACGACTTACCCTTCAATCCCTTTCATAGTGAGCTGGATTCGTTTCTTTGCAAGATCCACGCCCATAACCTTAACTGTTACGATATCACCGACACTTACAACATCCAATGGGTGCTTGATGAATTTATCCGACATCTGAGAGATATGAACCAGACCGTCCTGGTGAACACCGATATCTACAAATGCACCGAAGTCGATTACATTACGGACTGTGCCCTTTAAGATCATGCCTTCCTTTAAGTCCTTCATTTCAAGGATGTCCCCACGCAGGATCGGCTGTGGCATTTCACTTCGAGGATCTCTTGCAGGTTTTTCCAGCTCTTTTACAAGGTCGGTAACTGTTACGGTTCCGACGTCCAGTTCTTTTGCGAGCGCTTTGATATCGCCTGCGGCTTTTGTGATACCCTTTAACTGACCGGATGCAAGATCATCCATGGAATATCCGAGATGCCGGATCAGTGTTTCAGCAATCTCGTAGCTTTCCGGATGGACAGAGGTAGCATCAAGCGGATTTGTACCACCTGAGATCCTCATAAATCCGGCACACTGTTCAAAGGCTTTCGGACCAAGCTTTGCAACCTTTAACAGTTCTTTTCTATTTGTAAAGCGACCGTTTGCTTCACGGTATTCTATGATATTCTTTGCCAGTGTTTTTGTAATACCCGAGATATGCTCCATCAGAGGAGCAGAAGCTGTGTTTAAATCAACACCGACCTGGTTTACAGAATCTTCGACAACAGCATCTAACGCTTCTGTCAGCTTCTTCTGGTTCATATCGTGCTGGTACTGACCGACACCGATCGCTTTCGGATCGATCTTGACCAGCTCGGCAAGCGGATCCTGAAGTCTTCTTGCGATTGAAGCGGCGCTACGCTGACCGACATCAAAGCTTGGAAATTCTTCTGTTGCAAGCTTGCTTGCCGAGTAGACGGATGCTCCGGCTTCATTTACGATTACATACTGAACCTTTGTATCCAGCTCATGGATAAGATCGGCAATGATCGCCTCGGACTCACGGGAAGCGGTTCCGTTCCCGACAGAGATCAGTGAGATGTTATATTTTTTGATCAGATCCTTTAAGATCTTCTTTGATTCTTCCACCTTATTCTGAGGAGCAGTCGGGTAGATGACTTTCGTAGTGAGTACCTTTCCCGTTGCATCAACGACTGCCAGCTTACATCCGGTACGGAATGCAGGATCCCAGCCAAGTACGACATGGCCGTTGATCGGTGGCTGCATTAAGAGCTGTTTTAAATTACTGCCGAATACTTTGATCGCACCATCTTCGGCAGCTTCGGTCAGACTGCTTCGGATATCACGTTCAATGGATGGAGCGATCAGACGTTCGTAGCTGTCGGCAATCGCGTCTTTTAAGATGTCATTTGTATTCGGATTATCCCGTACGATCACTTCACGGATTAGATAACCGATGATCTCGTCGGCCGGTGCGTCGATCTTAACGGAGAGAAATTTTTCCTTTTCACCACGATTAATGGCGAGTGTACGATATCCGGTCATCTTGCGGACGGGAGTGCTGAAATCATAATACATTTCATATACGGATTCTGCTTCCGGATCTTTTGCGGTAGTTATAAGAACTCCCTTATCCATTGTTCGGTTTCGTATCTCGGTTCGATATTCTGCATTATCCGAAATGGATTCTGCGATAATGTCCATAGCTCCTGCAATTGCTTCTTCCGGGGAGTGAACTTCTTTTTCTTCTGATACATAGGCGAGGGCTTCTTCCGTGATCGGCTTATTTGTCATTTGCAGGGAGATGATATTTGCAAGCCCTGTAAGTCCCTTGCTCTGTGCGATCGTGGCACGAGTTTTTCTCTTTGGCTTATATGGGCGGTACAGATCCTCGACAGCTACCAGAGTTTCGGCAGCCAGAATGGACTGCTTCAGTTCGTCGGTCAGCATGCCTTGTTCTTCGATCGTAGCAATGACCTTTTCTTTTCGTTCTTCTAGTCCTCTGAGGTAAGTAAGACGTTCATCCAGAGTACGAAGCTGCTCATCGTTTAAAGAACCGGTAGCTTCTTTTCTGTATCGTGCAATAAAAGGGATAGTGTTTCCCTCATCTATCAGTTTAACGGCAGCGGCTACCTGCTCCTGCCGGCACATAAGTTCCTGACTGATCTTCAAAATAATATCCATAATCGTGAAACCTCTTTCTTAATTTGTATCATTCACCGTAACAGGAAATGCCATGTATATAATGTGTGTTCTGATGCGGGTCTTGTGATACGAGAATAACCGAATATAGTGCAATGACATATATATTGTGCGTTCGAGTCCGCCTGCTGCAACCCGTACCGACAGGTTGGAACATTGTATAGTTGCATATTACGGTAAAGCAGAATCTAGTATATGCGAAATTTCGGTAGGATTCAAGCATGGAGACAGACAAATTATGGAAAAGTACAAAACAGAAAAACGCAGCAGATGTAAAATGAAGTATCTATAAAATGACAGATTCGCTGGAAAGATATGTGCGGCTGTGTTATACTGAAACAGACACAAGGTGCGGGTGTACATGTCCGGTTATATCTAAAAAATGCCCCGAGGGTATGGAATGGAGCAGAACATGCAGGGTTTTACAAATACAGCAGACAGAGATGAAACAGTTTCTTATATAGAAGATGGCAGTTGTCAGGCAGATCGTGTTGAGACTGCGATGGCATTTGCGAAGCGATGTCATCAGGGACAGACGCGTCTTGGCAGAGATGGCAAAGTGCCGTATTATGATGAACATATTCTTGGCGTTTATCATATATTAAGAGACGAATGTCATGTAGAGGATGAAACTGTACTTGTAGCTGCATTACTGCATGATACGGTAGAAGATACGGACTGTACATTTGAAGATATTGAACAGATCTTTGGTACGGATATCAGGGATCATGTATATTTATTAAGTAAACTCGAAGGAGAGACCTTCTCCGACTATTCAAAACGTCTATTTGACCACGCTCCATCTGGACGATCTCCCATGTAATCAATGATCTTTGTATAGAACGAGGCATCGCCGGTAAGCCATTCCCAAAAATCCTTACCTGCGAGTTCTTTGTAGAATTTTTCGTTCTGGACGGAGACTTTCTTTTTGCCATAACCATAACCTACGACAGGAATAAAAGCACGATGCGCTTGCTGTGCGCGTTTTTGAGCAGATTGGAAATTCTGTTCCTGTCGCTTTCGGCTGTCGGCATTAAAGACCGAAGTACCGCTTTTGACTGCGATGCTATAAATAGTATTGTCCTTGTCAACAGTAATATCGACACCTTCTGTAACCGCTTTTTGTCCACCAGAGACTACAATAGCAATGGGTTCAAAGAAAGTGTTTCCAAAGATCGTTTCCTCACTGGAAGAAACATAGGCAGACAGAATGCTATCTACGACCTGTACAGCGTTGTTAATTCCTTTTGCGCGATATAAATAAGGATTTTTTCGTTTCAGAATTTTTGTGAGGTTGACTTCATCGAGTTTTTGGGTCAGAGAGGTGTAAAAATCGGTTAAAGCAACAGAAACGGCAGCGAGAACTTGAGCTTCATCATAAGAATTGTTCAGGGGAGTCAGTGTCGACATAAGCATTTCCTCCTAGGCGGATGGCCTCTTGAATTTTTTCGTGGATTGCAGTACCACGGATACGCTTGACCTGAATAATAGCGTTGTTTTCCGCTGTAGCAACAAGGGCTTGGCCGATAGCTTTTGCTAAACCAACGGGGACAGCGTTTCCGATCTGACGATACTTGTCGATAAG
>ENA-UPTB01003197-UPTB01003197.1-human-gut-metagenome-genome-assembly--contig:-NODE-3197-length-10044-cov-4.021170_pt1 | contig 10044 bp, 5 predicted proteins | sample MGYA00250046_ERZ773369 | MGnify/ENA primary metagenome ERZ773369 (study PRJEB29103, sample SAMN06111938) | human gut metagenome | biome: human gut; feature: ankylosing spondylitis patient; material...
AGGGTGTACTTGCTCCTCGTTTCTATTCTTTCCGAGAATGCGGTAATTTAATACAGTCAGTCCTTTCTGTGCGAACAGCGGTTTCGTGTTGCCTTTTCCGAACGGCTCCAAGAGACTTAACTGGCGGATCAGATTTTTGGTGATGTAGGTGATCGGCATCGGCACATCGATCACAACTTTTTCGACGAAATCCTCTCCCGTCAGCGTGGAATTATCGTTCAGTGCCCGGCGGAACGGTTCGATCATCTCCTCTCCTGCGAGGGAAAGGCCCGCAGCCATCGGGTGGCCGCCGAATTTCGTCATCAGTTCTTTGCATTTGCAGAGCTCCTCATACATCGAATACGCTTCGATCGAGCGGCCGGAGCCCTTGACGCCCTCCTCACTTCTGGTGAGTACGAAGGATGGTTTGTGGAAGTGCTCCCGCAGGCGACCTGCGATGATTCCGGCAAGGCTCTCGTGGCAGTCCGGCAGATAGACGACGAGGACTTTGTCGTTCTGCAGCGGGGAGGTTTCCACGAGCTCGATTGCTTTCGCCTCACCCTGGCGCGTCAGCTCTTTGCGGCTTTCATTCAGGTCTTTCAAGTCCCCGGCAAGCTTTGCGGCCTCCTCACGTGTCTTTGCGCAGAGCAGTTTTAACGAATGCTCCGCCGTGTCAAGCCGTCCCGATGCGTTGATGCACGGGCCGAGAACGAAGCCGATGTGATACGGTGTCACGTTTTCCGCCTCGATGCCCTGCACACGGATCAGCTCCTGCAGGCCGAGGTTCTGCGTTTTATGGAGCGCCCGAAGGCCGGCTTTTACAAAAATCCGGTTTTCTCCCTGCAGATCCATCACATCACCGATCGTCGCAATGGCGACAAATTCCAGAAAGCGGAAGCTGTGCTCCTTTGGAATACCTGCTTTTGCCTCCATCGTCTGGATCAGTTTCCATGCGACGGCCGCACCGCAGAGGCCCGGAAACGGATAGGAACAGTCTTTCTGTTTCGGATTGACAACCGCGTCCGCCGGCGGCAGGATGTAGCGGCGTTCTCCGTTTTCATCCTCCTCAAACGGAACCTCGTGGTGGTCCGTCACAACAACCGTCATGCCAAGTTCTTTTGCCAGACGGATCTGACTGCCCGCCGCGATGCCGTTGTCACAGGTGACGATCGTGTCCCGCCCCTCATCCGCGGCAAACTGCACAAGATGCTCATTTAAGCCGTATCCGTCTGCAATCCGGTCCGGGATACGCACATCCGCATCGGCACCGAGATCTTTTAATCCGGTCAGCAGAATATACGTTGCCGTAACACCGTCGATGTCGTAGTCCCCGATGATGCGGATCGGCTTTTTCTCCCGAATTTTTTCTGCGATCAGATCTGCCGCGCGCTCCATATCCTTCATCAGCAGCGGATCGTGGAGCTGCTCCAGATCACCGAAGAGATACTCTTCGATCTCTTTCTCCCCGGTCACATCCCGGTTCCGGATCAGGCGGGCGATGACGGGATCGATGCCGAACCGGTCCGCAATTGCCTGGAAATCGGCGCGTTTTGCCGAAACTACCCAGCGTTCTTTCTTCATATGTTCTCCTCTTTCCTGTTAGCAGGAAACGCCGGACTTTTCCGGTCCGGCGTTTCTCTTTTTATGGTTTTTGCTGCTTTTATTTATTTTTTGTCTTATTCTGTACTGCTTTGGACGGCACATATTTGTTTTTTCCAACGTGCTTCATCACATACCACAGGGCACCTGTGATGCAGACAGAAGTGTAAGCTCCGCATACGATACCAACCATCAGAGGTGCTGCAAAGTCGCGGATGGAAGAAACTCCCATCACGAACAGAACAAAGATGGTGATAAAGGTGGTGAGGGAACTGTAAATGCTTCGGGTCAGGGTGTCCGTGATGCAGCGGTCAACCAGGGACTCGATCGGCTCTCTCTTTAACTCCGGCAGATTCTCACGGATACGGTCGAAGATGACGATCGTACTGTTGATGGAATAGCCGAGGATCGTCAGCATACACGCGATAAAGGTGCTGCCGACCGAAATACGGGATACCACATAGAATCCGAATACAATGGCGATATCGTGCATCAGTGCAAGGATGGCACTCGATGCGAAACGGATGTCGCGGAAACGGATCCAGATGTACAGCAGCATGCAGACTACAGCGATGATAACTGCTTTCATCGCATTCTGGCTCATTTCTTTACTTACAGTAGAAGAAATGTTGTCGAAAGTGATTTCAGAAGTATCGACACCGAAATTGTCTGCCATTGCCTGGTAAACCTGTTCACGCTCTTCCAGAGTCAGAGAACGTGTTTTGATGATGACATTGTTGCCTCCGACAACCTTTGTCATCTGAATATTGGAATCTTTTGTCACGCCTTCCACAACCGGCTCTACCTCTTTGTCCAGCTCTTCGATGGAGTAATCCTCGTTGAACGGAACGTTGATGGAAGTACCGCCCTTGAAGTCAAGGCCGAAGTTCAGTGCGCTTCCCTTTGTCTGATGCATGAAAATCATGCTGGCCGGAACGGCAAGCAGCAGAATGCAGGAGATCGTGAAGAAGATCTTTCTCTTTTCCACAAATGGAAATCCCTTGCGCTCTTTCTTGGTTCCGTAGTATTTCGCATCCTTCAGTCCCATACCGTACAGGCTGTTGACCAGCAGTCTGGAAACAACCATGGCGCTGAACATGGAAAGAACAATACCAAGAGCAAGTGTCATGGCGAATCCGCGGACACTTCCGCTCGCAAGCGCATACAGAACAGCTGCTGCAATCAGGGTCGTCACGTTTCCGTCCAGGATGGCAGAAGCTGCCTTCTTGAATCCGTCGCGGATTGCCGCATGAACCGTCTTTCCGGCACCGATCTCCTCCTCGATACGGGCATAAATGATAACGTTCGCATCGACCGCCATACCGATCGACAGGATAACACCTGCAATACCAGGCAGGGTCAATGTCAGGTCAAATGCATTTAAAGCAATCAGATTCAGCTCAACATAGATGAGCAGTGCCCATCCGGCAGCAATACCAGGCAGGCGATATACGATTGCAAGGAAAAGGATAATCAGTACAATGCCGATCGCTCCCGCTTTTACGCTGGTGGAAACAGCTGCAGATCCAAGCTGTGCTCCAACGACGCTGGAGTTGATCTCCTCAAGTTTCAGGGAAAGGGAACCGATACGGAGGGTGGATGCCAGGCTGGTTGCTTCATCCCAGTCCATGTTTCCGCCGGAGATGACTGCAGTACCATCGGAAATCACAGCGTTTACACTCGGTACACTGACGAATTTTTCATCATAGTAGATACCGATGCTCTTTCCTGCGCTGTAGGCTTCCTGGGTTGCGTCTGCAAATTTCTGTTTTCCTTCGTCGGTCATTTTCAACTGAACGACGCTCTCGGTTGCTTTTGTGGTGGAGTTCTGCTGATGCATGGCTTCTGCGCTCTCCACATCTTTACCGGTCAGAACGACGGAGCCGTCCTCCTCGAGCTCTTCGATAGTTTTTCCGTTCAGAACGTACTCGCCGGTCGAGCTGTCGTAGGTGTAGTTTTCTGTTCCGTCATCGTTGGTCTGTTTGATGAAATACAGGCTTCCCGGTTTACCCATCTCTTCCAGAATGGTGGTTGCATCGGTTGCACCCGGGATTTCAATGGTGATACGGTTGTCGCCCTGCAGATACACCTGCGCCTCTTCGCTGTACTGCTGCGCACGCTGTTCCAGCTTGTAGCGGGTATCTGACATTTCTTCGTCTGTCGGGTTGTCCTTTACGGCCTGATAGGTAATGCTGACACCGCCGGACAGATCCAGACCCAGGTTGATGTTCTTCATCGAACCGGTTCCGGTAGGACCCCATCCTTTGATCATCGTCCATCCAAGAAGCACTGTTACAATGGCTGCCAGGACGAGTGCGATGATACTCTGTTTCTTCTTCATCATGTCGCGATTTTCCTCTTTTCTTTAATCTTCGGCCAGAGCTGCCTTTATCATCAATGCACACTCGATCCGTTTCTGCTGCATCTTGCATCCGATCTCGTAAACATCGTTGATCTTACCTGTGAAATTGTAGGAGTTTGCCGCACATCCGCCGCTGCAGTAGAACCGTGCAAAGCACTGGCTGCACTCCTTCTTGGAATAAACGTTGCATTTTTTGAATTCGTTGACAGTTTCTGTCTTTTTCACGCCTTCGTAAACATTTCCGAGGCAGAAATCTTCCTGTCCTACGAACTGGTGGCACGGATAGAAATCGCCCCACGGTGTTACCGCAAGGTACTCGGTTCCGGAACCGCAGCCGGAAAGACGTTTATAAACACATGGTCCGCCGGTCAGATCGATCATAAAGTGGAAGAAATTGAAGCCTCTTCCCTCTTTTTCTCTCTTGATCATCTCTCTTGCCAGAATGTCGTACTGTTCGAAGATCACCGGAAGGTCTTCCTCACGGATCGCATAGTCCTCGGTCGGAGGCGCTACAACAGGCTCAACCGAGATCTGCTTGAAGCCGAGGTCTGCCAGATGGAGAACATCAGCTGCAAAGTCTGTGTTGTAATGCGTGAAGGTTCCGCGCACATAGTATTTATCCTGATGACGAAGCTCAGCGAATTTCTGGAATTTCGGCACGATCAGATCGTAGCTTCCGGCACCTTTGCGGAACGGACGCATGTGATCGTGAACTTCTTTTCTTCCGTCGATACTTAATACGACGTTGCCCATCTCCTTATTGCAGAACTCCATGACCTCGTCGTTTAAGAGAACACCGTTGGTGGTCAGGGTGAAACGGAAGTTCTTATTATGTAACTTCTCCTGCTCTCTTCCGTAGGCTACGAGCTGTTTTACAACATCCCAGTTCATCAGCGGTTCACCGCCGAAGAAATCTACCTCGAGGTTTCTTCTGCTGCCGGAGTTTGCGATCAGGAAATCAAGCGCTTTTTTGCCGACTTCCAGGGACATCAGCGCACGTCTTCCGTGGTACTCGCCCTCTTCTGCGAAGCAGTAACGACAGGCAAGATTGCAGTCGTGTGCGATATGGAGGCAGAGTGCTTTTACGACGGTCGGACGGTTGGAAAACTGATCGATTGCGTTTTCGTAGATATCTTTGGTAAAGAGCATGCCGTTGTCTGCAAGTTCCTGAATTTCTTCTCTGGCTTCGGTGATGTCCTGCTCGGCGTATTTACTGCTAAGCGCCTCTGCTGTCTCTTCTGCATTTTTTCCTTCGTTCATGCAGGAAAGGACATCGTATACGCAGTCATCCACAACATGGACGGAACCGCTGTTGACGTCCAGCACCATGTTGAAGCCATTGCTTTTATATAAATGTATCACTGTGGTATTCCTTTCTATAACTCTCTCTTTTTTTGATGTGCCTGGCAAAAAGAATGTTCCCAAATCCGGCGAAACCGGTTCTGGGAACACCTTTTACTCGTCCTTATGGATTACTTTTACTTATGCTCGCAGCTCTGGTTGCCTACGGTGCAAGAAGTCTTACATGCGGACTGGCAGGATGTCTGGCACTCACCGCATCCACCTTTTTTTACAGTGTTCTGTAAGCTTTTTGTATTTAAAGTTTTGATGTGTTTCATGGCACATTCCTCCTTCATTGTAGTTGACGCGCGACTTTTTTATAGTCTTCGGCCATTAGCTCTTCCCATTATAGCATAGGTTTTTCAAATTTAAAAGTCTGTTTTTTGAAAAAATATTCTGTTTTGTCCGCTTTTATCTGCCGTGTGCCGTCATTCCGCCTGCCATTCCGCCGACGGCACAGACTGCTGCCGCCCACAGAAGTCTTCCGGCTCCGGCAAATCCGCCCGGCAGGAAGACTGCGGAGACGATGATCAGAATGGCAAAATACACGATTCCAAAGCAGATGCCCCAGAGAAACCGCCGTTTTCCCGCCATGTTTCCTGCCATTCTTCCGCCGGAAAAGCTTGATGCCAGATAGATCACCACAATGCCCGCCTGCACCCAGCTTTCCTTCCAGGAAAATTTCCAGAGCAGGAAAGACAGCAGCAAAAGAAGAAGCACCGAGATCAGATAGGAAACGAGAAGCGCCTTCAGCCAGCCGATCCCGCTGCCCGCACCCACCTCCCATGTTTTCTTTTCTTCCATAAGAAAAAGCCCTCCCATACTGTAAATGTATGGAATGGCTTTTTCGGATATGCCTGTTTCTTTATTTTTCGTCAAACGGATGATTCTTTTTGAATTCCAGCCATGCGGCCATGCTCTTTGCGCGTTTCGCCTGCATCTGAAGGAATGCCATGCAGAACATAACGGCTGCAGAAAGTGCGGAGCTGATCGCCAGCGGAAGCACCATCGTCTCATCGCCGGTGTTGACCGGGATGCTGCGGATGCTTGCAGTGGTCTGTGTCTTCTTCTGCGGAATCTTTGTGCTTCCGGTATTGGAATTGGAAGAGCTGTTGTTACTGCTGCTCTTCGACGGTGTGGCTGTCGGAGTCGGAGTGGATGTCTTATTCGTTCCGTAGTTGTCCGGTCCTACAAGGATCGTTCCTGCGGCACGCAGCGTACTTACGTCATCGGCTGCACTTGCTGTCATTTCACCGGCACTCAGGTTGGATTTCTGCTCTGCAGCTGCAAGCAGTTCATGCTCGCCTTCGTCCGCCGTCTCAGCTTCTGCTGTTTCCGTCTGCTCCTCTGATACAACGCTTCCGGACAGACTTACTGCCATCGGATGGATCAAAAGAGAGACATCGGAGATCAGATAGCCGTCTTCTGTGCTGTCCGTACCGGATGGATTGGAAATTTCATCGAAATTTTTTACGGTTTCGTTTTCTTTCTGAATTTCATCTTTTACAAGGTCATCCAGATTTTCATCCTGTTTCCACTGGTCCGATGATGCATCATTTCCCGTTCCGTTCTGGTTATCCTGGTTTGTATCGTCCTGGTTTGTATCATCTGCTGCAGGATCGTCTTTTGCTGTATCATCCGGGGCAGGTGTCACGGTTGGATCTTCTGCCGGAGTTTCCGGATTCTCCGGATTTTCACTGTCATCGGTATTCTCGCCCGGTGCTGTCGTCGGAGTTACTTCCGGCGTTACGGTCGGTTCCGCATCCGGTGTCGGCGCTGCCGTTGGTGTATCCTCTGTATTTTCTCCGTTGTCCGCATCCGGTGTCGGTGTTGCCGTTGGTTCCTCCGCCGGCGTTACGGTCGGCTCTGCGTCCGGCGTTTCCGTCGGTTCTACCGTTGGCTCTGCGTCCGGGGTCACCGTTGGTTCTGCGGTCGGCTCTGCATCCGGCGTTTCCGTCGGACCCGGAGTCGGTGTTACGGTATCTTCTGCCGCATCCGGTGCCGGAGACTCGCCCGGCGCAAGCGTTGGTGTTTCCGAAACCGTTTCTTTTGCTTTTTCTGCTGCCAGAACAGCCTCATATCCGGCTTCTGTCACCACGATTTCATCTGCCGCAAAAACGGTATCTGTTACTCTTCCCCAGAAGTCTGTTTTCTGCTGTTTCTTTCGATACGTTTCCAGCTCTTTTTCATCCATGCCGACGAATACCAGATATTTTTCTGCTGCTTCCTCCGCTGCCGTTTTGCTGGTATCTGCAGCAGTGTTTTTTTCGGTTGTTTTCCCGTCCGCCTGCAGTTCTGCCGCTGCAGCTGCAAGAAGCTCCTGTGCTTTTTCCACGGTTTTTACTGCTGTCTCTGCCGTTGTACCGTCTGCCGTATCATCGCCGGTTTTCAGATTCACATAAACGGCTGCCCGTTTTGTCTTTGTCTCTGTACCGTTCTCCGTTCCGGAGACAGTTTCGTTCTGTACTGCGCTTTTTTCCGTTCCTGCCGATGCGCTGGCACGGAGCGGAACTGCATCGGAAAATACCAGTGTGCCCGCAAGGACAGCACCCATCACTTTCCATGCCTGTTTTTTCTTCATTGCGTTTCTCCTTATGTTCTCTTGATCTATCCTAAAAAAATCTGTCTTTTTGTGTCATAATTTCGCATTACAGCATTATAGCACAAGAAAGAATCCCGCGCAAGGCTGAAGTCGCCTTGAAACGCGGGATTCGTGAATCACTTTCTTACGCAGCGAAACAGCAAGTGTTTCACTGCTGGGTGAACAGTAACGCGGGATTCTCATCTGCTTTTATCGCTTTTTAGTTTGTTTCCATTCTCGTTGTCGTAAGCTGATCCGGGGATAAATTCAGGATTTCCATAAACTCATCACCTGTGATCGTCTCTTTCTCATACAGATATTTTGCCAGCTCGTGGAGTTTCGGCATGTTATCTTTTAAGAGCTGCTCTGCTTTGTCGTACTGTTTTCTGACTGCTGCAACAACCTTCTCATCAATCTGTGCTGCTGTCGATTCGGAGCATGCCAGGGAAGTGTCACCGCCGAGGTACTGGTTCGTTACCGTCTCAAATGCAACCATACCAAATTCCTCGTTCATACCGAAGCGGGTGATCATGGATCTTGCCACCTTCGTTGCCTGCTCGATATCGTTCGAAGCACCTGTCGTGATGGAATGGAACACCAGATCCTCTGCCACACGGCCGCCGGTCAGCGTTGCAATCTTGTTTTCCAGCTCTTCGCGGCTCATCAGGTTGTGCTCATCTTCATCCACCTGCATCGTATAGCCGAGGGCGCCGGACGTACGCGGGATAATGGTGATCTTCGTAACCGGAGCGGAATGGCTCTGCAGTGCTGCGACGAGTGCATGGCCGACCTCGTGGTAGGAAACGATCAGTTTCTCTTTGTCGGTCATGATCTTATTCTTCTTCTGGTATCCGGCGATGACAACCTCAACGCTCTCCTCCAGATCCGCCTGGGTGACGAATTTTCTTCCATCACGGACGGCACGGAGTGCTGCCTCGTTGATCATATTGGCAAGTTCTGCACCAGAAGCACCGGATGCCATACGTGCGATCGCATTGTAATCGACATTGTCGCCCACGCGGATGTTTTTCGCATGGACTTTCAGGATTTCCTCACGGCCTTTTAAGTCAGGCAGTTCAACCGGCACACGGCGGTCGAAACGGCCCGGACGAAGAAGTGCCGGGTCCAGGGAATCCGGACGGTTCGTCGCTGCCAGAATGACAACGCCTTTCTTTCCATCGAATCCATCCATCTCGGCAAGCAGCTGGTTCAGGGTCTGCTCACGCTCGTCGTTTCCGGAGAATCCGCCGCCGTCACGTTTTTTGCCGACGGTATCGATCTCATCGATAAAGACGATACACGGTGCTTTCTCATTTGCCTGCTGGAACAGGTCACGCACCTTCGCAGCTCCCATGCCGACGAACATCTCGACGAACTCGGAGCCGGAGATGGAGAAGAACGGAACGTTTGCCTCACCGGCTACTGCCTTTGCAAGCAGCGTTTTACCGGTTCCTGGAGGGCCGACAAGCAGTGCTCCTTTCGGCATTTTTGCACCAATTTCTTCATATTTTTTGGGATTATGCAGGAAGTCAACAATCTCCTGTAAAATTTCTTTTGCCTCATCCTCTCCGGCAACATCTGCAAATTTAATGCCGGTTTCGGACTGTACATAAACCTTGGCGTTGCTCTTTCCAAAGCTCATCGCATTTCCCATGCCGCCCATCATCTTGCTCGTCATGCGTTTCATCAGCCACTGTCCGAGCGCAACCATCACAACGATCGGTATTACCCATGTTAAAAGAAATTCCATGAGTGGCGACATCTGCTCTATGATCGGCGTTCCGAATTCGGTAATACCTGCCTCATATAAACGATCTACCAGCTTGTAATCATTCATCACACCCGTCTTATAATAATTCGCCGGGCTTGATTTGTCGCTGAAAATAATCTCATTTGACTGGATCTGGACTTCGCTGATTTCGTTGTTATCTACCATCTGCAAAAATTTTCCGTAATCAACTTCTGTTACTTTGGGCTCGAGAAGTCTCGGGAAAAGCAGAAGAGTTAACATCAGGAGGACAATCAGCGCAATTACATAATAAAAAATTATGGGTTTTTTCGGTTTTTGCACCTGCTTCATCTGTATCCCCTCCTGTTTCTTGATTTTCTTTCTTTTTTAGTAGCATAAACTTTTCTTTCGCTAAAATCAATCAAATTCTGACATTTCATGAAACTTTTATAC
>ENA-UPTB01003201-UPTB01003201.1-human-gut-metagenome-genome-assembly--contig:-NODE-3201-length-10030-cov-2.526776_pt1 | contig 10030 bp, 6 predicted proteins | sample MGYA00250046_ERZ773369 | MGnify/ENA primary metagenome ERZ773369 (study PRJEB29103, sample SAMN06111938) | human gut metagenome | biome: human gut; feature: ankylosing spondylitis patient; material...
GATCATAGAGAATCCTATGATCCGATAAAGAAACACAAGAAAGTAATTATAAGAAAGCAGGAGCAGTCAATTGATTGTTGAGGAGTATACTCAACGTTAACTGACTGTTCCTGCTTTTTTGACACTGAACAGAAAAAATCATATTTAACAAAAACTTTACACAACTCTTCTTTTTGATTTTACATTTCCCAAGTAACATAATATCTGTAATTGATACGAACACAAAGTTCAAAAGGAGAGAAAGAACTATGAGAAAGAAATTATTAACATTAGCAGTAGCAACAGTAGCAGCATCAAGCCTTTTAACAGGATGTGGCGGAAGCTCAAGTAACGATAAGAAAGCAGCATCTGATGAAAATATCACAGCAGTATCCAGAGAAGATGGATCAGGAACAAGAGGGGCTTTCATTGAGTTATTCGGAATTGAACAGAAAGATAAAGATGGAAATAAAGTAGATAAAACAACATCAAGTGTACAGATCACAAACTCAACATCTGTAATGATGACAACAGTTGCAGAAAACAAAGCAGCCATTGGATACATATCTTTAGGATCTTTAAATGACACAGTAAAAGCAGTTAAGATCGACGGAGCTGAGGCGAGTGTTGATACTGTAAAAGATGGATCATACAAGATCGTTCGTCCATTTAATATCGTAACAAAAGATAAATTAAGCAAACAGGCTCAGGACTTTGAAAACTACATCATGAGTGCAGATGGACAGAAGATCATTCAGGATAATGGATATATCAAAGCAGACGAGAAAGCACCAGCTTACAAATCAAACGGTGCAAAAGGTAAAGTTGTTGTTGGTGGATCTTCTTCAGTAACACCAGTTATGGAAAAATTAAAAGAAGCATATGCAAAAGCAAACAAAGATGTAACAGTTGAAGTACAGCAGAGTGATTCAACAACAGGTGTTACAAATGCGATCGAAGGAACATGTGATATCGGTATGGCATCTCGTGATCTTGCAGACAGCGAAGCTAAAAAAGGTGTAAAAGCAACAGTTATCGCAAAAGATGGTATCGCAGTTATCGTAAATAAAGACAGTAAAGTTGATGAATTAACAAGTGCCCAGGTAAAAGATATCTACACAGGAAAAACAACAAAATGGGCAGATATTAAATAAGAAAGAATCATCAATATAAAGGAATAGTAATAATGAAGAAATATTCAGAAAAAATCATGCATGTCGTATTTTTGATCGCAGCATGTGCCTCAATTTTGGCAGTAATTTTAATCTGTGCATTTCTGTTCGTAAATGGTATTCCTACAATCGGGAAAATCGGACTTGGAAATTTTGTTTTAGGTAAGATCTGGATGCCAAAGAGTGGAATCTTTGGCATTTTCCCGATGATCATAGGAAGTATTTATGTAACAGCAGGAGCGATTTTGGTTGGAGTTCCAGTTGGAATTCTTGCTGCGATCTATATGGCAAAGTTTAGTAATGAAAAAGTGTATAAAATAGTAAAACCAGCAGTTGATCTTCTGGCAGGAATTCCATCTGTTGTTTATGGATTCTTTGGAATGGTAGTGTTAGTACCAGCTTTCCGTAATATATTTGGAAATGGTAACTGTGTATTTACAGCATCTATCTTGCTTGGGATCATGATCCTGCCAACGATCATCGGAGTATCTGAAAGTGCGATCCGGGCAGTGCCGGAAAGCTATTATGAGGGAGCTCTGGCATTAGGAGATACTCATGAGAGAAGTGTTTTCTGTGCGGTACTTCCGGCAGCAAAATCCGGAATTTTAGCAGGAATCATTCTTGGTGTCGGACGTGCGATTGGTGAGACAATGGCCGTTGTAATGGTAGCCGGAAATCAGGCAATCATTCCAGATGGAATGTTCTCTGGAGTTCGTACTTTAACTTCTAATATCGTCCTTGAAATGGGATATGCGACAGACCTTCACAGAGAAGCACTGATCGCAACAGCAGTTGTATTATTTGTATTTATCTTAATGATCAACCTGTGCTTTGCAGTATTAAAGAGCAAGGAGGAACGTTAAAATGGAAGCGGTGAAAGAAATGGAATCAGTAGAAAAGATCCAAGCGATCAATAAAACGTCTTGGATACAAAGAATGAAATCATATAAAAGAACGCCGTTATCCTTTGTGTTATGGCTTCTTGTAAATGTTGCAATGATCGCAACGGTTGCAGTACTGGCATATTTAATTGTATATATCCTTGTAAATGGAGTGCCATACTTAAATTCACAATTATTTGAACTAAAATACACGAGTGAGAATGCATCCGTATTCCCAGCGATCATCAATACATTGATCATGACAGTCTTATCATTATTATTTGCAGTGCCACTTGGAATATTTGCAGCAATCTATTTAGTAGAGTATGCAAAACGTGGAAATAAATTAGTTGAGATCGTTCGATTAACAGCAGAGACATTATCAGGAATTCCATCGATTGTTTATGGATTATTTGGTATGTTATTTTTCGTAAAAGCACTAGGATGGGGATTATGTCTGTTATCCGGAGCGGCAACAATGGCGATCATGATCTTGCCTTTAATTATGAGAACGACAGAAGAAGCATTAAAATCTGTACCTGATTCTTACAGAGAAGGAAGTTTTGGACTTGGAGCAGGAAAGTTAAGAACCGTATTTCGTATTATCCTGCCATCAGCAGTTCCTGGAATCTTATCAGGAGTTATTTTAGGAATCGGACGTATCGTCGGTGAGACAGCAGCATTAATGTATACAGCAGGTACGATCGCAGAAATCCCTGCAAATGTTATGGGATCAGGACGTACACTGGCACTTCATATGTATGTATTATCATGCGAAGGATTACATATCAATCAGGCATATGCAACAGCAGTTGTGTTACTTCTGATCGTGCTTGTGATCAACGCCGTATCTTCATTTATTGCAAAACGAATTACGAAAGGGTAACCAATATGGATAGTAAAATGAAAGTTGAAAACCTTGATCTGTATTATGGAAAATTCAAGGCTTTAAAAAATATTAATCTGGATCTTCCTAAAAATGAGATCACAGCATTTATCGGACCATCCGGATGTGGTAAATCTACATTGTTAAAATCCATCAACCGGATGAATGATCTGGTAGAAGGCTGCAGGATCGACGGACAGATTCTTCTGGACGGTCAGGACATTTTCCATGATATTGATGTGAATCTGCTTAGAAAAAGAGTCGGAATGGTATTCCAGAAACCGAATCCATTCCCGATGAGCATCTATGACAATGTTGCATACGGACCAAGAACACACGGAATCCGTTCGAAAGCAAAGCTGGATGATCTGGTAGAAAAATCCTTAAGAGATGCAGCCATCTGGAATGAATGTAAAGACAGATTAAAGACAAGCGCGCTTGGAATGTCAGGCGGACAGCAGCAGAGACTCTGTATCGCAAGAGCATTGGCTGTACAGCCGGAAGTTCTTCTGATGGATGAGCCGACAAGCGCACTTGATCCAATCTCTACATCGAAGATTGAAGACCTTGCGATGGAGCTGAAAAAAGATTATACTATCGTTATGGTAACACATAATATGCAGCAGGCTGTACGTGTATCAGATAACACAGCATTCTTCCTGTTGGGAGAAGTGATCGAGTATAATGAGACAGAAAAATTATTCTCCATTCCGGCGGATAAAAGAACAGAAGATTATATTACAGGGAGGTTTGGTTAAGATATGCGTAATCGATTTGATCAACAGTTGGAGTTACTTAATAAACAGCTTATTTACATGGGTGAGTTGTGTGAAGAGGCGATTGGAAAAGCAACGACTGCATTAAAAGAAGGAAGCATGGAACAGGCAGAGAAAGTAAGAATTGCAGATGAAGAGATCGATCAGGCGGAGATAGATATTGAAAGACTTTGCTTAAGACTTCTTCTTCAGCAGCAGCCGGTAGCAAGAGATTTGAGACAGATATCCGCAGCACTTAAGATGATTACCGATATGGAGCGCATCGGAGATCAGGCATCAGATATTGCAGAGATTATTATCACTGAAGACAAATCAGAAGCGCAGGATATTCCGATGATCATCAAGATGTCAGAGGCGGCCAGCAAAATGGTCCGTGACAGTGTCAATGCTTACGTAGAGAAAGATCTGGATCTGGCAAGAAAAGTAATGGAAAATGATGATGTGGTAGATGAACTTTTTGAGGAAGTGAAGACGACATTGATTAATTTCATTGCTGAAAATAAAGGTCTGCAAGGTGTGGAAGCAATCGATCTGATTATGGTTGCCAAATATCTGGAGCGTATTGCAGACCATGCAACGAATATCGCAGAGTGGGTGGAATTCTCAATTACAGGAATCCACAAATCATCTGTAGTATAAAGAAGGAGAATGAGGAATGATTTTTTGTGTAGAAGATGACGGTAATATACGGGAACTGGTGGTGTATACCCTGGAAAGTACAGGGTTTCAGGCACGCGGATTCGAAGATGGAAGTTCATTCCTTGAAGCTCTGGCATTAGAGACGCCAGAGCTTGTTTTGCTTGATATTATGCTTCCGGGAGAAGACGGAATGGAGCTTTTGAGAAAGTTAAAAGCATCAAAGAAAACGAAAGACATTCCTGTTATTATGGTTACGGCAAAAGGTGCAGAATATGACAAAGTAAAAGGACTGGATGCCGGGGCTGATGACTATGTGACGAAACCTTTTGGTATGATGGAACTGATCTCACGTATCAAGGCGGTATTAAGACGCAGTGCGAAGGGAAGTGTATCCAGTGAAGATACATTTGAGATCGGAGAGATCCGGTTAGATCCAAAGAAACATGAAGTGACAGTTCATGGAGAGGTAGTGAATCTGACCCTGAAAGAATATGAATTACTGAAGCGCCTGATGAAGAATTCGAACATTGTGCTTACCAGAGACCAGCTTCTGGAGGATATCTGGGGTTATGATTTCGACGGGGAGACGAGAACCGTGGATGTGCATGTCAGAACCTTAAGACAGAAGCTCGGAGATGCAGGTGAACAGATTGAGACGGTCCGGGGAGTCGGATACCGTATGAGTAGGTAATAATATGAAACAAAGTATGAGAAAAAAGATCCAGAGCAGTATGATCCTTGTGATTGCGCTGACATTGATCATAGCCTATGCGATTACTACACTGGTCGTATATCGCCAGACGATCCATATCATGGAAGGCGAAGTCAGACAGGAGGCGGATTATATCAATGTAGCAATCGATACCTCCGGAGAATCTTATCTGAAGATAATGGATAAGGTGCATAAGGATACAAGAATTACACTGATCGATTCAGACGGAAATGTAAAATATGATTCCAAAGAAGATGAAGTAACGTTTCAGAATCATAAGAACCGTCCGGAAGTAAAAGAAGCATTAAAAACAGGAAGCGGACAGGACATTCGAGAGTCCAATACGCTGAATAAAGAGATGTTCTATTATGCAGTGAAATTGGAAAATGGAGATATCCTGCGTGTATCAAAGACGGTAGATACCGCATTCCGGACAGCGATGAAAGTATTTCCGGTGATGGGACTGATCGCAGTGATCATGCTTGCATTTGCAAGTGCACTTGTAAAATGGCAGGTAACGCGACTGATCCGTCCGATCAACAGACTGGATCTTGAGAATCAATTGGAGAATGACGTGTACGAAGAATTAACACCACTTTTACAGAGTATCGATAAGCAGAATAAAGAAAAAGATGCGGTTGCCAATATGAGAAAAGAATTCTCGGCAAACGTGTCGCATGAATTAAAGACTCCGCTTACATCTATTTCAGGTTATGCGGAGATTATGAAAAATGGATTGGTAAAACCGGAAGATATGACGGGGTTTGCAGAACGTATTTATAATGAAGCAAGCCGCCTGATCACGCTGGTAGAAGATATTATCAAGTTATCCAAACTGGATGAGGGCAATGTAGAGCTGGAAAAAGAAGAAGTAGATCTTTATAAGTTGACAAGAGAGATCTTGACCAGCCTTGCGCCACAGGCAGCGAAGAGAAAAGTACATGTAGAGGTGACGGGAGAGCCGGTAGAATACGTGGGAATCCGCCAGATCCTGGATGAGATGATCTACAATATCTGTGAAAATGCGATCAAGTATAACAAAGAAGGCGGAAAGTTAACCGTCTGGGTAGGCAATACCCTGCAGGGCAAGAAAATCTGTGTCACAGATACCGGAATCGGAATACCGGAAAATGAAACGGATCGTATCTTCGAACGTTTCTATCGTGTAGATAAAAGCCATTCCAAAGAAACCGGCGGAACCGGCCTTGGACTGTCAATCGTAAAACACGGAGCCATGCTTCACGGAGCCAAGATCCATGTAGACAGTAAACTGGGCGAAGGAACGAAGATAGAACTCATATTTTAATTGAGAAACTATAGACAGGTTATGAAATAAGAAGTAAAAAGATAGAATATAGCAGAACTATATAGCATGATTATAACTATTACATAATATCTTTTCTGGTTCGTCCTTGTTTTACACAACATAGTTTTGGAAAAATATAGAAGTTTTTTAAGAAATCTTAAGAATTATTTGCGTATGTCTTTAAGAAATCAAGCCTACAATAACTTCAAGAAATAGGTAAGGAGGCTTATAGTTATGGACAAGATCAGTATTATCATTCCGTGCTTCAATGAAGAAGAAGCATTGCCGATCTATTATACCGAAATGAAAAAAGTTATGGACACCATGAAGAAACAGACCGATTTCGAATTGATATTTGTAGATGACGGATCATCCGATAGAACATATAAGATTATGAAAGAATTACACAGAAAGGACGGAAGATGCCAGTATCTTTCCTTTTCCAGAAACTTTGGAAAAGAAGCGGCTATTTATGCAGGACTTCAGAATGCAGGCGGTAATTATGCGGCAATTATGGATGTGGATCTGCAGGATCCGCCGTCACTTCTGCCGGAGATGTACAGAATTCTGAAAGAAGAACCATATGACAGTGTGGCAACCAGACGTTCAACCAGAAAGGGAGAACCAAAGATCCGGTCATTTTTATCCAAAGAATTTTATAATGTGATCAATAAGATATCGAAGACAGAGATCGTAAGCGGTGCCAGAGATTACCGTCTGATGAACCGTAAGATGGTAGATGCGGTTCTGGAGATGAGTGAATACAACCGATTTTCAAAAGGAATCTTCGGCTGGGTCGGTTTCCGTACGAAATGGCTGGAATATGAGAATATCGAAAGAGCTGCCGGAGAAACAAAATGGAATGTAAAGAAATTATTCATTTATTCTCTGGAGGGGATTACGGGATTTTCTGTGGTGCCATTGTCGATCGCATCGTATATGGGAGTTCTGTTTTGCGGATTATCATTCCTGATGATCGTTGCAATCGTAGTTCGTACACTGATCTGGGGAGATCCGGTGGCCGGATGGCCGTCGCTGGTCTGTATTCTGTTCGGTGTGGGCGGTGTACAGCTTCTGTGTACCGGAATTCTGGGACAGTATCTTGCCAAGACATATCTGGAAGTAAAGAACCGTCCGGTATACCTGTTAAAGGATTCCAGTAAAGAAGAACAGAGGATTATGATGATGCCATTATCACAGAACATGCGGAGGAAGAGTTATGGGAAAGGAAAAGAAGTGCACTCTGTATAAGAAATATACTTCATATAAGAAATGCATTCCATACCTGATACTTGCCGGATTTACATTTTTTTTCTGCTGGTGGTTTGTGGGAAGACATGGAATCTTTGGAGCAAAAGTAGACTGGCTCAGTCAGCATAGTGTGCTGCCGGATTATTTCCGGCAGCAGTTTTATGCAACGGGAAAGATATTTCCGGAATTTGCGCCGAATCTGGGTGGAGGTCAGAACATTTATCATTTTGCTTATTACGGACTATACAGTCCATTGATTCTGCCGTCATATCTGCTCCCATTTGTGAAAATGTCAGATTACATCATGGTGATCAGTATAACAGGTCTGACGGTTTCGGTACTGCTTTTTTATTACTGGCTGAAAAGCAGAAAGATGGATACAGGCGTTGCTTTTATCATATCGCTGATGTTCCTGCTGGCGGGCCCGATGATCGGACAGTACAGCGGTCAGATCATGTTCGTAGATTATATGCCGTTCTTATGTCTGGCACTTATAGGTGTGGACCGGTATTTTGAAAAAGAAAAAAGCGGTCTTTTTACAGTCAGTGTATTTCTGATGATCATGACCAGTTTCTATTTCAGTATTGGCGGAATGCTGGCACTGGTTCTTTATGGACTGCACCGGTATTTTGAACAAAGAGAAGGATGCAGAGTCACGGTCAGAGGCTTTTTAGTGGATGGACTGTGTTTTGTTCGTCCAATGATTCTGGCAGTACTTATGAGTAGTTTCTTCCTGGTGCCAACGGTACTTGCACTGGCGGGTGGTAGAAGTAAAGGGCAGAATACATCGCTTACTACCCTTTTCGTTCCGCAGATCACGGTAGAACGATTCGCTTACAGCATCTATGGAATCGGACTTACAACACTTGTGATCACCGTTTTGATCACAGGACTTCTGTACCGGAAAGTATATGAGAGAGTGCTCACATATGGATGTGTGATCGTGCTTGTAATTCCGGTATTTGCTTACTTATTAAATGGCGGACTGTATATCAGAGATAAGGTATTCATTCCATTTCTGCCATTGTTGTGTTATCTGATTGCTATTTATCTGGAAAAGTGCAGGAAAGAGAAATTGTCTCTTATTGCAGGAATGGTTCCGTATATCATTACAACGGTATTTGTTTATATAGCAAGAAACCAGTTTACATCTAAAGGAATAGAGGAAAACGTATGGAAGGCATTACTTGCAGAAAGTGTTCTGTTCCTGATATGTTATGTGCTTTATTGTGCAGTGAAGAGCCACTGCAAAGAGACAAAAGAGATTCTGATGCTGGCACTGCCGTCGGTGCTATGTCTGGCGGTCACGATGAATACCTTTTATCAGATGGAGCCGGACCGGTATGTCAGTCAAAAACTGTACCGGGATGTTGTAGGAGAACATAATGAACAGGCGGTAAAAGAAGCTTTGAAAAATGATGGTGGATATTACCGCACAGAACAGATGGGCAATGACGATGAAAATGCAGCGGATTTAAACCGGATCTGGGATGCGGGGCAGAATATTACTTCAATCTATTCATCGGCATACAATTCGGAGTATCAGACATTTCGTCAGAAGACATTCGGACTGGAAGAACCGTTCCGGAATGTGATGATGCAGTCGGTATCGAAGAATCCGGTATTTTGCCGGATGATGGGAGTACGCTATATCGTATCAGATTCTGATGTAACGGGATATGCTCTGGTTAAGAAATGTGAAAAAACCGGCATATATCAGAATAATGACGTGGCACCGGTCATGTATGCAACAGATCGTGTGATGACGGAAAAAGAATATAACAAACTTGCATTTCCATATAATCAGACGGCATTTCTGGAATATGCAGTTGTTGGAGAACATACGGAATCTTCAGATCAGAACATAATGACAGCCTATGCGCCTGTTAGTCTGAAAATGGCCGACAATCATAAAGCGCAAAATGGAGCCGGCAATAGAACCACAGATATAGGGAAGAAAAACGGAAATGAAAGAAAAGTCGGAACGTGGATCCATGAAAAAGAAGGTGGCTGGAAGATCCATGCGAAGAAGATAAAAAAGATAACATTTTCCATTCGACAGGTGCAGCAGGAAACGACACAACAAGAGGGGCAGAGACAGATTCTTTTCCTGAGCTTCCGTGTGGACAATGCACGTCCGAATAAGGACGTGGCAGTCTGGATCAACGGAATCCGTAACAAACTAAGCGCAAAAGATCATGTATATTATAATGAAAATAAAACATTTATCTATGCAGTGCCGTTAAAGGATGGAGAAGATACTATTTCTGTAACATTTGGCAAAGGAAAATATCAATTAAGCCATGTACAGGCATATCTCGGCAGTCTGCCGGAACGGTCAAAAACGTTATATCAGTCAGAAGTTCAGGTGGATAAAAAGCTGACGAAAGATAATGTGATACAGGGAACGATACAGGTAAAGAATGAT
>ENA-UPTB01003202-UPTB01003202.1-human-gut-metagenome-genome-assembly--contig:-NODE-3202-length-10021-cov-13.815869_pt1 | contig 10021 bp, 8 predicted proteins | sample MGYA00250046_ERZ773369 | MGnify/ENA primary metagenome ERZ773369 (study PRJEB29103, sample SAMN06111938) | human gut metagenome | biome: human gut; feature: ankylosing spondylitis patient; material...
ATACCATACACGGCCGGGAAAAAAAAGCCCTTATGAATAAAATGCTTTAAATGCTTTGTATGTATGGTAAACATCTAATTTGGAGGAAAGTTCAAAAGGAGCATGCATGGAAAGGATCGGCACACCTAAGTCCACTGTATCCACATCCATATGAGCTACAAACTTGGCAATGGTGCCGCCGCCGCCTGCATCTACTGCGCCAAGCTCGCCTGCCTGCCAGTAAACACCTGCATCTTCCATAATGCCGATAACTTTCGCCATGGTCTCTGCACTGGCATCATTGGAGCCGCCTTTTCCTCTGGCGCCTGTGTATTTAGTGAGAACACAGCCTTTGTTGATGTAGCTGGAATTGCGCGCTTCATATACATCCGGGAAAGTCGGGTCATAAGCTGCATTTACATCAGAGGACAAGCATAAGGAAGCCTTTAATACGTCACGTACCGCAACCTTCTCCATAGAAGCAAGATCTTCTATATAATGAAGGACATAATCGGAATTCAGACCTGTATTTCCGTCAGAACCTGTCTCTTCTTTATCTGTAAGAATGGTCACTGTGGTGTGTTCCGGCTTTTTCGTATCAATCTCAGCAGTCAGCGCTGTGTATGCACAAACACGGTCATCCTGGCCATAAGCGCCTACCAGACTGCGGTCTAAACCGATATCTCTTGCTTTTACAGCCGGTACCAGTTCAAATTCTGCGCGGAAGAAATCTTTTTCTTTCATACCGTACTGTTCATGAAGCAGTGCCAGGATAGAAAGTTTTACAGCGTCCTTGATGTCTTCTCCTTCATATGGAAGAGAACCTAAAACAACGTTTAATTCTTCTCCCTTTAAGCCTTCCCGCAGCGGGCGCTCATTCTGCTTTGCAGCCAGATGTGGCAGCAGGTCTGTAATGCAGAATACAGGGTCATCTTCTTTTTCACCGATGCAGATTTCCGTCAGTTCCCCGTTTTTCTTTGCAACAACGCCGTGAATAGCTAACGGAATAGTTCCCCACTGGTATTTGCGGATACCGCCGTAGTAATGAGTCTTAAAGTAGGCTATATCTTCTTTTTCATATAATGGATTTGGCTTTAAGTCCAGTCTTGGGGAGTCAATATGAGCTCCATTGATATGCAGACCTTCGGATAATGGCTTTTTGCCAAAGGTAGTTGCAATAATGGCTTTTCTGCGGTTTACATAATATACCTTATCTCCTGGTTCATAGGAAGCAGTGCGGTCAAATGGCTTGTAACCGGCCTTTTTTAACATGTGTACAGCTTCTTTTACGCACTCGCGCTCTGTTTTTCCTGCGTTAAGGAACTGTTTGTAGCCTTCACAGTATTTGAAAGCTTTTTCCTTGTGGTCTGGTGCGTCTTTTCCAATATGGGGAGCAGACCAGGTAAGCTGCTCCTGTAATTCCTGTGCTTTTGTTTTCTTGGACATGGGATCTTCCTCCGTAAATTAAGTAATACTCAGCCGCCTGAGGGCGGAGAGAAACATTAGTATATACTTCCCGCTAAAGCGGGAAAACCGGGACCAACTCCCGTTGAAAACTATAACTCAAAAGTTCGGACTCTGGGCTTCGGTTTATCCCCCGACTGCGCCCCCATCTTTTTATGCCTTGCATCCATAAGAATGGCAGAAACCTGGGCATCCCCCAGTCCTGCTGTAGCCTGGATCATCTGCTCTAACATCTGGCTGTCCGTCTCTTTTGCCTCTGCCAGCCAGGAAAGGATCTCTCTTTCTCCCCGCTCTGTCAGGCCTTTTGCTGCTTCATCCGGATGTTTTTTGATGTATTTCCAGTATTCTTCTTTCCATTCCTCTGTCAGACCTTTGGGCCAGTAGAGGCGGTAAAGGGCCATGCGGCATACAAGGGCCGGGCTTTCTAAGATCTCTGCTGTTGGCAGCAGTTTGTCATATTCCCAGAACTGAAAATCAGTTCCGTTAAAACAATACCGGTACATATGACCGCAGCCATGCATTGCCCTCATAATGATACGGGCAGGAGTATTTTCTATGGACTCCTCAAAAAACTCCGGAAAGATCAGCTTTGCCAGAAGTTTCCCTTCTTTATCCCGGTAATCTACAACCAGCATCTGCCGCAGTTCTGAAAGTATTTCTTTAAAACTGGATTTTTCCTCTGGAAAGATACGGATATCCAGTTTATTTATCTGGGTACAGCCTGTAAATACTCCGGCCCCCCAGTCTCTCACTGTACTGCAGCAGGAAAGATTCTTTAAATGGAAACAGTTATAAAAGGCATAGGCCCCTACTTTTTCCAGATGTTTCGGCAGCGTAAGTTCCTCCAGGGCTTCACCGCACATTTCCGGCTCTCCTTCGTATTCTGCCGGCGGCTGTTCTCTTCTTCACACAGTCTGGGAGAATGTATATGTATCCAGTTCTGTTACCGGAAGTCCTTCTATGGTGTCCGGTATCACCAGTTTGTTATCTAATGTGTAGCAGCGCCCCACACAGTCAAATAATTTGCGCATCAGCGTCTTTTGCACCTTGATGTTGGGCTTGCAGGAGATGATCGTGCAGCCGAACTCCTCGCTGATGTTCTTGAGGTTGTGGATGCCCGCCTGCGTCATGGGGAAGTTATCCTCGACGCTGAACAGGATTGGGTTCATGTGCATGACCTCTTTCAGCATCCAGACCTGGAAGTGGCTGTCCTTGCCGCCGGAGACGGCGACGGCGCAGTCATAGCCGCCGGGGCCGTTCATGCCGCGGTACTTGTCGCAGTAGGCCTCGAACTCCTTGAAGCGGGCATCCCAGTCCACATTTTTGCGGCTCTCGTAGTGGCGGCAGGCGCTGCACACGCCCTCCGCGTCGAAGGTGATCCCGGGTCGGGTGTCGGGCATCGTACATTTTTTGCAGTAACGCATAAGAACACTCCTTTATTTATATGTTGGGGTTGGATTTGTGGTTGTGGGGGGCGGCGTCCTCGACGCCCCACTCTCGGCCCCCTCTGCGAGGGTGACTCCCCACAGTGTGGGGAGATGTCGCAAAGCGACAGAGGAGCCCGGGCCCGAAGGGCTGCCGCCGCAGCGGCTGGGGGAGAGAACCTTGCGGCATCCCGAACGATTTCGGGCAATGGCACAGTTCTCTCCCTCCGGCCCTACGGGCCACCTCCCTCGCAGAGGGAGGCAAGTCACCGTGCCGCCGCATGCACGGCGTCCGCGCCGGCGAAGTCATAGATGACGAACCGTCCGTCGTTGTAGACCTCGGTGCATTCGCCGTTCTGCACAAGGCCCGCGCTCTCCGCCGGGCCGTCGGTCTCGGTGTCGATGAGCAGGAACGGGTGCTGCGGGTCGGTGGTCAGGTGGTCCTTGCGCTGCAGCCAGTTGGGGACGTAGTCCTCATCCAGCGATTGCAGCGTCCAGACGTCCAACTTTCCGTTCGTCAGCTCCGTCATGGCGTTGCCGTTCCAGAACGTGGCGTAGCCTTCGGTGTAGCCGTTGTCCACCAGCCAGTCGGCGGCGGCATCCAGCCCCTTGTGGGCGAGATACGGGTTTTCGATCTCCTGCCGGACGGTGTTGACGGCGCAGACCGTGAAGCAGCCTGCCAGCACCACACCCAGCAGCTGCCGCGCACCGGGCAGGCGGAAGTCCTCGGTCTTCAGCTCCACCGCCATGACCGCAATGGCCACCGGCATGTTCATGAGCCAGAAATAGAGGTAATACTCGTGGAAGTAGGCGTAGGAGATGCCGCAGACCGCCAGCATGGCGACGAGCAGCAGCACAAGCAGCTGGTCGTTCGTCTCCAGCTTTTTCAGCCGCAGCAGCAGCCGCACGATGCAGAAGAACATCCACCCGCCCAGCAGCAGACCGATGCCCGCCGCAATGCCGCCGAAGTGGAAGATGCCGGAGCCGTTCTGGTAGCCGAACTCATGGAAGAAGTCCATCAGGATGCGGTCCAGCGTGAACCAGTTCTCGTCGCGGTCCCAGACGATGAAGCTGTAGGACTTGAAATCATACAGCCGCGACATGACGCTGTTGCTGATGAAATACCCCGCCGCGCCGGCCACCGCCGTGACAAGCGACGCCGCAAACAGCCGCACCTGACGGCGGCAGTGCTGCAGGGCCGTTTTCCAGTCGGACGTGCCGCTGTCATGCAGTGCAAGCACCAGCAGGATCGCCGCGGCAATGCAGAGCGGCGCGTGGAACACCATGAGCTGCTTGACGCCGTTCATGCCCGCGATGGCCGTGACGATGCAGGCCGCGAGCCATTGCAGTGCGCAGTGCTTTTTGTCGGCGTCGAGGCTGCGCAGCACCAGCGCCAGCACAAGCATATAAAAGAAGGTATAGACGAGGTAGTACCCGCCGTAGATGGCGTAGACCAGATAGTGCTGGCCGAACGGCCACAGCAGCGTGCCCACCATCCAGAGGCCGGGCCGCCCGAGCCTGGCGCATTTGACAAAGAACAGCATACACGCCGCGTACAGTGCCAGCGTGACGGCCATGCCGAACGCGCGCGCCAGATGCCAGTCATCCGGGAAAAGCAGCAGCCCCAGCCGGTAGAACCATTGCAGGTTGACGACCTTCAATTCCGTGGAGTAGAACCAGTTGTGGCTGATGATGCTGCCCTCTTTGTTGAGCAGGTCGGAGAGGATCATCTCCGACGCGAGGTCGGAATCGACGATCCATTTGCCGGGCACAAGCTGGTACCACAGGTCAAACAGATACGCCGCCGCCATCCAGAGCCACGGCAGCGCCTGCCAAAGCCTGTGCAAAGCCCCGCCCTTTGTTTGTTGTTTCATTCGGTTTCTCCTGATTCAGGTTTCTAGTTATTTAAACTATACCGCATTTGGGCGCAAAGCGCAAGGCATGCAGGGCAAAAAAGCGCCTTGACGCTGTGCGGCATTCATGCTATAGTGGGGGTAACGGCCCGTTTTTCCGCGGGACTGTGCGGGCTTTTCCAGCAATCGGAGGGCCCGCTGCTTTTATATTTGCTTATCGGATTTGCTTATCGGAGGGCGGCCATGCAGCAGCTACGCAGCGCCATACACAATGCCATTGCCAGATTTTTGAAAAATCAGCCCCCGGCGCGCATCATTGCCGTAGGCTTTGCGCTGCTGATTTTGCTGGGCGCGGCGCTGCTGATGCTGCCGTTTGCCGTACACCCCGGCGCACACGTCGGCCCGCTGGACGCGCTGTTTACCGCAACGAGCGCCGTCTGTGTGACCGGGCTGGTCGTGGTGGACACCGGCGACACGTTCAGCCTGTTCGGGCAGGCTGTCATTGCGATTTTGATACAGATCGGCGGTCTGGGCGTCGCGTCCATCGGCATGGGGCTGGCGCTGGTCGCCGGGCGGCGCATCAGCTTAAAGGGCCGCTCCCTCGTGCGGGAGGCGCTGAACGTCGAGAGCCTGGAGGGCATGGTGCGCCTTGTGCGGGCCATCCTGCTGATGACCTTGATCTGCGAGGTCGCCGGTGCGGCGCTCAGCTTCCCCTCGTTTGCCCGCGATCACATGCCGCTGCAGGCGGTGTGGCTGAGCATTTTCCACTCGATCGCCGCCTTCAACAACGCGGGCTTTGACGCACTGGGCGGCGGGCAGAGCCTGATCCCCTATCAGAACGATCTGCTGCTGAACCTCGTCACCGATGCGCTCGTCATTGTGGGCGGCATCGGCTTCATGGTCATTCTGGACGTGGGGCGCTGCCGCGGGCAGTTCCGCAGAATGACGTTCCACACCAAGGTCGTGCTCTCCACCACAGCGGTGCTGCTGGTGGGCGGCGCGGTGCTTTTGCAGCTGACCGACCACATGGGCTGGCTGGCGGCGCTTTTCCAGAGCATGACGGCCCGCACGGCGGGCTTTTCCAGCGTGGATTTCGGCAGCATAAGCAACGCGGGTCTGCTGGTCATCATGATCTTAATGTTCATCGGCGCATCGCCGGGCTCGACGGGCGGCGGCATCAAGACCACAACGTTTTTTGTGCTGATGCAGCAGGTGCGGTCCATCTTCTCCAAGCGGCGGCTCGGCGGGTTTCACCGGCGTCTGCCGGACGGCTCGCTGTCCAAGGCCGCGACCATCATGCTGATGGGGCTGATGGTCGTGGGCTGCGGCACGTTTGCGCTCTGCGTGCTGGAGCCGCAGCTCGATTTTGGCCGCCTGCTGTTTGAGCAGATCTCGGCCTACAGCACGGCGGGGCTTTCCACCGGCATCACGGCGGAGTTATGCCCTGCCAGCCGGGTGGTTCTGATCCTGACAATGTTCATTGGCCGCGTGGGCGCGGTGACGCTGCTCTCCCTCTGGGTGGAGCGCCCCGAGCCCACCGCCCGCTATACCGAAGAAGCCATTACGATTGGGTAAATGCGAAGCCGCAAGGCAACCACCGTAGGGGCGGATTCCATATCCGCCCGTGCCCGCCTGCCACAGGCACGGCTCCGCGGGCGCATATAGAATGCGCCCCTACATACTCTGCCGCCCGGCGCGGCGCAGAAAGGGTACACATATGTTTGATAAAATGAAAAGTTCCGCCGAGAGCTACGGCGTAATCGGGTTAGGCCGGTTCGGCACGGCGCTGGTCAAGACGCTGGCCGCCGCCGGCAAGGAGGTCATTGCCGTTGACAAGGACGAGGCAAAGGTCAAGGCCGTGCGCGGCTACACCGACTATGCGTTTGTCATCGACGAGCTGAACGAGACCTCTTTGAAGGAGACCGGCATGCAGAACTGCGGCACGGTCACGATCTGCATCGGTGAGCAGATCGACATCAGCATCCTGACGACGATGCTCGTCACAAAGCTGGGCGTGCCGCACGTCATCTCCAAGGCCGCCAGTGAGGTGCACGGCGAGGTGCTCAAGCGTCTCGGGGCCGAGGTCGTCTACCCGGAGGCCGATATGGCCGTGCGCATCGGCAAGCGGCTGATCTCGGGCAATCTGCTGGACTACATCGCCCTCGGCGACGGCGTCGAGGTGCGGCGCATCACGGTGGGCGGCAGGATGCTGGGCAAGAGTGTTCGGACGCTGGATCTGCGCAAGGCCTACGGCATCAACATCATCGCCGTCGAGCATGGCCAGCAGACGAACGTGGAGTTCTCCGCCGATTATACCTTTAAAGAGGGGGATACCGTCGCGGTCATCGGCAAGGTCACGAAGATCGATAAGTTTGAGAAAGAAATGTAATTTCCGGCAGATGCCGGGTTCCGGGTGGCCCCTGCTTTAAATCACTGCCCTGTAGGGGCCGGGCATACCCGTCCCGCGGCTTTGCTATGCTGCCCGTCAACGGGCTGAACCCTTCCGGCCTGCTTCGCGGCCACCTCCCCTGATGGGGAGGCTTTTCTCGCGGGCTTCGTCCGCGCAAACGGCTTCCCGCGGGGCGTCTGGGACGCCGCCTACATTCCTCGTTAAAAAACTAACCGCACAAATTTTGCGCTTTTCGGCTTGCAAATCCGCCCCTTATGTCGTACAATATAAACTAACGAAATACGGCAAAACAGGAGGAATTCCAAATGGAACACAGCAATCCGATCCTGATGGGCAACGACAGCCCGCAGAAATTCATCACCGTCGGCGAGGTGATGCTGCGTCTGACCCCGCCGAACTATGAGAAGATCCGTATGGCCTCCGCCTTTGAGGCCAGCTACGGCGGCAGCGAGGCCAACATCGCGCTGGCGCTGGCGAACCTCGGCGTGGATTCCACCTTCTTCAGCGTCGTGCCCAACAACTCTCTGGGCAAAAGCGCTGTGCGCTGGCTGCGCTGCAACGACGTACACTGCACGCCGATGATCCTCTCCACCAAAGAGGAGACCCCCAGCCACCGTTTGGGCACCTACTATCTGGAAACCGGCTACGGCATCCGCCCCAGCAAGGTCATTTATGACCGTATGCACAGCGCTCTGACCGAGTACGACCTGACGAAGGTCGATCTGGACGAGCTGTTCGACGGCTTTGACTGGCTGCACCTGTCCGGCATCACCCCGGCACTGAACAAAAATTGTGCGGATTTCATCCTGCGCTGCCTGCGCGCCGCCAAAGAGAAGGGCCTGACCGTCAGCTTTGACGGCAACTTCCGCTCCACGCTCTGGAGCTGGGAGGAGGCCCGCGACTACTGCACCCAGTGCCTGCCCTATGTCGATGTGCTGTTCGGCATTGAGCCGTACCACCTGTGGAAGGACGACGAGGATCATTCCAAAGGCGACTGGAAGGACGGCGTGCCCCTGCAGCCCAGCTATGAGCAGCAGGACGAGATCTTCCAGCATTTCATTGACCGCTACCCGAATTTGAAGTGCATTGCCCGCCATGTGCGCTACGTCCACTCCGGCAGCGAGAACAGCCTGAAGGCATTCATGTGGTACGAGGGGCACACCTTCGAGTCCAAGCTCTTCACCTTCAACATTCTGGACCGCGTCGGCGGCGGCGACGCTTTTGCCAGCGGCCTGATCTACGCGATGATGCACGACTACAAGCCGATGGACATGGTCAACTTTGCTGTGGCGTCCAGCGCCATCAAGCACACCATCCACGGCGACGCCAACATTACCGACGACGTCGAGAGTATCCGCAACCTGATGAACATGAATTACGATATTAAGCGGTAATTTGCACTAAGTAAAATCTGCCGACCCGATGTTGGGTCGGCAGATTTTGTTTATGGATGCGGAGCCTTCCCCTTCGGGGGAAGGTGTCTGCGGCCCCGCCCGCAGACGGATGAGGGGCGCGTGTGCGGAGATTGCCTGTTTACGGCAGGCAGCGGAAAACTGCGGCGGGGTGAAGGCCCCCCGTCCTACATCTGACGATACGGTGCGCTGTAGGGCGGCATGCCCTCATGCCGCCGCGGTCATTGCTCTGTTTTCCCGTTCATCTCCGCGTTGATCCCGGCCCCAATGAACAGAAGATTGATGATCACATACAGCCACAAAATAATCAGAATGACCGCCGTCAGCGAGCCGTAGATATACGACAGGCGCCAGAAATGCAGGATGTAAAACGAGAACACACGGGAGAAGACCAGCCACCCCGCCGTTGCAAAGATCGTGCCCGGCAGCTGGCTGCGCGGCGTGCGCCGCCCGCCGGGGACGCAGGTGTAAATCAGCAAAAGCAGCCCGAACAGCAGCGGGACCGAGACGATCCGGCCAATGCTGGCCACCCGCTGCAGCGGGGCCACAATGGCCGCGTAATGGCGAAAAAGCGGCAATGTATCGGCAAAGCGCGTAAACAGGGAGTGCATGCCCTGCAGCGCCAGCATGACCAAAAGCAGCAGCTCAAACACGAAGGTGTAGCCAATCGCCAGCAGGCGGTTCAAAAACGTCCGGTGCGAGCCGGGCGTCAGCCTTTGCAGGCCGATCTGCAGTGCGTTCATACCGCCCGACGCCGAGACGATGGTCGTCAGCACAGCCAGCGACGCCACAAACTGTGCAGACTGGCCGCTTAAATTTTGCAAAAGGCCGAGGATGGCAGTCTGTATCTCGGGGATCTGCGGCAGGAAGTCCGCCAGCAGCTCGGCGACGCCTTCTACCGAGAAGCCGGGCACCAGGTTGACAAGCATCAGCACCCACATCAGCAGCGGGAAGGACGCCGTCAGCAGAAACAGCGTGGCGGATCCGGCGTAGACCGTCATGTCCAGCGCCAGGTAGCGGCGCAGTACGGCGGCGGTGATCTGTACCCAACGGGGCGGTTTTTGTTTCATGGCGGCTCCTTGTGGGGGGATGTGTGTGGCGGCGTGGTTGCGGGGCGAACAGTATTCATCCGCGGACGTGTGCGGCTGCGGCAAAGCTCCCGGGTCGATGACGAGCATCGACCCCTACATTATAGTATAAATGCCCCGCGTGCGCAACCTTTGCCCCGACGCAGAGCACCGCGTCCGCCGCAAAGCGGCCGTCACCTGGCGGGAGCTTGGCGGCCAATCAGGCCATACACAAAAAATTTACAGGCACAGCCGCCCAAAGCGGTTAAAAATATATCAAAAACACTTGCGCATTTTCGGTTTTATGCGTATAATAAGGATAAACCCCTTGGGGCGCGGTGCGCCCCGCCAAAAATGTGAAACATACCGAGAGGAGCTTTTACTATGGGTTTGGGTAAAAAGACCATTGACG
>ENA-UPTB01003213-UPTB01003213.1-human-gut-metagenome-genome-assembly--contig:-NODE-3213-length-9980-cov-3.278804_pt1 | contig 9980 bp, 6 predicted proteins | sample MGYA00250046_ERZ773369 | MGnify/ENA primary metagenome ERZ773369 (study PRJEB29103, sample SAMN06111938) | human gut metagenome | biome: human gut; feature: ankylosing spondylitis patient; material...
TAGACTATATTATTATTACATTAAAACCTCTATACTCTTGCTTCCAAGTCAGGAGCTTATGAGCTTTCAAGTCAATCATAGCTGACCACATTCCCTTAGAGACCAAAGGATACTTGTTTTCATAAAGTTCACCCAACCAATTATCGGTATAACTACACAGCTCCTCATTGAATGGGATGTAGATCATAAGGTAGTGAGCTACCTCATTCAAATCCTGCTCTCTGATTCCTACTAATATCTGCTTTGCCATAATATCTTTATTTATAATTAAATGGTAGTCAATAAACTCAAATCAACATCAGGAATGATAACCTCCGCAAGCTTATCTTCAACAAGAAATCCCATATAAAGCGGAATGGTGAGTATCCCCCCCTCACGTCCTACATTATATTGTCCTAACTTAATCGCATTTTTGACATGATACACATCCTTGTTCTTCAGAACCGTAGTCATGCTTTTGGCCTTTCTCGACTTTGCCTTGACTTCAAGGATAACGCATTCCCCTTTGAATCTCACTAAAAAGTCCAGTTCAAGCCCACTGTCCTTATGGAAGTAGTATAGTTTTTGCCCGGACTTGCATAAGAAATCAGCCATCAGATTCTCAAAGATAGCTCCCTTGTATCCAAGAAGATTACCCTTCAAAATATCTGCCTGTGTTCCATAATCGAGCATTGCCATTAGAATACCAATGTCAGTGGTATATACCTTGAAACATTCTTTGATAGAATTACCCTCTAACGACAGTTCTGTAATCTGCGTATTATAGCATCTACGGACTATCCCGGCATCCTCCAACCATTGGATGCTACCGATGTATTGCGAGGCTCTTCCGCCCTTCTTGACGATGGAATATTGAAATTTCTTGTTCTCCTTGGCTAATTGTTTCGGAATAGATTCAAAACATTCTCGGATATTAGGCTTGTCCGCATCATCCGCATATTTAACCATATCCTCTTCGTATTCGGCAATAAGATTGCGCTGCGCCTTATATATAAGTTCGATATTCTTGGTTTCAAGAAAGCAGTTCACCACTTCCGGTAGACCTCCGACAATGACATATCTGTACAGCAACTCCATCATTGCCTTGTGAATCCCATCGGGAACAGCCTTTTCGTGCTCAAAGCATGATTTGACAGCATCAATAACCACTTCACTAATTCCGTTTGCCCACAGAAATTCCTCAAAGTCCAACGGATACATATCTATCACAGTTTCATATCCGACAGGAACAGAATCTTGTCCCTCCTCTTCGTTTTTCTTCCTGCTCTTGCCGTAGCCTTTCACTCCCAAAAGAGAACCAGTAGCAATAACATCAAAACGTCCGTCTATATGGAATGACTTCAAGGCTGTCCTTGCCTCCTTACACTCCTGAATCTCATCAAGGATAATGCAAGTTTCCCCTTCAATAAAACGACTACCTTGAATCAAAGCAGAGAGGTTGAGAATAATGGTATCGACATCTATATTACCCGTAAAGGCAGACTTCTTATCCGGTTCAAGTATGAAGTTCATATAAACCACACTCTCATAATTCTCTCTTGCGAACTTCTGGACAATGTATGTCTTTCCGCATTGGCGGATACCTTTTATCACAAGGGGCTTTCTGTCCTCAGACTCTTTCCATTTAGCTAAATATGTTTCTATTTTCCTTTTAAGCATGGTGCAATCATATTCTTCCAATGGCAAAGTTACACTTTTCCCAGCGAATAACATTCAAACCGACGCACTTTTTCAAATGAATAAATCACATATAACTACATTTTTTCAAGCCTATCACATATTTTCGCACAAAAAACTGACGCAAACCACAGAAATTCCCAAGAAAACCACTACCTTTGTATTCAACAAGCGTTCTGTAACATACCTGCGAAAATGCCCTATCAGTCAACACCTTGTATCTGATAGCGGACATTCCACAAAAGGACTGAAAAGAGGCGGTACAACACGTATATGCAAAGCAATAAAATACAACTATTTGCATTTGTCCCCACATTCTGTGTACTTGTAAAAACAGAGGTTGTACCGATTAAAATGAATAGTCGCTGATAATCAGCGATGTAAATATGCTGCATCGGAAGTGGTACAACGCCATTATCCTCGCGTGAAGACTATTATTCAGAAAAAGGTCTTAACTGGCTTCAAACAGGTGATTTAAATAATGGATTGATAACTGAAACAAGTAAGAAAATAACCCCAAAAGCTGTAGATGAATGCAAAATGAAGTTCTATCCTATTCATTCTGTTGTGATTGCAATGTATGGAGCAACAATTGGTAAAGTTGGTTTACTTGATATAGAGACAGCAACCAATCAAGCCTGTTGTATAATTGTACCATCTAAAAGAATATGCCCAAAGTATACTTTTTATTCATTTATCATAGCTAAAGAAGAATTACTATTATCATCATTTGGAGGTGGACAACCTAATATAAGCCAAGATATAATCAGAAAATTAAAAGTCCCTGTTCCTCCGTTATCCGAACAGCAATCCATTGCCTCCTACCTTGATGTCAAGACCGAGAAGATTGACAAGATGATTGCTAAGGCAGAAAAGAAAATAGAATACCTTGATGAACTTAAACAATCACTTATCACTCGTGCCGTGATACGAGGACTGAATCCCAATGCACCACTAAAAGATAGTGGAATGAAATGGATTGGCGAAATCCCGGAACATTGGAAAATTATGCCTTTTAAATATTATGGCAAATTATGCAAAGGACTTACATTTTCAAAAGCAGACTTAACAGCAACTGGTGTTCCTGTAATGAGCTATGGTCAAATCCACTCAAAAGAAAATAAGAGTGTACGATTTTTTGAAGAAGGAATAAGATTTATCCCAAGGGAACTTGCTAAAAATGGAGATTCCGCTTTGGTAAAACAAGGAGATTTTATTTTTGCAGATACTTCAGAAGATTTAGAAGGATGTGGAAATTGTGTTTATAATGATACAACTAATCCTATTTATGCTGGTTATCATACCATTATATATAAAACAAGAGAAAGAGATTGCAAATACTTAGCTTATTTATTTAGGTCAAATGTATGGCGTTCACAAATTCGTTGTAGAGTAAGTGGTATAAAAGTCTATAGTATAACTCAAGGAATCATGTCACAAGTAAATATTCTCTTACCTCCTATGTCCGAACAGAAAGAGATTAGCACATACTTAGATACAAAATGTTCAAAGATTGACCACATTATCGCTACCCAAAAGAAAAAAATTGCTTATCTTCAAGAACTGAAACAAAGCCTCATTACCAACGTAGTGACAGGCAAGATAAAAGTAAGCTGACACATAAAGCATAAGACCATGAAAGCAAGCAATAATAAAGAAGAAGAACCTCATTTCGTAAAGCGAGATAAATTTGCTATAACCGCAGAATATAAGCAATGGTTTGCCGATATCAAATCTCGTTTGCGAAACAGTCAGATAAAAGCCGCCATCAAAGTAAACAGCACGCTGCTGGAGTTCTATTGGAGCTTAGGTCGTGACATTGTAAAGATGAAAGCGGAACAAGCATGGGGAAGTGGTGTTTTGCAACAGCTCAGCTTTGATTTGCGAGATGAGTTTCCTGGTATGAAAGGATTATCATACACCAACTTGCGGTATGCGGCACAGTGGTTCAGATTCTATACAAGCGATGATGAGTCAATTTGCCAACAACTTGTTGGCGAATTATCCATGCCACAAAAATTCGCTCTTGTGCCCTGGGGACATCACATTGAAATCATGGCAAAGAGTAAGACTGTGAACGAAGCATTATTCTATATAAACGAAGTGATTGCCGGCAACTGGAGTCGCGCCACGCTGATGAATATGCAGAAAGCAAGTCTTTATGAAAAACGAGGAAAAGCGCAGACCAATTTCAACGATAAGTTGCCACAACCACAAGATGAACTGGCACAAGAAATATTGAAAGACCCTTATAACTTCGATTTCCTCACATTGCGAAAACCATACAATGAAGAAGCCTTAGAACACAATATCCGTCGTTTTCTGCTGGAATTAGGTACAGGTTTTGCATACGTTGGAAGTCAGATGGAACTTCGCATGCCTGGTGGAACCAGCTACTTTCCGGATATGGTATTCTATCATACAAAGCTGAAATGCTATGTCGTGCTTGAACTAAAAGTCGTGGAATTTGAGCCTGAATTTGCCGGTAAACTCAACTTCTATGTGTCGGCGGCAGACCATCTTTTGAAAGATGATAATGACAACCCCAGTATAGGACTGCTGGTATGCAAGTCGAAAAACGAGACGGTGGTTAAATGGGCTTTTGAAGGCATCGACCGACCGTTGGGAATAGCAACCTATGAACTTGATGAAGTACTGAAAAAGACACTGGCAGAGAAACTGCCAAGTATTGAAGACATAGAAAATGCAATAGAAGAGTAAATTGTGCAGAAACACTGCACGGTTATATACGAGCTTTGCAATCATAAAACGAAAAATATGAACCGATATGTTTGAACTACTAAACGAAACTCTCTTTGAGAAACACATAGCAGAATACCTTGCAGGAAGCAAGATGTACAATCAACGCACACCAAAGGATTTCAATATTCAAAAGTTGGTGGACTCAGATATGCTTTTACAATTTTTGCGCGAGCAACCTATGTGGCAGAAACTTATCACTCAAAGTTTCGCAGACGAACAAGATGCGCTCAACATTGTGATTGAAACTATCAACACGAAAATTAATCGTGGTGAAAGTTTGCTGTCACTGTTGAAGAATGGCTTCATGCTGCAAGGCCGACGCATCCGGTTGGCAGCTTTCAAACCGAAGATGACCCTTGATGATGATGATGCTGACCACCTCTACAAGAAAAATATCTTCAGCGTGGTTCGCCAGATGAAGTACAGCACGCAGGGCTTCGATAAGGATAACGAACTCGACCTCTGCATTCTGTTAAACGGTCTGCCTATCATTACTCTGGAACTGAAGAACGAAGCTACCGGTCAGACTGTGGTAAACGCCATGCACCAATATCAGACCAACCGCCACCCGCAGAACCGTATGCTTCGCACCTGCCTGGTCCATTTCGCCATGGATAACAACCGGGTGATGATGACCACCCAGTTGGCCGGCGATAATACACGCTTCCTCCCATTCAACAAGGAAACGGTGAATCCACAAGTAGAAGGAGATTATCCGACCTGCTATATGTGGAAAGAGGTGCTGCAAGCTGATTCTTTACTAAATCTCATTCAGCATTTCATTAAACACATTACACCTAAGAAGGGTGAACCGTTCTATATATTCCCCCGTTATCACCAGTTGCGTTGCGTACGCAACATCATTAGCGACGTGCGCGAGAAAGGTGTAGGGCAAACCTATCTCGTGCAGCACTCAGCAGGTTCAGGCAAAACAAAGAGCATGTCATGGCTGGCCTTCCAACTGGCAAACCTTCAGAATGTAGACAACACCCCGGTATTCGATTCGGTTATTATGATTACCGACCGTATTGTGCTCGACCGGAACATTGCCGATGAAATAAAGGGAATGGAAGAAGTAGCCGGTACTGTGAAAGACATCCGCAAAGGTTCACGTAATCTGGCAAAGGCATTAGCAGAAGGCGGTCACCGCATCATCATCTCCACGGAACAAAAGTTCAGCTTTGCATTACCTAAGTTGAAGGAGGCTGCCGGTTCACACTTCGCTGTCATCATAGACGAAGCGCATACAGCCTTTGGCAAGCAAGCATCGCACAATGTGCGTCAAGTTCTCACCGACAAGAATGAACTTCGCGAAACAGTAGAAGAGTTTGGAATTGAGAGCCGTGAAGCCGAGAACAATATGCAAGACCAAATGTTGGCCGAACTGCAAGCTGCCCGCAGCATCAATAGCGGCCATATCAGTTACTTTGCTTTCACAGCCACACCAAAGTCACAGACTTTTGCACTCTATGGCCGTAACGGAAAGGCATTCGACACCTATTCCATGAAACAAGCCATCGAGGAAGGCTTTATCCTTGACGTGCTGAAAAACTATACCACCTTCCAGACCATGTTTGAGCTGGTAAGCAAGATAGACCTTCCTGAAGACACACCTGAATACGAAAAGCAGAACGCACTCCGTTTGATGATGCAATATGTGAACCAGCACCCATACGTCATCAACTACAAAGCCAATATGATGGTAGACTACTTCATGCAGCACTCTGCCCAAAAGATGAAAGGGCAGGCCAAAGCCATTGTAGTGACTTCCAGCCGCGCCAACGCCATATTGTTCCACCAAGCCATCACACGCCGGTTGAAAGAGAAATACAATGGCGAGATAAAAGCACTTGTGGCATTCAGTGGTGAAGTAGAAATCAATGGCAACAAATATACAGAGGAGAAAATAAACGGCTTCGGAATCAAAGACAACGGCATTGCCGTTGAATTCAAACAGCCTAATCAAAGGTTCTTAGTCGTAGCCGACAAGTTCCAGACCGGATTCGACCAGCCTTTACTCCATACTATGTTTGTAGACAGAAAGCTAGGCGGTGTGCAGTGCATCCAAACGCTGAGTCGTTTGAACCGCTGCCATCCCGACAAGCAAGATACCCTGATTATCGACTTCGTAAACAAACACGAAGACATAAAGGCTGCATTCGAGCCCTACTATGATACGACCTGGTTGCAAGGAAACTATAACCCGTCGAACATCTATGAATATAAGAATGACATCGAGCGCAGGAAACTCTTTACACAGAACGATATAGATAAGGTGGTAACCTTATTGCTCTGCGGAGATGAACAACAGATAGCCGGCATTCCATCTATCTTAGGACAACTGGTAAACGAATATGTGAAACCGTTACCTGAAGAGGAACAGGAACTCATCCGCAAGGAAGTGAACCGTTACATCCGCCAGTACGGATTGCTTGCTCAGTTAATGAAATTCCTTGATCCTGACTTGGAACGTTTCTACATGTTCTGCAAGCTCTACTACAAATACCTGCCTTATACTAAGGAGACTTTGCCACTGGACATCTTGGAAAAGATTGACCTCGACAAGTATCGTATCCAGCTGGCAGAACAGGGCTGTATCACATTAGAAGGAGAAGATGGTGAACTGACGCCTCCAAGTACTGCTGGCATTAGCGGCGGGGAGAAGGAGTTTGATCATCTCGATCATCTCATCCACATGATGAACGAGCCTTATGAAGGTTTTCTTAACGAAAATGACCAGATCATCCTTGAGTTGCTGCGCCAGTTGAGAAATGACCCCAACATAAAGCAGGCATTCAGCGCAGAAAACTCTCGTTCCAGCCTGTTGAAGATGGTAGAAAAGGAGTTCAACAAAAAAGTCGCAACACAGTTAGGCAAGTATATCAACTTGAAGAAACTGCTCAACAGCAACCAAGCATTCAATGAGGAATTCTTAAACATGCTGGTAACCTTCCTGGGGCAAAGTTTCCATACAAGTAACGTGCTTGAATATAATGAGGAGTTGCTTAAAGATGTGATGTTTGAGAAACTAGAAGATACTTTCAGTGAACTCTGCGGACACGGCTATCGTGAACTTGAAGAAGTGCTCGATTGTCTTTTCGCCATCTTGAAGACCCATACTGTGAAAAACTTGGATGGTCTGAACACCATGATTCCAAATCAATTGAACAAGTTCTATCGTGGTGAGAACGAGCCGGTAGACTTGAAAGTGATATTCGCAGCATTGTTGCCCAAGTATGAGGCATTCCTCCGCAAACTCTATTACCTGAAAGAGGGAGAACAATTTATGTCTACAAAAGGTGCAGACGGTTGGGTGGCCATTGTAAAGACTTTCCATGAAATAGATAACCTCTACTATAATCATGGCAAAAATCCGAAATTGAACACTTTTGAAACCTACTACAAGTGTATTTCAAAGTGGAGAAACGAAAACGTTCACCATGCTCCGGAACTCCCCGATGCAGAGGTTGCTCCAGCCATCCACATGGTGGTCAGCATGTATATCTATGCCGTAATGGTCAGCATTACAGACTTGGAAATGGCAGGTTGTGAACTTGACAATTCGGGAGTCACCGTTCCTGTTATGTATCCTTCAGCTCCTGCAGCCTCTTACGAAATGGATACTTACAGCAGGGATAATTCCGAAGAGGATGAGCCTGTCCAAAAGGTGGCAGAGTGTCCTATTAACAAGATGAACGAAGAAGAGAAGATGGACCTTTTGAAACGCAGCATTCTGAAAGCGCAAAGTTACACTCCGCTATTCACCAAAAAGCGTCATTGGATGTCAATCTATAAGATGGCAGCGCACAAGAACATCATCATCGACGGCGATTATGCATACTTTGTACAACGTATCGGCATGATGGATCTGAAAAATATGCCTGACGGTTTATCCGCAAACTATCTGGACCGTATGAACAAAGGTGTTTTTGCTGATGACCTCAGCGAATGGACAAGTACCGGCTTAAGCGGCATGAAACGATCTGAGTTCACCGACATCAAGGAAACCGCAGAGAAATTCGGCGAAATCATAGACGAAACCAGACATAACGAATAAACCAGAAAGACTAATCCGGACAGAAGACATTGAAAACTTTATGCCATGACAGACAGGGCGTTATTCCGCATGGAAAAGTGAAATTTATAGTAGCTGTGCGGCAAGAATGCACAGTTGCTATTTTACTTTGTACCAAAATAAAAAACAGTCATAAAACAGAAGGCGATGGCAACAAATAAAAACGCGATGGCTCGATACAGAGCTTTAGACAAATGCTTTAGCAGCAGAACCAGAAAATACTACATGAACGATCTCATCGAGGCCTGCCGTATGGCACTTGAACGACAGAATGGTGATAGCGGTTCAAAAGGTGCCGAAGGAGTACAGCGTCGTCAAATCTTTGACGATATGAACGATATGGAATTGATGTACGGAGTCATTATCGACAGAATCCAAGACGGCCATAAAAAGTATTACCGCTATGCAGTCGGTTCAAAGACTATGGCCGAATCCGGTCCTTCCCAAGAAGAAATGGATTGTATACTCGAAGCCGCCGCCATCATGAAACGCTTTGAAGGTGTTCCTCAGTTCGACTGGCTGGATGACCTGGAAAAGAAACTTTATACCACTTCAAAACTAGGCAGTGAGACTCAAAAGGCAGTCAGTTTCCAGCACAACCAATACCTTACAGGTATAGACAAATGGTACAAGCCCATATTCGAAGCTATTGTAGCAAAGAAAGTAATAGAAATAAATTACCATCCATTCGGTAAAGATGTCAGAACAGTTGTGGTGAGCCCCTATCACTTGAAACAGTACAATAATCGCTGGTTCTTGGTGGCGAAACGCAAAGACTTCGATAAAATGTCCAACTATGCGATAGACCGGATTGAAGGAATAAAGGAAACGACCCGAACCTTTGAGCCTCTGGACAATGACTTTGATTTTGAAGAGTTCTTTAGTGACGTGGTCGGCGTTTCCGTAGTTGAAGGCGCCCCCGTGGAAAATGTCATTTTGCACGTTACCGACAAGGCGTGGAATTACATTACAACAAAGCCGCTGCATGAGTCCCAATCTGTGCTAAACAGCAAACAAGCCGACGGCAAATGGGAGGTTCGACTGAAAGTACAAGACAACTATGAATTACGTTCACTTCTACGTTCCTTTGGCGATAGCGTTGAGGTAATGGCTCCGGTTACCTTACGTCAAGAAATGAAAGAAATGGCACAGCGTGTTTTCCAAATGTATAAAGACTAAACCTGTATACTATGAAGATACTATACCTGTAAGCGACAATTATCACTATTCTATTAGTATTGAATAATAATTATTTTACTTAAAACAAATCCGGAGAGCCTCCCATAGCACATGCCATCGCTGTATTTCTAAAAACCAACAATATATTATACTGAGTTTATATAACTTTATGTCACTAAACATATCCTCAAACTTATAGTATTCCAGTAGTTTTGCTATCTTTGTGACAAAACACTTACATACTATGACTATCACTCTATCTACTGATTTACCTGCCTATCCTACA
>ENA-UPTB01003216-UPTB01003216.1-human-gut-metagenome-genome-assembly--contig:-NODE-3216-length-9970-cov-2.526837_pt1 | contig 9970 bp, 10 predicted proteins | sample MGYA00250046_ERZ773369 | MGnify/ENA primary metagenome ERZ773369 (study PRJEB29103, sample SAMN06111938) | human gut metagenome | biome: human gut; feature: ankylosing spondylitis patient; material...
TAATACAAAGAAACGCCAAAACCGACATTTGCCGGAATTGGCGTTTCTTATATTAGGGACTTATTTTACAGCCCCTTCATCCCACCATCATAAAGCAGATCCTATTGGATTTCTGCAAGCTTTTTCACAATACGTGCCTGCACTTTTGTATAGTAGGCGGCATCCGCAGTCGACAAATTATCCGTATCTACGTCATTTAACTTCTGCATGTAATCGGCATATTTCGTCATATAATCCGCATAATCATTTAACATTCCCGCCACATCATCAGAATTTTCATACTTTTTCATAAACTCGATATATTCATCAAAGAAATCTTCATAACTATCCATCATCTTCTTAAAATCCGCATCAACTGCCCCATCTTTCTTTTTAGAACTGGTTTTCTTTTTCTCCTTCTTATCAGTCTTTGAGGAATCTTTGGATGTATCTTTTGCGTTTTCCGAGTCATCTGTTTCTTCCGGCTCCTCTGTTTCTTCCGGCTCCTGCGTATCCTCCGTATCATCGTCCAGGTCATAGATATCTATATTCATTGTCTTTTTCCTTTTATCATAACTCAGCGAGAGCGTATATCCATCTTTATTCTCTGCATCATATGAATCTTCCGTCCCATAATAATCCACATTAAATCCGTTTTCCTTACATGCATTTATATAATCTGCAAACTGTGATTTCGACGTATTAAAAACGTCAATTTCAAAAGAATCTTCTGCATCCAATACAATTTCTCCGTATTTCGATTCCGGAACAGGCAACGATTTTACCAGCGTACTTGTCGGCCAATGATACTCTGTTTCTTTCGTCTTCATAGCATTACAACCACTAAGATTTCCCAAAATCATTATTCCACAACACATTACCATCATTAATCTTTTTTTCATTTCTCTTTGTCCTCCCTTTTTTGATCCTGTTTCATTTTTCTCAACACCGCTATGTAATCCATATACGTTTTTTCCTCGGTGTTTTTTTCTGTCGGAACCGGTAACATCCCATTTTGCTGTACATATGAAATAAATTCCATCTGTCCGTTAAGCTGTCTGATCTGTTGCCTTAGCCCTCGGATTTTCTTTTCCAGATACTGTTTTTGTTGTTTCTCCGAAAGTGTCAGAAGATACTTGATTTCCTTCAGATCAAGCCCCATTGCCCGATACACCAGGATCTCCCAGAGACGTTCCAGTGCAGCATCATCATACAGTCGATAATTGTCTTTCGACCGCTGGGCAGGCAATAGTCCTTCATCATCATAAAACTGCAAAGTTCTCTTGCTCACTCCTGCCAGCCGGCTCACTTCGTTTACTTTTTTCATTACGGCCTTTACCTTTCCCCGTACTTTTCAGCATAAACTATCACGCATACGTGACCGCAATACTGATTTCCAGAAATGCCATTTCTTGGTTGCATAAAGACCTTTGAAAATTTTGCGAGGTAATATTTCCAGAAATAAAAAAGCTCTGGAAAACATCTGTTTCCCAGAACTTTTTATCCTTTATTATTCATTTTTCTTACAAACCTGCCGGATCAGCTGAATCAGTGCCACCACTGCCAATGCTATATGCCCATAATCATCACAAGAAAACCCGTCTTTCTTCTTAAAAGCCCAGATTTTCATCCACCAGAATAATCTGAAACCGTCCTTTGACCCTGCTGAATCGGGTTGTCAGAATCTGACAGCAGATGCACTGTGGACTTTTACAGTCAAAACAGCTTCCGTTTTTGGAACATGGTGTGTCAATGCCAAATCGCTGTGCATTAATCGGTGCCGCCTCATTCCGCGCACGGTGCAGGGCGTCTTCCTCGGATTTTACGACTTTGTTCATACCCACAATCAGCAGAACATGCTTTGGTCCATAGGCATACGCAGCCACACGATTGGCATTTCCGTCAATATTGATAAACACGCCATCCTCGCTCATGGCATTGACACTGCCCAAAAAATAATCCGAGCTGAATGCTTTCCGCGCAATCTCCTCTTTTTCCTCCGGGGTTTTTACTTTATCCCGGTCATAAAATTCATAATCACCGTTGGAAACGGCATCGTAGAGACCACACTCCTTTACAGAAGTTGCACCGCCCATGTTGATACTGCTGCCCTTCGGGATCAATTCGAGTGCTTTCTTTACGGCCTCTTCTTTTGTCTCTACATAATATGCTTCCATGTTGCGGGAATTAAGTGCCTCCACAACACGCGCTCCCAGCTTCTCATTTCTCATTTTTCTTACGTCCATTGTGTAAACCTCTTTTCCAAATAGCTACGCTATGATTTCATACTGCATCAGCTCATATTTGAGTCTGCTTCCCTCCATAATTTCCGGTGGAAGCAGTGCCCGTGCCACAAGTTTCAGATCATCACTTTCGATATCTGTCCGCTTCAAATTTGCATAATCTCCATCAATACTGACAACTTCATAATACCATGTTTCCATATGTCACCTCCATTTTTAATCTCACAGGCTGCTTAACGGTGCTACATGGATATGATGTTTTACATATTTGTTGATCCCCTGTACCAGTCCGTCCGCAAGTTTTTGCAATTTCCTGTCACTATGATCCGAACACTGGTTGCCCAGTTCAATATCAACGGAAGGAATTGTACTGTACGAAGTCTGCGTCAGATCAATCTCCGTAGCACCGGTTCCGTTTATTTTAATCTTTTGGGAACGCAGCCCTTTGATCAGTGATTTCCCCAATGCGTCATGTTCTTCCCAGTAAGATGCAACCGGACGCATTTTTTTGAGTTTTTCGGGAACAGAAGCATAAAAGCATCCTTTGTCGTAAGAAAGTCCATCGCTGTCCCAATGCAGCGCAATATGACAATCCGCTACATTGTTACATATGACGGTACGCGCCACGTTATCCAATTGTACATCCTTTCCATCCCGGACCATGAGCACATCATACCCCTCTGCCAGCAGTTTCTTTTTCAGAATCCGTGCCATACGAAGCGTCACATCACGTTCTGCCGTTCCGTCCCGAAATGCCATTCCATCTGAAACCACCACTGCTTTCACAGAGCCTGCCGCTGTCGTTCCTCCGGTCACCTTTGCAGAGCCATCCGGATGACACAGCGTTTTGACCGATGAACCGCCTTTCGTTCCATGTCCCGCATTGACTGCAATCACAATGTCCTTCCGGTTCTTTTTCGCCTTGTACATAACAGCATAGCCCGATGTAATTCTGGCATGATCCGCATATTTCCAGGAAGAGTCCAGATAAATTTTCTCCTTCCCCTTCGCATATCCGCATATCGGGAAACTGATGACCATCAAAAATACAATTAGAAATACTATCCCCTTTTTCATATACACTCCTCTTTCTAAACATTCGACAGTTTTTATCCCCCTGTAGGAGCAAAATATCTTTTCACTGTCTTTACTCTACCTCATTTTTTATGGTAACACAAGATAAAATCCCCGTGTCGTTGCATTTCAGTGCCTTTAAGAGTATCATTACCATGATACGAATTTTAGGAGGATAAATTTATGAAATTAAAAACAAGACAAATCACTGTTACAGCAATTTTACTCGCAATCTGCATTGTAAGCCAGTTTTTCAAAAATGTGAGTGTATACCTTACAGGTCCGATCATCAACGCTGCCCTGATTCTGACCACTGTCTATGCCGGGCTGGCATGCGGCATTATCTTAAGTATCATCACCCCGATCACATCCTTTTTCATCACCGGAAGCCCGATTATGGCAGCCATTCCGGCAATGTTTCCATGCATTATAATCGGAAATGCAATTCTCGTCCTTGTTGTTGCCCTGCTCCACAAAAAATTCGGGGAAAAAGCAGGACTTCCGGTATCTGTTGTGATCGGTGCTGTATTAAAGGCTCTGTTTATGGGAATTCTTATTTCTCTTATTATCTTACCAAATATGTTGCCTGTGAAAATGCAGCCAATGTTACATGTTCTGCAGCTGCAGTTTTCTGTCACGCAGCTGATTACTGCCCTGATCGGCGGGGTGTATGCAATCATTATTCTTGCAATATTGCAAAATACCACTCTCGGTGAGCAACCGTAAAAACATGAATGGCTGCCATATAAAAAGAGAACCCCCCGGTAGCCGCCGCTACTGAGGGGTCGTTTTGTGCGCATCACTTTCAGCCACACATTTATAAAATTTTATTCCATATTTTTAAGTGCCTGATCCATCGGAATCTTCTTGATTCTCTGGAAATCAAATACCATAACAATCAGATATCCGATCAGCACAAATCCAAACATTTTTGCATAACCAATCGGTGTTACGCGAAAAGCGAACCAGCCGCTGTAGGAAAAGAGCATCATCCGCCATGCCGCGGCCATAACAAGTGTTCCAAGAATCACACTGATGAGATCCGCGATTACAACCACAATACTCGTCGAAAGCAGATACAGACTCGCGATCTCTTTGTTTTCGTACCCAAGGATTTTTGTCATGGAAATTGCATTCTCATTCTTTTCAATGATCAGCTTTGTCAGAAGATAGATCATAACGGCTGCCAGAAGGATACACAGTACCTGAAAATACGTCATGTAGGACCCCATGGAGTGATCTAACTGGTCTGCCATCTTTGTGATATCACGGATCGTGATGGTCGTTGCAATATTTTCCTCATCAATATCGGTGATCCTGCTGTCGGATAAAAATCCGCTGAACTCATTTTCCTTTAAGTCAAATACTTTTCCGTAATTGTCAATGGACATAAAAACTGCAAGGCTCTGGGATTTTTGATACAGTCCCGCAACTTTAAAGGTATAAGTTTTATTCTCATACTTTTCATCCAGCGATATTTTATCTCCCACCGCAAGCCCGTATTTATCGGCAAATGAAGCAGAAATATATACTTCATTTTTCTTAAGGGAACTTAACTTTTTGATCTTTACATAGTGACTGTCATCCGCGATTCCGTATACGGAAATTTCCTCATCGATCGCATCACTCTTTTTTACAAGTGAAGTCATATCAAACTTCTCTGCGTCTTTGTTTTCCGTTGTGATCAGTTTGTTGTCATCATCCTCATAGGATTTGAGCACATACTGGTATTTTGCAAACATCATGCCATCCGTATTGCTCTTGTAATAATCGAGCGTATCCGGCATACCGACCGCCATCGCAAGCATGATCATGATAAAGAAAATACCGACAAACAAGATCAGATAGTTTGCAACATTCTGGAACATGATACGCAGACGGAAACGGCTTAAAAAGCTCCATCTCGGCAGACGCATGGCTTTTTTGTTCTTTGCCTTTTTTAAATCATGACGTAAAAACTGCAGTGGTGTATGCTGCATCATGCGCACGATCACAATCAGGTTGACAACCAGCATCAGGATCACCGGAACCACCGTAGTCTTAAAGAATGCATCCGGATTCCAGATCGTGTAATACGTTGGCAGACTGTAACTGTTGTAATACATCGACACAACAATATTTTTAAACACCGTATAGCCGAGTATATTTCCGACAATCGCAGCCAGCAGTGTTACAATAACCGGCATAGACAGATAGTGCTGCACCAGCTCTCTTTTCGTGTAACCGGACGCGCGCAGCGTTCCGATCGCGGAGGACTCTTTTGCAATCGTATTGCTGATCGTCACGGCAAAGATAAATGCGATGATTACCACAAGGATATCCAGCAGCACACCTCCCATGGCTTTGTCCGATCCCATATCATCGGTTGCAAAATTGATCGCCGGATTTCCGTATTTCGGTGTGTAATCTTCGAGCTCATTGTCCGCAACAACCACCTGTGTGAGCAATGCACGCATAAAATTATCAGAGCGTGTTTTTTCCCCGGCCTCATCCGCAGGCTCCGTTTCATATTTCCATGCATAAGTATAGTGGATACTCTTGTGCAGCCGGTCGAAACCGTCCTGTGTCACCATTGCCACATCAAATTTCAGTGCATCAAACATCAGATCTGTGGTCTTTTCATGTAAGGTGGAGTAATTGACATACGCAAGCAGTCCCACAACTTTATAAGTCTCTCCGGAAACTGTGACGGTATCTCCCACCTTTATTCCGACGTTGTCGGCGTGCATACGGTCAATGGCAATTTCATCCGCCTTCTGTGGAAAACTTCCCTGCAGCATACATGCCAGGTTGATATCCTTTGTCTTTGCAAATACGCGGATCGTTCCATCCTTTTTCCCATCGTTATTATAATCTTCTTCCTCATTTCGGAAAAAGTTTTCATACAATGTTGTCTTTGTTGCCTTAAAATCCGGATCGTTTAATTTATATTTTTCTTCCGCATCCGCATATTTGTCTTCGATCTTGTCCTGTGCCTTTTTCCAGGCTTTGTCGTAGGCTTTGTCGTAGGCTTTTTTGTAGGCCTTATCATACGCCTTTTTGTAGGCTTTTTTATATGCTTTGTCGTAAGCTTTTTTATATGCCTTGTCGTAGGCCTCATCATACGCCTTGTCATACGCTTCGCTGTAGGCTTTGTCATGTGCCTCGTTATATGCACTGCTGTATGCACTGTCATACGCTTTTTTATATGCCGGAGCATAAGCCTTACGGTATGCACTGTCGTAAGCTTTTTTGTAGCTTCCGTCTTTTTTTGCCTGTGCTACCGCAGTATCCAGCATCTGCCCCGCTGTCTGTGCATCCATCCCCTGTGCCAGCAGGGATTGTTTTACCTGCGCTGCAAACTGTGCATCAAACTGTTTGACAAATGTTGCATCGAAACTCTGTTTAAATTTCGGATCAAACTCCTTCTTAAAAGATGACGCAAATTTTGCCGGAAACGATTGCTCAAACTGCTTTTTAAATTCTTTGTCAAAGGATTTCTTAAACTGTTCCGGAAATTTTTTATCGAATTCTTTCTTAAATTTATCCGGAAACTTTTCGTCAAATTTTTCCTTAAATTTTTTCGGCAGTTTTTTATCCAGTTTCTTTTTTGCTTCATCCAGATAATACTGTTTGACATCCGCTTTTTCACCGGTCTCAATTGCCGAAAGCAAGGTGGTATCTGCCTGTTTTTTTAACTCAAAATGACCGTCTTCCTGTTTGTATTTTGTCACGCCTTCGTTTGCCGAAGTAATCATACTCTCGTTTGCCACATACATACCGGACACAAAGCCGATCGTGAGCACAAGAAACAGGAATACAACCAGATATTTTTTCCAGTCCCCGATCAGTTCTTTCGGTATTCTCCTGATCAGGGGATTTTTGATTTTTTTCATAGCAGCCCCCTTACCATTCCAGATCTTCCGCGGATACCTTGTTTGTATTGATGTCGTTGTGGCGCACCGCACCGTCACGGAGCTTGATCACATGGTCTGCCATATTTTTGATCGCCTCGTTATGTGTAACCATAATGATGGTATTTCCGTATTTTTTGTTGACCTCCTCAATCAGCTTTAAGATCTCCTTGGAGGTATTGTAGTCAAGTGCTCCCGTTGGCTCATCGCAGAGCAGAATATCCGGATTTTTTACAATCGCACGGCCGATGGAAACACGCTGCTGCTGGCCGCCGGACAACTGGTTCGGCAGTTTGTAGCGGTGCTCGTAAAGTCCAAGCGTATGTAACAGATCATCAATATCAAGCGCATTGTCTGACAGATACGCTCCCACTTCGATGTTTTCCTTCACGTTTAGATTTCCAATCAGATTGTACATCTGGAATACATAGCCGAGATGTTTTCTGCGGTACTGTGTCAGCTTTTTCTCACTCATATCCTCTAACTTATCGCCGTTGATATTGATGTAACCGGAATCGGCGTTATCAATGCCTCCGATGATATTGAGCAGTGTGGATTTTCCGGAACCGGATGGTCCTAACAGCACACAGAACTCCCCTTTTGCAACGGAAAAATTCATGCCGCGCAGGACTTCCTGACGCGTCTGTCCGCTTCCGAATCCTTTCTTTAAATCTACAATTTCCAAAAACTTCTTTTCTTCTTCTGACATAGAAACTCCCTTTCTTTTTGGTTTTATTTTTCATACTAATATTAGTTTTATCTAACCTCTGGTTCTTTTTTTAGGTCTCCCGCAAATAGCGAAAGACCTGTGCTTCTTTTTCTGAACCTTTTGTCCAGACACGGACGATCTGTGCTTCTTTTCCCGACCTTCCGTCAAAACATGCGGACAGCCTACGGTCTGACGAGTCCGTACCAGCCTGCCAGCAGATATTTTACACCTTTTTTCGCAAACCGCAGTGCTTCTTCCTCGTCATCAATGTGCGTTACCATAAATATAAACATATCGATCTGTGAATGGGACATCCAGTGTACAACGCTTTGTTCCACCATCGGCACATGGTAAGCTTTGCACATCGCTTCACAGATAAATGCATTGTGCTCATCCATCTGGTCGACCAGCCGGTCCGGCATACGTTCCATGCTCGATCCCTGCGCTTTTGTCAGCACTAGAAGCACTTCATCCCGGTAGGTGTACAGTTCATGAACAACCTGTGCGACTGCTTCAAAATCGCTGCTGTCATCATGCTCTTTTGCTTTGCCGCTCTCCATCTCCCTGACTTCAAAAGAAAAATGCTCCCGCAGAATTTCATTGAGCCGATCCATAAAATTTCCCACTACTTCACAGAACAGATCGTCCTTGTCCTGAAAGAAAAAATACAGTGCCCCTGTGGTCACACCCGCCTTCTGGCAGATTCCTCGGAGGGATGCCCCCGGACTTCCACACCGGCACCGAAGATGATCGGTACCAAGACAGCGCAGGCGAAGTTTATTTATCTGTCAAACAGTCTTCAGAGTGATATCCGTGAACTCTATCTGAGAACTTCCGGAAATGAAGACGGAGACTGGGGCAAGAACCTGATCTCTATGGAGTCTTCCATCAAGGCTGCTGAACAGGTGCAGATGTATTATGGCGGAGAGACTTCTTCCAGCACAACAGAGTCCGGAGACTCATCAGAGAGCACTTCTGACAGTACTTCTGCAAATTATGATATGAAGCTTGTCACAGCAGATGGAAACAGCTATGAGATTTATTCTGTAAACTTTGGAGATATGGAAAAAGCTTCTCTGATGCTTGACGACAGTACATCTTCTGTATACCTGCGTTATATGAGCCTTTCCACAAAGAAAGAAACAGATACAAGAGGAAATTCAGTGGAGACGAGTGACAGCAGTGATGAGAGTTCAGAGGACAGCAGTTCCAGCGACAGTTCTTCCAGTGACAGCAGTGACTCTTATGACAGCAGTTCCGACAGCAGTAGTGATTCCTATGATAACTCTTATGACAGCAACGACGACAGCAGTTATGACGGCTCCTATGATGATTCCAGCGACAGCAGTGATGATTATAATGACGGAAGCTATGATGACAGTTACGATGGCAGCTACGACGACAGCTATGATGATAGTTCCTATGACGACGGTGGTTATGCTGACGAAGGCTATGACACAGACGAGTCCAGCAGTTCAGACTGGGATTATTAACAAAAAAGAATCTGCCCGCATCCTTAAATGGAGGGGCAGATTTTTTATGTACAAAAATATATATTCTTTATAAATAAGACAGTTCTCCGGTATGAGCCGTGTAATAACAGTTCTGACCGCGGAGTGCAGTCTTGAATTCGTCGGAACGGGTGATCTCGATGAGTGCCTGAAATCCGGGAGAATTCAGAGAAGAGGCCTCCATGACAAGATACATCGGAACTTTGAGAAGTGGAATAAAGTCCAGCTTTCCGGCGTTGAGAACGACAGCTTTTTCTCCGATCGCAGTATCACAGTGTCTGTCGATCACTGCAGCAACGGCAGAAAAGTCAGAAACGAATTCTTTCTGATATCCGGATATGGAAGAAGCAGGAATCTGCATTTTCTTAAGCTGTTTATCCAGATAGATCCGGCTGGTACTGCCTTTTTCACGGTTGGCAAGAATGATGTCCTTGCGGGTAAGATCCTGGATACCAGAAATGTCCTTGGGATTTCCTTCTTTAATAAGTTGACTTCCCTTATCCTTGAGCCAACCCTCAAGCCATTCTACTTTCTTCAACATCTCCTTGACATTGCTCGTAT
>ENA-UPTB01003220-UPTB01003220.1-human-gut-metagenome-genome-assembly--contig:-NODE-3220-length-9960-cov-2.446120_pt1 | contig 9960 bp, 8 predicted proteins | sample MGYA00250046_ERZ773369 | MGnify/ENA primary metagenome ERZ773369 (study PRJEB29103, sample SAMN06111938) | human gut metagenome | biome: human gut; feature: ankylosing spondylitis patient; material...
ATCACATACCGCAGAACACCTAACTTTTCCTTTCGCGGCTTTTTCGGCTGCTTATAAGGCAGAAAATCCAGTACCATAGCCGTCCAACAGGCATAGCCACACCATCCTCGACCAAAAAGCAAAGGACCAAAAATCTTTGCTACTGCATAGTGGATTGTTGCTGCCTCAAAAACGCCCAGGAACAAATAATACCAAAAACCCTCAATCTGCATATTTTCACAGGAGATTATACCAAGATACAATAACATATAACTTCCTACCGCCAATTGCACAAAATGTCTAGCATAGCATTTTCCGGCAGTAAAAAGTGCTGTTCCTAATGCAAGGCATCCTCCTATGTAACTGAAATTCAACAGATAAAATATGTTATACTTAGCAATCCACAACGTAATCGCCACTAGCTCAAATAACAAAAATAACAGAAGCGATGGTATATATTTGCGAAACATAGTATTCTTTCTCATCATCGTCCCTATACTCCTATGATTTTTTATTTTTTCTCAGTGCATCGATGAGGAATTTCCTTTCTATCTCATATAGTCAGGTTCCCCTAAAAAGTTTGCAATTTCAGCAATCAGATGTTTCATCTTTTCTTCAAATCCTAACGAATTATCAATGATTCTAAGGTGTGAATGTCCGGTCCATGCTGCTATCAACTCATTGTTCCAGCTGCCTGTTCAAATACTTTTTCCTTCTCCAACTGAAGTTTCATCTGGCATTTCTGGTATTCCGTATTATCGGAACAGATCCACGGTTGTGTTATATTGTGTTAAGGTCATGCATTTACCAGCCGCATTCCCTCATTTCTGATATTTACCGCCGCATTTACATCTCTGTCATGATGGGTCCCGCACTGCGGACAATCCCACTCTCTTAACGCAAGATTTTTCGTTTTTGCATTTTTGTAACCACAAACAGAACAGGTCTGGCTGCTTGCAAAAAATCTATCCACCTTCACAAGTTTCTTCCCCTGCTCCTCCAGTTTGTATCTCAAAAATGTTGTGAACATTCCCCAGCCGTTATCCGAAACAGATTTCCCCAAATTTAGCGACCGCGACATCGCTTTCATATCCAAATCTTCTATACATACACAATCATAAGCATTGGTTATCTGTCTTGACTGCTTATGCAGAAAGTCTTTTCGTTGATTGGAAACCTTTTCGTGAAGTTTTGCCACCTTAAGCCTCTGCTTATTGCGATTGTTTGAACCTTTCTGCATTTTGGAAAGCTTACATTGTTCTTTCGCTAATTTTTTCTCTGCGTTCCTGTAATACCTTGGATAGGCAGGCTCCTTACCCTTGCTGTCACGATATAATTCATGCATGGAAAAATCTAATCCTAAAAACTTTTGCAGCTCCTTTTCCTGTACTTGGTATTCATACTCAAAAAGAATACTTGCATAGTATTTTCCACTTGATGTCTGACTTACTGTTACAGATTTCAGTCTGTATTCACTAATGTTTACCGTCGTTTTCTTGTGATCCATAAAAATGTACAGGTAAAAATAATTCCCTTTACAATTGAGGTTGAAGAAATAGCCCACCATATTCCATCCAGACCCATAATACCTCCAAGAATGATCGACCGCGGAATTCTTGCACTGGTAAAAGCTATACTGATGATACTGCAAAGTCGGGTTCTGCCGAGCCCTGATAATGCACCGACTGTCGTCAGTTCCACACACATAAAAGCTTCACTGAAACCTATGATGATCAGATATTCAACTGATGTTGCGATTGCTTTGGGTTCATGAAAAAAGATTCTGGCAATCGGTTCCGGAATACATATAAATACAGCTGAGATCAGCAGTCCCCAGATACCAACCGTCCACAAAGAAGCCTTATATCCTTTTTTGACACGGTCATTTTTGCCCGCACCATAGTTCTGTGCGATAAAGGCATTTAATGCCGCTGCAAAACCGTCTGCAGTATTCCATGATATCGATTCAATCTGACCTCCGACTCTCTGCGTTGCAACAGCTTCTGCACCATACCCAGAGATCATACGTGTCAGCACCATAGAGATTGCACAATATGCCATTCCCTGTATTGCTGTCGGAATTCCGATCTTACAGATTCCCTGCAGATATTCCCACGGGATTTTTGCCAAAAGCCTAGTTCCTTTTAGTACATTTTCTTTCTTTTGTATGACAATTCCGACTATCATGATACTCATAACGATCGCCTGTGCTGTCACTGTCGCAATTGCAGCCCCGACAACACCAAGCTTCGGAAACATCCCCACTCCAAGAATCAACACAGGATCCAGAACCATATTTGTGGCCAGACCGACAAGATTCGCTATAAAAGGTGTCTTTGAATCTCCCTGTGCCGTATAAAGTCCAGTCAGTGTCAGCGTCATAAAAGAAAATACGATCAGCCCACAGGCAATCCTCGTATATGACATTGCCGCCGCATGAGCCTGTGCATCTGCAAGCTGAAAAAATCCTACCATCTGTCTGGTAAAAAGCAGCGAAAGAATTGCATATGCCATTCCCATAAATGCAGCAAGCTGTACTGCCGCCTGTGCAAATCCGTGTGCCCTTTCTCTGTCTCCACGTCCGATACATTGTGCTACCTGTACTTGTCCTCCCATTCTTGACATTGATGCTAATCCTTGCGAAAGCCAGGTATACATTCCGCCAACACCGACTCCTGCAACCGCTTTTGAGCCAAGAAGTCCGATCCATGCCATATCCGTAATATTATATAAGGTTCCTAAAAACGACGATGCCATGATCGGAACCGCAAGTTTCGTTAGTGTTTTTAAAATTGGTCCTTTTGTTAAATTACCTTCCAATTACTTTTCTCTCCTGTGAATTTATTTTTGCGACCATATCATTACATATTCTTTTTCTACCGTAAATTTAATTTTCTTTAATCATATTCTTATGAATACATTGTACTAATGTTTTTTCAACCTTATCAATCTGAAATGGTTTCGCTAAGTGTGCATTCATCCCTACTGCAAAACATTTCTTTGCATCTTCTTCAAATGCATTTGCTGTCATAGCGATGATCGGTATCTGTGCTGCATCGTCTCGTTTGATGGATCGAATCTCCTTGGTTGCTGTCAATCCATCCATAATCGGCATCATAATATCCATTAATATCGCATCAAATGTTCCTTGTGGAGCATTCTTAAATTGATCCACTGCCTGTTGCCCATCTTCCACAACAGTGACATTAGCTCCATCATCTGTCAGAAGTGTCTGTATGATCTCTGCATTCAATTGATTATCCTCGGCAACTAATAAGTTTAAACCACGAATATCTGCTTGCTCCACCATCTTCTCATCCACTGGCTGTTCTTTCTTCTGTGCGATTTCAAATGGAATCGTGATCACAAAGGTAGATCCCATTCCTTTCTCGCTTGTTACTTTGATCTCTCCGTGCATCTGTTCTACCAGTCCCTTGACGATCGACATTCCAAGCCCAGTCCCCTGATATACACTTCGGGCATCCGTCTTTTCCTGTGAAAATGGCTCAAAAATATGATCGATATAATCTTTACTAATACCAATTCCCGTGTCTTTGATCGTCCAACGATACGTACAGATCTTATCATGAACATCCATTTGTTCCATCTTTGTAGAAATAGTTCCACCCGGATGATTATATTTAATACAGTTTCCATAAATATTCAATAAGATCTGACGAAGATGCAATGGGCTTGCATATACATATGGATATCTGTCATCTATGTTATCTTCTTCATAGTTCCATCGGATTCCTGCCTCTACAACCCGCTCTCTGATCATCGTCTCAACTTCCCGCATCAGTTTCTTCACAGTAATCTCTTGGTGTGCCAGTGTGATCTGACCTTCCTCAATCTTACTCATCTGCAAGACATCGTTGATCAGAGAAAGCAGATGTTTGGCAACAGTTTCCATTTTCTTATGATTCTCTAATACCAGTTTCTGATCATCGAAATGTTTTTCATTGATATTTAGAAGTCCAATGATTCCATTTAATGGTGTTCTGATATCATGGCTCATACGGCTTAAGAAATCGGTCTTCGCCTGACTTGCTGTACGCATTTCGTCAAATGCTGCCTGTAAACGTGCGTGTTCTAATTCTTCTTGTTTATGTCTTTGCGACGTATCCTGTAAGAGCGCAATCGCATAAACTGTCGGAATCTCGCTCATTGTCTCTTCATCGTATACCACAATCTGTGTCATAAGAATTGTTTTTTGTACCCAGCGAATACTTCCATCATCTTCATGAAAGCAATATTCCACAGAAATGTTTGTGTCACCATTTTTGTATCTCTCCAGCAGTTTTTTCGTATCATTTGTCATGTTATACTCTGCTTTTGTCTCCTTCGTGACTTTTTTCTCATATTCTGCACAGTAATCCTGATAATCACATGGTAATGGATAATCAAGAAACATCTCTTTGTTCTTTTGCTCTTTTCCCTTTAGAATAATATTTCTCTCCAGAATGTCTGTCTTTAGATTGACCGTATAGATCACATCGGATAATTCCAAAAGTGCATCGACATAACTGTCATTTTCAATGATTGATTGTTTTAACTGTTCGTAATAAATCTGTAACTGTTCTCTGGCCCCTGTCTGATTGTCAGCTCCTTTTCGGATCATTTCAAATGCCAGAAGAAAATGATGTAATTTCTTATCTTCATCCCAGTCAACTGGAATCAATGTCATACGCTTATAGAATCCTTCTTCCTGCATATCATATTGATATTCCTGTACATCCTGTTTCTCCTTCATCTTCTCTTGAAGCCTTGTGATCTGAAGACTTTCCCGAATGTTCTTCTGCTCATCTTTCCCAATCTTTTCCTGTACGATCTGCTCTACTGCACTAGAATACGCACCATCTGAAGCTAAAAAAAAGTTTTCGCTGGAACGGATCACACGATATGTATCCAGCTTAGCATCACAATATAAACAGTCTAAAAAGTTCTTTCCATGTTGATTCAGCAGTTTTAATAATTGATAATTCAACCGCTTCTCTTCAAGTGCTTCTTCCCGTTTCACATGGTTTTTATTGATGTACATATTTTTATCTGCAGCATTGAATAATTCTCTCATTGTTTTGCCAGGATAATCACTTGCCATAGCAAAACCTGCTGCATAACTTAACGGAAGCTCTCGATGTTCTTTGGATTCTACTGCTATATCTTTGCGAAGATCTTCAAATAGCTTTCTTACCGCTTGTTCATCAAGCCCCTGCAGCACTGCGATAAATTCGTCTCCCCCAAGTCTTCCGACAAAATGTTCCGATGGTATGGAAGATCGCAGACAAACAGCAAACCGATAAATATACGCATCTCCTGCATCATGTCCCATACTATCGTTGATCCGGCGGAGATTATTAAGGTCAAAACTGCATACGGTAATATCCTCTGGTGGATTCAGTTCACCTAATATCTCTTCACATTTATTCTTATTCGGAAGTCCTGTTGCATTATCTAAATAAGCTTTATGCCGCAATATACGGTTCATCGCCGCAAAACGGACCGCTTTGATAAACTCATATCCGATCAGCAGCATCAATACAACGATATCTGCTGTGATGAATTTCTCAAGAGTTGCTAATGACGTTGCTTTTCTCTGTGCATATACTTCCGCAAGACCTGTTGCCTCATCACAGATCTTAAAGAATCTCTCGCTCTTTGAAATGATATCTGTATGCTCATAGCCGACCGTCCGCACGCGATAAATTTCTTTGTGTAAGGAAATAAAATATTCATCCAGTTCCTTCATCTTATCCTGAAAATCATCATCCTTTAACCGTACGAGTTTTAATCGGTCATTGCCATGACGCAGGCCTTCGATAAAGGACTGCACTTCCTTGATCAGCTCATCTTCTCGCTGTCCGGAATTCTCTAGCTTAATGATCCTTTGTGTTTCTCCCCTTATTAACCCCGCATAATTTACAACGCGGGCTGTTCCCTGAATATTCGAGACCAACTGCATCAGGATAACGATAAAAACCACTAAAAGTACCGTCAGAATACCGATGCCGATATGGATCATATTTGGTTTTTTTCTTTTTGTCGTATCAGACATAAACTTTTATTCCCCTATCACTACTTTAGAAAATTTCTTATAACATGCAATCCCGTACTTGATGAAATTTATCATTCCATCCTGCTTTAGTTTCGCTGTATAATCTTTTTCCTCAATCTGTCTTAATGCTTCATCACACGCAGCATCCAGATTCCCATCTTCTGCATATTTAAGTTCGATTATAATCCCAGTTCTGTTCATCGGAGCTTCAATCAAAATATCACTGTATCCAATCCCTGATTCAACATTTGATTTTATCAGCCAGTTGGATTTATATCCTAAAAGTCCAAGTAAAATGCCATGGTAGAAATTTTCCTTCTTTTCTTTGGCAACTGCTGTATCCCTTATACTGATCGTGTTCCAGAGATAATCTCCAAAAATCTGTTTCTTCTGATTTTTTCGAAATTATCAACACCTACTGGTAATTTCAAATTGTCTGCCATATACATCTCCACTATGCTCGCCCATGGAAATCTTTCTTTTATGCTATAATTTACAAAACATTATAACATGATGTGTAGTGAGATACAATCAAACAAAAATCTTCCGTTTATACACGATTGGATCATCATATCCAAATGTTCTTCTTCCATTTACTTCTATGATCTCTGATACCTCCAGACTGTCCTCTGAAAATCTTTCCCATAACTTAAATATCATAACTGGTGAAAACTGGCTTGTACTGCCGCCTTCCCAGACACCATCCTTCTCGCGATAAAGTGCTGGTGTGAATTTTTTTGATTCGTTCAGTTCACTGTAATCTACTGCTTTCATAGAATCATAAGAAAATGTATTCTTATCTTCTCCATTCGGAATATCGTAAGAAGAAAGCACAATTCCTTCATTATTTTCTGAAATAAGGAAAAGATGTGGTGATGCGTGGCTTTTTCCATCTGTTTCGTAATAACTTTCTTCTACAACAAATGTACCATTGAAGTTTTCTGGGAGATTTTTGATTTTATCGTTACATACTCTATTGATGTGTTTTGCATATGGATATGTTTTTCCTTCTGCCTGCATTTTGTCAAATTGTTCTTTGTTGTCAAAATGACCAGTCATTAACTTTATAAAATCTGTAAGTTTGCTCATGATCTTCCTCCGTAAATTTAAATTTCTTTAATTATACTCTTGTGAAATTTTTTTGTAAAATATTTTCCTATGTATTTATTGAATATCCGCTAATTTCTTTGTAACCCTAACCTGAATTTCCGTATAGTATGATAATTCATCACTATTTAGATTATCATTTTTGATTTTCTGAAATTTCTCCACAGCATCACTATATTTTTCCTGTCAATCGCTTTTTTGATTTTTGACCTGATTTTACAAATCTATAACTCTCCGTTACAATATTTAATTTTTTAATATCATTCTTAGAATAATCATCATTTTCATATTGTTTAAAAGCATTTAGCATCTCTTGATCACTCACAGAATCTTTCCTTGTAAATGTCAGTTCAATATATGCTATAGTATAATCAGTATTGTTTTTATAAGAAAAAGTCAGCTTGCGTTCATCATCAATGATTCCACTTTTCACACTCCAATCGATATCTGACATTTTGATTTCTGGCGGATTATTGTCATCTCTATTTTTACTACTATTGCTGCTGCATCCGGTAAAACAACATAAAATAATCACTAATCCTAACAATATTTTCTTCTTCATATTCATTTCTCCTTCTTTTGTTTGGTTACAATTGTACACTTCTGAATAAAAAGAAATCCCCACCATAATGGTGAGGATGTAATAAATCCGTTATTCAATTCCTTTTGATAATTTCGTCAACCTTTGATTTTCCAGTATTTCATCAATATCGCCCAGATCATATTTTCTGTGGTTCACTGCTACGATGATGCATACATCCCGCTTGTCTTTTGCATATAATGGTTTCATCTCATACAGTTTCAGTGCTGTGTTGATCTCGTTTAATTGAAAATGTACCACAATGCAAAATCGAAGGATCAGATCACGATTCTTTGTATGCTTTTCCATATTCAGTATCTTTTCTGCAATGTAAGATTTGCATCACAACGAGGACAGAATTCATCGCCCTCATCTGCTGCTCAAATCAGTCTCTTCTCCAAACAATAATGATAAATTCCATCCTCCGAAACATCTCCACAGATTTCATCTGCCACTGCTTTCAGATCATCGGATGCATTTGCCATTGCAATTCCATTGCCAACTGCTTTTAACATTTCGATATCGTTATTGCCATCCCCAAATGCCATAGCCTGAGATTTATCTATGCCATAATGTTTTAACATTTTCTCAATCCCTGCTCCTTTTCCTGCATTGACCGGTATGATGTCAACTGCTCGATCCCACCATGCCGTAATCTCAGCTCCCTGGACACCTTTTAAGATCTCTTGATACTCTTCTACTCTTGCACCCATCAACACTTGATAAACTTTTTCTTTTTTTATATCTTCGAAATCTTCTGCTACATCAACTTCGGCATTCCCAAATGCATAGTAATCGATCAAGTCCTGATCTTTTCCATTTGCAGCCATACGGTCTTTCGTTGCTAATGCAACTGGCTTTCCCATTTTGTCTGCATTTTTAATAATCCTTTCAATATCTTTTAATGGAATACAATTGCTATAGAGTGTTCCACTGTGATCATAGCAATAAGACCCATTGTATGTAAGAAATGCATTAAACTCAACTCCTTCAAAATGTGGGACAAGCATCGGTCCTCTTCCTGTTGCCAAACAAAGTCTGACTCCTTTTTCCTGTAGTCGCTTTAATGCTTCTAATGTTTTTTCTGAAATCGTATCTTGATCCATAGCGATCAATGTACCATCAATGTCAAAAAATATGATTTTAATATCTTTCATGTCTTTCTTTTCCTTCTATATTATGATGAGAGTTTACGCTAAATAACGAAATGCCTGTATGATATAAGACAAAATCTTGATCATACCCTGCTTTTTGCTATCCATCGTGCGTTCTGCTACATCCTTGTCATTTTGATAACTTCCATCTTGATTCACTTTCAAAGATCCGCTTTTTAATCTGCTAAAATCTTCTTCCAGCTGTTTTGTAATCTCTTTTCCTTGTACAACAAGCATCGTTTCTGTGTCTACATAGGTACTTCTGCAATCAAAGTTGTAAGAACCAACCACTGCTATATCATCATCAATGATCAGAGATTTTCCGTGTGTGGAATGTCTGCCCATATATTCATACAGTGACACTCCTGTACCTAAAATCTTTGATCGGTTCTTTTGATAATCTGCTGATGCACAAATATTATCTCCTGATGCGATTGAATTCAAGATCATTGTTGTGTTCGGAACCTGTTGTTTCACCTGTGCGATCCCTTCGTACATTTCTTTGGAAAACACTGCATATGGTGTATGAATGATAACTTTGCTTTTTGCCTGTAACATCAACTGCTTCAGCGTTTCAAATACAACTGGTTCTTTTCCATAAATTGTTGTCGGATTGGTTACCAGTGTTGTTTTCTTCGTTGGAACTGTAATCTTTTGATAATCATAATCTGGAACTTTCACTTTCTCTGCATGGGATAAAAGGCGCTTGACTTCCTTCTCTTTTTTATTCTTTGAGCATGTACTAAATTTTGTTTTGCAGACTTCTAAGTTCCAGACTTTTTGAAAATATCTTCTGATCTGTCCGACTGCACCTTGATCTTTTAATCCTTGATTGACGATCAGAATCTCCCTGTCTATACCTTTGCTTTTTCCTTTGTGTGTTCCAAGGAAATAATCAAACATATTTCTGCCACCCATTAAGAGATACTTATGATCTGCCACAATATATTTGTCATGAAGACATCCATTGATCGTCCATGGTTTCAAAAGATTTGGCGTGTTATAAAAACGAATTTCAACATTTGGCTCACTTCCAACTGCCGCAAAAATATCCTTTCCTGTCATATGGATCGTTCCATAAAGAC